>Ga0247608_10000192_pt1 | contig 109612 bp, 104 predicted proteins | sample 176DNAGHGlowgp2_FD_193490 | JGI IMG/M metagenome (GOLD analysis project Ga0247608, IMG submission 193490) | Sheep rumen microbial communities from Palmerston North, Manawatu-Wanganui, New Zealand - 1766 DNA GHGlow gp2 | ecosystem: Host-associated > Mammals > Digestive system > Stomach > Rumen...
CTTCTGTCTTAACTTCAAAGACAAGATTTCAAGAAAATCGAAATCCTGTTTCATGTTTACGTTAAGAAGGGTATCCCTACTTATATTAGTATGTATTCTATAACTTTTTTCCATAAATTACTTGAGATATTTACTTAATTGCTTCGGTAACTTTATAGGTTTACCGTTTCCGAAAATAATACTGTATACAATTAGAACCATTACAGCTGGGACTACAACGATTGTAAGTCCTAGCGCAATAAGCGCAATTAATACCTTCCACGCATGCCTGTAAGCCTTTTCTCCTACAGTTTCCTCCACATCAACCCCATATTTATCTTGTATCTCAAGACTACGCTTGCAATTACATGACATAACATTATATTTTTTTATTATCTAATTATTTGTTCAAGTTGTTCTAACACATCTTGATTATAATTCACATATGAGACCAATAGTCCGTGCTCTTCACATAACTTCTTTTTTAGTTTGTCCCTCCTAACAGTGTCAGTAAAAACCTTTTTAGCATATTCAGTTCCCTTTCTACCAAAATCAGTCGGTTCAAAATGTTGTATACCTTGGCACTCAATTACCTTACCAACTAAAGAAATAATATTACCTCAATTTTATACGGCACTGTATATCAGTAACTGGATTCTTAATCTCATACATTGAATTGTAATCACCGTATAAAACCCTATCAATCTTCTCTAGGTCAATCTCTGCAACCTCCGCATCCTCTATGACAAAACTACTCTCCTTGAAGTCATCACAGGAACTATTGCGTACAAGCTCTGGGAGAGGACATTTATCTGGGCTATAGCCTCCATTCCATATCTTGTGTATTCGAAGGTCTATGAGGCTTAAAACACCGTCTGTGAGCGTTATTTCTTTCTCAAGGTCTCCTATGAATATGTCATCACCCATATCATGAGTCTCAACAGCGAAATAAGCATAAACAGTATTAATTACATTCTGTATAACATCTGCTGCATTAAAGTTTTTGTCAATGTAGAGTTCAAGCTCCACACCAATATTGTAGATTCTACCGCTTTTAATTTCAATGTAATCATTTATCTGCTTGTAGTTGGACATGTACTCCATGACGTTTTCAACAAGTGTCTGAGGGAGCGCAGAATCAAGTTTTCCAGTAGAGTCAAGACCAAGGAAACTCATTTCAATTTTATTGTTAGCCTCTATTACGGTGTTTCTGAAAGGAGCACCGAATTTAGGAGGCATCTGCATAAGTTTTACCTTGTAATCTTTAACAGTGACAGCTCTATTCTGTGAACTTGTATTGTACTTTATAAGATACTTTATTTCCTCGTTTGAAGGTGCATCCTTACCAGCCAATGCTGTTGATATATTAGTAACGGCAAGAGAAGATATAACTTGTCCCCTCATTGCACCATTGGTGTTTCCAGTCTGACCACCCCAGTCAACATTAGCAAGAGCAATCGTGTTTATTGCACCAGGACCTAGATTTGATGAAATACCACCTCCAACACGATAAAGTACATACATACTCCACCCTTCCTTTGGAAGTACACCAAGCATATCATTATTCATCAAATTTGATGCCATGTAGTCGGCATATGTTGTTTGTTCGCCTGGAACTACCCCATACCCATTGCTAGCACCGAATATAAGCTTAAGGTATCCATTATCTGTAAACTCAGTGATGAATTTCTGTGTCAATGGCTTCCACTTTCCACGATAATACCTTGTGGTTCTTTCACTTACGATGTTTCCATCTTCATCGTATTTCTTTTCAGTATAGTCATCATAAAGATGCGGGTTATATATATCCGAAATAACCCAGTCAGTAGTCCCCTGGAATGATGATATCATACCAAACCTATACTGGTCTACAAGTGAGTCAACCTCGAAATACCTGTATGTCATAACAGCATCTTTTGATAGCCTAAACTCCTCAGCATCAATGTAGTATTCATAAATCTTAGGAGAAGTTGTTATATCACTAGTCTCCTTGAATATGACAGACTCTACATTCATTACATTACTCTCTGGTAAGACAATTTCCATAAATGGTTTAATATCAGACGAATACAAGACTTTCTTATACACCTTTGTATTACCATTTACAACAACTGTTGATTTGGTAACTGTATAGGCAGTCACATTTCCGTTTCCGTCTCTTGCAGGTACAATCTTTCTATTAGAATACCCATCGCTGTTAAACTGTTCAGCAAAGTTAACGTCCTCACTAAGCTCAAAATTGTTGCTTCCAGCGGCTACAATGCTAGTCTTCTGTAAAATAGGTGCATAATTCCAGTCTGGGGAACTAATGTCAGTGCTGTCAACAGGAAGTTCACAGCTTATCTCAACCTCGCACATCGAAGCCTTCGGACCTGGTACTTTCACACCATTTGCCCTAGCCAGATTAAGGAGCGTGCTCTTGAGACTAGCACTGTTTATATTAGTCTCCTGGAACATCCTGTCTGTATGGTATGAAAGGTCATCACCAACAGCAGCCACAAGGTCAATAAACCACGCACCAATACTAGAGTCACCGAAATCATCAGCTACCTCTGGATAGTACTGGTTACTGAACTTTATAAGCTCATCCTTTATACTTGCGAAGTCTCTACTTAAATAATTAATCTTCTTTTCCATTATATCTCTACTACTATACTGTCATTAGTTACCTTATTTCCTTCCGTAACACTATAATCAAGTCTCACGAACACTTGTGATTCATCCTCTTCACTCTTCACAACACTTATATTCCTCAAGGACAGATTGTTAGACCACCTTGTAACAGATTCACTAACCTCTGTCTTGATAGATTCCCAGGTTACACCATCGTTCTGGTCGAATATGTATTTAATAAGGTCAGTTCCAAACTCTGGATTCCTAATTCTCTGACCCTTTGGAGTGAATACAATGTGCATGAGCTGGCTTCTTACTTTATCCGCTACACTCTCATTAGCAGCGACGTAGAAGTGCCTCTCGTTGTCATTAAGGAACGGGTACTTAACCCCAAAAAACTGTTTCTTAGCCATTATATTGTTAAATTATTACTAATAAGTATATAAAATCTAACTTTTTTCATGGGAATATAAACAAAAAAATGCAGCCATTTCTGACTGCATTCTATAGAACTAATTTACCAAATTAACAACCACCAGTGCTGCCACAACCACCACCATAAGATGATGAACCGCATCCACCGCCACCAGAGCCACAACCACCTGTAGATGAGCTACCACAGAATCCACTATAGTCCTCATCGTCATCGTCTGAATGCTGGAACAGCCTGTTCCTGTAATTCAGCCTTGCAGAACGAGCAGTAATCTTCCTAGTGATACCGTCAACTGCATTGTTGACAGCCTCGCTTATAAGGCTCTTAAGCTCACTCTCGTCAATGATAAAAATCTTTCCCATAACGATAAATTTATCAATAAATATTAATTACACCCAATAAGGATGCAAACTCCCATCCTCATATACAACACCGAAATAATACTCCCTACCAAAGATACCCCTCGTAGCAGCCTTTAACATGTCAGCTAATGTTGCATGAACACACTTATTTACAAGGAAACAAGTCCTCTTTAGTGTGAACTTACCATCATACGAAGGCACGTATGGAGTAATATCAAACTCCGTCTTACAACCATGAGCAAATGGTGACTTTAGTTTCACACCAAATGTTTTCTCGAAAGAAACAAACATATCTGGTCTATCAAACAACTCAACCAACTTAATGTTCTTGAAACCCATCTGGTTATAATGCTCAATACACTTACATATTTCCTCCTTATCACATAGATACGGCTTCATCATATTGATGTTCATCGTAATCTTGCTCTTATCCTCAATGCTACGATAGAATCCCTGTCTATCAAACGTTGATTTATGACCACGAATTTCATCAGCTATTTCCTCGTTGTAGTGTTGTGGGGATATTGCCATACCATCACATTCATTGAGAATATTATAGAACGCATACTTATGTGTGTAACATTGCTCTGGAACTGATGTAATAACATATACCCTAAGATTGGTGGTAGACTTGACCTTTCTAATCAAATCAAGCACATCATCTATGAAAAGCATAGGTTCTCCACCACTAATGCAGATAGATGTAATCTTAGCCCTATTCTCGTATATTCTCGAAAATATGGCTCTGACATCTGGTCTCTTGACGGGAATATCAAGACCCTTATTCAATGCATCCACACAGAAAGGACATTTATTAGGACACAGTTTAGTGAAATGAATCTGCAACTCATTCTCAATCTGGTCACACGTATTTACGTTATACTTAATCATACTTTATTCCATTTATAAAGACCATAGATACAATTTAATGTCCAGAAGACAAATTGTGCAACCATACACCAATCTCCAGCAACAGCCCACATGACAATACTTCCAAGGTCGATAATCAACCAATAGAACCAACTCTCTTTATATCTCAGTATCATGAGTATCTGAGCAACAAATGCTGGGACGGTAGTTATTGCGTCCATAAATGGTTGTGTATCGTTCGTTCTGTTAAGAATGTTGTACAACACAATAACACCGAAATACGTTATACCAACCACAAATAGGTTCTGTGGTATTGTCATACCTCTAGTATTAACTTCCTGTGTATTATCGTTATAGTTTCTACTCCAATGATAAATACCGTAGAGCATTGTAACGAAGTAGAAAACGTTCTCAACAATCTCCCCATAGAGGTTCTGTCTACCAGCAAGGATAATGTATGTTATAAGCTGTATGAAGCCTAAAATGTAAAACATCAGCTTCCTACTACTACACAATACAACAGAAGCAACGCCAAACAGTCCACTGATAAGTGAAAGTTTAGAGCTACCAGTTACAGTGAAGACTACAGCCTGTATAATCATACCAGCAAGTATAAACAGGTAATCAAACAGACTGAAGCCCTTAACTGTCTCCTTTTCAATCAAATTATTCGTCATAAAGCTTGTTTATGTAGTTCTTAACCACCTCGAAGTTATGGAGGAAGTCACCGTCAAGAATCTCCACCTTATCCCAGAGTTTAAACTCCTTAAGCAGTTCCGTAAGCTTATTGAAGTTAGAAACACGTTCATTAATGGATGCCTGCTTCATATAGCGGCTACCATCATCAACGAACTTATTCTTTGGTGGAAGCAGGAAAATCTTATCCCACTTTACACGCCCCTCAAGAGCCTTTGCTGCTGGAAATACCTTGTAACGATATTCATACTTGGTAATAGGTATCTTTGGGTCTTCACTGTAAGCCTGGGCATACATCAAAGTCACTAGGTTATCTGTATCTGAAATAAACACACCCTGGTCGTTATTCCTAACACGCTTACACACATCCACACTCTGACCTATGAGGAAATCCACGAAATCGTCTGCTGTGAGGTCTGTATCCGTCTTACACTTGGTAAGGAGGTCTTCACGTCCATATTCTTCAGAGTGCTCAATTCCAAAGTACGTAGCAATGTCACGTACCAAGGTTGTCTTACCCTCAGATGCTGTGCCAGTGATGAGGATATTGTGGCACAGGTTGTTTCGGTACTCCCTCACAATGTACTTCCAGTACTTGATTGGATTCTGACGAATGTAAGTGCCACTGACTGGAACAACCTTATCAATTAATGTAACCTTTGCATTAAGAAGGTTGTGTTTCTCCAGCATTTCCTTATAGTAAGGCTCTGCGACATACCACATAACATCATCATCGTCATGTACAATTCCGTTCAACTGCTCAACAACCTCTGTCTGCCAGATAATCCAGTTGTTATCACACATACTCTCGTCAATACCAAGGTCAGTGTCGTTGATGGAAAATACAGACACAATCTCATCCTTCTCGAATATTTTGCGTACAATTGCTGTGCGCTCCTTAAGAGTCATGTTGATGTTACCAGCACGCTCCTCATTATCGTATCCACAGACGATGACAAAGCACTTGTCATTCTCCTTCTTAGCCCTCATGATGGCATCTAGGTGTCCACGATGCATTGGGCAATACCCACCGAAACAAATACCTATCTTCATACCTTTTTAACAAATAATGCGCAACCTCTACCGCCACCATAATAGTACGCAGGTTCGTACCCATCTTCTTTCATTTCTTTTTCTGTATTATAATCAAGCCTGCAACTTTTAGTTTTATATCCAACTGCTTGAAAAAACGATTCGAAAAAGGCAACTAAATCATTAGTAGAACCAGACGAATAGCATGTAAAACTTCCTATAATTCCTTTATCTACCTCATCTTTAATTAAAAAATCAGTAACACCATAAGGAAATATTCTAAAAAACAACAACTTCTCATGTTTTTCCTTATTGAACATAAATTTATATCCATTAAAAGGGTTTATAAGAAGATAACCAAAATAATTTATAACTTTGTCATACGGAATGGTACAATTACAGTCTTTTGGTTGTACATAATCATTAATATAGAGTTCTGTACCACAGAGGTAAAGACACTTATTTTCTTTATCTATCGCCCAAAACATATCATTTATTTTTTTTTGCAAAGTTACGAAAAAAGTATGAGATAACCAAATATCCCACACTTTTTTTAACACCTTTTAACCTTAGAACATGTATTTAACCGACACGAAGAAATTCGTTGGGGCATCTGGCATATAGAGTGGCTTACCAGTATTTGACAGCACACCAGTCTGGATGTTATCACGGTTGGTGATGTTGTTGAGGTGTCCGCTAATAAGGAAGTTACTCAGTTTCACACTACCGTATAAATTAAGCTGCCATAGGTCTGGAACTGTAAACTCGTTATCCAAGTCGAGATACATATGACTTCGATACTTGTACTCAAGACCAAACGACCACATCTTATCACGCCACTCAACAGACTGGTTAAACGTACATCCTGGGGTAAGTACATGTGTCTTAGTACCATATACATCCGTCTTAATTTTGTTGTTCGAATAGGATGAGTTGTTAATGAAGTGAAGCTTGTCAATCGGCTCATAATCGAAATATAACTCAATACCCATACGATGACTGTTGTCTGCCTTCTCGTGCTCTGGTAGACCGTTTAAGCCAAGTGTACCTGTCAGTGAACGCTCGTTCTCGAAAATCATGGCAAACAGGTTAAGGTTGGCATTCAGTCGCTTAGTGGCAATGTTCCAACCAAGCTCGAAGTCATTTGATACCTCAGCATCTGTTGTTGTGAGAGAACCTGGATACCACTCATTACCACCGAACATGTCTGTACGTGTAGGTTCACGGTGAGCACGTGCATACTTGAAATAAGCCTCATTGTGTTTGTTGAACTTATAACTAGCATCAGCACCAAAGTTAAAGAAATTCCACTTTGTATCCTCGTCGAACTTAACAAGCGGGTTCATAAGGTCACAATACCAGAAGTTAACGCCACGATACTGTCCATTGGCTGATAATGTAAGTCCACCGAATGATTTCTTAATATTGGCGAATAACTCATAATCCATCTTATGGCCACGATTATCGTAATACTCTGATGGGTCGATGTTACGTGCCTTATCGATGTTGCGTTCGTCAAGGTAGTGCTCACGCTCGAACTTATAGATATTAGTCCCTACCGTAATAGAACCATTGTCGATGTAATATCGTGCTGCTGCATTACCGCCATACATATGCTGCTTAAGACCGTAGTTATACAACATTCCAGTCTCAATAGGTTCATCACACAGTCGAAGCATATAGTTGTCAAGGTCGAAACGATATTCACCAAGCAGCATGTTCCAATATAATGAAGAGGTAAACAATACCTTATCACTAAACCATCCGTTATATGTGAACTTATTTACAGTCTGAAAGAAATTATCGTCCTCGTCCTTGGTACAGCCATTTATCTTACGGTTCTTACTCAGTTCCTCCATAGTAGCACCAATGTATCCCTGCCCATTACGATGGTATCCTGTAATCGATAGAAAATCCACAGAACTCTTATCGTTAATGAAGTAACCAAGCTTGAGACCAAGTGACTGCGAGTTATTCGAACTATGCTCACGATAACCATCAGTCTGTGATTGAGTGGCACGAACATGTAATGCCCACTTACCCATGAGTCCTGTATTAATGTTGGCAGATGTCTTGAATGAATAGAAACTACCAGCACCGAACTCCGCATAAGACGTAGTATTCTTCAGTAGGTCAACAGAGCTGATGTTGATACTTCCGCCATACGATGCAGTTCCTGGGTTATAGGTACTTGTACCACGTCCTACATCAATTGTACCAGCATCTGCCATAATATCTGGGCTGTTGGCAAAGTAACAACCAAAGTCCTCAGCCTCATTCCAGGGCATACCATCCAACGTAACATTGATACGTGTCTGGTCTAATCCACGAATACGGAAATAACCATAACCGAAGTCAGTGCCGTTGTCGCTGAAAGCAAAGATGGAAGGCATCTGAGCAAACAACCAGGAAGGCTCTTGACCATAGTTGCTGGAGAGGATTACCTCAGAGTTGATAGTACTTCCAAGCATCGGGGCTGCATTCCGATAGAAGGAGGTGACGGTAAACTCGTCCAGTGTCTGGTTAATTAACGTATCAGTACTCTCGATTCCATCAACGTTGTCGATGGGGTCAGCGTATGACATGGTTGCCATTGCCATACACATAAACAAACAGATAAACTTTTTCATTTCTTTAAAATGTTATTAAATGTTAATGTTTTCTTCTTATTCTGTTCCTTAATTTTTTTCCTATCATCCTTAGACATCCACCAATTTTTTCTCTCAATCAGTGTAATTTCTCCAGCTTTAGTACAAACCCATACGAAACACATTGCAAAACCAATAAACCCATAACACGGTATGATAACCCACCACAGAAGTACTGATGCAATGGCATCTGAAAGCGTTACCTTATTATTAACGTAATAGAATATGATTGTAGACACTAATGTACCAACAATCCATGATACAATCCATATTGCAATTTCACTAATACTCATCATCTTCGTCCTCCTCGTAGTTATCGTAATACTCCTCGTCCTCTGGGTCTCCATCTTCCGCAGGTTCAACTGGAGTAACTTCAACATTATTGCACTTTATGGCTTTACCACACTCTGGACAGAACTTGATATTTCCAATAACATCACCGAATATAGTATGCTCTCCCAAATATACAAGCTGACCGTATTCATTCATGAAAATTCTATGGTCTTCCCTGCCAAGTGTTTCCTTGCCTTCACAAAACTTACACATATTATTTCTCTTTTAAAAATTTGTCAACCATACTTTCAAGACCACGTTCAAGACGATAGTTCTCATAGTTAATCAATGAGTCGATTGGGTTAGAGTCCTCACAGTCCTCAAGGTCAGTGTCGTTTATAACAGCCTCCTTGTACTCTTTATAAGTCCATGAGTTCTTACCTATCTTAGGACGCATCAGAGCTGGTGCATTCTCACCATGCTTCTTTATCTCCTTCTCTATACTAATGAGTAGAATCTTTTTTGCTTGTTCTCTAGTCATAGCTGTATGATTTTGGTTGCAAAGATACACAAAAAAATCGAGATAACCAAATATTATCTCGGTTTTTAAAAAAAATTAACTAATAATGATACAATATACGTCTTGGATGAATTGAAATTTTGCCGATTTCGAGATACAAGTGTATAATGCTACCGCATCAAAGAAAAGGACTGGCTGGAGTATCCTCAAAATTATATTGGTATGTGTGGGAAAGTTGGATTTTAAACAAAACTAATAGTGATACAATTCGGATGTTGTCATCGTCATGAGTCCTAAAAGAAGGATAAGCTGGAAAAGTTATTTGACGAAGTAATATATTCCAAAACTAGTATCTAAGATTCACCCTCCTAAAATAAATAGTAGGATTTTAAACAAAACTAATAGTGATACAATTTGCTGAGCGCACAGGTTCACTTGAAATCGGTATTAGTAAACAGTAGCTGTTCAACCGAAGCGAACCGCATAATAATAATAACTAATAATGATACAATGGCATACTGCTTCCGCATATCCGCCTCACTAAATAGATAGTAGACTTTTGAATAAAACTAATAATGATACAATGCAGTCTTATACGAGTTAAAAGCTCACGCTAGGCGTGAGCATTAACATCAACACGTTGAATCCCAATGGGGTAGTAGGCTTTTGAACAAAACTAATAGTGATACAATTGACAGGTTTCAGAAGTTAATTCTATATTCTTCGTCATCGGTTCAGTCATACCCTTCAATATCCGTCTTCGCATCATTTGGTTCTGCCTTTCTTATAATATTGGTTCACCACATAATCATAGAAACTAATAATGATACAACCCTAATTTCCATCTTAATCATGAGTGAACTGAAGCAGATAACTTCCATGCATCCTTCTTAAGAATCTCACATCAGAAGTTCTTACTGTAAATGGAGTCATTTTACCTTTTGCATTTGGCTTTCTTGTGACATAATTACCGTTAATATCCTTTAAGTACACTCTCCCATTTGAACTTCCACTAATAAAACACTTAATTCCGTTCCATAGAACAAGGTCTCTTTTCTGTAAACCACTATTACCTATCATATGGGAAGTTGTTTCAGCTTTACGTATACCTCCCTTTTGAGGAACTTGCCTATGTAAAGACCTAGTATGCCTTCTGTTAAGCTTATACTGGTAGAATCCACCAAGTCTGTCAGCCTCCAGGTTACCAGTCATGACAAATGCATCGCTAGTATGGGACTTCTCAATCCCACCCCTTAAGCGGTTAGCTTTGGTTATGTAACCATACGTAGTATTAACATTGCCATATAGCTCTTTTACTTTCCAGAACACGGGTTTACCGATTGTCGATACTGATGTTTGGTTTTTGAAACTAGTAAGCTTTTTCACATTAAGTTCAAATTCACCATTATGTAGCTTCTTATGACAATCCTCACACAATGTGATAAGATTCCCAACCGCATCAGTACCGCCTTGTGACCTATATTGAATGTGGTGTACGTGAAGTGTTTCGCACCCACTTTCTCCGTGACAATGCTGGCACTCGTGTCTATCCCTAATTAAAACATACTCTCTGGCGTTTTCAAACCCAAACAATTCACCATGCTGGTACTCCTCACCTTGAATATCTGGATTCTGTAGTTTCTGAATATCAAACGGAGCAATTTCAATGGTTATGTTAGAAACAGGCAGAATCTTATGGACACGCTGAATGGCTTTCATGTGTTCGTCAAACCTATTCCTTGATGTAGGGGTTAACCATCCATTTGGTCTTTTCCTATTATCAAAACGTGGTTTTCTGTACCTAGTCTTTCTGTTACGTCTAGTACTCCTAGATTCACGCCTAGAAAGTATAAGACCTGGAATCTCTTTACTGCGAAGTTCTACTTGAGCAGCATAAAGTTCTTTAGAAGATGTTGATGCAGATAAACCTATATACCTAGAACCAGTATCAACCCCCAGATTTATTTCTTGGAGGTTCTCGCCAGAAACATAGTCAAGCTGGATTGTAAAAGGAACGGTAGAAACCACGTGGGCTTTACCTTCCTTCAAAAGTCTCCTAACTTTTCCATGCCTTGTTGTTGGCATTATAGGCTTGCCATCCTTGTTTAATACGTAAACCATTTGTTTAATTTTAAAAATGTTATAAACCGTCAAATAAATGACGTTGTGTACCCATCGCTAATGTTGGTTGGAGGTTTTCACTAGAAAGACATTCTCGCTAGCCGCAGGGTTTGGGGCTTGGGTAACAACTCCAAAGTGCCTATATATTCTCCCTCAACGTAGTCCTCGAAGGACTTAAGCTAATCGTATCATATTAGTTTTGTGGCGCAAAGATATATAAAAAAAACGAGATAACCAAAAGTTATCCCGATTATTAATATTTTTTAACAATTATTCCATCCACCAAGGTTTCAATAAAGCTACAGAATAATTTCCAATTTTTTTATAGACATAAAGAGTCCCAGCAAAATCATCATTAAATTCTTCAATAATCATATTCTTCAATTTCCTAGTCCCACAATTACCGAAATATAATCCAGAAATATTTTCAGCAGTATCTGTTAATTCACATTTATCACCATTCATGAAAAACCTTAATTCATCTAATTTCTTTTTCTTTTCGTTTTCATCTTGTGCATTTTGGTACTCTTGACGCATTGACTTCAAAGTAAGCCTATTATCATTCAACACGTCCCCTAACAAATCAGTGCTAATTATGTGCGAAAGACCATTATTTGTCTTGCGTATTTTAATAAGACCATTCTCTATAGCCCTTTCACATAAATCAACGTCAAACATAAGTTTATTAAAACCGTTTAACTCTTTAAAAAAATCAATATATTCACTCATAACTCCTATTTTTTTTTGCAAAGATATATAAAAAAATCGAGATTTCAAAATAAAATCCCGATTATGTTCAATTATCTTACAAACAATCCAAGTGGCTTATTCTTTAACACCTTTATAAGCTGGTCACTCATGTTACTCTGTTTCTCCATTAAGTTCCAAGGTGTCATCCTATCCAACCTCTCCTTAAGTTCATTAAGTACCGTTTCCTTCTCAGACTTACCCTGTTCAAGAAGCATATTGTAATCCATCTGCATCTCAGCCTCTGGAATCTTCACAGCACCACTGTACGTACCTCTTATAATACCAAGCAGTATCTTAGCCTCAGCAACAAGTAAACGTCTTATAATCTGTTGTGTTGGATTATTCATCAGCTCATATCTCATCTTATCCAATGGAACTTGGTCTGGTGTTATGATAATGTCATCCCTATTTTCAAGCCTACATTGCTCAATATCGTCTGGACTTCCAGATGTATCATAGTATGTATACCACACGTAGCAGCTTGCATACCTATTCCAACCCCATGTATCATCAGCAGCAACACCGCCAACCATGTTTGGAGAGCCTGGAACTGAAAGAAGATGTACAAGGTGTGTACCTTCTGGTCCTGCCGTTACCTTATAAGCCAAGTCACCCCTAAGGAGTGAGTTCTTGTACTTAAGGTCAGCAGCCATAAGAGCCGTATCGTATGCTGAACCCACATAGAATCCTGTAAGTCCAAGTCCATTACCCATGTTACCATACTGTCCGAATCCACCACCTATACCTGTATCAAGAGTACCCAAGTTACCATAAAGAGCTGCCTTGGTAGTTGATGGGGTAACATACATCACCTTATTAATCTCACGTCCCGCTGGGATTACATATACCTGCTTTCCACGTTCAACCTGGAAGAAATCTTTCTTGAGTTCGTAATGTCCTCTCTGCTGCAACCCAACCTCACGTGAGAACCAGTATGAGAAATCACGTGACCAGTCCATTGTACGAACGGTCATGGCATATGCCAGTTCGCTTGCATTCTGGAACTGTATAACATTCTTGTTCTGCATATTGAGCCACTGTGTCTCTATCACCCAGTTCTGAACCTTCTCAGAGTAGTCACCTATAGCTACGTCCAGGAGGTCGCACAACTGCTCATCCTCAAGCTGTACGATACGTATAGGAGCACCCAACATCGTTCTCACTGTACGGAATAGTGACTTCATATCTTCTGTTAAAATCATAGTAAACCAAATTATTTACTATAAATATAAAAAGGTGGTTATTTCTAACCACCATTATCCAAATTAATTACTTTAAATTCTCCCTCTTCCTTTTTCCATATCCTTTGGTTCTTTGAACCTCTAAAGGCTAAACTAACGTCTCTTTCTTCTTCAATAAACTTACCATCTACCACATAATCAAGGTAGTTCAAAATCTCACTCATGTGCTCTTGTACGTATTCGAGCGTAAAACCTGTATACAGCCAAATATCCTTCTCTGGATATTTCTCTTTCAATTCCTTTGCCAAGGATAAAACATCTTCATAAGAACAAAGTGGGTCGCCTCCCGAAAAAGTGACACCTTTAAGATAAGGTATCGTCAATAACTCAAATATTTTCTGTTTATCGTCATCCGTGAACTCACGTCCACCGTTAAAATCCCATGTCTCTGGGTTGTGGCATCCTTTACAGTGATGTACGCACCCAGACACCCATATGGTTATTCTGAATCCAATACCGTTATTTAGGTCTGGGTACGTTATCTTGTTTACTTTCATAAATTAAAATTCTTTAATGTGCTTTACCCTATCCTTGACCTCTTCCTGCTTACCGAAGTTGAAGGCCGTCTTGTAATCCCCCGTGAGATACCCTGTCACTCTACGCAATCTGCTGATGTTCTTTCCACCGCACATTGGACAAGTATCACCCATTTCATCGGTATATCCACAGTCCTCGCATGTGTCATTAGGTACATTAATTGCGAAGTAAGGTATGTTCTTATCCATTGCATAGAGTACTATAGCCTCAAGTGCATCTATGTTATGTTTCGTCGTACTAGGAAGCTCTACGTATGTAATACATCCTGCTGTAGAGAAACTTGTAAGCTTAGATTCTATGTCTATCTTCTGGAATGGTGACATATCATGCCATACTGGAACGTGCATTGAGTTTGTGAAATACTCTCTGTCAGATACATTAGGTATGACACCATATCTATCTCTGAACTTCTTAAGTGCTGTATGACACAGGTTCTCAGCTGGTGTGAAATATACACCGAAGTTAAGCTGGTATTTCTCCTTGAAGTCCTTAATTTTCTTACTGAATAGTGTCTCTATCTCAGTTGCAAGTTTCATTCCCTCGTCGGTTGTATGGTCTGTCTGTATAAGTGCCTGTAACGTTTCAGCAAGTCCAAGCTGTCCAAGCGCAAGAGTTCCATGCTTAAGTGCTGAACGTATGCCTTCCTCTGGAACGTATCCAGCCATTGTACCATTCTCCCACATAAACTTAGCTGAAGCTGGTGACTGACTGCATATCCATTCAAATCTCTCAATAAGCATATCCTTAGCTTCATCAATCTTCTTGGAGAGAATCTTCATAAATTCTTCTACAACCTCATCGTTGGAATATACCCTATCTTCCTTCTTAGCCTTCTCTTCAACCTTCTCCTTAGCTTCCATAGCCAATGTAGGCATGATAACGGTTACAGGGCATATATTACCTCTACCGTCTTTGAGCTGTCCGAATCCGTTGATGTCAAATCCGTTTGCTGTCCTACAGCCCATAGTGCTGAAATAAGTCCTTGGGTCGTTAGGGTCATAGCCTGCGTTACCAGTCCAGTCACAGTTAGCGTAGTTAGGATAAAGTCTCTGTGATGTAGACTTGAGGGCAAGCTTGAATAAATCATAGTTAGGGTCTCCTTCTGCCTTATTTACACCATGCATCATCTGGAAGATACCGCATGGGAATATAGGTGTCTTATGATGTTTTCCGACTCCCTCTATAGAACCATCAAGAAGTGCCTTGATTACCATTCTTCCCTCTGGAAGTGTGCATGTTCCATAGTTTATTGATGTGAATGGGAGTTGATTTCCGCTTCTGCTCTGTAATGTATTGAGGTTATGGTACATACCCTCAACAGCCTGTGTAAGTTCTTTCTGTGTCTGTTCAATAGCGTATGTGTATACGTTACCACTCTCCTTATATTTCTCGTCCTCTATGGACATTGAGTCATTAAACTCGCTTAAATCTTTTACTCCTTCTATATATCTTGCCCCGTTCTTGAAGTGCTTGTAGAATGATTTACGTACATATGGGACCATCGTCCAATCAAGGTGTGTTGCTGATACACCACCAAACTGCTGTAAACTCTGTAGCTGGAAAATCACTGCAACAAGCTGCATTGCTGTATTGATACTGTTGGCTGGTCTCACATCTGTCTGTCTTGTATTGAATCCCTTTGCCAGGAGGTCATCAAACGGTATGGAAAGGCAGTTATGCATTCCAGCAGCATAAGAATCTAGGTCATGGATGTAGACTTCGTTATTTAGGTGATTGTTTCTTGATTTCCTGGACATGCAGTACTTCAGTGCGTAGTCCTTCAATACAAGTCTATTGACCTCACCCATCCTTCCACCGAAGGAATGTTCATCTACATTTGCATTCTGGTTTGTTACATTTGTGGCAAGGAGCTTCTTAGTAATATCCTTGTACAACTTGTCCCTGTTCTCACGAATAAGTTTATGATTGTATCTGTAGATAATATAGGCTTTTGCAACCTCCTTGTCAACTTCCATCAGACATTTCTCTACATTATCCTGTATATCCTCTACGTGTACAGTATCGTTTGACTGAATGTTGTAAATCTTTCTGATACAATCAATTACGGTGTAGTTAGGTTCTTTCCCACATGATTCAAACGCCCTCTCAATAGCACTTTCTATCTTCTGAATTTGGAACAATTCTTCTGTTTTGTCACGCTTAATTACTTGCATAAACAAAAGTTCTTTTTTTAATAAATTATTTTCATTTTTTTCGGTCAACCTTTTGGTATAATTTTTAAATCATTGCAATGTTAAAATAAATATACCCTCGGAGGATAAAAACAAGGCCGAAAAAATAAAAAAATGGCTACCAGCATATCTAACTTACTGATAGCCAAGTTGGTGGGAGATAAAAAAAAAATCCCATAAAAATTTTGGCTATTTTTGCCATGTTTTATTTACCTTTGGAAAGGCGAAATACTTCACTTGCGAGAGCTGTACTATCCTCTTGTTGTTTCCTCTTTACTTCAAGGAAATTCTCGTATTCATCGACACTATCGGTGCTTATTCTACACGTTCCGTTGTTGAAATCTACACCATTCAATACCTTTCCACTCTTACCAGCCCTGTTCTTAAGGATGGCGATTGTTGCCTTGTTGTTACTAATGTCTTCTACTGTTCTGGCTATAGACATTATAACGTGTGCTATCTGGGCTTTCTTGACAGAGCCACCTATCTTATCCATAGTGACAAGTTCGAGATTTATAGAGTCCTTAGTACCCTGTGACGGGACCCATATCGCCATGTCCAGCTCTCCAGCCATAGCCTCTAACCTACGCATGGTCTTACCCTCTTTTTCAAACTCATTACTTGTTGACTTGTCATTCTCATGTTCCAAACATTCGAAGTAATCGATGATAGTAAGCTCTGGTTTGAAACCACTATTGATGAGTTTCTTGATGAATTTCTCAATTTGTCTCGCTGTTTTCTCACCACTTGGGAACTTAACTATCCTAAGATTCTCCTGTAACTTTTCCTTGTCTTTGAACTCTTCAAGTGTTTTCTTCACCTGTTCCACAATTCCTGGCTTTGACAAGTCCTTTGCCTCAATGCCAGTAATTCTTCCGATATGTTTTCTCTGAATCTGCTTAATTCTGTCCTCAAACACAATCTGTAAAACCTTATGACCATTCACAGCTGCATGTGAAGCCATAGCAGTTGTAAGTGATGTCTTACCGAAAGATGTAGGTCCAATAATAACACCAAGTTCACCTCTTCCAAGTCCACCTTCCAGTATTTCATCAATCTTTCCTATACCAGTTGGTATTGGCGTTCTATAATCGTCGGATAGGGTTTCATTGATATGGTCGAATAGGCATTCACCATAATCATTATGTACGCCCTTGCTCATTGCATCATTCAAAAGATTCACGCAGGCTTCGAACTTATCAGAATCACCCTTTCCAGCAATTTTCAGAATCTCATTTGCTGTCTTTACGATATTCTGCTGTCTGAAGAATTTCTCAGCAAGTTCCCTAGTTCTTTCAACCCCATCAGATGGAGCATTCTTAACCTTATCAAGAACTGCGAGGTATGTCTCAGTCTCCTTGTCGGAGTGAGATATGTTCCTAAGCTCTATCTCCATATACTCATACCTAGGAACATTTCCCTCTCGCTCATAATAGTTCTTCATCACACCCACAAACGTCTTAAGGTTTGGGTCTGTGAACATGTTTTGGTCAATTATTGGGCTTAAATCCTCGAAGAATGTGTGGTTTTCCATGAACTCATGGGCTAATTTATACTGGTATATCTCTCCCAGATATCCTAAATTATCCTTTCTCTGTTGAGTCATCGTCAAAACCTCCCTTTATTAATAATATAATGACCTTAAATACTTTTTGGTTTTGTCAGCTACCGCACGTCCCCATGCGTTCTCTATCCTCTTGTTGGATAGATAAAGACTGTAAGCATATTTCTTAGGCTTACCAATTTTCTTACACGTAACAGTTCCATCCTCTCCTACGGTCTTCACAGACTCTGGGTAGAACTCCTCCACTGTGGTATACTGACTAAGATACTTTGAATTCTCCTTTGGGTCAAAGTAACCCTTCTCCCTTATTTCCTCTCTTGATGGTGAGCAAGCCTCACAAATCTTTTTAGTAATCTGCAAGAGAACATCTGGTTTGTCGTTAATCATTGCCTTAAGCACCTCGTGTTCAAACGAAAGTCTTCCCTCGTTTGCCTTGAAGAACGTCTCCTTGTCATATACGAACGTCTGTCCGTCCTTACCAGTTACCTTCACGTTCTTGTTACTTAAGTCAACCTTCTCACGGATTGCCTTAGGATAAGCATAACCATCCCAAATCTTTGTGATTACATCACGCTTGTTGTCCGATACTACAAACTTGAACGTACAAGCCCAAGGTTCAATGAGTTTAGAGTCAAATTCATCACCTGGTACAGGGTCTGCTGGGTTGTAGTAGAACCATGTGTAAACCCTACTCTTCGACTTTAAGTCATCATCAATCAATTGTACAATTTCATCTACCTTCAACTTGAAGTCTAGTGTGTTCATACTGTTTTCAATGAAATTGTAAATTCTGAAATTTCTCTTACAGATGATGTTGTCATTCACATAGAGGGTGAACTCAAACCTCTCCTCTTTGTAATCTTTTTCCTTGTTAATTTCCATAAAAATAAAATGTTAAGTTAAACAAATCTTTTCTATACTCTAAAATATTTAAAAAAATCACTTAATACAACAAAGCCCTCTTTGTTTTCCCATATTAAATAATGTTTACTCAAATCCTTTTCATATCCTATTTCATACCCGTCTGGGTCTTTCAGACAATTATACAACAGTTGTATACTAGTACCATCTAGATAATACCTATAATAGTATTCTAGCAGTCTGAATCTACCCCAAAGTTTCTCCTTCTTAAGTTTCTTCATGAAGAACTTAAAATGTTTGCTGTCGTATCTTCTCATATTTCTTAGCGCAAAGATATATAAAAAATGTTAAAAAAACAAGGATTTTGATAAAAAAATTTTAAATCCCATAAAACTTGAAAAAATCCTCTACGTAAAAATTCCTACTACCCCTGTAGTTACAATCACACTTTTCTATGGCGTACTTCTCATGTTTATAAAGCCAAGGTCTCTCCCTGGTAATCGTTAATATCGTATTGGAAGGTATCTTTATACACCTTTCTATTTGGTAAAACCTATTTTTCTCCAACAGGGTAGGGTAATAATATATGAGAAATCTTAACCTTCTCATATTCTTTAAATTACCAGTCTTTTTCAACTCACCATATAACAGTTTAATCGACATACACCTTACTTCGAAATCAGTTAATGGTTTCTTTTCATGACCACGACGTTTCTTGATTTCTTCAAGAATTTCTTTTATATTCAGCATACCTTTTCTGTTCCATTAAAATTATACGACCATACGGTGCTAACACGTTACCGAACTTGGTTTCGTCGGTTAGGTCAAACATTCTGTTTTTATCTATAATCTTATATGCGTTCTTAACGTTCCTGTTAGTAGTGTCAATCGGGGCATATAACACATCATTCAACCCCTTTTCAGCTTCCTCTGTAAGCAACGGCTCTGACAAATCTATTATCTTCCTGTTAATCTCATATAACCTGTCTCCCTGGCAACCGTCAGTAACCCCGTTAACGATGTTTTCAAGCGATTTGAGAGGTTTTTGCTTGTTCTGCTTCCTCTCTTCCAGCAACTCCTTAGAACGCTCTATAATCGCCTTTAAATCGGTTTTATGTTTAACAATCTCTGGGAAGTACTTAATGAGTGTCGGCTGTCCAACTCCCTTCACCCCTTTAATGTTGTCAGATACATCACCGCATATTATCTTCTCAAGCACTATGTTCTCATGAGTAATACCAAGTTCCTCTATTGAGTTTTTATCCGTTATAAAATCCTTCTTAACTGGATTATACACTATGACTGTATCTGATATAAGCTGTGTCAAATCCCTATCAGATGAGAATATAACAACCTTCTCATTCTCATGCTTATTCTTTACGTAGTATGCAATAAGGTCATCACCCTCAACGTTATCGAACTCATATTGTCTTACACAAACCTCTTCAAGTATGACTTGTATTAGGAACTTCTGTTTCTCAAACAGCTCATCTTCAATCTCCTTATCTGTTTTCTTCTTCTTATTACTGAGTACCTTCTTACAGAATGAATCAATGTATTTATCATATTCAGTCTTATTAATCTGGTGGTTCTCATAATGTTTATCACGATTAGCCTTATAATCCTCATAGTAGTTGTATCTCAAGACCCCAGAACCATTACCATCCCAGCATACCATGCAATAGTCAAAGTCCTTTCTAGATAGAATAACTCCAAGCTGACGTATGAATGTAAGTACAGCACCATACACCTCACCCTTGTCATTCATTCTCTTATCTACCAGTGAAATCTTTAATAAGTTATTACCATCAACTATTAACGAATACTCACTCCTGGAAATATTTATGTTATTTGCCTCAGCAATTCTTTTTTTAATCGGTTGTTTCATTATATTTTCTTTAGTGCAAAGATATATAAAAAAAGTTAAAAAACCAAATTTTTGGAATATTTATTGTTAATTAATTGATGACATGAAAAAGTATAGAATAAACGAGGCACAATATAATATAATCATTGAGACTGCCAGAATCCAGAATTTCTACAAGAGGGATGAAAATGGAAAAATAGTGAATCCAGTAAATCCAACGCAGAGGACTGACATAGATTTCGGTAAATTAAAACAGTCTGACGATGACTTCAACGAAAAAAATAAACTACCAAAAAAGGATAGAAGAGACAGTGGAGAAGAATTCAGAGACGCAAGGGGATACTCAAAGAAGGTTATAGACAATTTACAATCAGACCTCACTGGAAAGGCTCAAGAAAGATATATGGATGCTACTGGAAGAGATACACCTGTTATTCCAAAGGATGAAATAGGAAAATTCTCTCCAAGCGTTAACAAGTATCTTAAAAATGGTATGGATGTTGCTGTAAAGGGTAAGACCTTCTCGTATGGAAATACAAAAGTTCCAGAGGATGTAATGATTATCAATCTTACATCAGCATGGAACTGCCCTACTACAAGTGGAGAATGCCCATTTAAGGAAGTGTGCTATGCTAAGAGAGCTGAAGGTGGAAGAGCTGCACAGTTGCAGTTAAGAAACTTAAGGAATCAACATGTCTTCAAATATCTTACTGGTAGGGAAATACTCAAGCTTATAGAAACTTATATCGAGCAAGCACCAGTACACATAAGATATGCAAGAATTAGTGAGGACGGAGATTTCCCAGACCAACAGACTCTTGATTTCTGCGATAAACTTGCTGGACACATTAAAGCAAAGTACGGTATCCAGACAACCGCATATACGCACAGACAGCTTGACTATAGTAACGTTAAAAATATATTGATAAATGCTTCAGACTATAGAATCAAGGGTGCTACGAGATATTTCATATGTACAGATAAAAAGAGTTGGGCTAACCTTCCAGAAGGTATGAGTGATGGTAGCACAAACCCAAAGGGAATTGATACAACAAACGGTGTCTTCAAATGTATGTGTGATTGTAGAAAATGTTACTTCTGCTACAGAACTAAGGAAGAAAACGGTGAACCAGAAGGACCGATTACCGTAGTAGAGGAACTTAGAGGCGGTGCTAAAAAAGTTAAAACAGCCCTAACAGCTAAAGGCAACCTTGAAGCTAAAAGTAAGATAGATATACCAGCATGTGCTGTTGAAATAAATGAAAAGAGGTAGGACAAATCCTACCCCTTTTTTGTTTTTACACGCTCGAAAGCTGCAAGAAGGTTTTCAGTAGTATGGTCATAGAACTCAGTATGTGGTTTACTTGATATATGCCACCCACAACATGATGGACAGTAATATGGTCTAAGTACACCGCCATGAGTGTCTATGTCAGACCCGTTCCACTTAATAAAGTTCTTAGCCTTTATTTCAGTCTCGAACAGCATCTTAGCCCTTCCACAGTCTGGACACATTACTCTATTCCTTTTCGGCTTCATGAGTGTCACTTTCTTTATCGTCTACACACAGTGGTCTATAGATGATGATTGCATTATTACTACCATCAAATGACGTTAGTTTTACGTCAACCACAAAACCACCCTCTTTCTCAATCTCTTCGATTCGTTTATTTACATGCGCCTCGAACTCGTTATAAAACGTATGTACAACAAATGCAACTCTTGTTTTTCCGTAATTGTAATGCATAATTTTACTTTTTTGCTGCAAAGTTACTAAAAAAAAATGAGATAACCAAATGCTACCTCATTTTTTTACACATTTTAAGAATTATGTACTAATCTAAACACCTCATCTGCTAGAGTTATATTCTCATTAACTGGGGCTGATGCCTCTTCCTCGGTAATATATCCAGGCATTGACATTATGGAAGTTTCACCATAACATGATTTATCTTCTGGAAATTCAAACCATCCAGAGAACTGGCATCTTTTCCTGGTACATCCACGAACATATGAATTCCAACCCCAAATAAGTTCATTATACCTATCACTATTCTTTAATGGTTTCGATAAGTTAGAAATTGTTGTATTGAAAATACTTACATCATTTCTAGCTGCTGAGCATAATTTTTCGAAATAGTTTTTTACATATTCCCTATTGAGTCCGAAATCATGTACCAGATAATAGAATATAGAACCAGCTTCATTAGGCTTGATAGTATCGCTACTATCCTTCTTTATCTTTCTTCCAAATTCAGAAGCCTCATTATATCCAATAACATCACTAAGACACTCATCCCTAGTCTCAAGTTCTGTCATATTCATTTTATATGGAGACTGGGAATTAGTTTTACAACGCTTTCTAAGAAGCATAACCTGTTTAGTGATTGAGTATGAACCAACTGCAAGCTCTTTACCAGTACCTCTTAGTTTATATCTTATAGCATCTTCTGAACTTCTCTTAACACCCATGTCTATTGTCTCAGTAGCTTCTCTTGAAACACCCTCGACAACTAGAAACCTTAGTGGTATTCCGCTTTCATGTATCGCATAAAGTCGGTGTTGACCATTTGCAAGTTTACCATCTGAATAGAATGTTATGGGTTCACCATTATCCTCACACCATTTGCCATCTTTCATCATTTTCGTATACTCCATCACTTTTTGATATTTCAGCTTCCTGTAGTTGTCGTTTTTATTCTCAACTATATCGATGGCTTCTTCTGGAGTAAATATTTTTTCGTAGTATTTCATAACCTTAACCAATTTCTGCTTCAATTCTACTGAATGCATTGTCACCAGCAGTAAACGTCATAGTCTTCCTGGTTGGTATTGAACTGAAATCACAAATATCATTGAACTTGTAGAAATCATCAGAGCCTTCCTCAAAGAGCATGAATACAGGAATATTATTGTCAGATGCAAACCACATCATGTAGAAATCTCTCTCACTTCTGGAAGCAATCTCACGAATCTTCTTGATGAGATTTTCCTCATTCCTATTACCCATAGATACCTTAGTACATACACGCTTTCCATTCTTCCTTGTTATCTTTTTAATCTCACAAGGTTCAACATACAGTCTGTCATTATGGATGAGAAGAGCAGAATACTTATTTCTTCTCCTTCCCCTGTTATTACTGCGGTCTCTAAATGTTAAACTACTATCACACAGACCTATGTGTGTCTGGTGTGTTTTACCTGTTCTACTTAAGTCGGAGTTAGTCAGTTTCTTTACTGATATTCTCCTCTCTTGATTTAAGTTTATCTTCATAACTATTAATAACTTTTCTGTTAGTTCATTCATCTGTTGATTCTTCTGCAAACTGAACGTCAGCCTCTGTAACACTCTTTCCTCCATCTTCCTCAAGTTTAGTCAGTATATCCTTGATATAAGTCTTTTTATAATCATCAAGTTTATTTGGATTTACCAAACCATTATGAACACATGACATTTCGCCTTCATATGTAATATTCCAAGGTGTTGGAAGCTGATTCTTCGTTGTCCTTATCTTAGTTGTAATACCATAATTGTATGTTTCACCCTTTGCTGTAGCTGTAAGTTTCTTAGTAGCAGCCTTTCCAATACCACCAAGATGCATTATCAGTCTAGCACCATAGAAGAATGTTTTACCTCCCTTAAGCTCTATTGATGGAACTCCACCCATTGAGTTCATTGAATCATTCCAAATCTTATTAACGCAGAAGAAAGTGTTGGTATACTCAGAACCCATGCTCTTTGAAGATGGTATCCTGTTATTAATAATGTTGTTAAATGCTTGCGATATAGCACCAGCGTCGAACAGGTTGTTTGTACTCTTGCTTTCAAGTGACTTGAATGACTGTATAGAACCTATTGAGTCCCAAATGAAACACATTGGATATGGTATCTCTCCACTATCCTGTTTGTCAAGGAAATCATTTATTGAATAGGCAATATCTTCAAGAACTGCTTGCTTTCTCTTTACCTTCAACTTCTTACCTGTCGAATAGTCATTATCTCCATATGCATTTGCTAGTTTTGCGCTATTGAAATAGAAGAAATCACCAGTATAGTCTATAATTTGATTCTCTGTTGTATATGTAACTTCTCCAGTCTCGTAGTTTACATGTTCAACCTCAACGTCTCCGTATACAGGTGTAGCCTTCATTCCGCAATCAATTGCATATTTAAAGTCAAAATTATTCTCTGTCTCATAAATGATTGGTAATATACCGTTGTTTATACACGATGCAATAAGACAATTTTTTATAGTAGATTTACCAGTGTTAGACCATCCAGTGACTATTGACAAATACCCCATTGGAATTCCTGGTAATTTTATTGCATCAGAAAATGCATCTGGGAGTGGTATGAAAGATATAGGTTTATCAGCCACTGAGTTAGCATAGTCAGTTTCATTCTTCATACTAAGTTCCATTCTAGCCTTAAGTTCGCTTATACTAGGCTTCTTAAATTCCTTTTTCTTTACTGGTTGTTTCATTTATCACTGTTTTGTTTGTCTCTTATTTTATTTTTCCAACATCTTCTGCATACTGATTTATACATATCATTACCTCCAACCATTATCTGGTCTCCTTCAGTAACTATTTCACCGTTACTATCAAATCTTGCATTTATTGATGTTTTCCTCTCCCCACATGAGCATGTGGATTTGATTTCCTCAATATCATCAGCTAACTCGAATAACCTCTTAGATGCAGGAAAAAGCCTGCTCTGGAAGTCGGTTCTGAGACCGAAACACATGACGTTGATTCCAAGGAAGTCAACAACATCTGAAAGCTGGTCTATCTGTTTTTCGGTTAGGAATTGGCACTCATCTATCAACACCCACTTGAGGTTGTGGAACTGTGAGTTAAGGACATTATTGTAATCCTTTATAGCCTTATAGAGGTTAACGTCTGGGTCAACCATGACACACTTCCTCTCAAGTCCTACACGGGATTTTATGATGCCTTCGCCATCCCTGGTATCAGCGGATGGCTTAAGGCACATTATATCTAATCCATTTTCCTCAAAGTTATATGCTGTTGTAAGTAGCCTCAGCGTCTTCGCAGAATTCATAGTCCCATAATAAAATCTAAGATGTGCTGCCATTTTCAATATCTTTTAGCATAGAATCAAAATCATAATAAGTTGACTCATTATTTTCAAAAAGTTACCCATAGTACCATAATAGAAGAAAAGTTTATTCATTCATAACAATATTTGTTTTAGGTTATTTTAAAATGGTAAATCCTCATCCTCGTCTGATGTATCAAACTTAGTACCATCAATTATAGTACCAGCTGGGGCTTCAGCCTCCGCTATCTCACTATAATCCTTAGATGCTGTTGTTGCTTCCTCAATCTTCTCCTGTTCAGCCTCTGCCTTCATTTTTTCAAGTTCTTCCTTGCTAACGTACTTGTTAGCTTCCTTACTGAACACAGGTACTTTACCGTCTGCTATGATTGCCATATAGTCGTATGACTTTACGGTGTAAACCTCATACCATTTCTTAGAGTCGTTAATCCACTTTTCGCCAAGCTCGTAGTCATCTGTAATAGGGCTAGGAATTCCACTGTCAAGAATAAGGATAGTTGTCTTACCGTCAGCACCCTTCGTTAATGTCACAATAAGGTCAAGACCATTGTTAACATCGTAGATGCTATACTTATTACCCTTTGCTGCGGCAGCTTCGCTCCTAACTTTAGCAAGATTCCTTATCTGGTCGAATACACCTTTTCCCTGTCTGTTATCTGGGAAAAGCCAGAACTTTACACCATCTTCCTCATGACCACGCTCAATACAGCGGACAATCCACATATCTTTTGCCTTGTTCATGAATTCGACATCACCATACTTTTTCTTCGTAGGCTCATCCAATGCCTGGCTCTTAAGTTCCTTCGCCTTTGCAGAAATCTCACAGAATGGACATTTTTCACCCATAATCTTACCATCCACCTTGTTCTTTGGTGGACACACGAAAGTCTTCCACCCACTAGGTGAAACCTCCTTGTTTACACGAACCGTGTGCATGTGAATTTTCTGGAATGCAGTGTTACTATCTGGGGTGATAGGTAACAATCTGATTGTAAGTGTCTTAGAAGTCTCATTTTCACCCAACCTTGCCTGTAAATAATTCTTTGTGTCAAATTGAGTCTTCTTAGTTTTAACTTGTGGTGTATGCACCTCAGCATACTGTCTCTCGACTTCCTCTGCGCTAATGTTTGCGCTAAATCTTTTGTTTTCCATTAAAATAAATTGTTAAAAAAAATTATTATATGCATGTCAGAACATGCTTAAAGTTTTATATTGCAAAGATATATAAAAAATGTTAAAAAAACAAATTTTTCCCTAATTATTTTCTCTATAACTAGGGAAAAAATATATAGAAGATTATCCTAATGTGTCAAGGATACTCTTTATAGCATCAAGGTGTGAGGCAATCTCGGAAACCTGTTCATTTGGCTGCTGCCCCATGTGTCTACACATTGTAAAATGGTCTCTTACTATTGTAAAGGCATCATCAAGGCTATACTTTAAATCTCCGAACAAGTTACCCAAGTCATCGTTTCCGTATCCAGATTCAGCTAGAATCCTTTCCCTTTGTGATTCGTTGATAATAACCCTTTTCATTACAGTCTAAACAGTTTCTCAAGCGTCTGGATGTCATCGTCAGCAACACTGAATGACTTCGATATGTCACTTGGCATATCATCATCTAGGTCATCAGATGTTATGGTGTACTGGTCATCAACTGGCTTATCATTATCTGAATAAACCTCGTAGTTATCTCTCTCCTTTACCTTGTTTGCCCAAAAGTCATCTGGTCTTACATTAAAAGGATATGAGTCTATAGCACCACGAAGGTCAAGCTTCTCGGTCTGTGTTGGATTTCTCTTCTCAAACTCAGCCTTAAGGTTCTCAAGTTCTGTATTATTCTGGTCTAGCTTATCCTGGAATCCCTTGATGGTATCAATAAGGTCAAGAATCCTGTTATCCACCTTTGATAAATCTCTTCCAACCTGGTTTTCCTTTGAGTTAAGCTTCTCCTGTGCATTGGTAAGTCCATCTATATCAATGGTATCACCGTCAACCTCTCCACCATCACCAGTATCACCGTCACGCTGGTCTGCGAATGGGTCTTCGCCAGTGTCTTCCCCAGCCATAGGGTCTGCTGCATCTGGCATTGGTTGCCCCATAGCATTAGGGTCTGCGCCCATTTGTGCATTAGGGCCTCCACCAGCCATAGGGTCACCACCCATAGCGTTAGGGTCTCCACCAGGCATACCGCCAGCCGCATTAGGGTCTCCTGCTGGTGGCATTCCTCCCATTGCATTTGGGTCAGCACCTGGAGCACCACCCATAGCATTAGGGTCTTGTCCAGCAGCATTTGGGTCATCATCATCTTCGATGACAACTCCATGCTTCATTTCTGGGAAGCCTACATATGACTCGCTGAGACGCATAAAGTGCTTATGTGCCTCATATAAATTGTTTTCCTTAAGATACTTAATGTTAGTGTTAGCCATTTTAGTATTAGTCGTTCAATAGTTCTTTATTGTCTTCTGTTAAGATTGTCTTAGAACTTTCTGTTCTCTCAATAAGACCCTTATCCTTCTTGACTCTCTTTACTGCTGCTGAAGGCTCTGTACTACTAAGCACGCTCTGAGCCATAGCTATCTTCTCTTCTGTAGTCATAACGCTCTTGTTTTCGTTAATTTTATTTTCCGCTGGATAACTTACACGGATTGGTTTCTGTGGCTTGTTACCCTGTATGTGTTTTATTATAAAACGTCCCATAGTTTCAAATTATTTTACTATAAATATCTGATTACTCGAAAAATACCGACTTGTCCTCTATCTTTGTAAGATTTGACACTGAAAGTTCACCATTTGTGAGTATTATCAGTTTATCCTTATAGGTATCCCAGTCAATCAGATACTCGTTATTTGGCTTATCGTCGTTCTTCTCTTTCTCTATGAGCTTATTCAAGGCATTTATGGAAAACAGACACCCGTTCTTAACGTGCATGACAGTTGCATTACTAATCTTTCTAATGAACTTGTCTTTGTCAAATGTTTTGAACGATACAAGATATTCAGTATGGTTAGTGTCTATAGAATATACAAACACCTTATCAAGCCTTATCTTATACTCGGTTCTGAGTGTTTCAAGAAATGATAGAATCCTGTTTTTCTTTACAAATGTTCCAATTATAATTCCGTTTGTGCTCATTTTATTATTTAACTTGATATAAAGTACGGAATGGCGTACTTCTTATTTCCCAAAAACCTACTGAGTTTATTTAAACCCCTACTGGTGTTGTAAAACAAATGGTTATTTGGGTTAGAGTCTAACAAGGACATTACCTTGTTTCGTTTAATTCCACAATATTCAAGTACCTCAAGTGATACTCCAAGAACCTTCTCATCATGAAGTATATAAAGAAGGCCGTTGTTTATATAAATATTCTTCCTATCTTGAGAATTAAATATATTATATAATTTTTTTATATTATTATATTTTAATTTCAATATATCTACATAATGATATTCTATGGAATTTAATACATTGTTGCGAACAAAAGTGTAGAACTTTTTCAAGTCCTGTTCGAATTCACTCCTACTTTCACTCTTCTTGAATGTCCAGAATGTTTTATCGTCTAGCTGCCTATCCAATATGTTCCTATACCCTTCAAACGACTTAGCATTCTCCCATCCAATAATAAGAACAGGTTTTGTGGGGTCAACTTCTGAGTAGTCGTTGACCTGTGCCACAAAACCCTCAATATCATTCAGTTTCCTATCAGTAACAATATATCCTATAGTTTTCATAACACTAATTTTATGCAAAGATATATAAAAAAAGTTAAAAAAACAAATTTTTTAAGAATAAGCTGTACCTTGTTTGTTATGGAATCTGTAAATTGCATACGGATAAGCAGTACCATATACATTCATATTATTCTGAATAAAGTCCGAAACCCATCCTTTTGATGTCGTATACATACAAGCATGATATTTACCTCCTTCAAGTTTAGCATTTTTACCAATAATAGCAATATCGCCAGCTTGGAGTTTTATGGTTGGATTTCCACTTGGTCCTACAGTTCCACTATCTATCATAACAAAACCATGAGACTCTAGTATTCCATAGTATCTTAGATTAGTTGCATGAATTGTATCAGCTTTATTCTCAGACGTATAGATTCTTTTTGCTAATGGTCCTCCACCAGCCGCTATAGCATCTTCAACATGAGAAGCACATTTACCGTGTCCACATTTCTTTTTACCGTTTACTGTCTTACATCCAACCTGTTTTGTTATAATGTTAGCGCAAGCTTTTCCTACATCCCAGCCATTAATCTTAATTTTATCGCCACTTACTACCTCACTTGGTGGATTCGTATTTCCACCACCAGATGAATCGGTATTCCCACCTCCGTACAAATCATTACAGTTAGCTGGCTCATAGTCCTTGAATACATCCTGTATATCACTGAACTGAGGTGCTTCTTTTGGAAGAATCTTACTGTTAACTGGGTCTGGATACCTCTTGGCTATACTTCTCAGTAACTTCTCGTTAATCTGTCCCTTCTCCTTATCTGTAGTTCCAAATGGGGTGTTATGGGTAGATTGCTGACTATTTTTCACCACGTATATACGTCTATTTGCTACATTTATTTTCTCCGAAACTGCAACACTGATTGCATAAGGCTCTTCGGTGTTGCTATATGAATTTACATACATCCAGTTCAAATTCTGGATATAATCGTAATATCCATTCAATATTATATCAAACACTCCAGCAAGTTTATTTCTCTTACCATCTTCCTGCTTAAACATTATAAGTCCACCATCCGAATATACTGGCTTCAAGTTAACCGATGTTGAAGGTGATGACCATGCAGACTTCTGTACAGCATTGAAGAACAGCTGAGGGAAGTTCTTGGTATCATGTGTTTCTTCCTTCTTAGGTGGAGTGCCACTTGATGAGTAATTATCATAGAACGTCCTTGCATATTTCTTTCTGGCAGAAGGATTATCTCCACGCTCATATGCAGCTCTAAAGCTTTCTGCTGCATCCTCTGGTGATGTACATGAATTCAGTTTTTCCTTCGAATATTTTGTTGTAGTTTTACCATTAACAGTAACCTGTGAGATTGTAGCATCTATGAAGTTTACTTGGTAATCAGCACCATATTCTGAAAGAGTCTTCTTTATCTTTGCAATACCCCAGTCGGCAGCAACTCTTTTTATAGTACCATCTTTTTCTCTCTGTCCATATTTGGATGTTGTCTTTGTCAAAAGTTTTGTTAAGTTTCCATAGTGGTCGTTCCATTGACAGAATCCAGCTGCATAATAACCATCAGAGTCTTTACCTCCTCCATTTGGCATCTTAGTGTGGTCGAAGCCTTCTCCAACTTCATGTCTTATGTTACCAACAATACCAGCTGCTGCAATCTTATTGTATCCTTTAGCCATGAACTTATCCATTAACTGATTAGCCTTTTCTTTGTCAGTACCAGTAAGCTCAACAGTATCACTAATATTCTCAGATACAGGGAATACTTTATATGGACAATCATTATCAATATCAGCCTTAAGATACTTCTTATCTTGGTCATAAACTTGTTTTGGCTCATTCTCATCAGTTTCATCACTGAAGATATTCTCAACAAGCCTATTGGATACGTTAGCCATTCTACAACCAACAATACTCGTTGTCATATCACCAGGTCTCAACCTATGAGTAACCTTCATAATTAAGTAAGAACCTCTAAACATAGGCACATTAAGTAATACGAAATACATAAGTGGCTGTATCCACGCACAACCCATCATTTCAACACTGCATGTATATGACTGGTTGGTATATATATCGTATAAGTCCTGTGATGTTGATACCTTACTCTTCTCGTTTCTACTTGCCCCAAGTATAGCGTGCTTTGCTATAATAGCCTGCTGCGTCATTATAGGGTTAGACATGTTAACGTTAATGTCCTTGAAGTAACTCTGATATTGCCTTCCATAAGAGACTCCGAATGCTGGTATCCTGTAGTACATGCTAGTTTCTTCTGACTGGTCATCAGAACCTCCCCTTGACCTAATAGCCAAAGGAGTTTCCATTTCATCATTAAGCATGAATCCATCATCATTGAACTCACTATTTGCAACATTAAGATTCTTAGATGCAGCATACGTGTAGATTACAACAAAGTCTGGATGCTTCTTAGGAGTTCCCATCTTCAAGTAAGGTATTGCCTGGAATAAATCACTCATACCATTTGATAGGTCTCTGAAGTTCTGCACGCATTTCATCATGCATCTATGCTCCGCATAAACTTCAGCAAGGAAGTTGAACATCATGACATTAACATCACTGTACGATGTTGAAAGTCCTATCTTATCAGCCAATTTCAATGGGTTTATAAGAAGTTTCTTACCAACCTTATTGTAGTAAGAGTCTATGAAGTGGAATAGATGTCCTGTAGACGTTGTAGTGCCACTTGTAGTACCGCTGCCCATAGCATCCTCTCTAAAGAATGTCTCATATTTCCATTCACCCCTGTCAGTAGTAGGAATCCACTTGTCAAATATCTGTTTTAAGTACCTGTACAGCTCAATCTTCATGTCATCCGTTGTCTGCGAAGGCTCTTTTGCTATGGTTGTAGCATTGTTGGTTTCATCTTTAGGTTGACCAAGCTTAAGAAGTTCTCTAAGCCTCTTCAAGAACGCATCAAGATAAACCTCTGCCTGTGACTTATCAAGTTTAAAACTATCCCTTGATAATGCAGTTCCGTTTTCATTTATTTCTGCATTTACATTTCCTCTTGTAAACAAGACTGGAAGCATAAGGTCATTGGTAAGGTTCTTAATTACAGCAGCATCCTGGTTAAACAAAGCTCTCTTAACGCCATCACCAATATATGTATAAGCATAACAGTTAGGACTGCCAAACTTATATAAATCATTATCTGAGTTATACTGAATAGTAAGATATTTCTTAACAGTACCACAATTAGCTTTACTCCATGCAAGGAAGTACTTAACGAACTTCATCCTTGCAAATGGACTAACGGTGTTTAAGAAATGAGTCATCTGTTTTTCAAACACATCTGTAACATGTACCTTCTTTCTTATTCTACTGAACGCATCTTCATTGAACTGTTTAGATATACCATTAGCAGAAGCATGTGCAGCTAGCACAACACCAATTTGTAATGCAAGCAACTTAGGTATATTACAGAATGCCTTATCATTATCAATGTTTCCACCAGAATACTCGAAGCAATCAAGTCCCATGATAAAGAATGCCATCTGAACCTCGTTATTTGTAAAGGCATAGTCACCAGCTGTCCATCCATTTAACGTATAGAAATCATCAAGCATAAACAGTGAAGTATCCTTATCGATGGTATATTTCTCTGTTGTTTTATCCTTTGTGAATCCGAATGATTCAGTAATTGTTCCGTTGTTGACAACTCCACCTTCAAGGTCAAGGCTGAAATATCCTTCAAGTGCATCATTGCTACATGTGTAAAACTCATCATCTGGAGAACTTCCAACATATAAAGGCATGCCCTTCTTACCAACCTTCCTACCAACACCAGGACCTCCTCCACGATGAGTCTCTGGAAGTCTACCGTTAAATGCTGAGATAAACCCAGCTTTTGTGTTAAACGTCTTCTTATAGTTTGTAGGCTTCAGCAAAACAGCCTCTGATAGTTTTGCAGCAATTCCCTTATATGATTCAACTGAAGTAGCTGCTGCATTATCAAATACGGACTTAACAAATTTATAATAGTTTCCAATATATGCGGTATTGAACAATTCAGCATTCTTGTTCTTCATTATAGTTCCAAATATTCTCTCATAATCTGGAACTGAACTTACTGCAATATCGTTATTAGTAAGGTAAACCTTTCCACCATTGAATATTGCAAGAGTATCTTCAAGTTTACCATATGACATATCTTGTATTGGATAGATACAAGTCTTCTTGTCAGAAGTTCTGTATCCTTCAAGCCAGAATCCATTACCTTCATTGAACAGTACTCTTCCTGCCTCTTCTGTTGGATTCCAAGGTGTCTTTCCACTTACTTGTCCAGTAACAATATCTATGATTTTCTTACCAGTATTGATAACACCATTTTCTCCAATCTCACTCATGAGGTTGACATTTGTTATCCTTACCAGGTTATAGAAGTTCTCAGCCTCCGTTGTGGCTATATCGTTAATCAATGACAGCCAGTCACCCTTAAACTGGTTTCTAAAGTAGTTTATTGCTAGAATATCGAACATTCTCATACAAACCTTTCCAGCAAAGGCGTATTTGTCATTTGATATATCTGTATTTGTTCCGTAAGGGTTTTTCTTGATGAAGAAATCGAATGAGGTAAGAGGATATTTCATCACACATTCGTTTTCTGTTTGTTGTTCAACCTGTCTGTTCTGTTCTTCTTTTGTGGCATTTATCTGCTCCTCAATCTGCTTTATTCTAGTAACGGCATTGAATAGACCATTTATCATATCAACTTCCTTGAAGCCAATACCCTTTTTAAAATCTCCAGCCCATGCATCTTCCCTCTTGGTTATACCGTCACTGTCAGTTATGAGTTTTGTAATACGAGGGAATGGAGGAACAACCTTTGATGAAGAGTTGACATCACAGCACTCGCTATCCTCTCCAATTGTTATTCCAAGGTCTTGTGGTGTTCTAGTTCTTGTCTGGTCTATGACATCGAACATCATAGCCATAAGAGTCTCAAGGTGAGCCATAACTATCTTAGTAAAGTTCTCAATACTAGGATACCAGCCCATCTTCTCGAACATGTATTTATTGTGCGCCTTTATTCTCTTCTCTCTCTCCTTCTCATCGAATGACTTATTTGAATCCTCGATAAGTATGTTGATTCTCCTCTTGATGTCACTGTAATCCTGCTCTATAACAAAGGCATCTATATACTGGTTAACACCGTCATCGTATATCTTTCTCTTTCTCTTCTTCTGCAAGTCATCAGTTCCACCGAATATCACCTTAATGGTTTCCTCTCTTGGGAGTATGTTATCCCTATGGAAACCATCAAACACTATTTCTTTCTTGTTATCATTGTACCATAACTCATTGAAAGTCTTGACCTTAACATATTTGCTAAAGTCTGTACTTACATTTTCAAGTTTCCTATAAGATTCATTTGAACTGTTGAAATTCTCAACTTTATTGAATAGGTCACTATTGAGTCTCTTGAAGTTGTCATCATATTGAAGAAACTCATTTGAAAGGTCATTGTCTGGTATGTTCTTACCATTGGTGAGTATTACAATTCTAGTATAATCTTCATCCTCAGTTTCTCCACCGTATGCAAAGACGAAATCCTTACCATATTTTTTAGCAGCAAGTATATATAGACTATCATACCAACTTCTGAATACCTTCCTAATGTCGTTAAGTTCCGCTATCTCAAGCTCATGACTCTTTTCCTCATCAGTTATTGTAGTGTTTTCTAAGTCTTTGTCAGACTCATTCATGAGTGTCTTGAAGTACTTCCTAATCTCATACAGTTTAGGCATTGGAACATTAGCTTGCTCTGTCTTATCTGGAAGAGTAAACCTACCATTATTAACGTTTGTCTGCCAGTACTTTTCACCAACGTAATCCGAATAAGGTGCTGCAAGAAGTGCATCGAATGAAACATCTGACATAAACGAATAGGCAAAGCCAATAAACCTTGCTGTTACGTCGAAGTCACCAGTATTCGAATTGAATGCAGCGTCGAACTTATCACACATTACCTCATATGAGACAGGTCTTCCATAAAATCCCTTGAGACTTACAGTAAACTTAGGAAGAGGCAATACAAAGAAAGCATGAAAAAAGGACTGTGCAATGTTATCTTTTGAAAATCCCCTTATTCCGTTATATGACTTATTATTGTTAAGCTCTGTTGGTTGGAATAGGGACATACCCCTAACATCAGTGAACTTAATCGTGATAATAGGGACGCATGCGCTGTTATACTCAATGTCAACAGACTTTATTCCAAGCATTTCAGTAGTACCGTAGTCAACCAAATCCGTAACAAACATGTCAGCATACTTCGTTGTAAGCATATTAGGAACGCCACCAACATTTAGTTTGCTTCCACTCATAAAGTTAACCCTATCCTCATTACCATCACTCCTATAAGACATTATAATGACAGTATTCTCCGTGCTATTCTCACGCACGGAGTCTTCCCTACTGGATAGCTCAACCTCTATATCGAGTGATATGCAGTAGTCTTCAAGGTTAGGTGCTCTGTCATAGAAACCATTACCAGGTATCACACCCTTGCCAAAGGTATGCACATCATTTGGTTCTACATATGCAACACTTGCATGATGTTTTGGCATATTTCTTTAATTTAAACCGTATAATTTATCATATCTTTCTATCTCATCCTCATACCCCTGTATTGCCGTATCAAGTGGGTATGGTATCCTAAGTTTTGCGTTGTCATCTATCATAAACTCCAAAGACCCACACTCTGGATTAGCTTGTAGTATAAGCCATCCATAGTTAGGGTCGTTGTAGTACTGGTAAGACAGAAGGTCCAACCTTGTCTTACCAGCTTCGTAGAATACGTAACAGTCCGTAGACCTCTTAGGTATGTTAATGAACGGTATACTCTTATAAGCACCGTCCGTTATAAACGAATTATATCTACTGTGTTTCATTGACTATATATTTAAAAATCTTCAAGTATTTGACCATCTCTATCAACATTATTGTTTGTTACAGAATTAGTGCCATCACCTACTGTTATACTCTTTTTCCTTGTTCCATTAGCGTTAGGATAAGTAAATGGCTTATATTTAACCTCCCTACCTTCACCGTTACTGTCATATAGTACTCTTTCTGCACGGTTGTCATAGACACTAGCATTAGCGTAGTAGTTGAATGAAACTGCATTTTGTAATCTTGAGATAGGTCCTGCAAGGTCACTACCACCAAGGAATGTGAATGAAAGGCTCACCTTCGCAAACATAGGCATCACACCTATTCCCTCTGGGTTCAAGTCCCATTGCGCATTTTCATACTGTATGTTTATGCTGTTTATTATAATCTTCGTATAATAGAAATCACCAAGTCTCAATACACACACAGGAGGCCTTCCAAATGCAAGGTTGTATGCTGTCTTTGAGTTGTAGTCGCTGTTACCAACAGTAGGTCCTTGTCTGGTACACTGCTGTAAGAACGTGAGTCTTGCATTAAATCCCTCTGGTGATATTGAATGATATGCTGGGTCGAAGTACTTAATCTTGTCTGTTATCAAATGATGCATGAAAGGAGCATTTCTCTCAAGCAATTGGAAGAACTCACCCTCGTTGTCATATCTCTTTACTGTACTCTTCCCAACAACTATATTCTCATTCCTGTACGAATCATCATATTCAGTTGATGCTGTATTTAGATAGTCTTTTCCAGTTATCCTTGAGGCATCAGCCATAGTGAAAGTTGACTCATTTACCATCTTAGGAACTTGTATTTCTTTAATAGTTCCATCTTTCTGTCTTATATACTCTGTTTCCGTATATCCAGTTTTGAGAATTGCCCTTCCTTCATCTGTGTTATGAAGCCAATCCCTAGCTGTATTTATTGCATTAGGCTTTATTTTAACCTTATTGCCATCCTTATCAGATATTATACCCTTATCTTTGCTTGTGCTTGAAACCTTGTCAACAGTGTTAAGTGGTGCTCCTGTTTCAGAATCAGTAACTCCAGTCTGTACTCCGCTATCTGTTGTCTGTGCTCCGTCAGTTTCTTCTTCCTCATATTCAATAACAACTGATGCACTTCTCCATAACTTTGTTATAGGGTCGTTTACATCGTTCTTGTTACCACTGCTCTGAACACCATTCTTGAACTCTATTGTAGCATCTTCAAGACCTGGGAAATTATTCTTTTCCATCCACATCTTAAAGGTTAATGCCCTATTTTTTGCAAGCTTGTTATTCCTAGTTGAATTTACACGTGCTGATGCGTTATTTCCCTGTACTGAAGCATGACCGTAGAATGTAATTTTAGTTATCTTACAAGTACCATCCTTATCTATTATGTTCTTGATAATCTCAACATTCTTATCATCGTACAAACCACTTAACAAGTTATTTGACTTACCCTCACCTTCAAGTGCCATATACATGTCAGTCAAACTTACGAGAGCCTTGTTATCACCAGTTACCGATATACCAAACTCAGACTTAAGCTTATCTGTCTTCGAATCATAACCAGTGCTGTTATATTGATAACTTGCTGTATCAAGGTAATTTATCTGACCAGATGAACCGTCCTTTAATGTAAGCTTCTGGTTTTCAGTGTCTTTATCAACCCTGTAGTACCAGCGTTTTCTATACCATTCAAAAGGCGAGTCTGTCACTTTTTTACTAACACCGCCATGACCATCACTTGCGGCTGCAAGTGAAAGAGATTCATCACTAACCTGTTTTGCAAGGTATTCAGTTCCGAAAGATGGTACACCATTATCATAATATGCTGATATCTTAGAACCATTACCATTGGTTAAGTATTGCCCCTTTCTCTTCTTCGTTTCTATATCAGCATATGTGCTTTTAATGACATTATAGTTTGGTTGTAATACATCTGTAGCAACTGATATTCCTTTACTCCTCATTTCATATCCACCATAACCGTTACCGATTGAACCAGTTAATTTATTACTCATATCAACGGCAAAGTCATCAGCATTTTTGGTTATTTCATTTATATGCTTCTGAGTACCAATACCGTTAAGAAGATAGTGTATGGCGTTTACCGTAGGGTTACTTCCATTAGGCGTATCATCAACACCACTATAGTTGTTAGGATAATATGCCAAACAATACAACACCTTCTTTTGTGGTTTAGCCTCATCTGGTTTTTGAGGATTTGGATTAGGTGCTTTAGGAGGCTGTTGATTAGGCTGGTCTTGTACCACCTCTGGAGTCTTGCTTCTAGTCCAATATTCCTGTGGCTTTGCTGTAAGTATATCACAACCAGCGAAGAATCTAAGAAGTGTATTCTCCTGGTTATTTATGTTATCGACACCGCCATCGTTTCCTGGAGAAAGTGGGTCACCACCATTACTCATTCCGTTTTTCTCATGACCAGTCCAATAATCAAGTATTGAAGGGTGGTCTATGAGAAGTGTAAATGAAAGGTTTCCAGTTCTCTCAGTGTTTGTATAGGTATAAACATTCTCTCCTCTTCCGATGAATTCATTTGAGTTCCACTTAACCTTTACGTCTTCGTTGAAAGTTAGGTCGTAAGGTGGAAACCACATGATACGTCCACCAAGCGGTCCTTTCTGTTCTGCTGATAAACCATAGGCATCGAACTCATCCATCTTGTTCTTCTCATCACGCCATGCAAGGTTCTCAATTGAAAACATGCACCTCTTGGTTGACACACTTCTCCTATCCTTGTCATTCTCCTTATGCTCGAAGTAATCCTTAATCTTGGCTGTTGGTGCAATATTAACGAAACCATTATCATAGTTCATTACACCATATTTATCAAGCCTCTTACTACCACCATCAAATCCATAGTTTTTACTCTCTATGGTTCTGAAGCCACCTTTTCCATAGTTATCAAGGAACTCTACCCTCTCAAGGTCATCTTCACTGAATGCAACCTTGAAAGGACGTATAGCCCTCTGCATCTGGTTATACTGATAATGATAAGTCCATACACGACAATAAGGATTATTATAACCATTTTCCTTGGTAGGGTTATATTTCAAAAGGTTTCTACCATGAGACATACCATACTTCTTGGTATTGGCTGTCTGTGTGGGGTCATCCTGTGACCTTGAGTCATCTGAATTTGTATGGAATCTAGCTACTAGTGTTCTGTACTTACCAGCATTGAAACCATCATTTGTTTTCTTAATAAGGTCACATGATGTGAGATTACTGAAACTGGTAGCAACCTGTCCGTTTGCTACACCGAAGTTAGCTTCAGCATTCTGTATTGACTTGTTATTTACCTCATCATCATTTGATTCAGCATAGTACAAGCCAGTCCTATCACGCTTTGTCTCATTAAGCTTAATATCTGGCATCCACCTATCCAACAGGTTTTGTGTGTCGAAATATGGGTCAGCAAATCTTACAGTAGGTTTCTCCTTGTAGAAGGTAAACTTAGGACATCCTGTCTGACCCCCACCATACATATAGCTTGGTACAGAAGTTCCTTGCTGATAGTTTCTCCTAACATGGTCGAATATAAACATATAATCCTTACCAAGGAGGCTTATAGGCTCACGACCAAGTGACTGAATAATGAACATCAAGTCGTTATACGAGTCATTCATACCAATAGTTCTAGATACAAAATCACTATTGGATAAAATGTCTGCAACACCATTCTTGATTGCATTTGGTATTGACTTGAAATAGTTTGAAACACTATTAGCCATGTATAAAATATAATTTCTTTTTGTTTTATTTAAAGGTTAATTAAGACGTTAATCTTCCCAACGTTGTTGACTGTGATGGCATACCACGCAAGTATGCTGTATCATTCATAATTCTACCACCGTTGATGTCTGAAGCCATAGATTCTCTGATTATATCTTTAAGCTTAGATATGAATGACACGTCGTTAAGAAGACTCCTAACATCAATGTTCTGTGAATTATTACCACCATCAAGCTTGATTGTACCATTGATATTTACCTTAATTTCATCAACTGTAATTTTCTTTCCTCCAATATCAGAGGTGTTTGTATTCTGAGGAATATAGATATACTCCTTCTGTCCTACTGGTATTGCTTTTATGTTCTCAGTAAAGGTCTGTTGTTGCTTTTCGTTAAGCACAACTTCGCCCTTCTTAAGCCATGTAAGAATATCCTCACCAGCAGGTTTAGAAACTTCTCCAACAGCACCACCCTCAGAGTGTTTCTCAGTTGCCATATTCATAATGGTAGTATTAGCATTGTTAGTTGTGTTTCCTCCAATTGCTCCTCCAACTGAGTGCTTTTCAGTTGCCATATTCATAATGGTACTAGATGCATTGTTTGTAATATTTCCACCTACAGCACCACCATTTGAATGCCTTTCTGGTGTGATAGAACCAACGATACCTCCCTGTGAATGGTGTTCTGCATCTGAAACAACTTTACCACCAAGCCATTCACCTCCTAGGTATCCACCAACACCACCTATAGCACCACCTATAAGTCCTCCGATAGCAGCACCAAGAGGTCCTGCAAGAGCACCTGCAACAGCACCAACCTTAGCACCAGCAAGTCCTCCAGCGAGTGCTCCAGCACCTCCACCTACAGCCTTACTGGTCTCATGGTTAACGTGCTGCTTTGCCCTCTCTTTCTCCTGTGCTGATTTGGTTTTATCCTGGTCTATTTTCTCTTTTTCTTTATTTCCCTTGTATAGTGCATAAGCACCCTCTCCGACTGCAAGAGCAGTTCCAGCCCAACCAAAGGCTCTAGAAGCACCCTTAGCAAGAGCAGAGTGCCTTCCAAGTGTCTTTAATGCATTTTTACCCTTTTTCCACCAGCCGCCACTCGTTTTATTGGCTGAGTTCTTCATCCAGTTCTTTATTTGTTTCCAAGTACCAGATGATGTTGATTTTCCTTTAGCACCAGGTTTACCCTTTGCTGCTGGTTTAGTGGTCTTGGATTTTCCACCTCCTAAGAAATTATAAAGTTTACTACCAAGTCCCCATATTCCCTTAATGATTCCAAGCATAGGCATAAGTGCCATAGCACCAAGAAGTTTCCACCAATCACTAGTTAAGAATGTAGCAATCTTACCGACAACATCAATTACAGTCTTGACACCAGCCTTAATCTCTGGCATGTGGGAAAGAGTCCATTGTATTAGTTCCTTAATGTTCTCAGCAATCTTCTCAACATGAGGAGTAACCATCTTATACAAATCGCCAAGGAATTCTTTTAATTTAGGCATAAATGGCGCAATCTTTTCTGCCATTGTTCCCTGGATGGATGTTAACATACCAGTCAACGTGTCATAGATGGAGTTAAGAGTTCTTGCCTGTTCTGCCATGATTTCCTCATCAGACATGTTGTTAAACCTCATCATGTCTTCGAGTTCCTTGCTACCCTCACCCTGGAAATAAGATAGGTCTTCCATCTTCTTGGTGACAGAGCTGTACATCTGCAACGTATTGGTTTGCGGATTATACTGGGACTTATTCAACAAGAAGTCTTTCTTGTTTTCATCGCCACCAGATAACCTTTCAATATCATTTCCAAACCTGTTGTTCTTGAACTGTACCTCGGCATTTTTCTTTGCAATTGCGGTAGCTTCATCAAGGCTTATTCCCATAGCATCAGCAATACCCTTAACGAAGTCCCTACTCATGGCATTCATCTTTGCCATACCAGTTTGGGTATCGAATCTTGCATATCCACCAAGCATCTTGGTCATTCTCTCACCAAATGCCTCTGGGTCATAGTTTGCCTCATAAGACATATCAAGTGGGTTTCCACCATATGCACCAGCCGCACCACCAAGCATTGATAACTTAGCGGAGTTTTCTATTGCATCCTGTATGTCCATGAACTTGTTGGCGGCAGACTCAAGTGACTGTATGTTGAATCCCATCTTCTCTGAGAGAGCTACCATCTTGGTAAGACCGTCAACACCGTTCTTGAAGGTAAGCCTATTAGCCATAGTCAAGTTCTGACCAATCTTAGCTGCCATACCAGCAGCATCAAGTCCCTTCTTTGCAGCAGTTGCATATGCCTTAGAAACAGCACCTTGAACAGTACTAAGCTGCCCACCCATTGTACGCATTATGGTCTGCGTAAACTCGTTGGATGTCTCCTCACCTACAGTTCTGTTAATTTGTATTTGTTTCTCTGCTTCCGCATTACCAAGCATTAACACCCTACCAGTTGCACGTGCAAGGTTTTTCTCTAGCTTGGCTACCTCCTCAGCAGCAATGCCATATTTAGCACCAAGGTCTTTAGCCCTTGTTGCCAGTACTTCGGTATATGCTTGGGCTTGTTTAGCTGTAAGTCCAGCCTGGCGTGAGAATGCCATAGCTGTGTCATTGAACTTCAATGCCATCTTAAACCCACCAAGAAATAGATTCGAAATTAATTTCAGTGAAGTTGCAATAGTACCGTTCAACAAACCAGCTATCTGACCAAGCGTACCAAGTAACATTTTAGCGACTGTAGGATTCATATTTATCAGTTCAAATTTTTATATAAATACACTTATTTTAGATTTTTTAACACCATATATTTTGTTAATAAAAACATTTTCTGTAACTTTGCACCGTCAAACAAATAAAAGTTATAATAATGAGATTTTATAAGGAAGTTTGGGGTATTACATGGGAGTTCAACTCCATTGGTGAATATGCAGCATTTGTTGCTGGAAGAATCCTTGGAGTTCTTATATTCATCGGACTCATATATTTACTTGTAGTATTCGTGGGTTCTGGAGAAGATACACTCCCAGAGAGTGATTATGAAGTGATACCAGCAAGTGTTTACGAATATTGAGAATACAGCAATGGAAGTGACTGAGGAACAGATAAGGTACATGTTTCGTAACTACAACGAAAAATATTTCGACAATATCCTACCAATGCCGAATATTGAGATAAGCAGTAGTTTTAAGTATTTCGGACTTTTTACGTCTGAAATCGAAAATGACACTACTGTAAATCCATGTATACACATAAGTGGGCAGTATGACTATAAGCCAGCCCAGATTCGTGACATTCTCATTCACGAAATGATACACTACTACTTAACTTACAATGGTGTCGAGATTGAAGAACTTCATGGAAAAGAGTTTCATCGTCTGGCTAAAATGTTCAATAAACAATATGGTATGCATATAACAGCAACCATAGATGAATCTAAATATAAAAGAAGGAAGGGTAGTTCATGGATTAAATACCAGCTTTCAAAACTATTTTAAGCCTGCGTGATATTTATTGTAAAACTTTTACAATGAATATAAGACAGATTATAACTGAAGCAATTAATAAAAGAGTCCTGGAAAATTACTCAAGACAAATGGGTGGTTATCTGGGAGAATTCGGTCTTGACCCAACCCCATTAGGAAATGACAGAACTTCATTGAGTTTTATAAAAGAGTTTAACAGTTTTTGCTTCCAAGTAAAAGATGCAATTGACAGTAAAAACTATAAGCCATCAACAGGAAGAGTGAGACAAACAACACCAGGAGTTAATGGATTAGAGCATAATAGACACGAGCCAAATGCAGGCGACAACTGGGCTACGAAATTTGTTAATAAAACGGTTGATGTTGCTGATGATGTGTACCACTATGCAGGAAACGAGATTAATCTTGACCCTGTTTTCGGTGGAATGGCTAGAAGCTTTAGAAACGGCTATAATGCTGGTGTTGACTTTTTCAAACCAGACCCAAATGGTAAACAACAAGTACAACAGCAACCTGCTCAGACTCAAGCTAGAAGAACAAGACCAGTAAAGACTGGAGTTGACTTAACAACACTGATGGGAGATACCTATAGAAAAGTCATCACAGACTATAGAAGTGTTTGTACGGTGAATCAAACTGGTTTAAGTAGAGTAAGAGGTTTAGGAGAACTTTTAAGAATACTACAAGGCATAAAAAATGCACTAAGTCAGCCTTAGTGCATTATTTTTTTTTATTCAAATACTTCATCACCAGTTACTCCCTGGCTCATATTTGTATACATGTTTATATCACTTGTTGTACTAGTGTTATTCAATGCATTCTCCCTTTCTGTCATATATTCGTTATACCTGTGTATATAATACTTCCTATCACGTATTGGCATACTCTCAAGTACGTCGAAAGGTATCTTCATGAACATATGACAAGCGAACAGTTCCTCTTTAAGATTCTGTTCATAGGTCGGGTATATTGAGGAAAACAGAATCGTCCCAGTTAAGAAAGGTCTTAAATGAGCCACCTCCAAGACTCTCTGGTCTTTCTACTTCAATATCGAAATTAATTCCTGGTCTATTTTTCTCAATGTACTTTCTAAGATTAAGTGCATCCAATGCTGGCATTGATGCAACATACTTCTTGATAAACTCCCTGTCGGTATTTCCGTTAACTGCCATAATCTGCATCTGCAAGCTGTTTGTTACAAGCCTGTTGAACTGTGACTGGTTAACTTCCTTAAGTTTCTTAGACCAATTGCCCATGATTGCAATAGCGTTTCTCATAACCTTCTTGTCTGATTCCTTAAGAACCTTATCGCTTGCAATTGCTGCTGTAAGGATTTCTCTCTCAGTATCAAGCATATAAGCCCTTGTACCGTTATTCTCAATCTCGTTAACCTTCTGCAACTGTTTCTCCATCTTCCTGGTAAGATATCTGAACTTAAGTTTATCTTTCTTCACAGGAGTCTCAAATTCAAACCATCCGTTCTCATCACCAATGAGTGTAAATTCCTTTGGTTTAAGTGATGTAAGGTCTACTACACTCTCAATCTGTTCACCAGTGTCTGGGTCAACAACTACGATTGGAAATTCAGGTCCGTAACTCGTTGCTCTTAAGAACAATGTAATTGCGTCAACGTCCCCACTAATAAGGTCATCTGGGTTAATTTCCTTATTCACAATCTTATTCTTAAGAAGAAAATCAATTACTAGTCCATCCTTATACAAGTTTGGTGATGTGATTATATTCTCATCATATGCTGTGAGGTATGCAACAGGAACTCTGTCCATCTTGTTTTTGTAACACTGACCGTTACTTGGAAGCTGGATAACATCATACTGCACGTTAGATTCGGTGTCACTGAATGTTGACTCAGTGCTTATAACAGTCTCACTTGGTGTCATGTCATAGTCATTCTGACCCTCCTCTGTCACAGTAGCATCCTTAATTGGTTCTTCGTATTCAGCAACAGTAGAAGCCTCATTGTCAATATCATTAAGCATATCAAAGATTGACATGTCGGTATCACCGAAGAGGTTACTTGTCTTCTTCTCTTTCTTAGGGGTGAACTGCTGAGGATTCTGTAATGCAGTAGGGTCTATTGAGTTGATGTGGTCGATAACCTCCTGCTGAGCACGTACAATCTGGTCTATTTTCTTACCTCTTTCCTGTGTCTCCTTCTTGGTTTTCTCAAGCATTTCATTATTTGCAAGGAGAATCTTTATCTGACTCTCCTGTTCTTCCGTTAGTTTCTTTTTAGCCATAACTTATATTCTATCAATTAAACTTATTTTCTCAACATATACGATGAACGTACCACGCTCTGAGTTATCCATTATCTTACAATTCTCAAGAACAGCATAGATGTCCTCATTTGCTTTGTTTTTGAAGTGCATCTTTACGTTCCTCTTTGGCTCTTTTGATGCAACCCATTCATCTCCAGCCTTGTCTCTATAACTGTTTATGCCATTATGCTCATTTTCCCAAATCGAACACTCTGTTTCAAATTCTTCCTCTGAGGTATCAAGGTCGAACTCTATCATTTCGATGAAATCCTTCTGCATGGCAAACTTCTGGATGAGACCATCAACCGTTTCATCAGCACCATCCTCATCATAGAGTGATGCCTCGCATGACGAATAAGACACTTTATCGTCCTTCTCCTGGGCTTTTGTACAGAACTTGTACGTTTTCCCATCCGTTCCTGTAAAAACGCCTCTAGAGCCGTTTCTATAATCATTCATATGACTTTCAACAATATCCTTGTTCCTCATGAAGTCATCATATACTGCATTGGAATACTCACCCTCTCCGTAATACGACTCATCAGCATCAAATTCACTATCGTTATAGTCATAGTATGGTAAATACAACGTAACTTTCATAATTTTAAAGTTTATGAATAAATATTAGGAATTTAGTTTTATTATCTCATCCATACCATCCTGTATATAAATTATCACATCCTTTACGTTATTCTCAGTAAGATTATTAAAGTGTTGCTTATATATTTCATCCATGTATGTTTTTACATTATCCATGAATCGGTATGTCTGTTTCCAGAATCTTTCCTCTTTATTCATTTTATTTTATTCTTATGTCTTTTATTCTTATTTTCTAAGAGGGACATTTTTGTCTTCTGAAGTCCAAGAATTTTGGCAAGCTCATCCAGAACCTGCTTTGGTTTTTCACGAATATCCTTCTCCCATATTCTTATTAACGGTATCCCATTAGCTAATGCCCATCTGTTTTTATATTCATCAATCCTCTTATTCCTCTGCTGCATAGGATTGAGTTTATTCTCATCAACAACTCTTGGGTCACTATGATAATATCCACCATCAATTTCTATCAGCAAGTTATGCTCTGGAAGATAAAAATCATAAAACCTACCAATTTCTTTTGCTTCAAATTGATAATGGAACTTAACCCCAAGTTTAACAAGAAAATCCCTTGCGAAGTCTTCCTCAAGTTTGGATGTGCCGAACTTGGGGTGTTTCCATTTTTGTTTTATAGTTTTCTTTTTTGCTAACGGTTTCTTTTTAATTGGCTGCTTCATAACTTACGCCATCGTAGTTGATTAGAATATTAAAAATACTAGGATTTGATTCTTCATAGTTTAATGAAGACTTCAATAATTCAGAGACTATACATCCGACATATTTCTCCTTATACAGAATAACACCTGTTGGGTCAAGATGCGAAATAGTCATTGTAAACTTTCTATTCTTGAATCTCTCAACTATCTCTGCTACTGGAACTGTCTCATACTTGTTTTTAACTAGAAAATCATAAATCACAACACCTATTCTACTTCTTGAATCATCAATGAAATCAACTGATTTAATCATTTCAACGGGAACTGACAAATCAGTAAGGTCTACAAGGAATCTGTTACAGAATATTGCATCTTTAATTGTTGGTTTGGCAGGTGTAACGTTCTGCACTATTGCAGGCTGTTGTACTGGCTTATTTTCCTTAAGAATGCGGTCATAGAACCCAGCACCTGTATTTGTATGGTGTCCGCATGTGCATGTCGATGAACAACACTCCTTAGGTTTTGATATTGAGTCAAATATATTGACAGAACTTGCTGCATTTTCTTCTCTCTCACTTTCCTTTCTAAGTTCCTCAATTTCCTTGAGTGTGCCGTCTATCTCATATTTTATAAGTGTTATGGTATCACCAGCTACATTATCTCTTCTCAATAAGTCATGAAGTGTGTTCATGAGCATCTTATGCTGGTTAATTTTCATTTCAAGTCTCTTCTTAACATTAGAGATATTGCTTTTTCTACAATGTCTTTCCATTTCTCTATTCTATTATGTTAGTTATTTCTTATAAATCGATTAAATTAACTATATTTCCAAACAACCTTCTTGGGTTGTAGTTAATATCTACTGCCTTACCAAATGTTATAACTGCGTAATGTTTCATCTTTAAATTGATATTTTTTCAACATCATATTTCTGTTCTGTGACAACGACATCACATATGTTGACATGGTTAACTCTTCTAAATAGGAATATGTTTGTAAGCCTCTCAATCAAATAACCACCTATTCTGTACTGATACTCGAACGTGTCGTTAGGACTAAAGTCTTTAATATACTTATCCTTATTATCCTCTATCCTCTTCTTAATATCTTCTCCTACAACCTTTATATACTCATCCATGATACCCCCTACAAAGCTAATATAATCCAGGAAGTCATCTCTTTTCATGATAAACATATTGTAAGGGAACATCATATCTTTCTCTACGAAGTTGGTATATATGTTGTAATATTCTGGATACTTATCACGTATGATTTCACCAACAATATCCAAATCTTCTATGTTATGATATTTCTCATACTGGTCATGTATACTCATGATAAACTTGATAGGCTTTGCAAGTATTACGTCGCATCTTTTAAATTCCTCATCGATGTCTGGTATATTGTCAAGAAAACTGAAGTATTTTCTATAATGACAGAATCCTACATACTCAGCGAAGTTATATCCATTCTTAACAAGATTTCTAAGCATATAGAACTCTGAGTAGAACTTATCATCAAGAGAGTCTCCAGGATTACCGCATTCAATTATCTGTAGGTTGGTATCCATTTCAAGATTTCCATTACCAACTATAATCTTGTACACATCATTAGTTACAGGAGGAGTAAAATTCTTGTAAGCACCAATAAATATGTCAAGTTTCTTACCATCATGAATTTTTGAATTTTCTGAAGCAAGTAATGTGTTGAAATTAAACGACTTTTTAAGGTCATTTGCATATTCTTCTCTCATTCTTTCCTCTGAAAATGAATAATGTATACAATATCCGTTTTTCTTATTTGTTTCTGAAAGTCTATCTTTCATGATTTTCTTTTTCATGATTGAGTATTCTATGCCGAATCCCTTGTCAATATGAAGTGTATAAATTTTATCACTAATATAAGCTTTAACTTCTCCCTTTGGAAATGCGACATGAGCACCTATACCGTATCCCATACTGTCAATCTTGTTAGGGTCGAATAGAACAAGTTTACCAAATCCTTTATGTTGTGCATTTATAACTTGTTCGTATACAGTAGGAAGTACTTCATGTAACAGCTTACCAGGTTCATATGTAGGTTGATGGTCTCCACGAAATGCACACCACTTATTGAAAAGTACTGTGCCTCCATTTTCACGCATCTTAGTTAATTCACCTTCAAGGTCTTGTGAGAACACCATTTCATCAAAATCACACACAACAACCCAGTCAGCCTTACCACGAGACTCATGCCAACAATCATTTTTGATGTTCATCTGAACAATGTCATTCATACCCTCTGTATCAAAATGTCTAACCTCAATCCAGTCAAACTGTTTAAGGTATTCAACACTACCGTCAGTAGAGCCATTATCATAGACAATAGCCTTAGTAACAAATCTCTTCCAATAATCAACAACGAATGGTGCTATATCCATCTCGTTCCAGCAAAGTGTGTATAAATGTATTGTCATTTTTCTTTAAAAAATAAAAAAATAAGTGCAAGAAACAATAGTTTCCCACACTTATTATTATTTTTCTCGTTTTCAAATTAGTATGCAAGAATTGCGTAGTCGAATCTTAAGTTGATAGAGATTGTTGCAAGGTCATCGTTGCTGTAATCCAATTCACCGAAGTCTGCCTGTGTACACATGGTATTCTTCAATATCCACTTAGATACTACAACACCAGTTGGGTCAAGCATCTCAAGCTCAACGTCACGCTTATAACCAGCTGCGTATCCCTGTCTACCACTTACTGACTCAGAGTGAAGACGAACCCACTCCATAACAGCCTGTGAAGCAGAAGGTCCAATTGGGTCACGAAGCGTAACTTGCATTTCGTCCCATGTATAACGACCAACAACGTATGTCTCGGTGTTCAAGAACTGAATTGGCTTACCTTCCTGCTTGATAGAAGGACGCTTTGCACTCTGACACCACCACTCTTGTATACCTAGGTCTGCTGGGAATCTAAGAAGCCATCTATTTTTTCTCAGTGGCTCATAGTTCAACGGCATTTTCAAAAGTAAATCTGACATAATTTTTTAATATTTTTAATCTAGATTATTATTATCAATTTTATTATAAATATATCATTAACATTTTTTTAATAAAATTATTTGTTATTATCATTTTTTTTATATATCTTTGCCAAAATTCGGTTAGATATGATAAAGGTTCTTATGTTAATGATTCTTGCACATATAGTAGATGATTACTACTTGCAAGGTATTCTTGCTTCAATGAAGCAGAAGAAATGGTGGCTTGAGCAGAAAGGCTACAAGGACATGTATAAAAATGACTATAAGATGGCTCTGTTAATGCACTCTATGTCATGGTCTATAGTTGTGTCCCTGCCTATAATGTTCTTCACTACAGCACCAGGAATATTTGTTTATACGCTGTTTGTGTTAAATACCATAATGCATTACTATATAGATAATCTTAAAGCTAACGAGCTTGCAATAAACCTGGTTGAAGACCAATCAGTACATCTTATTCAGATATTGTTAACATGGCTTTCAGTAACTATGGTGTCATCACCACTTATCTGATTATCTCTTATTGCCAGTATCTGTCAATACCTTATCACTCTCCAAGAACACCTTCTTGAAGAACTCGTATAGCGAGCTTGTTGGGTGGTCTGCATACTTTTTCAGACCCTCAATAGCTGTCTCTCTAATCTTACCGATGATTGGCTCATGCTGGATAACCTCCTGTGCGTGCATTGCAATTTCTTCCTCTGAGTCACCTTGACCCATCATCATCTGAGGATTCTGCTGCATCATCATCTGAGGGTTTGGCTGTTCACCAGGTACTCCCTCTTCTCCATTGAATATATAGGCTTCTGAGAGCTGTGTCTTAAGTTGATTTAGCTCTTCTACCAAACTTTTAATATCCTTCTTTTCCATATAAACGTTTATTTTCTAATAAATATTAAATAAGGTTAAAAATAGACAATATACTTGAATAATTCAACTTTTTTTCTTAACTTTGCAGCAGAATTAATTTTAAATGGTAAAAAAATGGCAATAACATAGAAGTTGACCCAAACATATATTGAATTGTATGTACCAAAAAATAGCAGACATAATAATTATAATACTTTTAATTGCAAATTTTGCGATAGCAATATGGTATTGTTTTGACCCATCTTTTATGGATAAACTTGAAGATGACACTAGAATAACTATTGCATTATCTATGGTGGGTAGTTGGGCTATAATAGGAGGTCTTGCGTTTTCAGCAGAAATGTCTAGATAAAAGAAGAAAGTCAACTGATATATTATTACCAAAAAAAAATAGCAGTAAACCGAATTACTGCTATTTTTATGTAAGTTTTTGATAAACAATTAAATATCATCGAATGAAACTCCCTCTGGTGTAAGGATGAAGTCGATTACAATATACTCAAGAGCGTTGTAAGGCTTGAAGTAAATCTTAACTGGAAGCTCTCTTCTCTCACGTGACTCTATTGTATCGTTAATCTCAATCCTATAGTCAGAGATACCTCTGTTACTTCTGATGCTATCCATGATTGGAGTTACTGTAGACAAGAATGACTGCTTTGTTGTTGGGTCATTTGGCTCGAAGATAAGTCCTATGCAAGAGATTGCAATCAACTTTCTCATTCTAAGCAACAGTCTACGAACTGCAATACGGTTAAGCTGAGACTCGTTAATCTGAAGGTTCTTCTGTCCCCAAATCTTAGGTCCATCTTGTGCGAATGTCTTGATTGGGTTGATTCTGCCATCGTACAATACATCCTCGTCAGCCAACTTGGTTATGAAGTGTGCTCTTACGCAGTCAACATTACCACGCTCAACACCAGCAGGTGCGAACCAAGGCCAAGCTGTATTATCCGTCTGTGCGAAGTTTCTAACAGCATCCTTAGTTGGTGGCAAGTAAATGTACTGACTATTCTCTATATCTAAGTACTTAACCCAAGGGTAATATGTACAAGAGTAGTTAGAATCAATCTCACTATCCTCAAGGTTGTAAACAGCCTCTTCTGGAGTGTACATTTCGTCAACATAATCACCCGTTCCAGCTGGTTTGTCTGGAGTTGTGATAACATAGATTGAGTCAGCTCTCTCTTCCTCAATCATTTCGATTGCCTCGTTCACAAGAAGCTTCTGATTCACGTAGTCAATACCTGGAGTTGCAAATACGTTAATATCTGTCTCCTCTGGGTTTGAGAACTGTCTGATACCACTCAAGTAAGCATACCAGTCAGATGTGATACCATTCTGGTTAAGCTTAAGAAGCTCTGGGTTCTGGATTCTATTGAATGCATATCCCTCACCGCTTCCCTGGTTAACATAACCTCTGTACTGTGACATCTTATACTCGTCAGTGTTGGTTCTCTGGTCTCTGTAGTCATCCCATCCATCGAATGCACCGTAGAAGTATACAGTGAACTTACGAAGGTTTACATACTCATAAATTGAACCATACATTTCCTCCTCAGTACCGATAAGAGGTATACCGTTAAGTATGCTTGTTCTAGAGTCTGTAGATACGCAATCGAATTCATATCCATGTTCTCCATCAACTGTTATAGCTGAAGCTGGGATACCACCGTTTGTTGCATCAATTCTTGAGTCAAGGTGGAAACCGTGTGACAAGAATCTTGGGTCATCAATATACGCCTTGTTACCTTTGAAAGTGAAGTTGTCAATGTCAACTCCAATCCATGAAGACAATCCAAAGTACTGCTTCCTGTTCTTAACGTCTGGGTTGAAGTACCTGTTGTACATCAAGGTTGGGAATGTAACACCGCTGTAAGCTTCTCCTGTAACAGGCATTCCATCATACTTAGGTATCGGATATCCAATGAAACCTGCTGGAACTGACATTCTAGCTGCTGTAGAATCATTGACCTCAACAGTGATATACTTAGACTTAGACTCATACAATCCATCGAATGTACCAATCTTGAATCCAATGAAGTTAGAATCACCAGGAGTCATAGAACAACGTCCGAATCTCTCAAGTGGGATGATTGACTCATCAACGTCATCTATTCTACGTACAATAACGTCGAATACGCCCTCATCTGGTCTAATGTTCTCGATAGAAACCTTAACCTCGTAGTTAGCATTGTTACCATCAGTGATGGTATGAAATCTGAACAACTTGTTAAGTTCAACATGCTCATAGTCACCCTTCAAATTAGAAACAATCCAAGGAGTAGAAGCATATCTGTAAGCTGACTTGTAGTCGTTAAGGTCAAGTTCTACTGGAGCAACGTTAGTGTTTCCACTGATGTCCACTGAGTTTGACATTCTATAATAAAGTCCATCAGCATTGTTAAGAACAAGTGTTGCATATTCTTTCTTAGCCCCTATTTTATCAAACTTGTAAGCAGCATCCATATATTTATTTCCACCGTTTAGAAGGTTTCCATACATATTGGTTGGGTCTAAAAGCTTTTCATCTTTAGCATATGTATTAATAACAGCATTTACACTTTCTCCAGTATAGAATGCATAATAATAATGTCTCTTACCATCCTGTGTTGTATACTGTTTTACAGTGTATATTTGTCCAGCTTTCATCTCAAATTGCATTGGAGTTGAAAGAAGTGCAATTTTTTCTTCATCAGTTAAACCAGATAAAGATTCTGGTTGATTGGTTGGTGTAAGTCCAGATGCATAGCTATTGAAAACAACAGCTGACGGTCTACAATTAACCCCAGGCGTAATATCAGCACAACGTGCAACCATAAGTGGTTGACCAGTAGTGTAATTAAAACCAACACAGGTGAATGCTGTATCATATTGTGCATCTAGGTCAGCAAGGAATCTCTGTCCAACATGTCTTCTTCTAAGAGCGTTAGATGGAACTGATACGATTGCACTAACTGGCTCATGGTGACAATAGTCAGCTGTGTAGTAAACCTGGTATCCCTTAAGACCGCAAGTACTACCACTGTTAGAAGTTATAGTCATTCCAGAAGTAGCTGTTTCACCACTATCAATCGATACTATATTACCATTTGCAATACCCTGGGTAAGTGCAACATCATAAAGTGACTCGACATAAATCCAAGCATCACCATCGTATGGTTTAGTGCCAAGAACGTTAAGGATGTATTCCTTATCGTATGGATTCAATGAAACAGGATATTCGAAATATCCCTTCTCGAAGTCCTTACTATTTATGATTGTATCAACTTCAGTGTTACACCACTTACCATAGACACCTACAAGCTTAAATCTACCATGATTATACTGTGAAACTGAGAAGCTGCTACCACCGCTTACACCATCTATTTCATATCCTTCACACTCATCGCCATCACTGCTGATTGGAATATACGGTTTAATCTGAAGTGCATTCAAATTATACATTTTCTTTGAACAGTCGTTTGTAGCACCACTGCAAAGTGCTGGTTCACCAACATAGTAGGACAATGCGTCGTACTTAGATGGCTCACAGGTACATACTGTTGTATCACCTGTCTGGAATGGCTTGTAAGTACCACGTGAACGGATAAGTGCCACAGCCTGTCCATTTGCAGTAACAAGCCAAGCAGGGCCTGCATTGTAACCGCTAAGACCAAGCACACGAACAACCTTAAGTTGCTCACTCTCAGTCAGATAAGACTTAGCAATGTAAGGCAACTCATATTTAGGATACTGGCTTCCCTTAAATTTCTCAGTACTTGTTCCACCAAACACCTCCTGGAACTCACGCCAGTTAGCAATGTCCATTGGCTGGAAGGCTGGACCTTTCAAGGTCTCACCAACAACACCAAGTGTTGTGATACCAAGGCTGCGAACAGCATAAGTCATGTCAATCTCCCTGGTATATATACCTGGTGAAACATGTATTCCTCTTGCATTATCTGCCATAATTTCTATAATATTTAAATTTTATTAGTTATTTTTCCTATATATAAATATTTAATGTGTCTCATTAATTCCCCAGAATTTATTTTTTACCACAAGATTTTTAAATTCTTCATCATCTGTTGTTTCATTCATCCAATCTATAAATCTAATCATCTTGGACACATTCAAGTTCACTTTATCGTTAAGTAATTTCTCATGATATTCCTTGAGTTTTTCCTTATCCTTAAACCTATTGTAGTAATCTTCCTGGAGCATGAAGAAAAGGTTAGTTACCTTTCCAACAGTCTTTAAATAATCATATAACAAACGAACATTCTCGAAAGACAGTAAAAACTTGAACCTGTTTTCAATTTCCAATAGTAGTCTCTCTATAGTCATTAATTCACTTACTTTAGTCATTGTAACAATATTTTATTAATAATAAATATTACCCCAAAGTCGAAAAAACAAAATGGATGGTAACATTACCACCCATTTATTTTCATTCAGAATCATCTTCTGCTGGATTTACCAGTATCTGTTCCTCATAGAAAGGCTCATCAAGTGATGTTTCTGGTATATTCTCCTTATCGAACTTAGTCTCTGGGTCATACCCTATCAGTGTAATCATAGACTCACCAAATTCATCCTCTCTTGTTATTCTAACAGTAATCTCATCATCTTTAAGGAACTTAATACTGTTGTCAAGATTCATTACCTCACCGTTCACAAGTATCTTGAAGTCATATACATTCTCCGTCTCTACAGAATCTAACACCATATCCTTGTCTATCTGGAATGTAAGTTCAAGTGTACAGTCATCGAATCTCATGATTACCTTCATGGTCTTATAATAATATCTATCTTCCTCTGGAACACAGCAGTCATCATTACCATCAAGTTCCTCATAAATCTCTGGAGGTGGTGGTATTACATCCTCAAGTGGGGGTATTTCACACTGCTCGTCAGTCTTAAGTGCATTTTTTAAAAACTTAAGTTTATTTCCAACAGCCCAATTATCGCCTTCTATAAACTGTACCTTTTCCTCTGGTCTCCTATTTTTTCCCCTTCTGTTTATAATACCAGTTGCGTCAGAATCATGTGATGACATCACAAGTCTAGAAGGTATTCTCTCTACCTTATAATCCTCACGTCTTATTATATAACCCTTAAGTTTTATTTTAAAGGTTTGAGAATAGTATTTACGGTCATCTATCGTGTATTCTGACTCGTCAGATATATTTTCAAGAGTCAGTGGCATTGGATGGTCGTTAGGTGAAATATATGTATTAATTGCATTGAACTCGTAATGCATCATTTCATTCATTTCATTAAGTAACTCCATCTTATTAGTTATAATAGATACTGAATATATGAAATTTACTGAAAATGGCTGCTTCATGGTATATTTGTCATAAGCTTCAATACCATTCTCCTGTAGCACAGGTACATAGAACATTGCAAAATCTTTATGACCTGGTATATTGAAATAATTACCCTGGTTCTCACCTCTCTGTGGGTTGTTTTCACGTGAAATGGTCTTGAAGTTCATTATCATGTTACCATAGTCATCTGTCTGACTCCACGTCTGGGTGTACTCACTAAGTCTTTGAGTTGAATACAGCTTGTACGTAGGAAGCCTCACACCATCATAAACAAGGTTAAACTTCTTGTCAACCCAATTGAACATTTCCTGGTCTATGTCGGAGTATTCTATTGGTTTTGGAAATGGTGTTCCTTCCTCCAATATCATCTTCGACATATTACGTCTCCTCTCCGTCCCATATGCATGGCGACGAAGCCTAAACTTATCAATATATGGTTTTGGTTGTACTAGCATAATTTATTCTCTCTTCAATATTTTTATAGCATTAGGGTCAAATATTACATAGTTCTTGAACTTCTTACCAGTAGCACCATTAGTGGCTACCCAGTAAAGTCCAGTATATCCCATCTTTTCAAGTAGAAACTTACTTGCTTCCTTGTCACTTCCAAGAAGTGATGAAATCGTACCATACAGAGTGCCGCCATCATAGCATTCCCCAATATACTTACATTCATTCTCCCAGAACTCATTCTCACATCCTGCATAAGCTTCCCTACCATACTCATCCTCTGTCATATAGTAGTTGAAGAATACCCTTGCAATTTTCATAGCCAACGCAGAACTAATCTTACCATAACTAAGATATTTCTTGTCTGGTATTTCAACAGTGTATATGTGACCACCCTGTGAATACTCTTTTGCACACTCTAACTCATCGGTAAGGTAAGCACCATATCCATAAAGCTGCTGACCCCATCCGCTTGACATGTAGGCAAAATCGAACTTATCAAACTCATGAGGAGAACCGTGAAACAACTCAAGTTCATCAATAGCCTCCGTTATATACTTACTAATCTTTGATTCCCATGCATAATCTTTCCTACCCTCTGGTTCTATGAACTTATCTGGGTTGTAGTCAATTTGTGGCTTCTGAGCACGTTTTTGCTGATGTGCCTTATCGTAGTCCACCAACTCATTAAAATGCCTTAGAATGTCCGTAGAAAGGCTTCTAGCGTAGCCATACTTACCACCAAACCTCTTCTTACCGTAACCAAGTCTTCCAGCAAGCCAGTGTATTGATGCTTCTGATACCTTTATACCATATTTATTTCTTATCAATTTAACAAGCTCACGTGGCTCATATATAGTACTTTCTGTCTTCATAATGAATATTTATTACAAATATAAATACCTTTCATTTTTTACTTTTTTTAAATGTTTATTTTGTTTTTTAATTTTTTTTATATATCTTTGCAACAAGAAGCGATGCTTGCCCTGGTGCAAGCCACAACTTCAGTATTAACTTAACAATTTTTTTATGAAGGAAATTACATCAGAGGTCGTTAATACTTTCCTTACTGGACATGACCCTATGGAACACATCATTACAATAGAATGCGACTACCAGGAAGATAAGGTAAGTATTGTTTATGTAAACGACAAAGGAGAAAAAAGGGTCAAACTTGATGATTTTAAGCCGTTTTTATGGTGTAAAAACAGCGCAGCAATCAGATTATTCGGTGGCAACAGGGAGAAGTTACTCTCACAAATGCGAAGATACAGTATTAGATGTAAGAGGCTTGTAACTTCCGACTCTGGTAATGTCAGTGAGAGACTTGAAAATGGATACAAGTACATGTTCTACGCTGACAGGAGAATGAGTTACCAAAAATTCCTCAACTTCTTCAAGGATGCTGGAGTTCCAGTACATGAATCCAAGAAAAACGGACAACAGGGAGAATCAAACAGAGAGTACATGGCAGTAACCCCAGTAGAGCAGTACATGATTCAAACTGGTAAGAGACTGTTTAAGGGATATGAGAACTACGATGACTTAAACAGGTTTATCTTCGACCTTGAAACCCAAGGACTTAACCCAAGGGTACACAGAATTGAACAGATTGGTATTCACACTAACAGAGGATTCGAAAAAATAATTTCAGTTACTGGTAATACAAAAGAAGAACTTGATAAGAGCGAGATTACCGCTATTGACATGTTCCTCTATATACTTTCTGTAATAAAGCCAGATACTGTAGTAGGACACAACTCTGAGAACTTCGACTGGGATTTCTTGATAGTAAGATGTGAAGAGCTTGGTTATGACTTTAAGGAAATGAGTTTAAAGTATTTCAAGCACCCTATCTACAAGAAACAAAAGGAATCAGTACTTAAACTCGGTGGAGAGGTTGAATACTACCGCCCTACTGTGATGTGGGGGCATGTTATCCTGGATTCTCTTCATGCTTCAAGAAGAGCACAGGCGATAGACTCCAACATGAAGAAATCAAACTTGAAATACGTCACCAAATATCTTGACTTAAAAAAACCTAATCGAGTATATGTGCCAGGTGATAAAATTTCAAAAACATGGGGTATAAATGATGAAAGATTCGGATTCTGCGAGGAAGATGGTGACTGGTATGAGGTAACGGAAAAGCGACCACTTTTACCTGGATATATACTTAAGTCTGGTAGGTACATCGTGGAGAGATACCTATTAGATGACCTTTGGGAAACAGATAAGGTTGAAGACAAGCTGAATGAGTCCAACTTCCTGGTAGGTAAAATGTTACCTACAACTTTCTCTAGGGCTTGCACAATGGGTACAGCTGGTATCTGGAAGCTCATTATGCTTGCATGGGGATATGAGAATAACCTTGCAATTCCAGCAGCAGCACCAAACAAGAGGTTCACTGGTGGACTTTCAAGGCTTCTTAGAACTGGTTATGTTGACCGTATCGTGAAGCTTGACTATAACTCCTTGTATCCATCAATCATTCTTACATGGCACGTATCTACGCCTATTGATACAATGAATGTCATGCTTTCATTCCTTGAATATATTCTAACCCAGCGTGAAAAGTATAAAAACTTGAAGGCAGAAGCTGGAGACAAGGCTAAGGAACTTGAAAAGCAGCTTAAGGCATACGAGGGTAGTGATGAGAGGTTTAAAAAGAAACTGGCAGAGGAAATCCAGTACTGGAAGATTGAAAAGTCTGGTAATGATAAAAAGCAGTTACCTCTTAAGATTCTTGCAAACTCATTCTTCGGTAGTTATGGTGCTCCTAACATATTCCCATATGGTGATGTTATCGCTGCTGAGAAGACAACATGTATTGGTCGTATGTCACTTAGACTTATGATTTACCACTTTACAGGCATAGGTTACACTCCTATCGTGGGTGATACCGATGGTTTCAACTTCCAGATGCCACCAGAGGACAAGTTCAGATATACTGTTGAACATCCTTATATAGGCAAAGGTCTTGGACGTAACACAATTAAGGGTAAAGAATATACGAGAGTTGATGCAGACGTAGCAGAGTTCGAAGACTTGTTTATGGGGCAGGCATACAACGGAGGTATAAATAAGATGGGTCTTGGTATTGATGAATACTGTGATGCTACAATTAACTTCGCAAGAAAAAACTATGCCGACCTTATGCCTAATGGCAAAACTAAGAAAGTTGGTAACACCATTAAGTCAAGGAAGATGTCTGGTTATCTGGAGAAATTCATCGATGATGGCGTTGACTTGTTACTTCGTAACAATGGTTACAAGTTCCTTTCTAACTACTATGACTATATCGAGAAGATATATAACTATCAGATACCTATTAAAGACATTGCCTCTAAGGGTAACATTAAGAAAACCATAAAGGATTATATTGCAGATTGCAACACCCTTACAAAGTCTGGTTCTAAGAAATCAAGACAGGCTTGGTACGAACTGGTAATTAAAGAGGACATGAAGGTAAACGTAAGTGATACCATCTACTACATCAACACTGGTACGAAGAGAGGACATTCTGACGTAAAACGTGTCACACACTACTATACACACGATGACAAGGGAGAAAAACTTGAAATTACAAATGAAGTTGAAAAGATGTATAAGGAATATTCAAAGGAATTTAAGGCAAATAGCTGGACTGATAAAAAGACTCGTCTTGACCTTGCTAAAGAAAAGTATGGAAACAAGTCATTCGAAGAAGACGAAATCATACTTAACTGCAAACTAGTTCCTAATGATATAGTTGACAGTGAAGAGGATGTACTTTGTAGTGATTACGAGGGATTGGAATATAATGTAGAGAAATACATTGACCAGTTTAATAAGAGAATTACCCCACTTCTTGTATGCTTCCATCCAGACATTAGGAATAAGATTCTTATTACCGACCCTAAGGATAGAAAATTCTTTACAGAGCAGGAATCAAAGCTTGTAAGCGGTTATCCGAATAAACCAGAAGACCAGGATACCTTCGAGGCTCTAATGACCCCAGAGAGAAAGGAAATAGAGTTCTGGGTAAGTATTAATGAGACACCACCATTCGTGAAAGAGTGTAATATTGATTGGGATGGACTTGTTAAAGATTATAAGGAGACAAAGGCTGCTGAAAATGACTACGTTTATCAACTTGAAAATAAGAAATACCTTGATGCACTTAATAATCTTACGGATGCAGATGTTGAAGCATTTGAGGAAGACTACAAACTCCCTTCATCAATATCCGAAATCATGACATTGGGTTCTGATATGAGACTATACTTTAAGAAAATACCAGATAAGACGCCATCAACTGGTGGATATGTTTTCGATGATATTATGTACAGTTTCATTGAGAATACAGAAGGATAAAAAAAGAGGCTAGATTGTTTCTAGCCTCCTTTTTTATTAGTTATGTGGTATATCACTTTGTCTTACATTATTCATGTAGTTATATCCACTTCTACCTTCTCTCTCATCTGTTGAATAATCTGTCTTGTATCCAGCAGCCTCAGCAGCAGCCTTAGCAACTGTATCTCCAGGTCCGTAGTACATACCGCAGTCCCAGACGTTACTCAAGTAAATACCATTCTGTTTTGTTTCAACAGATGGTGTAACACCACTAGGTCCACTCTGCAAACAGATGATTCTAAGTGCATTAGTATCAGTGAACTCTGTTCTGGTTGGGTCGATATAGTCACCTGTCAAGTCTATAGTCGTAAGGTCTTCATCGGTCATTTCCGCTGTATTACCATGTGACAACTTAACGTCTACCTGCATCTTCCTGTTAGAGCCATCCTCAATCCAGTCTGAAATTGTGGTACATGTTTCACCACTTACCCACATTGTGAGAATCTCACAAATCTGTTGGTCAAGCATTGCATCAGCCTCACTGAATGAAGTAGCACTATTGATTACGCAACCAAGTGTATATGGTTGATAAGTATTACCACTACCACACTGTGTCATTGTTGAAGCAGAACCATACATTAACTTATACAAAGCCTCTGCCTTAGAGTCGATACACTCCGTCTCAGCTGAAACAACATCAATCTCCTCACTGAGATTATCAATCTTAATATTAGCCTCCTTAATCTCACGGTCAAGTATGATGTCAACGTTGTTGAATGAAGTACCACTGAAAATATAATTAGTACCGTCATTTGGTCTATAATTATCGCCTTCACCACACTCATTCATAAGTGGCATACCAAGAATATTGTTCTCAACTGTCTTGAGTTCCTTCTTAAGGCACTGCGTGTCTCCAGAAACTACAAATACCTCTTCTTCTACATTTTCTGTGTAAGATGAAAGCTTGTTAATTGCAAGGTCAAGCAAGAACGTTGCATTATTGACTGTAGTTGCAGAGTTGATGTATGTAGTACCTGGCATTGGTTCGTATACCAAGTCTTCTCCACAATCACCAGCAATATGTCCGAATACAGCCTTTTCAACTGCCTTAAGTTCTTCCTTTGCGCACTCTGCTGTCTCTACAGCAGCACTAATTGGAGTACCATCAACATAAAGGCCATTGTTTCTAATTTCAATGATGTTATCACTTCCCTGGTCTGGTTTACCGTCTCCATCGTGGTCATCAGTAATAAGGACACGCCCACTAAGAACGTCAGCAGTATCACCACTGTTAATAACCTTTGTAAGTTCAAGTGCGCTCTTCTCAGATGGGTTCTGGATAACCCAATCGTTGAACAATTCATTAACTGGGAATGATGTATGTAATGGATTTCCAGCAGCATCATGGTAAGTGATTACAAGTGCTCTATTAACTGGGTCATATTCCATACCATCAATCAAGCTACCTACAGTGTTAAGCTGAATTGCCTCCTGTTCACCGTTTGATGTAACGAGCTTAATTGTATTTCTTGCTGGGTCATATGACAAATTAACACTTGCATAAAGTCCCTCACCAAGCTTTATGATATTCTCACCTTCCTGTAGTTTAACATTAGCCTTAACTATATTGTTCTCATTGTAAGGATTATTGAAATCAATTGAAGGAGTATCCTCGAATGTAAGAGTAACACTATCAATCTTTGCATCAAGAGCCTCATCTGCTGCAATTCTGTTAGCAGTCTCGCCAGTAATCATATTATTGAGCCTATCGTCCTCAGTTGTAGAACGTGTAATCTCGTTATCAAGCTTAGTCTCAATACGAGTCTCCTCAGAAATTGACCTTGCACTCTCAGTACTTATTGCTGACTGAAGCTCTGTATCCTTCTCTGTTCTTGCAAGCTGCTCGGCAGTGATTGCATTCTGAAGGTTGGTATCAGCTGTTCTACGCTCATTAGCTTCGTTGTTAAGTGCTGTTGTAAGTTCATTATCCTTATTCGTAGAACGAGTAATCTCATTATTGATTCTCTCAAGAAGGTCAGCATCCATGTGCTCACGGTTAGCAATCTCAGTGTCCAGCTTGCTCTCAATTCTCTGTTCTTCACCAGTTGCACGTGCAATCTCTGCTGTAAGACCACTCTCAAGAGTATCTATGTCAGCCTCCGCTGTATCCATTCTATCTTCAAGAGCATCTATAGCGGCTGTAGCTGCGCTGATTCCTTCACCAGATACATAGAGAGCACCATCATCCATTACCAAGATATTGTCATCATGGGCATTATTTATAATGACAGAAGCTTTCAATACATCCTGCTCAGATGTTCCACTAGCAACTCTTACCTTTTCAAGCTGAACTGCGTGTGGGTGTCCATCCTCAACTCTCCACTCATTAATCAAGTCGCCAACAGGAATTTCAACTGTCTTAATCTCATGACCATTAGTCATATAGGTGATTACAATTGCCTCCTTAGTTGGGTTATACTCAATACTAATAATTGAAGACATACTCTCAAGCTGGATTTCCTTGCTACCGTTTGTTGTGCTGAAGATAAGCTTGTTTGCTGTCTCCTCATAAGCAAGGTCTACACCTGCATAAAGTCCGTCTGCGTTAAGCTTGATAATATTTGACTTATCATGCTCAATCTCTTCACTCAAATTAACCTTGAGAACCTTAATTGTTGGTTTGTTGTTACCATCATTTCTTGTTTCAACGTCGATTGATTTATCCTCATTGATTACATCACTGAGCCTTGAAGAACTATCTGCACTAACCGCATTAATCTCATCCTGCAAGTTATTGATTTCATCCCTTACGGTATTTCTAGGACCGAATCCGTCACCAATTTCATCCTCAATTGCTTGAATCTTGCCATCGTGTTCGTCATCCTTAGCTGTTGAACGGTCAATTTCGTTCTGAAGCTTCTCAGCCTCTTCGTTAACCTGGTTCTGAAGCTGCTCGAACTTGTAAGTCACAGTCTCATGAGCATCAGTAGTGAAACCAGTACCTATTGCGGTATCTATTCTCTCAACATCAGTTGTCCTGTCTGCAATCTCCTGGTCTATCTTAGCATCAAGTGCTTCTTCAGCAGTTGTTGCACGCTCTATCTCGTTATCAATCTTTTCGTTAATAGCCTCATCAGCCTCCTTAAGGTCAACAAGTACATCTTTAACTGTAGTGTCACCAGTTGGCTCAAACTTAATATTATCTGCCTCTCCCCTTACATACAACTTATGGTCATCGTCTTCAAGGATGTTGTTACGACTACTAGAAATCTTAACATCAGCAGAAACCTTATCGTTACCAGTAACGTTTCTCTTCTTTGTAATTGTTACGTTATGTCCTTCATTCTGAGGTTCCCATTCCCAGTCACGAATCATATCACCGATTGGGATGGTAACAATCTGAACCTTGTCGTTACCGTCGATATATGTAATTACAAGAGACTCATTTGTTGGGTCATAGTAAATGTTCTCGAAAAGCTTGAAACCATTAAGGTTAATAATGGTATCTTCCTGTCCAGAAACCTTAAATATAAGCTTGTTCTCCTTGCTTACATAACTAAGCTTAGTTGAAGCGAAGAAACCATCAGTCTTCTCAATCAATATGTTATCATTATCTGAAGAAAGTTTAATCTTGCTAAGAGCATCAAGTGCCTCCTTAACATTACTTCTCTCACCATTCATGTAATATATGATATTAGAAGCTTTACCATCTACATAAAGGTATCTTGCATCACTTGTTCTACTAAGGATGTTAGTACTATTTTCATCCTTAACATACTTGTAGTTTCCGTCTGGCTGTAAAACCTTATGTTCATCCTTAATTCTTACATCAGCTTTAAGTACATCTTGCCAAGGCTCTACATGATGATGCTCATCTGTATGGTCGTAGTCAACCTCTTCCCTTGTGAGTACAACTGGAGTCTTTGAAGCCTCACCTTCAACACCCCATTCTGCTATGAGCTTCTCACAGTCAATAAGAACCTCACTACCGTCTCTAAGAATAAGGTGAATTGATTCATCTCTCTTGTCATAGTAACCCCTTACAACATAATTGTTTGGAAGTTTAACGTTTGTTACTTCAAGAGTACCATCAGCCTTGCTTACAGTAAATGTAAATGTTTCTTCCTCCTCATCATATACTAGGTTAACATAAATGAATATACCCTCTGGTGTTACCATCAAGTTATTATCCTTGCGGATATTGTCAAATATATGGGATTCAGCTACCTTAACATCACCACTTACAAAAGTACCATCGTCAGTTTTCTCAGCATAGAAGTTCAACGTATCAGAACTTAATGCTACGAGAGTAAGACTCTTAATTGCCTTCTCAAGCTCTTCTCTCAAGTCAGCAATCTCCTGTTCTGTCTTATCTATGTCGATAATACAGAATCTGTTATCACTATACTGAGTACCTTCATTCGTCACTGAACCAAGAGCGATAATAAGATGTGGATTATCCTCACCTTCTGGGTCATCCTCTGTAATATTTTTATACAAAAGGACTGTTGGCTCAGCAAGTAAAGAATAACCATAGCGAGGGTCTTCTGCTGCAAGACCCTGCTCGGTAAATCTTATCTGACTCTGAATATACTCAATAGCAGCATCCCTCGTATCAAATACTTGGTCGTGATACCTAAATTGTAATCTGTTATTTGTATTCATTGTTCTTATATATTGTTTTCAACATTATTAAATCTGTCCAAAGCTACCATAGAAGTTAACCTTTATAAAGTGTTCTGGGTTTTCATCCTTAGTCTCAAGAACAAGGTTATTTTCATCCTTTGCAACTGCTGCATGTAGTTCGAATGGGTTCTTTGACCAATCAACCAACTGACCGTCGATTTCATTCTCCCTTGCGATAGCACGCTCAATCTCAGCATTGATTGCATCCCAAAGCTGTGCTTCAACTTCCTGTGCTCTTGCAGTCTCTCCATTGATACCGTCCCAAAGCTGAGCCTCAACCTCCTGTGCTCTGTTTGTTTCAGCCTCAATTGCAGCCCACTGCTGGTTGTCAATCTCTTCTCTAATTCTAGCCTCCTCGTTAATTGCTGCCCACATCTGAGAATCAACCTCAAGTCTATCATTGATTTCCTTATTAAGAGCATCCCAAATCTGGTTGTCAACATCTGTCCTAGCTGAAGTTTCCTTAGCAATAGCCTCCCAAAGCTGATTATCAACATCCGTTCTTGCAGAAGCCTCCTGTGCGAGTGCATCCCAAAGCTCCATATCAGCCTCTGTTCTAGCAGAAGCCTCCTGTGCAAGAGCATTCCAAAGGTCTGTATCACCACTGATTCTCTCTTCACGTTCTGTGATAATCATACCACTAAGGATAATATCACTCTCGATACGCTCCTCACGTTCTTGCTGAATCATTGGAACGATAATCTGTACAATTCTCTCAACAACAAGGTCATCGGTATTTACAAGAATCTTGTTACAACCTTCATCCTCAGTGAATACCCTGTACTCAATGTTACTCTGTGCAGCCTTTGGTATCTCTACCTCAATGCAGTGAGGAAGATTCTCCTTGTCAGTCCAACAAACGTTGGTAGTAGTTCCTGTACCCTGGTCGAAACATGGGTTTTCAACAACAACTGTGTCACCCTCATGCATAATCTTCTTCTCCCAATAGTAACCATTCCACTCGTTGATGAACATTTCAACTCTCTTCTCAAGAACCTCACCGTTGTTAACCTCAAGAACCTCTGGAGTTTCACCACCAACCTCATACTCAATGAATCCTTCCTTGTCAGCGTAGTTTGAAGCAAGCCAAATCTGTCCGCTTTCTGGGAATAGGATAGTCTTATAAAGAACACCGTCTATATATTCACTGTCATAGTAGTTGTTACCATCGTAGTCCTTGACAAGCCTTACTGAATAGTAAGGACTTGGACACTCTGCAACCTGTGAAACGCCACCCTTATTCCAGTCAAATATCTTTACGTATACATCCTGGTCTGGGTCATTGTAAACTGGCGTTGTTGTCCAGAATACAGCCTGCTCCTTGAAGTTAAATGCCTGTGGCCTTCCGTGTGTATCAAGACTTGCTACACCAGCTGGAAGTATTGACATTCCATATTTGTCAACACCTACTGGAGACTCTGGATTATATGCAGGAACGTTGTCTGCTGTGTAACCAGACTCATCAGTAACGTATGATTCATCCTCCCAGGTACATCCTGTATTAGGTTTAGTAATTGTACATTCACAATCTGGCTGTCCAAGCCAACCACATTCTGACTTAAGGAACTTGCCAGCATACTTACCAAGCTCTACATGACACTTAGCTGAGTTGTGGTTCTGATACTCACAAGGTTCAAGGGAATTAAGTAATGCATCCCAGTCTGCCTTGGTAGGAACTCTCCAACCATAACGTCTTTCATAGATTTGGTGTTTCTTGTTCTTCTGGCTGTACCTGTCATCAAGCTTCTTCTGAATCTTAGCAAGACCAGCACCATTGTAAAGATAACCATAATCGTTTACATACTCCTTGGTAATATATCTTGTACCAAGCTTTGCAACCTCTGGAAGCGTACCGCCAGTCGTGAGGTCGAATACCTCCAACACTGGAGCGTACATACCAGTCTTCTCGACACCTGCTATTCCAAGTGGGGCATCGAGAGTACCATTACCCTTAAGAGTACCGTCAGTGATTACCTTCGTAAGTATGTCACTTCCTATAATGTCCATTAGGTTGTCGGCAGTCAAGATGTTAGCAATTGTAACCGTCTTCTTACCTTCAGTACCGTCATATGAAATCGTAAGTGTGACACCACTTTCACCACATTCAGCATCGACATTAAGATTGTAGGTAACATCAGTAAGAGGCACAATAAGCTTCTCACCGTTGTTTCTTGTAAGTACAAGAATCTTCTCGTCCCTTACAAATTCAGCAGACTTGATGTCGTTGTCCTTAAGAGTTAAGAAGTTGCTATCTATCTCGTTGATAGTCAATTTGCAATTCTTTGTAACGTCCTCTGGATAAGGAGATACTAATTTGTAATAGTAAAGTCCATTCATATTCTGTTATTATTTTTAATAATAAATATAAAAAACTATTGATTATATTTTGTTTTTTAGCACTATTTATATGCATAAAAGTTTATAAACACAACAATTTTATATTCTTACTAGAAAAATAAGTAAAAAAAAAACAATAATATGTCTAAAAAAAATTATAAGTCTAAAAATTACTGGTTAATAAAAGAAAACGCCATTAATGAATCAAAAAAATATTCATCAAGAGCAGAGTTTTGTAAAGGTTCTTACGGAGCATATAAAAGGTCTCTTAAGAACGGTTGGCTAGATGAGATGACGTGGTTGACTAAAAAGAATGTATGTAAAGACCCAGTTGATACTGTATACAGATATTATTTTGAAAATGAGAATGCTGTGTATGTTGGCAGAACAATATATCTAGAATTAAGAGACCATCAACATAGAACAAGAGAAAAAGATACTGTTTATAAATTTGCCAAAGAATTTAATGCGGAAATTCCTAAAATCGAAGTATTGGAAGAAGGGCTGACTGTATTACAAGGTGCTGAAAGAGAAGATTATTGGGAGAAATATTATAGAAATAAAGGGTTTACTATAATAAACAAACAACCTTGCGGAAGTCTTGGCCATATGTGCAAGAAGTGGAGTAAAGAAAAATGCTTTGAAGAAGGTAAAAAATATAAAACAAGAAGCGAATTCCAAAAAAATGCACCGCAAGCATATCATTTATCGATTACAAACAACTGGATTGATAACATGACTTGGTTACCAAAAATACAAAATGTTCCAAATAAGTTTTGGAATGATAAAAATAACATAATTAATGAAGCAAAAAAATATAAAACTAGGGGTGAATTTAGAAATAAGTCTTGTGGGGCATATCGTGCTGCAATAAATCATGGCTACATAAATGAATTAACTTGGCTGAATAAAAAAAAGAATGTACCAAATGGCTATTGGCAAAAGAAAGAAAATGTTATAAACGAGGCAAAAAAATATAAAACTAGGGGTGAATTTCAAAAAAACAATGTGGGGGCATATGAATCAGCTAGAAAAAACAAATGGTTCGATGAAATGAACTGGTTCGAAAAACCAAAAGAAAGAAAACCAAAAGGTTATTGGAAAAACAAAGAAAATGTTATAAATGAATCAAAAAATTTCAAAACTAGAAGTGAATTTAAATTTTTATCACAGAGAGCTTATGAGTCAGCTAGAAAAAACAAATGGCTCGATGAAATGATATGGCTAAATAATGATGATGGAAAACACCCAAAAGGATACTGGAAAAATGAAAAAAACATTATGCACGAAGCAAAAAAATATTCTAATAAAGAAGAGTTCAAGGAAAAAAATTTAACAGCATTTCTAATGTCATATAGATACGGTTTAAATGAAAAAATGGACTGGATGGTTAAACAGAAGCAGCATAAGAAGGGATACTGGACTTACAACCACATAGAAGAGGAGGCACTGAAATATAATACAAAGAGTGAGTTCTTCAAGGGAAATCAGACAGCATACAGGGCTGCACTGAAGATGGGTATTATTGATGATTTCTTCGGACTTAATGACTATGTACAATAAAAAATGAGCGAATCAGAGAGATTCGCCCATATGTTCGACAAGCCCATTGGACTTGTTTATAAATGGTCTGAAATTAGAATAGGTCTTGTGGCTGCTTAATTAGAATTTGCTAACACCTCTAAGATAATTATTTCTTACATTGGCTTGATAGTTTCCTATTGAACCGCCATTAGTCATCATATCTTGTGAGTGTTGTGGGTTTCTTTCATCATTATACCCAATTTGATTGGCAGTTTCTGCTGCATCATACGTTTGGAAATTTTGTGGTGTTCTATTACCTCTTGCTTTATACGCATAATCATCAGTGTTCATAGCAGCATCTCTATTTCCATTATTCATTTGTCTACCTTGAAGTCTTCCAAGCATATATTGACCTTTGGCGGTATCACCAATCTCATTTAGCACTCTGTTTACAGATTCTTTCACAATCCTGTGAAGGTCACTCTCTGTAAGTCTTATAATCTTCTTAGTCATAATCTTCCTCGTTTTCTATATAAATATCTTTATTTTCTCGTTTGTTTACTTCCTTGGCATATTAATTTATGTTATTGCCTTTAATTATTTCAATTTAACTCTTGATAAAAAATCTTTTAAACAAGCATCCTCATCATAGTCTATGTCTCTAACTATTGAATATAAATCATCACAGTCCAAATTCTGTGTCTTCAAGAATTCAACATCTTCATTATCACCATTTCCAAATGCCCTCTTTAGTTTCCTATTAAATGCATTTCCATATGTGGGTATATATCCTCTGAAACGTTTTCCATCCCAATATATGAAAAACAATATAGGACACTCCCAATCACCGCCAGCGTAGCATTTCAGATATGTTATACCTTTCCGTGTTTCAACTTTACCTATTGCGCCAAGATTTTCGCAATCATAGTCTATCTTAGATATATCGTCCAGCAATATTGACAATTCTTTTGGTTTTTCCTTATTGTAATTATTACAAAACCTATACACAAAACTATCTAAAGAAAATTTTCTATCATCTTCTTTATTTCTTTCATAAATCTCTTTAATTTTCTCCTCAAATTCTTTTGCCGAAATCTTTGCTGCCGTTCTACCGCCATTAGGAAGTTCAACATCTAGATTAACAACATACCTTTTTCTGCCACCCTCTATAATTAATCTCAGTTGGGATTCATTTAACATTATTCTTTTCATACTTGTAATTATTCTCAATTATCAGTTGTTCCATAAAACAGTTATATATCTTGAAAGACTTGAGATATCCTATAAAACTTCCAGCAAAGTTCTTCTCAATTGGATAAACCCTGGTAGGATTCAGCATATAGTTAGGTTGTATTGTTTCAGCAAGTCCCTGTGTTCCACCTCCAAGAGAAATATTGTATGGTATTCCCTCCTGTTTCTCATATAGCTCATGTAATGCCCTAAGCTCTATAGGTGGTAAATCCTGCGAAATATATACAAGTTTACCGTTTACGTAGAACATGAGCTTCATTTTACCCATAACAAACATCATCCTAACCATTACAGTAACCCATTCACAGTCTGGTATTACATTCTCGAATGAATATCCTTCTATAATCTTTGTCTTGTCACGCCCCTCTGCTTCGCAATCAACTGAAAGCATCCTGTATCCTATCTCACCATTATCAGTTATTCTAAATGCAAGTGCGTTATTATACAGGTCAGTGTATGGGTTGTAATAGTTAGCTGACTGGTCTCTAAGAGTATCAATATCGCTCACCGTATATCCAGTCTTAGTTCTGTTCATGAGTATAAACAGATTGCCAGTAAACTGGCTTCTCCTTCCATAATACATAATTTGAGTACCTTCTATCCAATCCTTAATAGTGTGACCATGCTTCGTGCGGTCAAAAATCATAAATTTATTATCAGTGTAGAAGTAGTACTGGTTAGCTTCAAACAAGGAGAAACCATTGTCTGTATAATAGATAAAATCTGTTATGTCAAGTTCTGGCTCAAGATATGCCTGGCATTCCTCAAGACTTCCAAGGTCTCCGAAATCACCTATGTATTCGTCTCCGAACTCAGTTCCCATCTTAAGTGGATTTGGGTCGAATGGGTCATCAGACTTCTTAGGTATCCTCTTATACGATATAGGGCATCCACAGCCTCTGAAATACCTCTTGAGTATATATTCCTCACCAACCTCTCCGCAACACCATGTAAGTGTCTTATGAGGTTCGTCTTCATCAATTATTTTAGGTTGTTTTCCTGGACAATCACCACCACCAAGTACTTCCATTTCAAGGTAGTCTTCCATATCGTTCCAGTCACAGTAGTCATCTGCATACAACTCATCGTCGTAGTAGTTGTAATTGGTGTAGTCTCCAAGCTCGAATGGGTCATATCCGTCAAAATCTGGATTAGGGCTGTAGAAGTATCCTATTATGTAATCTTTCTTATCAATTTCTCCACCTTCTACGAAATCTTCAACTCCAAGTTGGTAGCATTCTTCAAGACCGTCAACATCATCCTTATCATACTGATAAATCCATTTATTCTCAGACCTTGTTCCAATGTAGAAAAATATACCCTTGTTCTCTGGGTATTTGTCATTAAGCGTTTTAGTTGACTCTGGCTCAAAATCACACTTCTTAAGCGTGAACTCAAAATACATGTTATCACCACTCTTGAACGTAGATGGAAGTATCTTGTACTTATCACACTCGGTCTCAAAAAATCCCTGGAAGAAACCACCATTAAGCTTTGTCTGGCACTCTTCAATGGATAAAGGATACTCATACTGTAGCGTGTTTCCACTTACCGCATGAAGCTTAAGTCTTTTATCTTCTATTTCATACTTATTTTCTTGAAATATTCTTATAAAATCCTTATTAGCAATCCTGTCTTTTCTGAATCTGAAGAGTCCATTGTCAACTCCAGTATATGTAATATTATATAAGGTGTATGGGTTGAATACAGCATCATCCCATGAATAACTATCTTTGCTATATAGCCACTCAGCACCATCGGTACATTCCTCATCACACAGGTCTATGTATGAGATAAGACAGCCATCATATAAACCATCCGTCTTAAAAGAACCATATGAGTCCTTATTAACAAAGAAGTCCCAATATTCATCCTTGTTAATCCTAAGTCTGAGATTATGATAATTATTAACCTTTAAATTTGCCATATTCAGTCATTAATATTTGTCATAAATAAATATTTATTTAATAATAAAACAGGAGTTATTATGAAAATAATTAATTTACATGAGTCCCAATACAATAGGCTCTTCGAGGACATAGAGAACTGGGGAAAGAGTCCTATAGCTGACTATCAGACACAGGATGAGGTCGTTACCACTTCGAAGATACATGATAAGGATGGTGATATAACAGACTCAGAACCTAAGGATACACAGGCTAAGCAAGACCAGATGTCAATGCAAGACTTTGGTGCAAGAACTAAAAATCGTAACTGGTAATGGCATTATTTTTTGAAGACAGTGAGAAAGTAACCCAGAAGCAAATTCCAATACCTCAGAAATCCAAGGAGGTATTTAAAGCAATGGACATGCTTTATAAGCCTTATGAGGATAAGGCTGAGGGGGGTCATGTACTTAAGTCTCTAGCTAGCGACAAGCAATATAACAAAAAAGGTGAAAAAGCCGCAAAGAACGGTCAAACTGGCAACACCGATACCGTAAGTGTAGAGGATGCAAAGAAGAGACTTGAGAGAATGGATAAATTCGCACCTAATACGCCACAGTATCAAATGTACGGTGGTCAACTTGGTCATGACATCTACAAGAAGGGTATTGAGAAAGCTAGGAGAATCAATACTGTAAGTCCAGTTAAACCAGTGATGCCTACAGCACAGGGAGCGACAAAGCCTGCTGGAGTGGAAACAAAAGAAATATCAAAACCAAATGGTAAGATAACATACAATGTTACAGCTGAAAGCAAGAAAATATATGTGACAGAATCACAGGTTATGAAAATAAAAGAAAATCAAGATAAATAACTATGGCAACAAGTCCAATTGAGAGAACTCTAAATAAGATAGGAAATGTCGTACAGGATATTTTCACAGGACCTAGTGAACCGCCAGCAAAAGTTAGTAAATACCTAACTGGACAAACATGTCTTGAGAAGGTTGGAATGGAAGCAAGGAAAACTCACCTTCTGAGAAATGAGTGGAGAAAAGACCTTGAGTACTCAAAACCACTAGTACTTGCTGAATATCAGATACAAACAGAATTCAAGGTTTCAACATCTGATGATGATGTGGCAACGCAGATGCAGAATGCTGAAAAGAAACAACAAGAGAAAGATAGGAAGGCACGTGAAAAGGCTCAGAAGAAAGCTGATAAGAAAGCAAGGAAAGAAGAGAAAAAGTCTAATACAGTACAAGGCGTTGATGTACAACCAGGGGGTGACAATACAAAATCAAAACCTAACGAGCTTCTTAGTGGCATGATGACACAGCAGATGCTTGGTATTCATTAAATTAATAGAATAAAACTATTTATATTAAAAATAAAGTATTTAAAATTTATAGAGAATTATGGCAAATACAGTTCAAAACGGACAGACCTGTCTTGAGAAGAGAGGCATGGAAGAGAGACACCAGGAAATTACCCGTAGTGACTATAACATCGAAAACCAGTATGGTCCTACTCACAAGGATGCCATCAGTGACGGTGACGCACAGGGTAAGGGAACTGGACACGGTGGACACACACACTTCCTCCCAGACTGCACAAAACCAACTACAATGATTAACTACAGTAACTTCGACACTGAAAACGGTGGAGGATGCTACGATATAAAGGGTAGAAATGGAATAAGTGGACGTGAGAGAGCTATGGCAATCTCAATCTATAACAAAGAGAACCCTTATGGAGCAAACTTGGTTGATACCAGTGCAAACGTTGCTGATGGTCAGTACTATGTAGGACAGCAGATTGGTAGTCCTAACTCAACTTGTGGATAATAGATTTAAGTAATCTAGTAAATGAATCACATTAACCTGTCTTTATCCCACATCCTAGAATCAATACAACTAAACGAAGATTCTAACCTCGTTGATTTCAAGGATGCTAAGGATAAAATCAATTATGCCATCGACAATAGACTCATGATTTCTCTGTACTATGACGATGGTAAAGGAAATGAAGGATATACACCAGCCTACGGAAACCCAAGAGGATTCCGTAGGATTGTTCCTTATTGCCTTGGAAGTAGGAATGGCAGGTTAGCACTAAGAGGCTTTCACGCATTCAAGAAGCACACGAAGAAAGGTCCGTTTAAGTGGAAGTTCTTCTACCTCGACAGAATGAAAAACGTAAGGGTTTACCAAAACATGCATATAGATGAGATTCCAGCACTTGCGAATCCAAACGGAGACAAGCATATGGATAAAATTATCAACTACATAGGTATGAACAGATTCGTAAGCCCACTCGAAAGGGAAAGACGTAATACTAATGCAATTAAAAATTCAAAACCATCACAGACCAATAAAAAAGGTGCTGTAAAGACTGTAGGTAATGGTAATATAAACTCACTTCAAAACCTCAAACCTATACCTTCTAAGACCAAGAAATTACAATATAATTTCCAGAATACAAAGAAGAATATAGAAGACTTTGAGAAGCAGAATACACCTATGGTTAAACAGCAGAGATGGGCTGATTACGACAAGGCTGAAAGGGAAAGACAAGAACAGTTGAAACAAAGCCAAGCACCTAACCCTCCAACCAGTAATGCTGGACCTGTCAATAAAAATGATATGGAAGGTTACGAACAGAACATAAATAACAAGAAATAATATATAATCATTTAATATGACAAGCCAGGAAGAAAGAGCAGCAAGAATTAAGGCTGCAAGAAGCAAATCTCTTAAACTTATGCAGATGGATGCAAACGGAACGTTAGATAAGATTGCAGAGGGTAAGAAGGATAGCATAAACAAATCATTCGATGATAATAATATAACTACAGATAGTCTACTATCATCATCAAAAGTTGATAGAACTAGTAGGATGTCTACAGGAAGGATGAGTGTAGCTGCTGGTAATGTTCCGTCAATAATTAGAGAATCATTCCAGTCACAGCCACCACTTGCGCAACAAGAGATGACAAGTTCAGTACTAGACGGTATGTTCGGTGATTTACTTACAGAACAAATTACACGCCCAGTCATGGAAGAGGATACACAACAGCCACAAGTACAGCAGGTTGTTCCTCAGTATTCAGCACAAATTGATTATCCTATGATTAGAACTATTGTTGAGGAGATTGTAAGAAAATACACTACGTCACTAAGCAAGAAAATGGTGAATGAGAATAAAAGTAGTGAAGTAAATACAATAAGTCTTGGGAAAACATTTAAATTCCTTGCAAACAATGGTGACATTTATGAATGTACAATGAAAAAAGTTGGTAATATAAATAAGAAGAGTGTTAACGGCTAACACTCTTTTTTTTTTATTTTTATTATTTGATTATATGTTTTTTTAACTATTTTTTAAAGAAAAACATATGGATAAGAAAATCAAAATGTTAGTAATCCCTTCTGACAGAACTGGTGTTGGTAAGTTCCGTTCAGTTGACCCTCATGTTTATATTGCAGAGCACTATGGGGACGAGTTCGACGTAGATGTTGTATATAGTATGCCTAACGGAGACCTGGAGTCGTTCTTAAGGCAATATGATTTGGTACACATCCATAAACAACTTGATAAACAATGTAAAATTATTGATATGCTGAAGTTCCTTGGTATACCAGTAATTATTGACATTGATGACCATTATAAATTAGGTAATGACCACCCTATGTCCATCACAGCAAACAAGGAAAAGTGGCATGAACCTATCATAGAACACTTGAAAAGAGCAGACTATGTTACTACAACAACTCCTATCTTCGCAGAAGTTATAAAGAAGCATAACAAGAATGTGAAGGTTTTCCCTAATGCAATTAATCCAGAAGAGCCTCAGTATAAAATACCTAAGACGCAAGGCGATGGAAGACTTAGAGTGGGTATTATATGTGGTTCTTCACATTTGAAGGATTTAGAGTTACTTAATGGCATTGCAGTACAAGTAAACAAGAATAAGGTTCAGTTTGTACTGTGTGGATTTGATACAAGAGGAAATAGAACAATCTATAACCAGCAAACTGGAGAAAAAACAACAAGACCTATTCTTCCAGAGGAAAGTGTGTGGTGTGACTATGAGAAGATATTCACTGATAACTATAAGACAGTATCTCCAGCACACCTTGAGTTTCTTAAAAAGTATATGGCAAACGTAGATGACCCGTTCACAAATGAACCATATAGGAGAATGTGGACTAGGGACATCAATAATTATGCTTCACACTATGCAAATGTTGATGTGCTTATTGCACCACTTAAGGAGAATGAGTTTAACAAGGTTAAGTCAGAACTTAAAGAAATAGAGTGTGGTTTTACACATACAGCATTCATTGCACAGAATTTCGGTGCTTATACCATAAACTTAATTCCAATGATTGAGAAGGGTGGAAAGATTAACGAAGAAGGAACTGCACTTCTAGTTGATTCATCCAAGAATCACAAACAGTGGGCAAAGTATATTAACAAGCTTGCTGATGATAGGGATATGCTTAAGAAACTACAGGATAACCTTTATAATTTTGTAAAGGATAGATATTCTCTAGAAGAAGTATGTAGACAAAGAGTAGAATTCTATAAGAGTATAGTAAATAAATAAAAAAAAAAATAAATGGAGATAGACTCGGTTCTATCTCCATTTTTATTATATTCTACCAGTATTGTATGATATATTGCTATGTTTACTTCCATGTTCAAGATTATCCCCAAACTTATTACGTATGAACTCGGCACATTTCATAAGTTTACTGGTGACTTCACTTACACCCTTAGGGCTTCCAGCTATAACAAGATTAGATAAGCCATTTGAGGTATTATAACCATCTATAATATTACCTCTTTTATTATCATTAGGTTTTAAAACAGGGTGGAACTGTCTCATTTTTTTCAATTCCTTGAACTTGTTAAACATGTTGTTAACAATTGTTGCCAGTTCCTCAAGAGGCTTTGGTAAGTCACACAGTCTATAGTTAACACCACTCTCATCACCTTCCTTAGCCCAAGTCTCTATATCCCTGGTAAGCTTAACAATGTTGTTATACTTAGTCTGGAACTGTACAAACATGTTACCGTTAGCATCATTAAAGAAATTATAGACAGCATCAGCATTAGCAACACCAAATATACCAGCACTATTCCTATTGAATCCAGCAATTGCCCTAAGCTTAGGGCAATCCCATGTCTTTCTAAGAGTAGCACCGACATCTCTAACAGTCCTTGAATCATAAAGGCTGGTAGCTGCTGGTCTCTTCTGTCTCTTCACAGGTTCTCCACTAGCGGTTCTTCTCCTGTGATAAGGTCTTTTATAGCCCTCTATACTAGCCCAATCCTCAAATGATTCTGATATGAGTCTGTTAATTTCCTCTGTTATTATTTTATCAATCCTATTCATTTAGTCCCTCATTCATTAAGTTATTGATTGATTCAGTAACGGCACGTGCAATCTTACCCTCGTAGTAACCATTAGCTTCTTTCCAGCCAATAGTATCTGCTGGTAACTTTCCCTGTGGAGAACCAAATTCGTCTCTGACAGCCTGGTTAATCTCCTGTTGTTCTGGATTAACCTCTGGTTCGTCATCATTAAGGTATGTGTTTCCAGCAACTGTAGCAAGTCCAGCTGCTCCAAGTCCACCTGCCATAAGTGCATCGTTTCTAAAATCTTTCCATCCGTATTCGTTTACAGCACCCTCTGTTATGGCACGTCTAACGGACTGTTCTACAATATTCTTAAGTTCTGATTCTGTAAGTCTTACAATCTTTTTCATAATGTACATATTTTCTTTATAAATATCTCTTTATTCCAGTTTTTAATGTTTTTTAACCTTGGTAATAGCATATATTACCATATTTTTGGATATAATATAAGTGAATGGGAACTGCAATATAATATTATAATAGATATTACTATAAGATATTAATATATTATATAATATTATTAAATTATATTAAATATCATTCTATTAAAAAATATTAATAAATCCTTGTTTTTTTAATAAATTTTATATATCTTTGCATTGTGAAACTTAAATTTTAACAAAAATGAAGTTAAAACCACTTAAACACTACTACGGGCAGGAGTTGAAGAACTGTCTTCATGACGGTGACAATAAGTACATTAAAAAGTACACGACTGACGGTTTCAAGAAATCTTACCAGATGTGGAATGATTACAGCCATGACTCCATCGAAAGTTTCTTCAGTGATTTCATAAAAGAGTATCCAGAGGAATACCTTATTGAAAACTGTAAGAAGTGTCACCAGGTTATGGAACACGTTGAGTTTGATGACCTGTTCGATATTTTGCTAAGGAGGCTGGTAATTGACGCATTCATAGGCTTTAAGGCAGAGGACATTGTTAGAGAAATGCTTATCAAGGCTGGTAAGAAACTCCATGATTATGACGTATTATCAGTTAAAGATGAGATAGAACTTGATACCAAGTATGGAATTGATATGATGACGTTCAAGGACGGAAAAGTTGAAGCTTTTTTCCAGGTTAAGAATATGTCAACATTCAGTCATGACGGAAACTACATTAAGGAAAAAAGAGCTGAATTTTTCGACAAGGAGTATAAAGCTAACCAGTATGTAGGTGGAGATAATTACAAGATGTTAATATTCTATGTTTACGACAAAAATTATTACATCAATCATGGTGAGTTCAGATTCTATGTAAACCCAGACGTTGATAAGTGTGGATTCTTTCTTCAGCACTTGATTAGGAAGAATGGTAGTTTGAGATTAAATGTTAAACGGTTAAAATCAAGAGTATTAGTATGATTACAGAAGAAATTAAAGAGAAAAACTTTGAGATTTATGTCAAAAAGTTAGGACAAATTGGCGTTAATTTAGACTCGCTTATTGAACAGGGACTTAACCTTAAGGATGCGAGTTTCACAAACTCGAATGAGCACGGTAATGCATATCCAGGTTCTTTACTGGAGATTGTCTTAAAAGTGCTTACGCCCTATGCAGTTAAGCTTAACGAGTTGTTACCAGAAAACATGAGAGTTGACAAGAATACGTTGGTTAAAGTTTGTCTACTTCACCACATTGCAAAGGCTGTTAGGTTAGTTCCTAACGATAACCAGTGGGAAGTTGAAAAGAGACAATTAGTTTACAAATATGCTGAAGGTCAGCCTTCTATTAGAACAGGATTACATTCACTAATTCTTGCTCAACAGGCTGGTGTTTCATTTACCCCAGAGGAAGCAGAGGTAATGACTGTAAACGATAGAGACTTAACAGATGACCAGGCAAGATGGCATTCAAGTGTTATGGCTACGATTGTAAGAGAGGCTAACGAATTAACATACATACAAATTAACAACAATGAATAATATAGACGAATTGAGTGATGACAGAAAAGATTTTTTCACTATTGCGAAGGAAGCAATAGGTATGACAAAACTTGAAGTTGGATTTAAGAAATTGAGCAAGGACGCTGTCATACCCACATATGCACATGAAGGTGATGTAGGTATGGACTTAACAGCAATATCAGTTGAATATGACCAGGAAAATGATATGTATATCTATCACACTGGTTTAGCATTTGAGACTGATAAACACTACGGAATATTTCTCTTCCCAAGAAGCTCAAATAGGAAGACTGATGCATACCTGTGCAATCATGTTGGTATAGCTGATTCAGCAATATACAGGGGAGAGATTATGCTGTGTTATAAGAACAGAACATCACTTGAAGTTAGGGCTGAAATGGGGAAGATGAGGAATTTCTTTAATGCTGCGATGTTTAGGGCATTTACAGTTATAAACGGAAATACCATTGAATACACATGGCCAGATTTATTGAAAGACGCAATGGGCAGTGCTGATTGGATTTACCAGAATCCAATGAATTATGCCCCATATCAAGTGGGAGATAGGGTTGCTCAGATGGTGGTGTTTCCATATCCAGATGTAGAACTTATACAAAAAGCCGAATTATCTGAAACCGTTAGGGGTAGCGGAGGTTTTGGTTCAACAGGAAATTAAGATATGAAACCAATAGAAGTATTTATCAAATATGCAAAGATTAGAGGCATAATGTCATTCCTTAAGGCTAAGGAACGAAACAAGGTAATAGCAAAACCAGACTGGCACTCATGGGATATAGTATATAGGAATTTTAAAACTTATACAAACGAATATGTACTCCATAATGGGTTCTATGGTTTATTCTCAGAACTTGAATATTATTTCTTTGGGCATGATTCAATGTATAACCAGGATTATAATAAAGCAATAAGGTTGTGGCCTGGATTTGTTTCCCGAAACATCCTCATAAAGAATCCTCCAAAAGAAGGTGATACCATAACCGTTACTACGTTTGCCAATGACGAACATGATTATAAATTTATTCAATTCTGGGATGCATATCGTTCCATACAAGTGAAGGATGAACTAGGAAGAAGATTTTTCTATAATACTGATAGAATAAAGAAACTCAACGGAGAACCATATGAAATGGATTTTTATATAAAATGGAAACGTAAAACTTATGGCATTGATTAATGAAATTTACTATACTTACAAGGATGTCACAATCCTTCCAGGTAAAAAAAGTAATATAGAGCATAGGGCAGAGTGTGACCCATTTAACCCAGACGGAATGTTGCCTCTGTTCACTGCTCCTATGGATACAGTTGTAAGCCCAGCAAACTTTTATAGATTCCAGGATAACGGTATTATTCCTATACTACCAAGAACTGAAGACCTAGATGTGAGAACTAAATATGCCTTTGACGGATTTTGGGCTGCTTTCTCACTCAAAGAGTTTGAGTATATTTTCTGTAACAGTAGTAAGAAGGTATTCGATGACCACACGGTGAAGGTACTAATAGACGTTGCAAATGGGCATATGGCTAAAATAACTAAGCTTGTGTGGATAGCTAAACAAATCTATGGTGATAGAATAGAGATAATGGCAGGAAACATAGCTAACCCAGAAACTTACTATGATTATGCTAATGCTGGTGTAGATTATATAAGATGCGGAATAGGAAGTGGCATGGGTTGCTTATCTACAAGTAATACTGGTATCCATATGCCTATGGCATCACTCATAGATAAAGTAGCTGAGGCAAAGAGGAAGGTTAAGTCATTTGTTTCGCTAAGTCCAAGTTCATATAAGTCAGTCCCTAAGATTGTTGCGGACGGTGGAATAAGGGGTTACTCAGATGTTATAAAAGCACTAGCACTTGGTGCTGACTACGTTATGATAGGTGGATTGTTTGCAAGTATGCTAGAATCGGCAGCACCTAAAACTTGTAATAGCGGTTACAGCAGACCTCTTATCGATTATGATAATATGTATATGAAGGATAAGGCGTGGTATCTTAAGAGTGGTAAGAAAGAAGACCATTTCCTTGGTGATATATCAGCCATATTCTATGGTATGGCATCTAGGGAAGGGCAGATTGCGATGAATGGTTCTAAGACCAAGACAAGTGAAGGTGTAAGTAAGGTTATATTAATTAGATACACTATGGCTGGTTGGGTTGAAAACTTTAAAGATTACCTACGTTCAGCTATGTCATACGTAGGTGCGAAGAATCTGAGACAGTTTAGGGAATTAGCTAAACTTATAGTTAATTCAAAAAATGCTGTCTCTGTGGTAAATAAATAATTTTTTCATATTTTTTTTTAGTGGTTAAGACTTTGTTCTTGACCACTTTTTTTTATTTTTTAAATAAAATGTTTATATGGAGACAAATATTGCAATAGTTCTTTGTTCTAAGAAAAGTAACGAACAAATTAAACCATTTATAGAACACTTGAAGGAGACCTGTAGTTGTAATGCACATGTTTACTTTATTCACAACCCAGAAGGTGTCAGCTTGTCAAAGATATATGCCGACATGACAGTATCCAAGGATATAGCTGAAGACATCATTGTATTCATACATGATGATATTGAGTTCTTAAGAAACGGCTGGGGTGCTGAGATTTTAAGACAATTTAATACCCATGAGGAATATGGAATCATCGGAGTTGCTGGCTCAGCTCAGTTCGATGAAAATGGTGCATGGTGGAACTATGAAAAGAAATTCGGACAAGTTCTCCATAGGAGTGAAGGTAAGTCATGGCTTACAGTATTTTCCCCACTACTTACAAAGGACTTACAGGATGTTGTTGTTATAGATGGTTTATTTATGGCTGTTCATAAGAAGAGAATAAGTGATAACTTTAATAGAGACCTGGAGGGATTCGATTTCTACGATATTGCATTCTGTCTTGCAAATTTCTTTTCTGGTAAATGTAAGATTGGCGTGACAACCAATATAAGGATGGCACACAACTCTGTTGGTAAACTAAAGGATACATGGTATAGGAATAGGGATATTATTAATAAACTATATGGAGATAAATTCCCAATTGATATTTTAAAATAATTTGGCACGATTTTTGCTGTATGAAACTAAGTGAAATGAGCTTTGAGCAGTTGACAGCTATGTATAATGTTGCAACTGACATTTGTAAAGAATATTCAAGAATGACAGACGGTTATATCCTTGCAACAGGAGATAACGTATTAGATACTTCTCATAGATTACCAGCCGATGTGCAGAATACAATTAATGAGAGGCAGATGTATTTTGCTGTCAAGGATATGATAACTAACGAACTTAAGAAAAGATTACTAACCGAAATAGAATATGAATAAGATTAAGAAATACCTTCTTAACCTATGGTATGGTCTCCCATTTGCCGTAAAAGGTGGTGAAGATGCCATCTTTATAAATCCACACTGCGGAGTTGCAGGAACACATGTTTCACAAGAGGTATCAGACCAAAGGGTAGGAAGACACCTTCTAAAGGGTGAAGTTACACAAGAGGTAGAGGAATTAAGGTATAGAACATATAAGGTTTCTAACGAGTCTGAAAAATACAAATACCTGGGTAATGGAGTTGCTATCAAAGAAGAAATACCAGAAGTAAAATCCAGTGAAGTAAATAAGATAAAGTTTTCCCAGGAAAATAATCTAATATGTTCATCTGTACTGGAAGAACTTAAGCGTGTCGATGACTATGGTGTTGATAAATATAGGTTTGAAATGATGTATGATGGTACTGTTAAGTTCAAACTTGAACAGTTTGCAACATCCATAGATGTCCTTATTGATACCAGGAAGAGAGGAGAGTCATCAATTATGGAGACAACACTTCACTTCGAGAAACAGGCAAATCCATATAACGCTAAATCCAAACCATTTATTAACGAGCTTGCAAAGATAAAGGACGTTAATAATGAATATGAAATAAAGAGAAATGAGATATTGTCATCATTATTGTCTATCTCATTCACCACATACAAGGCAAATGGAGAGGATAATTTTGTAAACTACAGCTTCGTGGAGAAGAATAAGTTTGAGAGGTTCGAAGAGACGGAGCATGAATATCTTCTTACATTCTCCTGGAACGGATACATAAGACTTCCATTAAATCTTGAGGATAAATATTACTCTAAGGAAATGGATGAGAAATACAAGAATAAGGAGAAGAAGGACACACCAGTAGAAATGGTGAATACTGAGAGAAAGGCATACTGTTCAGCTTGTGGAAAAGAAATGTCAGTTTATGATGCCGACATTATGTCTGCTAACGGTCAACAAGTAATTTGTAAAGAATGTTTGGAAAAAGCCTTGAACGCTAAATAATAACCATTATTTTTTATAGAAAGAGATATATGCTTACAATTGGAATAGAATTGAATCATGTTGTTAGAAATGTAAACAAACAGATTCTTAAATATTATCAGAAGGAATTTGACCCTTCACTTGATATTGATGAACTTGATGACAGAGTTGATGTTATTGAGAAATACACTAAGTTTAAAAGCAAAAAAGAAAAAAATAACTTCATCTATATAGATTATCCATACGAAATTTTTGGATGTGCTGGTACTGTTGAGAAGAAGTTAGCAGTGAAGATTACGAACTGGCTGGCAGATATTACAAATATAGAGGATGAGGATATTAGAATAATATTCTACAGTCTTAACGAAGAGGCACTTACCATCCAATCAACCTTTTTCTTCTTGAGCAAGATTGGGGCTAGGGTACGAAAGGTGATATTCCCTAAAGATGTTTCTGAGGTTTGGGATGAGTGTGATTTTGTTATCACAACCAACAACCAAATGTTTGAGAAAGAACCTCCTGCTGGTAAGAATATAATCTTAATTAATAGAGAATATAACGAGAAAAATAAAAACAAGGCTTTCTTGAATTATGATAATTTGAGTGATGCTATTGATGATAATAATTTTTTAAACGATTTAATCAATGAAAAAAGGGGAGACCAATCTTATATTTGATATTAACAAAATCAGTGAGTTTGTATTCGGTGATGCCGACAAGCGAACAAGCGAAGTTGAAATTACAGAGAATTTTATCTACGATAAAGATGAAAATAAGATGATTCCTAACACCAGAGAGGTTAAGGAAGTTAAGGTAAAGGATGATGTGGGTAAGTTCTCAATAAGATATGACATGATTAAGATGTTCATTGACATCATGGATTCCGTTGAAGACCTGTCAAATCTGACACTTGGACAAGAGGTTACAGTAAACACAATGGAAGCATACGAACTAATAAAAGAATTAAAACAAGATAACGATGAGTGATAAGAACTTGAAGGTAATCGAAAATATAGAGAAAGAGATTGCCAGAATAGACAAAAAGGAAAATAGACTATATTTCTTTGTTATTGATAGTAAAGGAGTTCCTTCTGGGTCATTGGAATATATCTATAACCTTGCATTGATTGCAAAGGCAGAGGGTTATGACGTTAGCATGCTTCATACAGAGGAAGAATTTGTTGGTGTTGGAGCATGGCTTGGTGAAGAATACACATCACTACCTCACTATAACGTAAATAAGGGAGAGGTTGGCACTTCACCTTCTGACATACTGTTTATACCAGAGATATACTCACAGGTGATGAATCAGACAAAGAATCTTCCTTGTAAGAGAGTTGCTATTCTCCAGAACTATGACTATGTAGTTGAACAAATGCCGTATGCTGCACAATGGGGCGATTTCGGTATCATGGAGGGTATAACAAACTCAGACTACCAGGCAGCGGAGCTTAATGAAGCTTTCCCCTATGTAAAGCTTAAGAAGGTAACTCCTTATATCTCAAAGATTTTTGGAAGCACCATTACTCCTAAGAAGATGGTCATCAATGTTATTTCAAAAGACCAATCTGACATCAAGAGAATTGTTAAGCCGTTCTACTGGAAATACCCATACTTCAAGTGGGTGTCATTCAAGGAACTTAGAAATCTATCAAAGGAAGACTTTGCAGCAGCACTTCGTGAGGGTGCTATCACCATCGTTGTCGATGAGTCTGCAAGCTTCTCATATGCAGCCCTTGAAGCAATAAAGAGTGGAAGTATAACAATGGTTAAAGTACCAGACACAACCCTTGACTGGGCTGACGGAGACGAACTTCCAAACTGTTGCGTATGGTTCAATGACTATGATACACTCCACAAGCAGCTTGCAAGTGTTGTGCGCTCATGGATAACGGACAAGATACCATCAGTACTTGACGAAGAGGGGAAGAAGGTTCTGGCTAACTACTCGTATGATAAAACCAAGAAAGAGTTTATGGAGTATGTTGACAGTGTTCTTGCAAAGAGAAAGGCTGAAATGGAAGAGTTACTAACACAAGTTAAAAAGCAGGAGGAAAAGTAATGAAAGAACTAGGAATAATAATACCGATGCATGAGTTCGGTAAGGAAAATATAGAGTTGTTAAAGAAGGCTGTTGCATCAATACCAGAAGATACTCCAGTATGTTTATCAGTGCCTAAGGGTACTAAGGCAACACAGTTCAATGGATTGTCAAATGTCCCACTTGTAGTATCAACAGAGGACGGCACAACGTTCGCTGACCTTGTTAACAACGGTGTTAATGCATTCAACAACAACCCAGATGTAAAGTGGTTCTCAATTCTTGAGTTCGATGACACATACACACCTATTTGGCTAACTAATGTAAAAAAGTACATAGACTTTATGCCAGACACCAGTGTATTCATGTGTCTTGAGGATATTACAGAGTTCGGTACTGGCAAGTACATTGGCTTCGGAAACGAGGCTGCGTGGGCTTCTGCATTCTCAAACGAGCTTGGTTACATAGACCTGGACTGTCTTCAGAACTACTTTGACTTCTATCTTACTGGAAGCGTGTTCAACAAGGCTGACTGGAATGAGGTGGGCGGTCTTAAGCCATCAATCAAGATTACATTCTGGTATGAATGGCTTATGCGTCTGACAAACAAGAGTAAGAAGGTATTCGTAATACCTAAGGTTGGATATAATCACACCCTTGGCAGAAAGGGTTCTCTTGTTGATACATATAAGAACACCATGAGTAAGGAGGAAACACAGTGGTGGTTCGACCTGGCAAAGCGTGAATTTTACCATAAAAATGATAGAAACAAAACATATGAGGATTATATAAAAAATGCTGAAAATAAAGAATAAATTTAATGGTTTTTTCTAACTAAGTGATATTTATAAGTAAAGAAATATTGCTATGTTAAGAAGAATTACTAATAATGAGTTTATTAAAAGGGCTAAAGAAGCTCACGGAAATACTTATGACTACTCGAAAGTAGAATATACTAAAATGCACGAAAAGGTGTGTATTATATGCCCAGAGCACGGTGAATTTTGGCAAACACCACATAACCACCTTAAAGGGCAAAAATGCCCAAAATGTGCTAATGCTATGAGAGGTGATACGTTTAGAGATAGCCAAGATGAATTTGTAAGAAGGGCAAGAGAAGTTCACGGAGATAAATATGATTACTCCAAAGTTGAATACATAAACAACAGAACAAAAGTTTGTATAATATGCCCAGAACACGGTGAATTTTGGCAAAGACCATACTCTCATCTACAAGGATTTGGTTGTAAAAAATGTAACAATTTTGTTTATGATACAAGGTCATTCATAGCAAAGGCAAAAGAATTGTATGGTGAAAAATATGATTATTCTAGTGTGATATATAGACATAGTAAGGAAAAGGTGTGTATCATATGCCCAGAACACGGTGAATTTTTTATAACACCTAATAGTTTTTTGAGAGGCCATTCTTGTCCAATTTGCAAACAAAGTATGCTGGAAAATGAGATAGAGGAAATACTAATTGAAAATGAAATAAACTTTGTTAGACAGCAAATGTTTAATTGGTTAGGCTCTAAAAGAATTGATTTTTATTTACCAGAATATAAAACTGGTATAGAATGCCAAGGTGGGCAACACTTTAGAAATGTAGAATGGTTTGGTGGAACTGACGGATTTACATATCGTAAGAAATGCGATAAAGAAAAGAAACTACTCTGTGAGGAACATAGTATTAAAGTGCTGTATTTCACACACGAGAATTATGACTATTTTTTAGGTGAGAAAACAATCAAAACCGCCATTGAACTTTTAGAACGTATAAAGGAAGATAGAAAGAAGGAATATAACCCAGAAATACCAGGAAGCGACGAAGAGTATGCCCCTAACTCAGAAATAGGAGTTAAAGAGTAAGATTTAGTAATACGTGTATTTATATTTTGTTAGTTTCAATGGCATTAGTTGTGATGGTTAATGCCATTTTTTAACACATCAAGAAGGCACACGAAGATTTTCTTTGGAAAATGTGAAAGAAAGTGTGTTTTAATTACGCAGATTTGCCTTTGATGAAATATTTAGTATTATAAAATAAACGGGGGCAAAACCCCACATTTATAAATATTATCAAAGATGTCAGAAGTTTGTGTAACTGAAGAAAAAGTAAAGAAAAAGAGAGGAAGGAAACCATCCAAGGAGAGAAAGGGTTATTTCTATGAGCGTGAGGAGCAGGCAGTAGTTGATTATATTTCAACTGAAGACGAGAGAGAGAAGAACCAGATTTTCAATACCATCTTGAAACCAGCCTTCACGAAGATGATTGAATCAATCATAAGAAGATATAACCTTTATCCACCAGATGAAGAATTCCAGGAGACATTTGATGACACGATTTCTTTCCTCATGACAAAGCTATCGTGTTTTGACCCTACTACAAACTACAAGGCATATTCGTATTGTGGAACAATATGCAAGAACTACCTTATCTACAAAATTAATCAGTTTACGAAAAACCAGAAGAGGAACACCTCATATGATAATCCCTTTGACAACTCACAGGGAGGATTTAACGATGATATAAGGTATTCCTATAGTGACTATGACACTGGTAAGACATTCATGTCGGAACTTACTGGAAGTACTGTTGACAGTATAAAGAAGATTCTGGATGACGGGGAAAGACTCAGACTTAATGCAAACGAGAAGAAAGTTGGTCTTGCCCTTATACAACTCATGACTAATTGGGAGGAACTATTCGCTCAAATGGGAAGTAATAAGTTCAACAAGAGTTCCATTCTGTTATATCTTAAGGAAACCACTATGCTCAATACAAAGGAGATTAGGGATGCCATTAGGGTTTATAAGAAAAAATACTACGACGTGAAGTGGAATCTTATCAATGAATAATCCAATTTACAATATTTATAACAAAAAACTATGGCTAAGCTAAAAATAGAACTAAACGACATACAGAACATTAGGGATTTGCTACAGGAAACCTACAGGCTTGCAGACGAGCAGATTGTTCAGTCACAGAATGAAATTAACAAGCTATCAACTGCAACTAACCTACAGGAAGAACCTATGGATAGCAAAGCCAAGTATGCCAAGGCAATAAACGACTACCTTGGACTTAAGGATAAGGCTATTGCCAAGAAACTCGATATTGCAAAACTCCTTACAGACATCCTTCACCACAATGGTGATGTAAAGGGTGCTCTTGAGAATGGAGAAGCAGCTAAAAACGTATCATTCAACTTCGAGGATATAAGGAAGATTGTGGATGATTCACTTAATGAACAGGAAAAAACTAAAACTATACAGCTTAATAAGAAGTAATGGCTAGTCTAAAGACCATACAGGCTGATACAATGGCTTCAATCGATACAGCCAAAGCGTTGACAGATAAGGTTTTAAGCATTCTTACTATAATGTTAGAATCACCTTCTTTGTCACTCACTTTTGCGACTAATCCTATCGGTTACCTGTTACAGCTACTTGAGCACCTTGGTGTTACATATGAAGAGCTACAGGAATTCCTAACAAAGCTCCTCATATACATAATACCAGCCCTTGAAATAAGTGTTAAGGCGATTCTTCTTACCAATCTTAAGAAGATGATTTCATGCTCTATAGACCCAAGAATACCAGAGCAGTATAGAAAAAGACATGTAACACCTACAGACCAGAATACCGTAAATAGGTATGGAATAGAAATCAATATAGAATCTATAGACCTGCTTGACAAACTGTCAACCAACCCTCTTTCAGATGAAGGTAGGGATATGTATTTCGGTCTACAGAACGTTGATGATGTATACAAGTTTGCAAGGGCTGATGACTTTGATGCATTCCTGTGGTTTGTAATGCACAAGGGAAAATTCCCTAATTCTTCTAATATTAGTGTTGATAATACAACATTCAATGACCCAATACACGGTCTTGGAAACGAAGGAATAGAGGCGGTCGTAACACCAGCGTCTGGAACGCTTTTATCTGCACTTGAAATAACCATACCGCAAAATACTAGTGCAAAAAGGAAAAGTTCTACTATCTTACCAGGAAACACATTTAGATATTCTGGTGCAAGTCCTAACGTTATTTCAATGTGTATTGACGCACAGCGTAATGAGAAAAATGAAATTATCAGCAATACCCTTGTTCCTGTGTCAGATGACTGGGCTAGTGTAAACTGGTATATAAGACGTGCCGACCAACTTGGTAAGAACCTTGGATTTGGTTGGCACTATGACAAGGACTCAAAAACGGTTAACAGCAATAAACAATCAAGGGATTTCTCAAAGGAGAGGGCTATATGTAACCTTCAGTATATGGGCATTGTTGATGAAGCACCTATTACTGGACTAGTAAACAACAAGATAAGGTTTACGATATTACCAAAACCATTAATACACATCCCAGATTTGGCACAGGGAGAACCGCCTTGGAGATTCAAGAGGATGCTATTTAATGCACAGGGTGATTATGATGCTAATGGAAAGTACACTCTTGCAGACATTTCAGACAGTCAAGACCTAACATATCTTGGCGGTGCTATTACAATAGAGCCTAAGAGTGGAAAGGTTACTGTTAACAATAAGGAAGAGGTCGTTAAAAACTTGATAGAGTGCTACCCAGGACTTACAGTATACGAGTTCAACTATGACTATGTAATGGGTCTTAAACTCTTCGATGCAAAGGTACTTGCTACAACCCTTATAGACTCTGTTGTTAACATGAGAATGGGTATAACCCTTGGACTTGATGCAAGACACCAGGAAGCTACAGAGGAACTGAAACAAATCATCAAGTCAATAATCAATACAGATGATTCTGAAATTAATGATTGCTTCTTTACATTTGATAACAGTAAATATGATGCACTGTTACAGAAAACACAGGAGAAAAAGGCTAAACAGCAGAAGTTCGGTAATGTAACAAGGGATAGTGGATTATTCAATTCAGTCAGTGAAATACTTGCTGAGTATGATACGAAGACAGAGCTTCATGAACAGATGGATGTGCTTCATAGAGCCATTACACAGGCTGCTGTGACAATCAGTGAAGGTAGTGATGAGAAAGACCAGTACGGTATTAAATATGCATTCGTATTTGACCTTATAGAGAACCTTGTACTTGCTATCGTTAATGCCATACTGAGTCCTAAGGTTATGATGCTCCTTGAGGTTAACCAGCAATTGATGGGTGGTACTTGGGAGAAGATTACCTTTAAGGATATTATCGTTGCAATGCGTAGCATCATAGTTGCAATAATCAATGAGGTTAAGGACTTGATTATACAGGAATTACTTAAATTCTTGCTTGATAAACTTCGTCCTATCATTGAAATGCTTTCTTCACTTATCGTTAGAGAAAGACTTGATGATATTGCAGAAGCTATGGCAGAAATCATACGTAACTGTCCTGTCATATGGTTCAAATTCGGAAATCAGAATCTTGAAACAAAACTTGATACAGTTGATTATGCTGATATAGATGTCAGTTCAAATAAGAATGGCGAACAACCTTCAACTAATAAGTGTTAAAATTATGGGTATATCACAAATTTGTCAGACTATTAAAAATTATTTCGAAAACATAAGAACCCCTTTCCCACAAGTTCCAAGAATTCTATTGGTTTGTTCTATGATTAGGAGACCTGGGCTTTCGGTAGTTAGCTCAGTCTCAAATGTTGTAAAAGACTTGAACAGGCTTGGAATACCAACAGAACCAATGCCAGATGGAAGTGCGAATCTTACCGTTGGATTTGTATTCTCATCAACAAAGGAAACCTATAGAGCCATAAGGAAAGATATGTCTATACAGGTTGGAATACAGCCTGGAAGTATAAATAATGTTGGAACAACAAATATGAGTCCTGGTATGGGATTCGGTGCTGCATTTTAATTATGAAGAAAGTAGATTTCACAAAGTTATCGAATGCTGAGATTAACCTAAAGATTATGGGTTATGAAAACGAGTATGAGATAAAAAAAGGTAAAATATTAGACTTAGTTATGGAGCTTCAAGAACTTGATGCCCTGTACATAGAAGCAAATAAGGAACTTGAAAAAAGAGGAGTGTTAAACGATGGGTAAAGTATTAGTTAAAATAGGTACTGTTATCGAGGTAGAGGATAAGTTCTCTGCCAATGGTGCTGATTCTCTCAGAGTACGTGTTAAACTTAACGAAGATAAGGCTAGAACGCCTAACAACATACCTTGGGCATGGCCTCTCCTTCCTAAGACACTACAGAGTGTACCAAAAATAGGTGAGGGTGTATTAGTAATTGCTGATGCTGTTGATGAATTTGCAGAAGGACAAAGATACTACATAGGACCACTTATCTCACAACCACAATATCATGAGTTCTGTCCTGGTAAATATGGCACTTCATTATTGCAGGCTTCAGAACATCTTCCACTTGAAAAGATTTCGGACGAGGCAATGACAAATGGTGCTTTTCCAAAAGCAGAAGATATTGCACTCATAGGTAGAGGACAGGAAGATGTTGTACTTAAATTCGATAAGGATTCTAAGACTAGTGAGGTTGACTTGAGGGCTGGAATAAGACAAAACCCTATGTCTTCTGATAATCCTAATATGATAGGCAATATCATATTCAACGGTGCTGACCCAGCATATATACAGTTGAAGTATAAAAACGGTCTTGCAACCCAGCAAAAGCACCCTTGTTGTAGTGCTGTAAACATCGTCGCTGATTATGTCAATATAATGAGTAACTACGACTATAATGTATCAGATAATATTCATAATAGAGATACACTTGTTGATGAGTCGAAATTCGATGAGACAATGAATAAACTGCACCAAGTTCCAAAGGGAGATAAACTGGTAGAATTGTTAACCATTATAAAGGGTGCTATAATGCACCACGTACACCCTTGGGCAGGAATGGAGCAATGTGGCGACTGGTCTGGCTTTATCAAGAAACTGGAAGGTTATGACATTGAATCAATACTATCAGATTTTGTTAGAATATCATAATGAAAATGCAGCCACGTGGTGACTGCATTTTTTTTTATTCCCAATTGTCTAGTATTTTTGTTATTAATGGATTCCTTACTATATCATCCCTGGTGAATTCAGTTACGCCAACCTCATCAAGTTCTCCAAGGCGTTCTGTTGCATATTCAAGACCACATACAGCCTTTTTGTTTACTATATCACGCCTGTTAACCTGTTCACAGTCACCAGTAATAATCACCTTACTATTTTCTCCTATTCTAGTAAGCAATAGTTTCATGTTTTCCTTGGTATATTGTTCAGCTTCATTAACAAGGATAAGTGAGTCATCGAATGTTTTGCCAAGTACGTAGTTTATAAATTCATACCTTATGTACCCACTGTTAATTAAATTACCAGCTATTACGGTGTAATCTGCATTACCACTGTTCTTAAGAATTTTAGATATTGTTTCCTGGTCACATTCCTTAAATGGTCTAGTTTTATCCTCGAAATCACCCTTTAAATAACCAAGGTTTAGGTCTATACCACCCGCTGGGGCTGTAGGTACAATCATAACGATGTTTGAGAACCTACCCTCTTTCAATTCCTTTAGGGCAAATGCCAAGGATATGTAGGATTTTCCTGTACCAGGAGCACCTATACCAAAACATATCTGGTTATTTTTATTCTTCAGAACATTAAGAAACTCTTTCTGCCTCTCATTCTTGCACTTGATTTCTAATTTAAAACTTAAGGCTTTTAAGTGAGTTGCGTACCCACAAGACGTAAGATAATTAAGAGCACTGTCTTTTTTCATCTTTTCCTCAATGAACTCCATCTCAAGTTCATCAATGTCTTTTAAATTCTTTTTTCTACCCATAAAAAAATTAGTTAAGAAAAAAGCGCAGTATCCTATCAGAAGGTACTGCGCTCTTTATTATGTATATATGTAATGTATTTCAATTCCATATTAGTTCCACGATTTATCTATAAATATCTTAAAAAGCGTTAAAATAGTGCCAAAAATTTTGGTATATTAGATTTTTTCTGTATCTTTGCCGAGAATTTAAAAACAAATGCACATGGAGAATAAGAGAAAGAGTTTCCATCGAGGAGTTGGTGAGTTCTACGTTGTAAAGCAACTGAACCAACCAGTGTCAATTAACAAGCAAGAACTGACCTCACATCTTAAGGAAGAGAGAGGTGAAAGGTCAGACCTAGTAGCTTCAAGACTGTCAGACCCACTCTATTCATTCGTGGTAGATACTGGTCATCCAAATGGTGATGAGATTCACACCATAACTGAGAGGGCTGAGATTATCATCCAGAATAAGAGAACAATGAATGTTGTGACAATCCTGTTTGCGAGGCCTCCTCAGATAACAAGGTACTGGAAGAAAATTAGGAAGGCTCTTCCTCGTGATGACTCGTTCGACCTGGTTATGAGATATGCCAAGAGCAACTTGGACAGAAACCTCAATCATATGTGATTTCTTAAAAGGTGTTAAAAAATACATTAAAATTTGGTTAGTACAATTTTTTTATGTAACTTTGCACCCAGAAATAATAAAACAATAAAAGATTATGTTAAGGTATACAATTTTTTTCGGAGTAGTTTTCGGAGTGATAGCAGTACTCTATTATGTGTTACTCGCACTCCAGTGTTTCGGGGTTATTAAGTTCTCCAAAGAGGATGTGAGCTTCCCCAAGGTATTAATCCCGTTCTACTATTTCTTTGTGTAGAAACTTCATTATTAACTTTTAAAAAATAACAAAAATGACAAAACAAGACGTAATTTCATTGCTGCGTAGTGTACGCAGCGTTGTTAAGGGAGAAGAAAATGGTAGTGCAGAGCACATCACCGAGTGGATTTCCAGTGACGAGGTGCAGCAGGCAATCGACTTCCTTGAAGCGGAGTAAAAGAGTATTAACAATTTAATAACATTAAGACAATGAAAGAGTTTGAAAGTAGAGCAGTGACAGTACCCAAGAAGGTGCTGTGGGGTGTGGTTTCACTTGTAGCCCTGTTTGTAGTGTTGTTCGTTGGCGCTGGTGTCATGGAAGACTGTGACAAGTCCAAGAACTATGTGTGTCAGTTCCCTATCACGGGTAACTATGAGGTTTGGACTGAGGGTGGTGCTCAGTTCCAGTGGTGGGGTAACGTCTATGAGTACTCCAAGACCAACCAGGTTGAGTTTACAGGCGTAGAGAAGAACGAGGACGGTTATGTAGCCGCAGGTAACAATCCAGGTGCAGCCGTGACGTTTAATGACCGTGGTCGTGGTTTTATTATCGGCTCACTCCGTGTAGTATTGCCTCGTGACTTTAATCATATGGCTAAGATTCAGCAGGAGTTCGGTTCTGAGGAAGCTCTTATTAGTACCCTTATTAAACCTACACTATACAAGGTAGTAACGTCGTGCGGACCGCTTATGTCATCGCTGGAATCCGTATCAGAGACACGTACAGACCTTATTCAATACATTACTGACCAGTTGAATGCGGGCGTGTATAAGACAAAGATTACCAAGATTAAGGTTACGAATGAACTGACAGGAGATACTGAGACTGTGGCGAAGGCAGAGATTCTCGTTGACCGCAATGGTAACTACATGCGACAAGAGGAAAGTCCGTTCCAACAGTATGGTATTACATGTAACCTCGTATCTATCACCGATATTAAGTACGATAAGGCAACTCAAGACCAGATTGATGCCCAGAAGCAGGCTAACCTTGCAGTTGTTACCGCCAAGACCAAATCTCTTGAGGCTATCCAGAAGACCGTGCTGATTACAGAGCAAGGTAAGGCTGATGCAGAGAAGGCGAAGTGGGAACAGGAGAAGGAGAAGGCTGTGGCTGTGACGAAGGCACAACAGGAGTTCGAGGTGGCTAAGCTTGAAGCTGCAAAGGCTGAGGAAGTAGCTCGAAAGGTACGTGCCGAGGGTGAAGCAAAGGCTGCTGCAAATAGGGCATTGGTATCAGCAGGTCTTACACCTCTGGAGGCTGCAACCATCAAGAAGGAGACTGCAATCGGTATCGCACAAGCACTTGCCAAGTCAGAGGTATCCTGGGTCCCGAAGATTATGTTCGCTGGCAATGGTGGTGGCAACGGAAACGCAATGGATGCCGTTGGACTCAAGATGCTGATGGATATTGCTGACAAACTGGACAAGTAAAGGTTTGTTAAAAAAATATAAAAAAACGGGGTAACACTTTGTTATCTCGTTTTTTTTATGTAACTTTGCGCCATGAAGAAATTTATAGTAATATATTTAATTCTTGCTATCATTATACTTGGTATGTCAATACTAATGAAAGATGGTATAATGTGTTTTGAATATAAGACAGACAATTGTCATAAGTGTTTAACAGGAGAATACTACGGATTATGAACAAGAACTTAATTGTAATTCATCCGAATGACCCATCTACAGCGTTTCTGAAAATACTGTATGATTATCATTCGCCATTCAATCCACTGGTCATCGACGAGACAACCAGTACGTCAAAGATAAGACAAATCCTTACTGCAAAGGCACTTAAGGATAGACCAGTATTGATGCTTGGACATGGATATTCTGGTGGTATGTTTGCTCCACAGAAAGTAGGTGGAGAAATTGACCAGTTTTATAGGAAGATAATCAACCCAAGACTTGTACAGTTCCTAAGGGAGAGAACATGTATAGGCATCTGGTGTCATGCAAAGATGTTTGCTGAACGCTATGGGCTTCATGGACTCTTCAGTGGTATGATTATATCTGACAAGGATGAAGCAAACAACTATTGTATGGATGAGTTCACCCAAAAGGAGATTGAAATGTATAACGTAGACTTTGCTGGTGCGCTTGAGTACTGCCTTGAGACATATGATTTGAGAGAGATACCGCACAAGATGTCTGGATTTAAGTCAGTCCAAAATAGACTGGAAGAATTTAATTTTAGTAACTTACATTATTATCCATAAACATATGGCAAAAAGTATATTAACAAAAAAACTGGAGAAGATACTATATTTCTATGACAGCTATCTACCAGAAGATGGAATACCAATGTTCCAAAGGGACATGAAAGAGGTAATAGAGTTATCTAAACAATACAAAAAAGGTGGGAGTTGATTTCCCACCTTTTATGCATATTTGTTATTAAGGTCATCCACAATGTCGAATGATAATACATCGTGATGAATTATTGAGTTCATACCATATTTAATCCTTATATCAACGAAATATCTCTGAGGTATCAGCATATTGGTGTCAATCATATAAAAATTCTCCACATATGCCTTGTTTACACCATCCCACTCGATAACATCGATTTCTCTTGTACCATCCTTAACGTACAACCTTATATCAATTGAATCTAGAAGCTGTACTGTGTTGGTACTATTGTAGCTTGGTCTAGCATTGATAACCAGTTTCCTAATATCACCACGTTTAAGCTGTTCCTTCTCTTTAATACCGCTGATGGTTGGACTGAAGGTTATATTGGTTGTTGATAGTGAGTTTCCTATGTTAAAGAAATTAGGTGTTGCTCTAACCACAAAATCAAGCTCTACATCGTCCAAAACTGTTCCCTGGTACTGGATATTGGTCCAGGTGTCGTAAAGCATCGTATCAGCCTCAAAATCGTTTTTAGAGAGTTTTAAATCGATGTAGTAGATACCCTTGGATTGTTTCTTCGACATAATCATTGTCATTTCCCTCCCAGAAGCATCCCTAATAATCTCTCCGTCACCGTTCCTAATAGTTACAGTAGGATTAAGTGACAAGTCCTCCAAGTGGTCTCCAATGGTACAATATAGGTATAACCTGTTTCTCTTACTCAATACGAAGTTAGACCTGTCATCCATTACAACATCCTCGTATCTGGTTTCAACGAAAGGCTCGAAAAATGTATTTGTCTTATCTGTAAGCCAACCTATATAATTTTCATATTCACTGTTCGTTATTTCAAGAAGAGGTGAATATGCCATAGCTATACCGTAGTTATCAAGTTCTCCAGAAAGGAATTTGTTAAACACGTCTGTAATATCGAGATTTATATTCTCGTTGCCGACATCGAAATGTTGCCTGCCAATTACTATTGATTCCTCTCCAGCTGCGAACTTGTCGTATTCCTTTGAAAGTTTCTCATTAGTGAATATACCAGGAGCATACTTAAGTGGTCTGCTATCCTCCAGGATTTTAGCAAGTTCTTTCTTCTGCTCATCTGTAAGGTCTTCAACAGTATCTGCACCAACTGAATCAAGGTATCTATCGGTAATTTCCTCTATCTCATCCTCGTCAAGCTCATCCTTGTCTCCGTTATCCCACAGGAATCCATTTTGTCTCTGAAACCAGTTGCATCCATCCTCAGAATACAGTCTCTTAGGGTCAATTACCGTCCTTGAATAAAAGTCAGTATTAAAGAAATTCTTGGAGTAATCAAATCCCTTTCCTCTATCCCAGTTCTTAGGGATAAGGAAGAATATAATATCGAATGATGTTGCCCTAATCTTCTTATTGTCATTAATGGAACTGGTCTCGCAATCATGAAGCTGTGTAAAGTCTATAGAGCCTGCATTGGTGATATGGAGAGTGTGTTTCATTTTCTTCATGTCAACCATAACACCTTCTTCCATCAGTTTCTTTACCTTGTTGTGGTCGAAGTACATCAGAACTCTTGACACAATTGTATCATGACCATATACCAGTTCTGCGATAGGATTAAGACCTGTATTCAGTTTAGAACCAGATATAATTGTATTGAATTTACTTAAGTATGTCTTGTATATCATAATACGTATTAATTAACTATTATATAAATAGTCTTTGAATTGTTTTAATCCTTCTTCCAGAGTAACTTTACATTTAAAACCATAATCCTTTTCTAACCTGTTCTCGTCAGCACATGTTAATACAGCGTCATATGGTTTTCCGTTCTCATAAATAATTTTATCATAGTCTTCTTTACCACATATCTTCTTTATAATATCAATAAGCTTATTGATGGTACATGGTTTACCCCATCCAACATTATATACCCATCCTGGACGTTTTGATTCTCTTTCATTGTCAATAACAGTCTTGAATGCGTCTGTAACGTCATCTATATATGTAAAATCTCTCTTTATAGTTCCGTCACCATAAATGTGTATAGGCTCGTCATCCAGTATAGCCTTGGTAAACTTATATATTGCAAGGTCTGGTCTCATTCTCTTACCATAAACCGTATATAATCTAAGACCTGTTATCTCCATGTCTGGGTACATATTAGCATACATATGTCCCTGTAACTCATTTGTAGCCTTTGTAATGCCATAAGTAGACTTCTGTTGATAAATTCCATTAAAGTCGCCTAAAACTGTGCTAGAGGAGGCGTAAATGAATTTCTTGACACCATGTTGGTGTGACATGCGAACCATAATATCAAATCCCTTGATATTAGTGTCTATGACTTGCAATGGATATCGCATAGAATGTCCTACTCCAGCTTGCGCTGCAAGATGTACAACCGCATCGATTGGTTCACCATTGAACTCATAGTTTGCGTATTTAAAAAGTTGTTCTACTTTATATTCTTCAGTTATATCCCCATTAACACATTCGAAGAGTGATGAACGCCTGTTAATTTGTACATTTCTATCCTTTATCTTGATGTCATAATATGGGTCGAAATTATCTATTCCAACTATTCTATACTCTTTCGTTTTTAGTAGTTTTTCAATGAGATTTGTAGCTATAAATCCTGCTGCACCTGTAACAATTATATTTTTCATTTCTTTCCGAATTTTTCTAACAATATTTTCTTTTTTTCCTCAAATGGTTTTGATACCATATACATAAAATCACCCTTGTGTTTCTCAATGTATTCATCGAGTGTACATATTGGTTTGCAAGGACTTCCAGCAGCAACTGTATTATCTGGTATATCCTTATTAACAATGCTACCAGCACCTATAATACAATTGTCACCAATTTTTACATTTGGTAGTATCACTGTTCTACATCCTATGAAGCAGTTCTTTCCAATTGTAATAGGACCGTAGATTACAGTTTCCTTATTGTGTCCTGGAAGGTTTCTTATTACCCTGGTTGCTGCATCGTGAGTGACAAATGCACAATCGAATGATATTGTGGTATTATCACCAATTGTTATAAGATATGGTTCTGAACCAAAATTAGCACCACCTACAATGCTAACATTTTTTCCTAAATTTGGCTCTCCGTAATTTGGTTTATACATTTTATTCATATATAAAATATAAAAAAAAGAGCAACTAATTGAATAGTTACTCTTTTTAATTTGTTATTGTTCTACCTTTGTCCAATTATAATATCCTAAACGATACTTACCTGTACCCATCCATGCATCATAACCACTACTACCAATAGGTACTGTTAATGTACCACCTCTCTTTACATCTATGAATGTATCATCGTTTATAGTAGCTGCTGTTGTTGCAATACATACTATGCTTATAATACTACTAAGACCGAAAGCAGCATAACCAATACTTGTAACACCACTTGGTATAACTATACTTGTAAGACCACTACAACTAGCGAAAGCATATTGACCAATACTTGTAACACCACTTGGTATAACTATACTTGTAAGACCACTACAATTTTGGAAAACACCATTACCAATACTTGTAACACTATCTGGTATGTCTATACTTGTAAGGCTTCTACAATTTTGGAAAGCATACCAACCAATGCTTGTTACACCACTACCTATGGTACAACTTGTAAGACTATTACAATTTTGGAAAGCATAATTACCAATACTTGTAACACTATCTGGTATGTCTATACTTGTAAGGCTTCTACAATTTTGGAAAGCATAATTACCAATACTTGTAACACCACTGCCTATGGTACAACTTGTAAGACCACTACAACTAGCGAAAGCATATTGACCAATACTTGTAACACCACTACCTATTGTACAACTTGTAAGTCTACTACAACCATAGAAAGCAGTATTACCAATACTTGTAACACCACTTGGTATAACTATACTTGTAAGACCACTACAATTTTGGAAAACACCATTACCAATACTTGTAACGCCATCTGGTATTGTTATACTTGTAAGGCTACCACAACTATTGAAAGCAGTATTACCAATACTTGTAACACTATCTGGGATAGTTACACTTATAAGATTATTACAACCATAAAAAGCACTTTCACCAATACGTGTTATGTCTCTTAATTTATATCTAACAGTATGCTCACCTTTAGTACTAAATGTATATGCACTTACAACATTTGGTTGTTCAATACCGTCAATCTCAATAGCACTGAAACCACTTATATATCTATTATATCCAATTTGTGTTGAACTACTTGTACTTGTAACGTTATACTTTGCTGTTATATCCCAGGTAATTGAAGAAACACTATAACTAGTAGAAGCACTGTTATAGTTGCTTGTACTACTAATATTAGCTGATACTGTGGTGCTTCCACTACCAACACCACTAACAGCACCATTGTTATCAACAGTAACAATAGACGTGTTGTTTGAACTATACGTTACAACACCATCACCTGCATTAACTGTAACAGGGTTTGACTTTGTTTCTCCAACTTCAACTGTTATATTCGTTACAGCAAATGATAATGAAGAGTTTGCCTTTGCAATTGAACAAGCAACACTCTGTTCTGCAACATCGTTAACATTACTATCACCTTCTACCTTATAATATACGGTATGCGTTCCAGCAGTAGTTCCACTTGGTATTGCGACACTATAGTTAGTTCCATCAGTACTGTATTTTAATGTACCATAATTTGTAGAGCCAGCATTTACAAGTTCTTGAGCTGAACCATTATAAGTCAAAGATTTAGCAGTTGGTGCTACAACTGTTGGAGTCACTTTCTTGATTGTTGTTGAAATTGATACAGAAGGTTTATTATTATGGTTACTGTCACCTACAATCTTCCAATATGTAGTATATGTTCCAGCATTTGTTTGTGAAGGTATGCTTGTACTCCAAGTGCTGTTATTATTACTGTATTGTATTGTACCGCCAGTTACAGAACCAGAGTTCAATAATTCTTGTGCAGAGGCATTATAAGTCAACGATTTAGCAGTTGGCGCAGTATACGTTGGAGTTGCCTTATTAATCACGAATGTACCTGTTGTTGTTCCGCTGTAATGTCCAATACCGTCAACTTTTACTACATAGTTTCCAGCATTTGTGCCACCAGTGTTCTCTGTAATAGTATAATCAGTATCTACTATAAGTGTATTACCGCTAAGCGTAACAACAATATTCTGTGCTGTTTGTACACTTCCATTGTATGTTGCACTATCACAAGTAACAACAGCATTTGCAATACTTGTTGCTGTGGCAGGTGTTGGAGGTATATATCCACCACAATTTTCAGAAGTATAATACACCAGGTCACCCTCTCTACAACTAGATACGTTGTCCAGGGTGAATGCAGTGCTGGCACTGTATGCCAGGTATTCTTCTTGAGTTTTAAATGCTCTTAAATATTTTATCATAATATATTTTTTATTTCTCTATAAATATTTCTAGTGGCATAAAAAAATGGTAACTACTGGGTAGTTACCATAATAATATCTTTAATCTTTTAATTTATTTCCAATAAGAATATATTCCTTTGTTTATTTCATAATCATACCATTTATATTGCGGTCTATTTGGTTGAACCTTTGCCCATTCCCACATTTTTTCAAGACCAGTCCTTAGATTTGTGTTGTCTTTAAATCCAAGCAAATCAATTGATTTTTGATATGTAGGTACAGCCCATTTAACCTCATGCCTAGCTTCTTTATACTCTATATTATCATAGTTTGTGATTTCAGATAAAATATTTGCAGCCTCATTAATTGTATAAGGAGTTATGCCACCAAGATTGATTATCTGTTTTGAAGCTTGAGGTAACACTGCTGCATTCCATAATGGTTCTAAATTATCTTCTATATATGTAAAAGCTCTGGTTTGTTCACCATCACCATAAATGAGAATTGGTTCATTATGTAATATTTTATACATCCATATACCTAATACGTTCCTATATTTATCCCAAATATTCTGATTTTCTCCATAAATATTATGTGGGCGAATGATGCACCAATCAAGTTTATGTTGGTCACCAGCCACTCTTATATCCATTTCGCAAGCATATTTTGATATTCCATATGGGTCAATTGGGCAAGGGGTGTCATTTTCATCAAACCTATTTAATTGTTTATCACCATGTCCATAAACAGACATTGATGATGTATAAACTAACCTCTTAACGTTATGTTCAATGCACTCGTTGATTATGTTGGCTGTGGACACAGTGTTATTTTTCCAGTTAAATTTTCTCATAAATGGAGATAAACCTTCAGCAGCATACGCAGCAAAATGAAACACGTAATCTATCTGGTGAGAATCAAAAATATCTGTTATATCATCTTGTGACAAATCCCTTTGGTAAAATATCACCTTTTTATTTATGTTTTCGACATATCCACCAAACAAATTGTCAATACCTATTACTTTATAGTCACTTTTGTTTTCAATCACCCAATCTGCAAGCTTGCTCCCAAGTAGTCCAGCAGCACCAGTTATCAAAATACATTTTTCCATAACATTATTAAATTATTTTACTTAATTTATCTTCAAGTTCCTTGCTCCATCCTTCAACACTGTTGCACATAAATTTTATATTAGGATTTTCAACCGCTTTTTGGAAATCATTATTAAGTATTTCTTTATTCCATATTCCTAATCTTATCTCACTATCCAGTATTGGTTTTTCATGCTCGTAATAATTGAAATATACATCATCGAACTCATAACTTTCATTAAACATATCGAATTTTTCCCACATTTCATCAAGTTTTTTAAATTCAAAATAAGCAGGATAATGCGTTGAATAATTTAGATGCGGTAAATTATGTTTATTTAACAATTGTCGTGTTTTCCATTTATCATGCATCCAATACGATGTTGGTGCTTTTTCATCACCAACGAATGATAAGGAATGATAATGTGTTTTCTCTATATCTTCAAATTCGAATGGTTTAATTGGATAATAGTCATCACATGTATATATAAACCCATCATATTCTTGCCCAAATACCTTTGATGCCACTTTAAATTTATTTTGTATATCAAGATGCGGCCTATACTGCCCTTCTCTTTTTTCAACTGATTTACAGTAAATAAATTCTACCCAAGGAAACTCATCCCTTAATTTTACATTAAATTCTCCAATCACAACAAAATGATATTTAAATTTACAAAATTTTTTCCATCCATTTATAACAAATTTTATCTCATTTCCTTGTGACATACTTTGTTTATATGGCAAAACAACTAATATATCTTTATTTAATTTATCCATAAGTTCATTTTTTTTAGGTAACATATCAACATTTAATTTAAAAAAGAAATCAAAATCTCTTTCCAACCCCCAAGCATATTTTCTTTTTGTTCTTTTCCAGACATACTCTTCCCAAGATTTAGTTATATAATGTCTTAAATATATTTTATTGAAGGTAATTATATTTTTATCTTTTACGAAATCAGTATTACACCACTTGCATTTATCAGTTGGACAATGATGTATGTATAAAAAATCATCAGTGAATGCTTTAATCTTGTAACAAGTTTTAATCTTATTTCTCATTTTGCATTCGACTTCATGGGTATAAGTTCCCAAAACGCCTTTGCTTGAATAATCTGGCTTATTAACGTGACCATCTGCCCCATAACATTTCCATGACATTATAAATGCCTCATAATCTTTATATACATTTAAAATATCACTAATTTTGTCATTTTTATTTTCAAACGTAATAAATTCATCATTATCAATTAAAAAACACCAATCATATTTATCTGAATAAAATTTTTGAAGATACTTTAATCCATTTTTAAAATAAAAATTTTGAACATTATATTTTTTCAGTTCCTTTATTTCTTTCGCTTCATTTTTTTTTCTATCATCCAAAATAGATAATATTGAATCTAGTGATACTTTATCACCGTACTTATCGCATATTTCCTTATGTGAATCACTGTCAATGTCTTCGAATATAAAGATGTGGTCAATACCCAAGTCAAGATGATACCTTATCCATTCATCAAGGTATTCGTGTTCATTTTTTATAACTGTTAAAATGCAAGATGTATTATTCATAACATAAATTTTCTAAATAAATATTTGTATATAAAAAAAAATGAACACCACGATTGATGTTCATTTTTTTTTATGATTTAATTAAGCGATTAGTATTATTATTAACCTTCTTCAACTGGTTCTTCTTCATCGCTGCCGCCATCACCGCCACCAGAGCCGCTACCAGAACCGCCTCCACCACAAGGAGGAATACCTTCTATATAACTTGCATAATCACTCCAATTTTCTGCTTCTTTATATGTATCTACACTATCACAAGGTACATAGATTGTATAATTTGCTTCAAATGCATCAGTTCCTAAAGATGGTGGCGTTGTTGCATTAACTGTTACTTCCGTAATATTACTACAACCGCTAAAAGCATTATTACCAATACTTGTAACACTATCTGGGATTGTTACGCTTGTAAGGCTAATACAACCATCTAAAGCAGAAACGCCAACACTTGTAATACCACTACCTATTGTAAAAGATGTCATTTTAGTACAACCAGAGAAAGTATTATTACCAATACTATCAGAGTTTAATGTGAACTCTACTGTATGTTCACCAACTGAAGAGAATGTATAACTAGTTACAACTTCCTCTTCTACACCATCAACTTTCATACTATCAATAGAGTCAGTGCTATACAGTATCTGACATGGTGCTATGCTACGTTGTTCTTCTGCATAGTAAGTAGCAGTAACTACATATCTATCTCCACCACTACCAGAACCAGAGCCACCTCCACCGCAGCCATCGAACTCATCGCCATAAAACTCGTTTTGGCCATTCAAACTACCATGTACGCTATAAAGAACTTTAAAATTGGTGCTGTTTGGATTATAGATAACCCAAGGAGTTTGGAAATCTTGTCCTTCGCTCACAATCTTTGCGTTACATGCGCCATTTACTTTTGCTAAATTTTTTGCCATAATATCAATATTATTTTTTTGTTTCTTATTTTATAATAAATATTTGTTATTTATCATTTCTTTAGTTCCTCAATTAATTTATTTGCATATTCTACTGCAATATCTGCAATCTGCTTCTTGAAGATGAACTGGAAAATGAATACCATACTTGCTCCCAATTAATAGTGTCATTATTCATAATTTTCTACTTTAATTCAATCATGGGCAACTTCCTGGTATTGCTTGTATTCTACTCGCATAAGTGCTCCAACCACTTGCTGCCTTATATGTATCTACGCTGTCACACGGAACATATATTGGACAGTTATTAGTACTATTAAACGCATCAGTACTTAACGTTGGAGGTGTCGTTGCTTCAACTGTTACACTTGTAAGGCTTCTACAACTATCGAAAGCTTCATTACCAATACTTGTCACACTATTTGAAATAGTGATACTTGTAAGTCTATTACATTCACGGAAAGCACGATAACCAATACTTGTAACACCACTTGGAATATGTATACTTGTAAGACTACTACAATCTCTGAAAGCATAACTACCAATACTTGTAACACCACTGCCTATGGTACAACTACTAAGACCAGTACAATAAGCGAAAGCTTCATTACCAATACTTGTCACACTATCTGGGATTGTTATACTTGTAAGGCTTCTACAACTACTGAAAATACTATCACCAATACGTGTAACACCACTACCTATTGTCACATCTGCAAGGCTACTACAACCAGCGAAAGCACTATTACCAATACTTGTAACACTGTTTGGTATAGTCACACTCGTAAGACTTCTACAACCAGAGAAAGCGCCATAACCAATATATGTCACATTATCTGGTATTGTTATACTTGTAAGGCTTCTACAACTACTGAAAATACTATCACCAATACGTGTAACACCACTTGGAATATCTATACTTGTAAGACCACTACACCTAGCGAAAGCATAATTATCAATAGTTGTAACACCACTCGGAATATCTATACTTGGAAGACTAGTACAACCATAGAAAGCACGATTACCTATACTTGTTACACTATCTGGGATTGTTACACTTGTAAGACCATAACATTCATAGAAAGTACTTTCTCTAATACTTGTTACACCACTTGGTATAACTATACTTGTAAGACTATAACAATCATAGAAAGCATAACTACCAATACTTGTTACACCACTTGGTATGTCTATGCTGGTAAGACTAGTACAATAATAGAAAGCACTTTCTCCAATACTTGTTACACTATCTGGGATTGTTACACTTGTAAGACTATAACACTGACTGAAAACGCCATCTCCAATACTTGTTACACCACTTGGGATTTCCACTGAAGCACCACTACCCGTAGTACCTACACTTGTAAGACCAGTACAAGTATCGAAAGCACGATTACCGATACTTGTAACACCACTTGGAATATGTATACTTGGAAGACTTCTACAATTATAGAAAGCCCAATCACCAACACTTGTTACACTATCTGGGATTGTTACACTTGTAAGACCATAACATTCATAGAAAGTACTTTCTCTAATACTTGTTACACCACTTGGGATTTCCACTGAAGCACCACTACCCGTAGTACCTACACTTGTAAGACTACGACATCCATAGAAAGCACCACCATCGATACTTGTAACACCACTTGGAATATCTATACTTGTAAGACTTCTACAACCAGAGAAAGCACGATTACCTATACTTGTTACACTATCTGGGATTGTTACACTTGTAAGACTATAACATTGTCTGAAAACGCCATCTCCAATACTTGTTACACCACTTGGGATTTCCACTGAAGCACCACTACCCGTAGTACCTACACTTGTAAGACCAGTACAAGTCTCGAAAGCACGATTACCGATACTTGTAACACCACTTGGAATATCTATACTTGTAAGACCAATACAATAAGTGAAAGCACTATTACCGATACTTGTAACACCACTTGGAATATCTATACTTGTAAGACTTCTACAATTATAGAAAGACCCATTTCCAATACTTGTAACACTATTTGTCATACTTATACTTACAGCATCACGACAATTGGTGAAAGCACTACTATCAATAAAAGACTTATAGTATAACATGTACTTAACTATATGCTCACCAGTTGTACTGAATGTATATCCAGTTGTTACACTTGGTTGTACAACACCATCAATTTTAATCTTTTTAAAACGAGTATGCGGCTCGTAATAAACATCAGTTTTTTCTGCAATTATCGTTGGGGTAGTTGTACTAGTTACATTAAACTTGACCGTTACATCCCAGCTTTCATAATATACAGCATAACTAGCTGAGGATGAGTTATAATTATTAGTTTGTGATATGTTAGCCGTAATGATTGCATCGCCATTATTAATACAACTTATAACACCATTAGTATCAACTGTAACTGCCGTTGGGTTATTTGAACTATACGTTACAGTTCCATCACCAACATTTACAATCACTGGATTCGTTTTTGTTTCACCTAGTCTAATGTACAAATTTGCTACAGTAAATGATAATGAAGAATCAGCCTTTGATATAGTGCAATTAATGCTCTGTGCAGAGACATCATTCACGTTACTATCTCCTTCTACCTTATAATATATGATATAAACCCCAGCATCAATTCCGCTTGGTATCACAGTGCTATAATTAGTTCCATCAAGGCTATACTTTAATGTACCATAATCAGTAGAACCTGCATTTACAAGTTCTTGTGCTTGAGTATTATAAGTCAATACGTTTGCTGTTGGGACTACTACAGTAGGAGTAACCTTTGCAATAACGAATGTTGTACTACCGATTACCTCGTAGTTACCACCAACGTTATCACTGATTGTAACTGTAGCAGTACCAGCATTTACATTATTACTATATGTAACTGTATATTCACTTGCTGGGATAATAGTAGACCCATCCTTTACTGTTACAGCAGGTTCACAAGCACTTCCATTATATGTATATGATGTTGGATTAAGTACGACTGTTGCAGTTACTTGTTTCTCATTTATAGAACAAGCAACACTTTGTGCAGCCACATCGTCAACATTACTATTTCCATCTACCTTATAATACACTCTATAACTACCATAATTGGTTGCAGTAGGTATACTTGTTGACCATGTAGAATTATTAAGGCTATACTTCAAAGTGCCATAATCCGTAGAGCCAGCATTCACAAGTTCTTGTGCTTGAGTATTATAAGTCAATAC
>Ga0247608_10000194_pt1 | contig 108680 bp, 99 predicted proteins | sample 176DNAGHGlowgp2_FD_193490 | JGI IMG/M metagenome (GOLD analysis project Ga0247608, IMG submission 193490) | Sheep rumen microbial communities from Palmerston North, Manawatu-Wanganui, New Zealand - 1766 DNA GHGlow gp2 | ecosystem: Host-associated > Mammals > Digestive system > Stomach > Rumen ...
ACATGAACTCGTGGTTGCCCTGTCCGTTGGTGTAGTAGTTGAACTGTACCTTTGTGGTATCCTTGCCGAGTACCTCGATATCGATCTCGTCCCACGGATTGTCCTCAGACTCGCCTGTGTAGGTGAAGAAGGAGGAAACAACGCCGGGATTCTTGATAGCCTGCATTGAGGTCTCATAGTATCCGTAAGCGTAGTGATCGCTGGTCCTGTACTCACCGCCGGTGTAGTTGTACTTACCTGAGTAATCCTTGTCGATCTTCAGAGTGAGCATACTGTTGCCGATAGTGGCGTTATTCTTTACCCAGCCGCAGTCGAAGGGATTGCCGTTTGTCCATCCGTCGGAAGCGAAGAAGAGGGGAGTCTCGCCCTTGCGGAAGTCTGCGACCATCGTAGCGTTTGAATTCATGGGAGTGCCGTAGTCCTTGATGCTGCCGTTCTGCTGTCCGTCGGGCTGATCCCAGGGATTCTGCTGAGGCGGCTGAGTGGGTGCCTCTGTTGCAGGCGGGATGTAGGGCGGCTGAGTAGGCTGCTGAACGCTTCCCTGTGAATAGGACTCAGGAAGGTTTGAGATAACGCCTGCATCATATTTCTGTATAGAGATCGCATCATAACCTGTGATGCCGCCGCCGTTCTCGAATACGTCAGCATTTCTTAATCCCTGCTCGCCGAGCGGATATTTGGATTGGTTAGCTACGTACTGGAGGATAGCAACTGAGTCGGCAACATTGACCTTAGTGTCAAGATTGGCATCGCCCCAGACAGTGCTCTCCCTGACAGGAGAGACTAAGCCTGAAGTACCGGCTGATACCGACGCTGCTGAAGCAGCGGGTGCACCGACTGAACCGAATGCAGTCATCAGTGACACAGCTGAAACAGCAGCTGTGATACGTCTGAAATTGTTTTTCATATAGATCGTCCCCTTTCGGCGGAATCGTATTACAGAGCGTATGGCCTTATCCTGCGCCATACGTGACCTTGTATACTCATTGTAGTTCATTTTTTGTTTAAAATCTACAAGCACAATGATAATATTATCATAATGATGACATACAAGAAAAGCCCCCTGACTTTCTGTCAGGGGGCTTGACCTTCGTTTTTTAGGCCATGGAGCTTATATCTCTTCTTATATTCTTTAGGGGTTACACCTATATATTTTTTAAAAACGGTGATAAAGTGGCTCTGTGAACTGAAACAGAAAAGGTTGCTGATCTCCAGGTCTGTGTATTCCGAGAACAGCAGCAGCTTGGCCGCTTCCTCTGCCTTTGCCTTGCTGATGTATGCGCTGAAGGGAATGCCTGTCTCAGCCTTGAATATACGTGAAAGATGCGCCGGACTGATCTGAAGGTAATCCGCAGCATCGTTGATCATTATCCGGCTGTGGAGATGATCACTGATATAGTCAAGAGCCTTGACGACCTGTTTGGAGTATATACCGCTGTTGAGCACACGGCGCATATTCCTTGTATAGCTCTCGATCATTTCGGTATGTACAGCGTGGACTTCTGCTTCGGTGCTGCACTTATCCGCCTTCATTATATATATATCGCTCAGATTGTAAGCGTCCTCCGGAGTCATGCCGCTGTTTACGCAGAAGCGGGCGATCAGCGCAGTCGAGATGACATAGTGATATTTCAGGTTCCTGAGGGGATCCTCACTGAGTATACCGTAGCCCTCACTGCACAGGGGGGTGGAGAAAACGCGGACAAGCTCGATGTTTCCTGAGCAGATGCTGTCATAGAATGCTATCTCCCTGTCGAAGGATGCGTGTTCAAAGTCCTCCTCGCGTTTTGAGAACAGATACTCCGCTATGTACTTTTCTGAATGGTCGTTCATTATCAGCCACCGGCTTTCATAACATTTATTATGCTTATTGTATCATTTGTTACTGAGAATGTCAAGAATTCTTTTAAATTTACTATTTTCAATGAAAGGCCTGTACTGAAATAATGATAGATATTTGACTATATGTACGTACCACTTTGGACATATAATATACAAATATGTCTGCTAATTGTAGCGCTTATGTTCAAAAGTTGCTGCATTTTAGTCATTTTTCTGCATTTTATGTACTGAATCTTTAAAATGTGGGTTGTATATGACGAACACATTTGTTAATATAAAGTTAACAGGAATTGGTTTTAAGAATATAGAAGGAGGAATTGTAATGACAAAGAAAAAAATATTGATTACTGCCTCGACTGCTCTGCTCGCTTGTTCGGCGATGGCCTTCGCCGTCCCGCAGACAGCCATGGCGGATAATCCTGCTATCCAGACCATCTATTCCACAGATCCGGCGCCTATGGTATACGGTGACACCGTCTATCTTTACACAGGACGTGATAAGGACGGCTCAACAAATTACTATATGCCCGACTGGCACTGCTTCTCTTCTCAGGATATGCAGAACTGGACAGACCATGGCACTATCCTCTCATGGGACAGCTTCACATGGGGCATGGAGGATTCAGCATGGGCTTCGCAGTGCATCGAGAGAAACGGCAAGTTCTATTACTATGTCACTCTGAACTGTAAAAACGGCGGAGGCCGCGGCATAGGCGTAGCAGTTGCCGATTCACCGACAGGCCCCTTCAAGGACGCCCTCGGCAAGCCTCTCTGCGGTCCTGACTGGGCTTACATCGATCCTACAGTATTCATCGATGACGACGGACAGGCGTGGCTGATGTTCGGAAACCCCACCTGCTACTACGTAAAGCTCAACGAGGATATGATCTCGCTTGACGGCAAGATCAATCATTTTGATATGAATAAGGATACCTTCGGACCGAGCAGCAAGGCATCATCCTACGGCGAAGGTCCATGGTTTTACAAGAGAAACGATCTCTACTACCTTGTATTTGCAGCATTCTACGGAAATGACGGCGGCGAGAGCATTGGCTACTCCACAGCACCATCGCCCACAGGTCCGTGGAAATACGGCGGACAGGTCATGAAGACACATAACTGCTTCACCAACCACCCCGGCGTTATAGATTTCAAGGGCAAGTCCTATCTGTTCTATCACGATGCGAGCCTTCCCGGAGGCGGCAGCTTCACAAGAAGCGTCTGCATCGATGAGTTCCAGTACGGAGCAGACGGTTCGATCCCCACAATATCACCCACAAAAACCGGCCCCGCTCAGGTACAGCCCTTCAATCCCTTCCGCAAGGTCGAGGCAGAGACTATGTGCTGGAGCTCCGGTGTAAAGACCGAGAAATGCAGCGAGGGCGGACTCAATCTCAGCATGATAGAGAACGGCGACTACGTCAAGATAAAGGGCGTTGATTTCGGCTCAGGCGCAAACAAGTTCACAGCAAGCGTAGCATCTGCCGAGAACGGCGGTATGATCGAGCTCCATACACAGGGACCGAGCGGCCCGATAGTCGGCACCTGCCGTGTATCCGGCACAGGCGGATGGCAGAACTGGGAAGAGGTCTCAGGTGATGTGAATGTCAGCGGTACTGAGGATCTCTATATCGTATTCAAGGGTGACAGCGGCTATCTTCTGAACGTTGACTGGTGGAAGTTCTCCGGTGACGGCGCAGCAGAGATCGGCAGCGGCAGCGAGACAACACCCACACAGGCTCCTACAACACCTACTCCTACAAGCGCACCTGTTGAGGGCGAGATATTCCACCACTCATTCGAAAGCGGAACAAACGGCTGGACCAACAGATTCGGCGCAGAGGTAGCTTCAGGCTCAGGCGCTTCATTCAAGGGTTCTAAGGCTCTTTCCGTAACTGACAGAACAGATGCCTATACAGGCGCTGCTTATGAGCTCGGCTCTCAGTTCAAGGCAGGTCAGGAATACAGCTTCAGCGCAAACGTGATGTATCCGACAGGCGCTGATACAGTCAAGTTCCATTTCACTCTCTCCTATGAGGGCTCAGACGGTGAGACATATTACGAGAAGATAGCTTCCGGCGAGCTTCAGAAGGGTAAATGGGCACAGCTTGCAAACACGAATTTCAAGCTCCCCGCAGGCGCTTCAAATATGCAGATCTACGTTGAGACTGATAAGGGCACCTGTGACTTCTATGTCGATGAAGTCGTTGCCGCATCAGCAGGAACGGTCATCGAGGGCGCTCCGAAGGCACTCCATTTCGGCCCCGGTGATGTAAACTGCGACGGTTCTATCGACGCATTTGACGTTGTATTCGCACGTCAGGGCATGATAAAGGGCTTCTCAAATGCTAACTTCGAGAAGGGCGCAGATGCCGACAGAAGCACCAAGGTGGAGATTAACGATATCGTGCTCATTCAGGAGTACGTACTCGGCAAGATCAAAGAGTTCCCGGACAATGCTCCCGAGCCTCCCAAGTCTGAATTCAACTATATCGCAAGCCTCCAGTACTATGAGGACGGCGATTATCTGAAACCGGCAGCACAGCAGGGTAAGATAATCAAGGAGAACTACTCCGGCATCAACGGCAACAAGTCCATGAACGTATATCTCCCTTACGGCTATGACGAGAGCAAGAAGTACAATATCTTCTATCTCATGCACGGCGGCAGCGAGAATGAGAATACCATATTCTCCAATGATGTCAAGATGAATATCATACTGGACAATATGATCATGAACGGCGATCTTGAACCCATGATCGTTGTAACTCCCACATTCAACGGCTGTCCTGACGGTGCCGGAGATGTATGGAACGAGATGCGTCAGACGATCATACCGTATATCGAGAAGAAGTATTCAACATACGCAGAGGGCGATGTATCCATCGATAACCTCAAGGCAACAAGATATCACCGTGCATACGGCGGATTCTCTATGGGCGGCGGTTCCACATGGAATATGCTCATCAACAACCTTGATATCTGTGCATACTATATGCCTCTGTCCGGTCACTGCTGGGGCGGCTTATCCGCTATCCAGAGCGCGATAGACAAGTCCGGATTCAGCCCGAGAGAATACTTCATCCTTGCCGCAACGGGTGACGAGGATATTGCATACAACAATATGCTCGGCCTTATCAATCCCATGAAGGAGGATACAAAGCACTTTACCTACACATCCGACTTCTCACAGGGCAACTTCTACTTCCTTGTTGCACGCTCTGAGGGCAACAACAAGAAGACACACTGGTGGGGCTTTGTAAGGTGGTACATCATGGACGCACTTCCTTACTTCTTCCACGAAGGTCAGTAATACACATCTCCAATACTATACAGAAAAGCACTTCCGGTCTTCCGGAAGTGCTTTTTCTGTGATCGTGTCAGATATTGGACTTCTTGAATATTCCGAAGCCGCCGAGGACAGCGAAAACATAACCCTCAACAAGTCTGAAATAGAATGCTCCGCCAAGACCGAGAGCCTTTTTTACTCTGCCGAAATTGAAGAAAAAGTTGCTGAATGTTCCCTCAGTAAAGCCGAATTCATCGCGGAACTGCTGATCCACCGAGGCCTCTATCTGCTCCGGAGTCTTTTCGGTCAGGTCAGAAAAGGCGTTCCCGGTCGAGATAAGGGCTTTTCGGAATTGTCCGAAGGCATCGTTGAGCACCCAGCAGAAAACTATCCTCTGAGCTAAATATACGGCTAAAAGACAGACGATCAGGCATACTATGACACAGTATTTTTCGTCCAGTACCCCGTCTTTTGTCATGAATATGTACCCCCACACAGCACCTCCTGCAAGGAGCGCTCCGCATATAGCAGTTAAAATGCCCAGCCTTCCGATAAGTATCCACAGCGCGAATCCCGGCAGGCAGCCGACTACGGCTCCGAGGATACCCTTCAGCAGCCATGTGAACTGCGATTCATCTGCCGGCAGGCCTGTCATGCTGAGACTTGAGCTGTCATACACAGGGGCTGATGTTCCGGGGTAGCGGGGCGGCTCTTCAAAGCCTGCAAAGGGCTCATCAAGAGCTCTCTTTTTCGCTTCGATGTCTGTGATTCCGTTCTGGTTTTCATTCATGTAGTCATTCATAGTGATCCTCCTTCATATCCTTATATCACGATAGCGAACTAACATGATAATTATAACACACATCTGAAAAAATTTCAACTATAATTTGACATTAATTAAGTTTTATGATAGAATTATGTTATAAACTCAGATCAGGGGACACAGAAATGCTATGGAATATCAAAAACGGATCAGTTAAAACAGGGGATCAGATAATGTATTATACAGTTTTCGGCTCAGGGAGTAAAACTCTTGTTATGATACCGGGGCTGTCAGACGGCCTTACCACTGTCAAAGGAAAGGCTCTGCTTCTTATAAAACCATATCTGAAATATCTCAGGGATTACACAGTGTACTTTTTCAGCCGGAAGTCTCCTCTCCCCGAAGGCACCACTATCCGTCAGATGGCGGAAGATCAGGCAGAAGCAATGCGTCAGCTCGGGATTCATAAGGCCTGTGTCACAGGAGTATCGCAGGGAGGCATGATATCGCAGTATCTTGCAGCAGATCATCCCGGGCTCGTAGAAAAGCTCGCCCTTGTGGTGACTGCCCCATGTCTGAATGACACGATACGCAGTAATATAGAGCTGTGGATGTCATATGCAAAGAACGGCGACCATGCTTCACTTATGAAGGATACGGCAGAAAAAAGCTATTCCGATGCTTATCTCAGGGAATACAGGCTGATGCTCCCGCTTCTCGGCCTTACCGGCAAACCGAAGAGCTACAGCCGGTTCAACGTGAACAGTGAAGCTATACTGGGTTTTGATGCAAGAGAAGCCGATTCTGGTATCAGCTGTCCCACGATCATCATATCAGGCGATTCTGACAAGACCGTAGGCTCTGATGCCGCCGGAGAGCTCCATTCGCTCATAAAGGGCAGCGAATTGTACATATATAAAGGTCTCGGCCATGCCCTTTATGAGGAAGCAACCGACTTCTACGAGCGCCTGTTTACATTCTTCAATAAGTGATATCAGGAAGGAGAAAAATAATGAATATCAGAGATAAAAGGATAGACGGAGGAAAGGCCTTTGACTGGGGACGCACCTCTGCTGACTACGCAAGATTCCGTGATATCTATCCGCCGGAGTTCTACGAAAAGATCACGGGCAGAGGGCTCTGCCTGAGAGGACAGAAGGTGCTTGACCTTGCAACAGGTACAGGAGTTCTGCCGAGGAATCTTTACAGCCTTGGTGCTGACTGGACAGGTATAGATATTGCCGAAAACCAGATCATGGCAGCAAAGGAGCTTTCGGAAGGTATGGATATAGCATTCCTGACTTCTGCCGCTGAGGATCTCGACCTGCCTGACAAGTCCTTCGACGTCGTTACAGCCTGCCAGTGTTACTGGTATTTCAACTACGAAACTCTCCTGCCCAAGGTAGCAGGTCTCCTTAAAGACGGCGGACGTTTCGTCCTGCTCTGCATGAACTGGCTTCCCTTTGAGGACAAGGTCGCTGGTGCGAGCGAAGAGCTTGTGCTGAAATACAATCCCGGCTGGACAGGCGGAGGCGAAACAAGGCATCCCATAGCCATACCGGAGGCAGCAGCGGAGTATTTCGACCTTACAGACAGCGAGGTATTCGATCTTCATGTTCCCTTTACCCGTGCCACATGGAACGGAAGAATGAAGGCCTGCCGCGGCATAGGCGCTTCTCTGCTGCCGGAGCAGATAGCAGCATGGGAGAAGGAGCACACGGAGCTTCTTTGCATGATAGCACCGGAGGAGTTTACAGTTCTTCACTACGGAGCGATAGCCGTTCTGACAAAGAAATAAAGATAAAAGGCTGCATCATCATGCAGCCTTTAATATTCAGAATATCATGTTTATACCCAGCATCACAGCGAGCATGGAAAAGCCTGTCACCGAAAAATACTTCATGTATCTCATGGGCTGAGCCCCGTCAGATTTTCTGTATATCTGGAAGGATATGAGACTTGCGAGGGAAGCGATGATAGTTCCGAGTCCTCCGATATCCACGCCGAGCAGCAGTTCTCTGCCATTGTCGGTGAAGCCGGAAAGCATGACGGCTGCCGGAACGTTGCTGATAAGCTGTGAGAGGAGAGCGGAAACGATAAGTTCCTTGCCCGAGAGGACAGAGGAGAACATATCTCTCACCGGCTCGATACGTGCGATATTTCCGACAAATACAAAGAAGCAAACGAAGGTCGCAAGCAGCGCATAATCGACTTTCCCGAGGAGCTTCCAGTCGATGCAGACAACGATAACAACGGCGGCGGCAAGGCATACCCAGTCAGGAACGAGCCTGAGCACAGAAAGCAGACATATTACGAAAAGGACTGAAAAAGCGGCAGCGGGTATCTTCCTTATCTGATGTACCTCCTGCCTGTGATTTTCAAGGGGAGTATCAGGAAGCAGCCGGGTGAGAGCCAGTATCATGGCCATGCTCAGCAGACCTGTCGGCAGCATCGTGGCTATGAACTCACCGGGTGTCATGCGGAAAGCAGTATATAGATATATGTTCTGCGGATTCCCTATGGGAGTGAGCATACTTCCCATGTTGGCTGCGGCAGTCTCAAGAACGACAGTCACTATCCTGCTCTTCTCGTCCTTTATCCCCGTATAGATAAGTATGGTCAGCGGTACGAAGGTCAGGAGCGCAACGTCATTCGTAACGAGCATGGAAGATATCCAGCAGAGAATGACGAACACAACGCCCAGCCTTCTCAGAGTACCGGCCTTTCTGAGCATCAGAGCAGTGACGCGCTCAAATATACCTGCGCTTCTGAAGCCTGCCACAGCAGCCATAAGCGCGAACAGCTGAATAAGTACAGTTCTGTTGATGTAATCGAAATATCCTTTGTCCGGCGGAACGGGTATCATGGAAAGCAAGGCTGCGATAAATGAAATGACGAGCACAGGCTGTGATCTGAAAAACTTCTTCATATTATCCTCCTTCTTATAACTCAAACATATCAATTATATCACAGCATCTGCGAAAATGCAAATGGTTTTTTCTTCAAGGATGAAGGAGCACTCTTAGTGATTATAAACAAATGCAGATGCTGTAAAATGTATAAATCATCGAATTTGGATTCAAAGGCTTTATGAATCCGGCAGAAAGTGGTATAATTAAAATAACTATTTCGGAATGTGAGGTTTTTTTATGGAAATCAAGAACATTGCTGTAGTTGTTTCAGGACTTGACGAAGAATACCAGTACAATATCATCAAAGGCATAAATCAGTTTGCAAAGGAGAACAATATCAACGTCTCCTATTTTGCTGCTTTCGGAGGAGTCGTGGACAGCAGAAGGTTCGACCTCGGCGAATACAGTATCTACAACCTTACAAATTTCTCGGCTTTTGACGGAGCGATCCTGATGGCTAACACCTTCAGTGATGCAGAAATAAGAGGACATATCGTCGAAAGAGTACGTGAATCAGGTATACCTGTGGTAGTATTTGAATGTGACGAATACCCTGATTTTTACGAGATATGTATCGATAACTATACTGTGATGAAGGAGCTTGTTGAGCACGTTATCAGACATCATTCAGCAAAGGTGATAAACTATATCTCCGGACCTCTTGCCAATCCCGAGGCAAAGCAGCGCTACGATGCCTTCCGTGCCGCCATGGAGGAAAACGGCCTTGAGATCGACGAGGACCGCATCTTCCACGGATTTTTCCGCAGCTACGACGGAAAGCTGGCCATAGAAAAATTCATGGAGTCCGGCATGGAGCTGCCGGATGCCTTTATCTGTGCCAATGACAGCATGGCTCTCACTGCACTCTCAGCTCTTGAGAAATACGGCTATACAGTGCCGGATGACGTCATAGTTACCGGCTTTGACAATATATTCAGCGCCCGGAATTCATGCCCAGCACTGACGACAGTCACCCGTCCTCTCTACAATGCCGGCTATACCTCCTGCCAGATCCTCTATAATGTGCTTTGCGGCAAGGAGCAGCCGAGAGTCACAAGGCTCGAGGCCTCAGTGGTGCTGTCAGAGAGCTGCGGATGCAGCGCGGTTACAACCGATGACCTTAAAGAATACCGAAAGCGCACCTACCGCCATATCGAGGAAACCAACTCCAACATCAATCTGCTCAACCGACTCACTGCCGGACTCTCCGACACCAAGACCTCTGAAGAGACCTTCGATGTTATCGAGAGCATAGTCCGTGAACTGGACTGCGACAAATTCTGCCTCTGCCTGACATCCGACTGGCAGGACAACAGCGACAATGACAAGACTGTCTCAATAGATATTGACTATTCCGAGTTTATGACAGCTCCGCTCATATGGGACAAGGGTGAGCGAAGGAGCCTTGACTACTTCCCCAGCAGCCAGATGTTCCCGGAGAAACTGGAATCCGGCGGAAATATCAGCTACTTCCTCCCGCTGCATTTCGGCGAGAGATGCCTCGGATACTATATCATATCCAACGTCGAGTACATGATATACAGCCTTCTTTGCTACACTCTGACCATGAACATAAGTAATTCCATTGAGAATATAAGAAAGCTCTATCACCTCAACAAGGCTATGGACGAGCTGAACCGTCTTTACGTCATCGATCCGCTCTGCAATATCTACAACCGCAACGGCTTCATCAATACAGCCGATGATATGTTCCGCAGATGTGTAGCCGAGCACAGGAGAGTAATGCTCAGCTTCATAGACATGGACGGACTGAAATTCATCAACGACAACTACGGCCACAATGAGGGTGATTTCGCGATACAGCGCCTTGCAAAGATAATACAGGGCTGCTGCGGCAGGAACAGTATCTGCGCCCGTTTCGGCGGCGACGAGTTTATCATCCTGAGCGTCAACGTAAAGCGTGACGATGACGCCAACCTTGCAAGACGTTTCAACGAGGATCTGGAGAACATGAACCGGATAATCAACAAGCCCTACAAGCTCTCTGCAAGTCTGGGAAGCGTCATAGAGAACCTGAAGGAAGGCGACACGCTTTACAGTCTCATAAAGGAAGCTGACAACAGGATGTACGAGATCAAGCGACAGAAGAAAAAGGACCGCAGATCCGAAAAGGTATGATACTGTTATAACAGGATATACACCTGACATTGTCGGGTGCTGCACAAAAAAACAAGCCGGTATCCGAGAGGATACCGGCATTTTCGTTTATGCTCAGAGGCTTGAATGGAAGGTTCTTGAGATGATGTCGTCCTGCTGCTCCTTGGTGAGCTTTACAAAGTTCACAGCATATCCGGAAACTCTTACAGTGAGCTGAGGATATTTCTCAGGGTGAGCCTGAGCATCGAGCAGAGTATCTCTTGTGAAAACGTTTACATTGAGGTGGTGACCGCCCTTTTCAACATAGCCGTCAATAAGGTCGATAAGGTTATCTATCTGCTTGTCATTTGCCATAGTGATACCTCCTTATGGTCATTTCAGTCTTCATCAGGATCTATGCCTGATTCTGTGGGCTGACAGCAGGCGTTCTGTCCGACGGAGCAGTCTGTGCTCTTCACGGTCTGAACAGTGAGCTCCTGACTGTCGGGGGAGGCAGCCACATTTACATGACCGCTTCCGTGTGCCATCAGCTGATCGATGAGTGCTACAAGGTCTTCTGCTGTCTTTGCAGCTGACGGTGTGATTATATCTGACATATCAGTCCTCCGTTGCGAGTGAATCGAGATCTATGTCTCCCATGAATACCTGCATATCCTTTCCGAGAGCATCCGGGATAACAGAGAAGGTATTGGATATGCCGTCCTGTGCGTGACGGAAGGGGAGCTTTGATACTGATGAGAGTGAAGCTACAGCGCCGTGAGTATCCCTGCCGTGCATCGGGTTAGCGCCCGGTGCGAGGGGTACGCCCATTTTGCGGCCGTCGGGGGTATTTCCGGTCTTCTTGCCGTAGACAACGTTTGATGTGATGGTGAGTATGGACATTGTAGGAACACCGTCACGATAGGTATGATGCTTGCGTATCATATCCATGAAGGTGCGGACAACTGTTACAGCTATCTGATCTACTCGATCGTCGTTGTTGCCGTACTTCGGGAAATCGCCCTCTATCTCGTAATCAACGACTATGCCGTTTTCGTCACGTATGGGCTTTACCTTCGCGTACTTTATAGCTGAGAGCGAATCTGCAACGACTGAAAGTCCTGCGATACCGGTAGCGAAATAGCGCTTTACGTCTCTGTCGTGAAGAGCCATCTGTATCTTTTCGTAGTTGTACTTGTCATGCATATAGTGGATGACATTGAGGGTATTCACATAGAGACCAGCAAGCCATTCCATCATGGCCTCATACTTCTCCCATACATCATCGAAGTCGAGAACATCGCCCTCTACCGGCCTGTACTTCGGGCCGACCTGTACCTTCAGACGCTCGTCAACTCCGCCGTTGATAGCGTAGAGCAGGCACTTTGCAAGGTTTGCTCTTGCTCCGAAGAACTGCATCTCCTTGCCGACGCGCATTGAGGATACACAGCAGGCGATAGCATAGTCGTCACCGTGAACGACACGCATCATATCGTCATTCTCGTACTGTATTGATGAAGTCCGGATAGATATTTTAGCACAGTACTCCTTGAACTTCCTCGGCAGCTTCTGAGACCAGAGCACAGTCATGTTAGGCTCGGGTGCAGTACCGAGATTTTCAAGGGTATGCAGATAGCGGAAGCTGTTCTTTGTTACCATGTGGTGACCGTCAACATCAACGCCGCCTATGGATTCAGTGATCCATGTGGGATCACCGGAGAATAGCGCATTGTACTCCGGAGTACGTGCGAATCTTACGATACGCAGCTTCATGATGAAGTGGTCGATGAGCTCCTGAGCCTGCTTCTCAGTGATGAGGCCTCTGTCAAGGTCACGCTGGATGTAGATGTCAAGGAAGGTGGAGGTGCGTCCGAGGGACATAGCAGCGCCGTTCTGTTCCTTGACAGCTGCAAGGTAGCCGAAGTAGAGCCACTGTACAGCCTCCTTGGCTGTGGCGGCAGGCTTGGAGATATCGAAGCCGTAGATATTGCCCAGCTCCTTGAGCTCTTCAAGAGCACGTACCTGCTCTGCAAGCTCCTCACGGAGACGGATGTTCTTTGAGGTCATCCGTACGAGAGATGTATCTATCTGATGCTTCTTGTCAGCAATGAGGATATCAACGCCGTAGAGTGCGACACGTCTGTAATCGCCGATTATCCTTCCTCTGCCGTAGGCATCGGGGAGACCGGTGATGATAGCCGACTTTCTGGCCATCCTCATTTCGGGTGTATATGCGTCAAAGACGCCCTGATTGTGAGTTTTTCTGTACTTGGTGAAGATCTTTACGATCTCCGGATCAACAGTGTACCCGTTCGTCTCACAGGCATTCACAGCCATGCGTATACCGCCGAAGGGCTGGAGAGAACGCTTGAATGGCTTGTCTGTCTGAAGACCGACGATCTGTTCGAGATCCTTGTTGAGATATCCGGCCGGATGCGAGGTGATAGTGGAAACAACGCTTGTATCCATGTCCAGCACTCCGCCGGCCTCACGCTCCTGCCTTGAAAGATCCATAATCTGATCCCACAGCTTGATCGTGGCATCAGTAGGACCTTCGAGGAAGCTCTCGTCGCCGTCGTAGGGTGTGTAGTTCTTCTTGATGAAATCACGGACGTTGACTGATGTATTGCACCAGCGCCCTTCATTGAAGCCTTCCCATTCCTTCGGGAACTCACTTATGTAATGCAGCATATTTCAGGACTCCTTTGGATTCATTTTAACTGTCCGCGTAACTGTCACTGACCATGACATCCGCTTTCAGTTTAATTCTAACACATTGACGAATAATTGTCAATCTTAAAACAAGAGTTTAGCCAGAGCAAACTACGGAATATTCTGTTAACATCAGGTTTCTTTTAACAAAGCATATATGTGGTGCAGTACAAAGTAAGTTATTATGGCGTTTTCTTCTTCTTTGCCTTAGGCACAGGCAGCTCCTCATACATCGCATCAAGGAGCTCGGCAAGAAACTGCCTGTTTTCGATATCACTGACGAGAAGCATTTCCTTTGCGCCTTCATAGGGCACTTCATGCTCTGCCTCAGACATCAAGGCTTCGGAGGACGGCGTTATCTTGACAAGGAACCTGTCATCATAGACTCCGCCTATGATCTTACCTTTATAATATAATGTATTCTCCCATCATGGCTCTGCAGCTTAAATCACTGAGCCCGGAGAGCTGTTCAAGCACGAAGTCGAGATATTCCTTCTTTGAAGCCATGATACACCTCCGTCAGTATTATCCTTAATTTCATTATATATCCTGCTATAGGTTTTGTCAATAAAAAACACAGCATTTCTGTACCTTGTCAGAAATGCTGTGCTGAGATATCTTCAATTATGATGCTTTGTTACTTTTTTCTGCTCCTGGCATTCTTCGGAGAAGGCTTTTTAGCGGGCTCCTTCTTTGCCCTGGCAGGTGCTTTTACAGGCTTTTCCTTTTTGGCCTTTTCTTTCTTTGCGGGAGGTTTTTCCTCCGTCTCTATGCCGAGTGACTTTTCCTTGGCTTCGAGCGTATCAAAGCTGAGCTTGTAGATAGTAGCGGCAAGAGGTACACCGAGCAGCATACCGATGATACCGTAAAGGCCTCCGCCCACGGTAACGGCAGCCAGTACCCATATACCCGGCAGGCCGACAGATTCACCGACTACCTTGGGGTAGATGATATTGCCCTCGAGCTGCTGGAGTATAACAAGGAATATGATGAAGATAAGCGCCTGCATGGGATTCTCGGTGGCGATGATGAAAGCACTGACGCCTGCGCCAATGAACGCACCTACTATAGGGATAAGAGCAGTAACTCCGACGAGTACGCCGCTCATTCCGGCGTATGGCAGCTTCATTATTGACATACCGATGAAGCAGAGGGAACCGAGTATTATAGCCTCCACGAACTGTCCGATGAAGAAGCTCTGGAAGGTATCATGAGCAGTCGCAAAGAAGCGGCGCAGTCTTTTGTTTGTCTTTTCGCTTGCGTATGCTGTGAGGACTCTCTTGGTATCTGTAAGGAGCTTATCCTTGCGGAGCAGAATGTAGATAGAGAATATAACAGCAACGACAAAGGTCGTTATGCCTCCGGTAACAGAGCTGATGATGTCGACTGAGGATTTGATGATACCGAGTGCACCGGTCTTGAGAACGGAGACTGCCTTATTTATAATAGACTCCCAGTTGAAGCTCTTTACGTCGAACTGTTCGATAAGGTTCTCGGCCTCTTCCTGTATATCGGGATATTCCTGCAATTTCAGCAGTATGTAGTCGCTTGCCTTGTTGAACAGGGGCGGCACCTTGGAAGTAATGAGGGCGATAGCGGCGATTATCTCCGGTATAACGATCTTCAGCACCATGAAGATGATAGCCAGTACCACGATGAACGAAAACAGCAGACATACAGGCCTTCGTATGAATGATATGAAGCCTTCCTTTGTCCGTGGGAAGAAATGACGTTCAAACCATGAGAGCACGATGTTGAATACGTAGGCTATGGCGCCGCCGAGAAACAGCGGATAGAGTGCTCCGAGACATACGCCGATGATATTTCCGAACAATTCAAAGTGCATTACGATGAAGCAGACTAAAACTGCAAGCATCGATATGAATATATAACGGTTGATCTCCTTTTTATCCATATACAAACTCCCTTATATCATAGATAGCTAAATTCAGTATAACTGATAATTGTGATAGTATGGAGAAATAAGTATTAACAAATTGTTAACAAGAGCCTGCATAAGTCCTATATATTATATATAGTATAAGCGGGCCGGGGAGTGTGTCTTTTTCTTGACCTGAGTGCACTGTCATGGTATAATACTATTATATATAAAGGAGGGCGGACATGGGTAAGGATCTGACACCGGAAGTTCACAGACTCGGAAAAGCAGTCGTAGACAGCAGCTTCCATACACAGAGCGCCGACGAGGCGTTTTTCAGGTATTTCGGAAACGATGTCATATATTCCATAAGGCGTACTATTGACGATAATGACTTTGAGCGAATAAGCGAAGCTCTTTCGGCCGCTGCTCCCGGAGAGGTGCGACAGGCAGTCATACGCATGAAGGGCGTGTCCGGGGAGCTCAGATGGGTTCTTGCGGCCGTAAGCATGGCAGGCAAAAGCGGTGAAGAGCAGCTTTACAGCCTGACCTTCAGTGATATCCTCTCTCTTGAGGATATAGCCGCATCCAGCGAAAAGAAGCTCTCGGACAGGCAGTACATCCTCGGCCTGATGAATGACCTTGCCTTTGAATACAGCTTTGAGACAAAGCGCATCAGGATATTCATGTTCGACAGCTGCCGTGAAGTAGTCCTTATCGACGAGCTGCTCGATGAATGGCAGGATAAGTGCATTTCCTCGGGCTACGTCACCTCCCGCTATGCCGATACATTCGGACGTCTCTGCAGCGATATCCGTAAGGGCACATACAGGTTCGACCATGAGTTTGAGACCTCGCTGCTTACCTTCGGCAAAACGAGAGAGCAGTGCCTCTTCCGCGGGCTTACACGGTATTTCAGCCCTACTGACAGAAAGGTAGTCGGGGCAGTATCTGTTGTCAACTCCCGTCACCGCTCAAAGGACGTGAATCTTGCCCTCGAAGCTAATAAGGATTCCATATCCGGCCTTCTGAATAAAAATGCAGTAACAGCCATAGCCAAAGAGATACTTGCCGACAAACCGTCATATAACGTCAATCTGGTGATACTTGACATAGATAATTTTACAGAGATAAACAGCAGCTACGGACATCTCTTCGGCGACGAGGTGCTCTTCACCATAGCCTCGGTAGTAAAGACTGAGATAGGGGACAGGGGCTTTGCCGGCAGGATTAGCGGCGGCGGATTCCTTGTAGTGATTGAGGGTACGAAGGACGAGACCGAGCTTCGTGCAGCGCTCAGAGCCATACGCACAAACACTGAGGCAGCCTTTGCCGGAAGATTCGAGAACTTCACCCTGACCTGCTCAATGGGAGTATCCACCTATCCCAAAGACAGCTCCGAATATGACGAGCTTTTCATGCAGGCGGACAAGGCGCTGTATATTGCACAGCAGAAAGGCCGGAACAGGTATGTCATATATGACATTGAAAAGCACGGTCCGGTAGAGAAAGACATCGAGAACAGGATAGCATTCCTGAGCAGCAAGAAAGACACTACTGAGAAGCTTGCATTCACCTCAGACCTTGTGGAGACAATAATCATGGGAAAGGTCCCTGATATCTCCGTACTGCTTGAGCAGATACGCTGTCAGTTCGGTATAGACGATATATGCGTGTTTGCAGGGAATGACATGAATCTGATATTGAGCTGCGGCAACGCGATGTCGAGAAATGCCGCCTATTTCCTTGAAAACTCCTATAGCGAGAGATTTTCCGGCGACGGCATATTTGTGATAGATAACGTTAACGAGCTTGAAGGCAGGGATGATGCAGCATTTTCCCAGCTATCCTCTGAAAATATCGGCGGAGCGGTCCAGTATATCGTTTCCGAGGAGGGGATCATCCGGGGAATGATATCATTCTGCTATATCGGAAGATTCAAGAAATGGGCGGTATCGGACATAAACTACCTTGCGATAATGGGAAGGACTATCGCTTCCATACTCCGGAAGCAGTCCTTCATCTGACGTATCCGCCGGGTGTTTCTGACAGCGCATCATAGTCGCAAAATGCACAAAAAACAGGCGTTCTACACAGCATTTTGACTTTATCCAAAATGACGAATAAAATATTGCGTTCAGAGAGAGACATAATACAAATGGTTACAGTATGAATACAAGTGTTGCACTTTTTACAAATACATCTTGTAATAGAAATTTACGGTACATAGGCAAATGAGACGAAGGCGAAATTTATACTGAACGTATTTACGTTATCGGTGAAATCAATTATACGCTTTGTAAAGTAACAATAACGTAGGTTTTGTAACCTTTGTGTAACTATTACTTGTAATTCAATTTGAAATGTTCATATTTCGTAATGTTTGTGTTCATATTTTGGCCATATAATATGTGGCATTTTCACCATAAGGCTCTTTTTTCGACTGCGTTTTTTGGTTCAAAAATGGAATCGTACTGAAAAATATTGCTATTTTCAGGCAAATGTGGTATGATACATAATGTCCTGTGAGGGACAGATATTACGAACGCTTTTCGAGGAAAGGATTGAGTTGATGAGAAAAGCTAAGTCTGCAGCGATCGCTATCGGTAGTGCTGCTGCTATTCTGGCTGGAGGAGTATTTGTTACATACAGTTCTTCACCCGTCGTTGGCAAGGCAGGACCGAGAGAGAGCATTGAAGTATACGATGTCAAAGACAACGTATCTGCAAAAATTGCTGCATTAACTTCTATCAGAAGCACTGCAACCACTACCGGCGAAGCAAACACGATCGTACGCAAGGCGGCCACTGTAAACGAGTCACCCGCAGAATTTGAGAATTATGGCATTGCTGCTACTGCTGCAGCAACCGAGGCTGCCACCGAATGCGCAGAGACCACTGAGGCTGAAACAGCCCCCAATACTGAAGCAGCTACAGAGGAGCTCACAGATGCTCCCACTGAGGCTGTAACACAGGAGCTCACCGATGCTCCTACAGCTGCTCCTGTACCCGCCACCGAGGCACCTGCTACAGAAGCAGAGACCGCAGCACCTGCTGCACCCGCTGAGCCCGTTCCTCAGACAGAGGCTCCTGCTGAGCCTGTACCTGAGGTAACTGAGGTCATCACCGAGAACTTCAGTGAGCCCGTTTATGAGGAGATCTCCTCTGAGCCCGCTGCTGAAGCAGTTACAGAGGTTTATGTAGAGCCTGCTGTTAATACAGGCCTGTCGGATTCCGACTACATAATGCTGTGTAACGCAGTCGCACATGAAGCGGGTTGCGACTGGATCAGTACATACGATAAGGCTAAGGTCGTAGAGGTCATCATGAACCGTGTCTACAGCCCGCTCTACCCCGATTCGATATTCGGAGTTCTTACACAGCCTTACCAGTTCACTGGTTCGTCTTCGTATGTATATCTCGGTACATACTCCTGCTATGTAAGCCAGAGCGTTAAGGATGCCGTTGATCTCTATTTCAGCGATCCTGCATCTTTCAGCCACGGCTACTACAGCTTCTGGGGCGACGGTTCCCAGAACCATTTCTCATAATGCTAACGAAAAAGACTGATCTCTGCCGGGGATCGGTCTTTTTTGTATATATAACAAATATAACGGTTTTTATTGACACTATTGATGTAAAGTGATATAATTATTATAGAAAACAACAGAGGTGAATCATCACGGATAATGTCAGAAAGGCGACATCTGCCGATGCCTCACGTATCGCCGAGATGATCGTAACGAACTACAGGATAAATTTCTACCCTTTTTTCCGGAACGATGAGTTTTATTTCGGAGAGCTCAACGTCCTTGATACAGCAAAGGACTACGGTGAAGGCACTCCAGGACTCGCAGCTACCTGCGTTTATGACGACGGTGTGGTAAAGGGTATGATCAGAACAGACGGAGACGAGATAGTGAAGCTGTATGTCGAGCCGCAGTTCCAGAACTCCGGTGTAGGCGCAGCCCTTCTCGGCTATGCAGTAAAGGAGCTTGGCTGTACATGGCTCTGGGCGCTTGAATACAATACCAGAGGGATATCCTTTTACCGCAGCCATGGTTTTGAGCTTACCGGTGAAAAGATGACCGAGGATGAATGGGTGCCCCTTGTCAGGCTGTCGCTTGATGCCTATAAATAACGATCGAAAGGTGTGAATGCCATGCCGCCCGGAGGAAGATTCGGACCCGGCTTTCTCTCAGAGGAAGAAAAACAGAACAAACCAAAGGTGACAAAAGAACTTATCCGGAGAATATTTTCGTATCTCAGACCGTACTGGAAGCAGATGCTTCTTGTACTCACGGCCATACTCTGTTCAGCTGTACTGACGCTTCTGCCGTCGGTGCTGACCGGTAAGATAATCGACGAGGGACTCATAGCCCGCAGCATGAATGCCCTTGTGAAATACATAATCCTTTCGTTTGTCGTAACGCTGGGTGCGAACCTTATAGGCATACTGGAAAGTTATATGAATACATGGATAGCTCAGCACATAACCTATGATATGCGCAATTCCATGTTCCGCCACCTCCAGAAAATGCCGCAGAAGTTCTTCACCTCCAACAATCAGGGCGATATCATCACCCGCATGACAAGCGATATATCAGGAGTGCAGCAGATAATCACCAGCACTCTGACGAGCATCATCTCCAATTCCGTTACCCTTGTGGTAGCCCTGATAATGATGTTCCGCCAGAACTGGATACTGGCACTGATAGGCGTCATTATCGTACCGCTCTTTGCCATACCCACGCGCAGCGCCGGAAAGAACCGCTGGCTGATAACCAAGGATTCGCAGGAGTGCAGCGACGAGATAAACGGGATCCTCAACGAGACCTTGTCCGTCAGCGGGCAGCTCCTTGTCAAGCTCTTCGGCAAGGAGGACGCTGAGTTCGCCCGTTATGAGAAGGTCAACAAGAGAATGATCGACCTCAATATCAAGGAGAGCATGGCAGGCCGCTGGTTCCGCATGGCGCTCAGCACCTTCACCAACATCGGCCCTATGCTCATCTACCTTGTGGGCGGCATCATAATGATGAAGTACGATGATACACTTACAGTCGGCGAGATCACCGTCCTCGTTGCACTTCTCGGCAGGATGTACGGACCTGTCAATCAGCTCCTGAATATACAGGTGGACTGGATACGCTCCATGGCGATGTTCACCCGTATCTTTGAATACTTCGATATGCCGGTGGAGATAGAGAACTGTCCTCATCCGGTAACCCCCGCAAAGGTATCCGGAGAAGTGGAGTTCCGCCATGTCAGCTTCCGCTATGAGCCGGAGCGCCCGATACTAAAGGATATCAACTTCCGCCTTGACAAGGGCAAGTGCTTTGCCATAGTCGGCCCCTCGGGCTCGGGCAAGAGCACTCTGATAAACCTTATCCCGAGACTGTACGACGTAGACGGCGGTGAGGTGCGGTTTGACGGAGTGGATGTGCGCCGTCTCGACCTTGCCTTCCTCAGAAGGAATATAGGCATAGTCAGCCAGGAGACCTACCTCTTCAACGGCACTATCCGCGACAATCTTCTCTATGCCAAGCCTGATGCCACGGAGGAGGAGCTCATAGATGCCTGCAAGCAGGCGAACATCTATGACTTCATCTCCAATCAGGAGGCCGGACTTGATACCATGGTCGGCAACAGGGGACTGAAGCTCTCCGGCGGAGAGAAGCAGCGTATTTCAATAGCAAGGATACTCCTCAAGGATCCTGCACTGATGATATTCGACGAAGCAACATCCGCACTTGATTCCATATCCGAACAGAAGATACAGGAAGCCATCGAACCTCTTATCCAATCAAGAACGAGCATACTCATAGCACACCGCCTGTCCACCATACTCGCCGCTGATGAGATACTTGTCATCAAGGACGGCGAGATAGCGGAGCGGGGCTCACACAGCGAGCTTGTGGGACTTGGCGGAGTGTACACCCAGCTTTACGAGACTCAGTTCAGTAAGGCTGCAGAAAAGGAAAAGGATATATCCTTTGATTACACAGAAGGAGAGGACTCTGACGACTGACGGAAGGAGGAATGACCATGATCTATATTACCGGAGATATTCACGGGGACATCGATATCCTGAAGTTGTCCAGCGAGCAGTTCCCGGAAGGAAGAGATCTCACACGCAGGGATTATGTCGTCATCTGTGGTGATTTTGGTCTGGTATGGGATGATTCCTCTGAGGAAAGGTACTGGCTCAGATGGCTCGACAAGAAGCCCTGGACCACAGTATGGATAGACGGCAACCACGAAAACTTCGACCTCCTCAACGAGTATGATATCGTTGAGTGGCACGGAGCACAGGCTCAGTTCATAACAGGCAACATCATCCACGTCATGCGCGGCTCGGTGTTCGAGCTCGACGGCGTATCCTTCTTTGCTTTCGGCGGAGCGGAGAGCCATGACAAGGAGCGCAGGGTCGAAGGCTTGTCATGGTGGCCCGAGGAGATGCCTTCCGAAAACGAAATGGAAGCAGGACGCAAGGCTCTCGAAGCCGCCGGCTGGAGCGTAGATATCGTCATATCTCATTCCCTCCCCGGGAAGGTGCAGGAGAAGGTGTTCGGGGGAGAATACCCGCAGAACGCCCTCAACGCCTACTTTGACGAGATAGCAGAAAAGCTGGATTTCAGATTCTGGTTCTCCGGCCATTATCATCTTTCCATGGTCATAGACGATAACTATATCATCATCTACCGGGCGATAGCGATGCTGACTGACAACGGGTTCAACGTAGTCCGTGAGGACGAACAGAATCAGATGCTCTCGCTTGATGATCTGTCCGACGAGGACTTTGATTACCTGATGTCTCTGGAAGAAGACGAATAAAGTATCATAACGGGGCGCTGTCGTACATCTGTTTCAGTTTGGCGACAGCGCCCTTCTCTATCCTTGAAACGTATGAACGCGAGATACCGAGCTTATCTGCTGTTTCCTTCTGAGTGTGGGGAGAAGTGTTGTAAAGTCCGTATCGGTATACGATTATCTCAAGCTCTCTCTTGTCAAGACACTGTTCAAGAAAGCTGTACAGCTGTCTCGAACGTATCATCAGCTCCACCTGTTCGTGTATATCACATCCGTCATCGATAAGGTCGATAAGCGACAGAGCGTTTCCGTCCTTGTCAGTTTCCACAGGCTCGTTGATGTAGAGGTCTCCGGCGCTTTTCTTCGCCGCCCGGAAGCTCATGAGAATCTCGTTTTCGATGCACCTGCTGGCATAGGTCGCAAACCTTGCCCCCTTGCTGTAATCGAAGGAGCTTACAGCCTTTATGAGCCCGATGGTGCCGGTGGAGATGAGCTCATCCGTTTCACAGGAGTTCTGTGCGTACTTTCTTGCAATATGCGCCACGAGCCTGAGGTTATGCTCTGTCAGCATATCCTTCGCCCCCTTGTCACCCTCACTCATCCTGCGGAAGCATTCCTCCTCCTGAGCCCTGGTGAGGGGCTTCGGGAATGACGGCACTTCCGCGTGCAGGGCAAATATGAACAGTCTTCTAAGCAGTCTGAGCAGCATAGTATACACCTCCGTATCGTATAGAGAATGCTATTCAGCACAGCTTGAACACTATTCCGGCTCATTCTGAAGGGCTCAGGACAGTAATATTTCAGAAAACACTTGACTTTTTCTGTGAAATCGGCTATAATAGACCATAAGCAATGACGGGACTGACCGTTTGAGCCGTTCTATCAGAGAGGAAGTGTGTCCGCAGAGGACGAGGTGAGAGCTTCCGGACGGCAGGCGGGTGCTACCCCTGAGCGTTTCCGGGAAACCGGACGCAGATCAGCGTTACGGACAAAAGAGGGAGGAGAAGCTGTCTCCTCTGAATTTGGGTGGTACCACGAGAGCCTTCGTCCCATTTCTGGCGGCGGGGCCTTTTTTGTTTTACCGCACCGTACAAGCACACCGCAAATTATTTTAAAGGAGATTTTTATTATGCAGTGGACAGGTCTTAATGATCTTCGTGAAAAGTATCTTTCGTTTTTTGAGAGCAAGAACCATACCCGTATGGCAAGCGCTTCTCTTGTGCCTCAGGGCGACAAGAGCCTTCTGCTCATCAACTCAGGTATGGCTCCTCTGAAGAAGTTCTTCCTCGGACAGGCAACTCCTCCCAATGTAAGGGTGACTACCTGCCAGAAGTGTATCCGTACTCCCGATATTGAGAGCGTAGGAAAGACAGCACGTCATGGCACATACTTCGAGATGCTCGGCAACTTCTCATTCGGTGACTATTTCAAGACTGAGGCTATCGACTGGGCATGGGAGTTCCTCACAAAGACACTGGAGATCCCCGCAGACCGTCTCTGGATAACCATATACGAGAGCGACGACGAGGCTGAGCAGATCTGGGAGAACAATATCGGCATCCCCCACGACAGGATCATCCGCCTCGGCAAAAAGGACAATTTCTGGGAGCACGGCTCAGGTCCCTGCGGCCCCTGCTCTGAGATCCACTTTGACCGCGGAGAGGCCTACGGCCCCTTCGAGAGCTTTGAGCAGGCAAGCGACTGCGACAGAGTCATCGAGATATGGAACCTCGTATTCAGCCAGTTCGACAGCGACGGAAACGGCCACTATGAGGAAATGAAGAACAAGAACATCGATACAGGTATGGGACTTGAGAGACTTGCCTGTGTTATGCAGGGTGTAGATAACATCTTCGAGGTAGATACTGTGCAGAACATCATGAAGCATATTTCTTCCATCGCAGGTGTTGAATACAAGAAGGATTCCAAGACAGACGTATCCCTCCGTGTTATCACCGACCATATCAGAAGCACTACCTTCATGGTAGGCGACGGCATACAGCCTTCAAATTCGGGACGCGGTTATGTTCTCCGCCGTCTACTGAGAAGAGCTGCACGTCACGGCAGACTCTTAGGCATCACAAGACCTTTCCTTTCCGAGGTATGCGATACAGTTATCAAGGAAAACGAAGGCGCTTACCCTGAGCTTGCTGAAAAGAAGGATTACATAAAGAAGATAATCAGCGTTGAGGAAGAGGCTTTCGCTAAGACCATAGACAAGGGCACTGAGCTTCTTAGCGGCTTCATCGCTGAGCTTGCAGAGTCCGGCAAGACAGTTCTCTCCGGTGACCATGCATTCCAGCTCTCCGATACCTACGGCTTCCCCATAGACCTTACTATCGAGATCTGCGAGGAGAAGGGCCTCACCGTTGATTCCGACCGCTTCAGGGAGCTTGCACTCGAGCAGCGCCAGAGAGCAAAGGCAGACCACCTTGCAAAGGCCGGCTCTTCATGGGCTGACAACAGCATCAAGGTAGATGCTCCCAAGACAGTATTCACAGGCTACACAGATGTAGTCTCCGCTGATTCCACCATCCTTGCAATCTACAAGGACGGCGCAGAGGTTCAGTCTGCCAACGAGGGCGAGGACGTAGTCATCATCCTTGACAAGACTCCGTTTTATGCTGAGAGCGGCGGACAGGTAGGCGATACAGGTATCATCTCCACAGGCTCAGCAACAGCAGCAGTTGCAGATACCATGAAGAACGAGGGACACTTCCTCCACATCGCATCCGTTACCGAGGGCACTCTTTCCAAGGGCGACAAGGTCAACGCATCTATCGATACCAACAGAAGAAACGCTATCAAGCGCAATCATACATCCGCACATCTTCTCCAGTTCGCACTCCGCGCAGTACTCGGAGACCATGTACATCAGGCCGGACAGCTCGTTAACGAGAAGGCCTGCCGTTTCGACTTCAACCACTTCTCCGCCATGACAGAGCAGGAGATAGCAGATGTCGAGAACATCGTAAACATGATAATCATGTCCGCTATCCCCGTAACCATGGAGGAGATGCCTATCGAGGAGGCAAAGAAGCTGGGCGCTATGGCTCTCTTCGGCGAGAAGTACGGCGATACAGTCAGAGTAGTAACAGCCGGTGATTCTATCGAGTTCTGCGGCGGTACACACGTATCCAACGCAGCACAGATCGGTCTCTTCAAGATCGTATCAGAGAGCTCCGTAGCAGCAGGCGTAAGACGTATCGAGGCTGTAACAGGCACAGGCGTCCTCGAGCTCCTCAACGGCTACAAGGATTCCATCAACCGTGCAGCAAAGGCACTCAAGCTCGCCAACGTAAGTGAGCTCCCCGAGAAGTGTGCGGCAGTCGCTTCCGAGCTCAAGGACAAGGAGAAGGCTCTCGAGTCTCTTAACCAGCAGATGGCCAACGCAAAGGCAGCAGCTATCTTCGATAACGCAACAGAGGTCAACGGCGTAAAGGTAGTTGCCGCAGAGATCGCAGGCGCAACACCTGATTCCCTCCGCAAGATGGGCGACAGCGTAAAGGACAAGGCCGAGGCTATCATCGCTCTGTTTGCAGCAGTCAACGGCGAGAAGGGCACGTTCTACTGCGTATGCACACCTGATGCGGTAAAGAAGGGCGCACACGCCGGCAAGCTCGTTCAGCAGGCAGCTGCTCTCACAGGCGGAAAGGGCGGCGGACGTCCTGACAGCGCTATGGCAGGTATGGGCAGCACAGACAAGGCTGCTGAGGCTATCGCTGCATTCGCAGGCATCGCAGAGGGCTTCATCAAGTAAATAATTCCGGGGCGGCGTTCTGCCGCTCCCTTATATCAATATAAAGGAGAATAATACCATGGACTGCATTTTCTGCAAGATCATTGACGGAGAGATACCCAGCACAAAGGTATACGAGGACGAGTACGTATACTCATTCAAGGACATAGCACCTATCGCTCCTGTACACTATCTCATAATCCCCAAGGTGCATATCACAAGCGCAAACGATATCACAGAGGAAAACTCTGCACTCGTTGCAAAGGTATTCGAGGCTGCTGCAAAGATCGCAAAGGCTGAGGGCATCGAAAGCTACCGCATCATCAACAACTGCGGTGACGACGCAGGCCAGACTGTAAAGCATCTCCATTTCCATATGCTCGCCGGAGTAAAGATGGGCTGGGGACCTGAGTCTCTCGGCAAGACCGAATAAGGAGGCTCCCATGGCACAGACATACAAGATGACCATAGCAGGTCTCGAAAGGGAACTGCCTATATGCCCCCTCAACGATAAGCTCGATATCGCAGCTTTCGTAATGTTCTCCGATGTTGAGATAACCGTAAAGTCCGCAGAGGAGCTTCTGAAGAAGTGCCCCGATTTCGACGTTATCATTACAGCCGAGTCAAAGGGCATCCCCCTCGCCTATGAAATGGCAAGACAGAGCGGCAAGCCCTACGTGGTTGCCCGCAAGACTGTAAAGTTGTATATGACAGATCCCATATCCGTAACCGTGAAGTCCATAACAACAGCTGACCAGCAGGTCCTCCATCTCTCACAGGAGAAGGTGGCTCTGGTCAAGGACAAGAGAGTACTGATAGTTGATGACGTTATCAGCACAGGCGAGTCACTCAACGCCCTGATAAAGCTCACAGAAGCAGCCGGCGGAAAGATCACCGGACAGGCAGCAGTCCTCGCAGAGGGCGACGCAGCCGACAGAGACGATATAATATTCCTTGAAAAGCTGCCTCTGTTCTTCAAGTGATCCCTGAGAAAGAGGAATAATATGAAGCGAAAAACTATTGTAGCGGCAGCAGCATATATGTCGGGATCGTTTTTCGCTTCTTTTCTTTTTGGTGCAGGCGGTCTTCTGACAGCAGCTGCCGTCCTATTCCTGCTTATCCTGCTTCGCAGGCGCATGGGTACGGACAGATATGATGTCATCATCATGGCAGGCTTCTTTACAGCAGCCGTCGCTGCACATCTCTGCTATGAACGTTTTACCGCAGCACCGCAGAGAGCCTTTGACGGAAAGCAGGGCTCTTTCATCGGAGAAGTCTTGGAGGCAGATCACTATACAGGAGATACCGCCTCCTGTATCCTCAGCGGTACAGTCTTTTCCGACGGGATGAAGAGCGTTCCTGCTAAGATATCCTATTACGGCGATGATACCGGAGCAGAGCCCGGAGATACAATCAGCATAGGTAGCTGTCAGTTTGCGGTACCGGAGAATACCTATCTGTACGATTCCGCGACCTATTACAGGTCTCAGGGCATCTTCCTGACAGCTGAGAAAGCAGAGAACGTAAGCGTCACCCGCCATGGAGGCTTTCACCTCCGAAGCTGTATAGCCTCTTACCGTGAACGTATGATCTCCGGTTTCCGTATAGCTCTCGGAGAAGATGCGGGCGGTATGCTTGCCGGGATAGTATTCGGCGAGAAAAGCGCACTTGACCGCTCCTCAAAGACAGCTCTCTATCGTACAGGCATAGGACATATGCTTGCCGTTTCCGGCCTTCACGTCTCCATACTGGCCGGACTGATACTCCTCCTGTGCAGGAAGCTCCGTGCCGGAAGGATCGTATCATTTATAGCTGTGAATGCCGCCATGTTGTTCCTGATACTTCTTGCAAACAGCCCTGTTTCAGCCATAAGAGCGGCGGTGATGCTGGATATGGTCAGTCTTGCAAGGCTTTTCCGCCGGCGCAGTGATCCGCTGAACGGCCTTGCCATAGCATCGCTCCTCATCAATATCATGGATCCCTGTGCGATATATTCAGCCGGATTCATGCTTTCGCTCTCGGGCACTTTCGGGATAGCCGTATTTGCGCCATTCATGCTCAGCGGCATTACGGCTGATACAGCCCTCAGAAAGGCAGGAAAAGCCTTCCTGACAGGACTGTTCACCACACTGGCCGTCTTTCCGGTCTCTGTACTGTATTTTGAGGAGGTATCCATTATCTCGCCCTTGACCAATATCATAGCAGTTCCGGTATGTGCTTCTGCCATGGTCATTGGTCTGCTCTACGCAGTCACAGGAGGAATTGTTGATATACTCGGACTGGCCGGTATCCTCCTTGATGGCCTTATCTCCGCTTCAGAGACTGTATCACGCCTGCCCGGAGTATACATCAACCGCTCCGGTACATCCGTACAGGCCGTACTGATAACAGCAGGCGCCGCAGCGGTCGTGCTCTATTTGTTTTTCAGGAGCCGCCGCATAACAGCGACAGCCGTTTCCGCCGGTATCCTGTTATCAGCCCTTACATCGGGAGTCAGCGGCTATATCCGCTGGAACACGCTCACTGCCGCCGTTCTCGGAGACAACGGTAAGTGCGCTGTGGTACTCTCTTATCACGGCAGAGCTGATGTGATCGACCTGAGCGGTTCATACTCCGATGCAAGATATGTCAGGAAGTATCTGTCTGAGAAAGGTATCAGTTCTGTTGAAACAGTGATCCTCACAGACAAGGTGCAGTCCCAGTATTCTGCCTATTCCGGACAGCTTGCCCTCGCAGATCTCCATTCATGGATAATAGCCGGCCGGTCACCAGTCTCAGGCGATGACGGGATATTGTACGGTGAAGGCGATGTCAGTATCAGCACTGAGAATTATAGTATCAGCATATCTGACGGTACCCTGACTGTTGCTCTCCCCGGCGGCGATACTCTCCTGACGGCGGTCAAAAACAGCGATACGGTGACTTCTTCCGCTGACGGAGCAAAGATAACTTACGGCAGGAGCGGAACAGCCTATCTTTCATCCATGCCGGACGTAAGCAATTTCGAGATAGTATATCCGAACGGGAATAATTATTACATAAGGAGGCTCTGATGCCTAAGACAGATGCACGTACAGCCGCCTCTCGCGCCCAGAAGGAGGGTCCGGACAGGCTGTATTACATATACGGTACCGATGTGGTCAGGGTACAGGCGCTGACAAAGAAGCTCATCAGGACGGCAGTCGGCGACGAAGAGGACTTCGGTCTCACCCGCTTTGACGGACGCAGGCTCGATATGTCCGAGCTTGAGGATACCATACAGCAGATACCCATGATGACGCCTTATAACTGTGTCCTTATCAATGACTACAACTGTGAGAAGCCCTATGAAGATCTCAGGGGCAGGTCTCCTGACGATGTAACTAAGTCGCTTCTTGCAGTATTAAAGGATATCCCCCCGACAACGGTGGTCATCTTCAACGTGACCGGATTCGAGATCAAGCTCAAAAAAGGCGCTATTGCCGACAAGAATAAAAAGCTCGCCGATTTTGCCGAAAAGAACGGAACGGTCTGTGAGCTCGGCGTTTCATCACCGGCTGATCTTGCTAAGGATATAGCGGCCAAGGTCTCTGCCAGAGGCGGAATGATATCAGTTGACTGTGCTCTTGAGCTTGCGGAGATGTGCCAGTCCGATACGGTAATGATCGAAAACGAGATAGGGAAGCTCTGCGCCTATGCCGACGGACGGGAGATAACACGCGATATGCTGCTTCTTCTTGTGCATCAGCAGAGCGACATGACTGCCTTCAAGCTCGCCGATGCAGTGGTTTCCATGAACCGGAACGCAGCCTTTGAAGCTCTGGGTGAAATGATAATCGACAGGAACAACAAGAACGAGGTCTTCTATGCGATAAGCTCAGCCTTCCTTGATATCTACCGCGCTGCGGCTGCCCGTACAGTCGGCAGACAGCCTGCCGATGTCGCCCGGGATTTCGGCTACAAGTGGGAATTCAAGGTCAAGAATGCTTTTCGCAGCAGTACAAGGATCAGCCTTCCTCATCTGCGAAGATGTATGGCTATACTCAGGGATACCGGTGCCGCGATAAACAGTTCCGTGACCGATCCGCGTATAGTACTTGAAAAGGCAGTTACACGAATGTTTATGACTGATAATAACAGGCGGAGATAAAATGATAAGAGTCAATGAAGCCATAATAGTTGAGGGCAAGTATGACAAGATAAAGCTCTCATCCGTTGTGGATGCAGTAATCATCGTAACAAACGGCTTCGGTATATTCCGTGACAGGGAAAAGCTGGAGCTTATAAGGTATTATGCACGCCGGACAGGCATAATCATACTCACTGATTCTGACAGCGCCGGCAGAAAGATACGCGGCTATATACGCAGCGCCGTAAACGACGGACGCATCATCAACGTATATATCCCCGATGTGTTCGGCAAGGAGAAGCGTAAGGAAAAGCCCTCTGCGGAGGGTAAGCTCGGCGTTGAGGGCATAGATGTGCGCACTCTTGCCGCAGCCTTTGAAAAGGCCGGCATCACATCGACCGAAAGAACTGTCTCCCATGACATCACCAAGGTCACTCTGTTCGAGCTCGGACTCAGCGGCGGAAAGGACAGCAGCACCCTGAGACAGCGTCTCCAGCGCTCGCTTGAACTGCCGTCCCTTATGTCGGCAGGTGCGCTTATAGAGGTCCTCAATACCATGATGACAGCAGATGAGCTTGCTGAACACGTAAGAAAGATCAAGGAGGAAGAAGATGATATATAGCAGCCTTATCTTCATATATGCCTTTCTTCCTCTGTCTCTTCTCATCCATAAGCTGACACCGGAGAAGCATAAGGAGCTCGTCCTGCTTGTACTGAGCCTTGTCTTCATTTCATTCTCCGGGCTTGGTGCGCTTGTACTGCTCGTCTTCTTCACACTGCTCAATTTCAGCGGAGGACTGCTGATACAGCGTACAAGAGATGCAAAGGGCATCCCCGGACTGCCCCTTGCAGGCATTCTTGCAGCAGATGCTGTCATAGTGTTCATTATGCGCTCCGATACACTGAGCCGGGCAGGAGGGCGGATAGGCTTTGATGGCTTTCTGTACCCCCTCGGCTTTTCACTTATAGCACTCTCGGCTGCCGGATATCTTATGGATATATGCTTCGGCAGACAGAGGACTGAAAAGGACATTATCCGTTTCAGTCTCTTCCTGCTTATGTTCCCAAAGCTGATAATGGGACCTGTCCTCACCTACAGGCATTATAGTCGCCTGAGAGAAAAACGCTCCCAGTCAATGGAAGTGCTCGGTGAAGGCCTTACGATCTTCATAAAAGGCCTTGCCAAGAAGGTCATAGCAGCAGATAATCTGTATATGCTCTATCAGGCTGTGAACGGGATGAAGATAAAGGACCTTTCAGCAGTCACCGCCTGGATAGGTGCTCTTGCTTATGTGCTCTGCCTGTACTTTACCCTGTCTGGAGTTGCGGACATGGGAGCAGGAGCGGCACGCTGCTTCGGCTACCGCATCCCGGACAGCTTCAGATATCCGCTTTTCAGCAGTAAGCTCGGATACTTCGGCAAGAAATGGCATCTCCAGCTTGTCCGCTGGTTCATAAGGTATGTAGAACGCCCTCTCAGCAGTCTCACCTCGCATAAATGGCTGCGCAGCATGATATTCATATCCACCTGCGGCCTTATCGGATTCTGGTACCGCTTCAACGCCAACGGGTTTATATGCGGCCTTGTATTCGGCGCTCTTCTTCTTGTTGAAAGACGTCTCAGCGGTTTCAAGATAATGAAAATGACGGGAGTACTCTATACAGCGATCATACTTCTTCTCCTCGGCACCTTCTTCTCAGGAAATTCCGTATCCGTCGCCATGAGATCTATCGGAGCGATGACGGGTTCTTCACGTACTCTCGCCGATGCGCTCTCAGTATATCTTATCCGTTCATACAGCGTGCTTCTTCTCGTCTGTATGTACGCATCCTCTGATCTGTTCAGAACAACGCTCATCAGGACTGCCAATACGAAGCTCAGGTCATTCATGACCGGCGCAAAGCCCGTCCTGATGCTGCTCCTTCTCATTGCCTGTACGGCCTTCATGTCATACAGCGGATCATCAGAGATGCTCCTTGTGAGACTCTGAGGGGAGGTTAATATGAAAAGAGTATCAAATGTTATCACAGCTGTATCCGTGCTGATATTCATGGCGGTCATGCTCATATTCACCCTCATCAGTGCAGTTACCGGAGGGGGTGACGATACCGTCAGGAATGATCGCGGCGTTATCCGCACGGTCCTCTCGGTAATAGACGGCGGCCTCGGGAAAAGCATCACCAGAGGCTTTGCAGACAACTTCTCCGGCCGTATCGACTGGGTGGCGATAGACTCAAAGGTAGAATCCTCTATCGGTGAAAGCATCGTAAACGGCGTCTATATCTCAGAGGACAGGCTCATAAGCGCAGACAATTCCGGCCTGACTGTGTCAGACGACTGTGCCTCATCCATCATGGATTTTGCATCTGTATATGACGGAGCAGCCTATCTTGTTGCAGTCCCCGGCTCAGCAGGCGTATATTCCGAACTGCTGCCGGAGTATATGGATCAGCGCACCCAGAAACAGCTCATCGACCGTTTCTATGAACTTCTCGATACAGGCATCCGCCGTATCGACGCATACAACCGTCTGAAAATGCTCAACGGCAATTATGTTTACTTCCGCAGCGATAATAAATGGACAAGCTACGGGGCATACTGCGTATACAGAACAGTTATCCAGAAGCTCGGCTTCCAGCCATCATCCTATGACAAGTATTCTATCGAGCACGTTACCGACTCATTCTGCGGTGATCTCTATTCCAGAACACAGTATATGCGATGCCGTCCCGATGTGCTCGACATCTATACCTATGACGGCGGACCTGAGGTGACTGGGTGCACCCTGCTGAACTATGACGGCACCGAGACGCCCTGTCTGCTCTACGACAGGGAGGCGCTTCGTACCGACGATAAGTATGCTCTTTACCCGGGAGTAGGTTATCCCCGGATAGATATCCGTACTTCGATAGGCAACGAGAGAAAACTGCTCGTTATCGGCGACGACTATGCCGCCTGCTTTGTACCGTTCCTGCTTCAGCATTATAGCGAGGTAACGGTCATCTATCCCGCGCATACATCCGGCAAGCTGAACGACTATGTGGATATCGGCAGCTATGAACAGACCTTGTTCCTGTTCGGCATCGACAGCCTCTGCGGAAAGAATATTCTTGACGAACTGCTTGAAGACTACACTATAAAGGAGGAAAACTGAAATGAAAGCACTTGTAACAGGAGCCACATCCGGAATCGGAATGAGCATAGCCCGCAAACTGAAAGCGAGGGGCTGGGAGCTCATTCTCACCGGACGAAACGAGAAAGCACTTGAAAAGCTAAGAGCAGAGCTCGGCGGGGGAGTGGAGACCATTGTCGCCGACCTCTCCGACCGTAAACAGATATTCAGAGTTTACAGCTTCTGTACTGACAAAGGAGTGGATATGCTCGTCAACAATGCCGGCTACGGCATCTTCGGCAGGTTCGATGAAACGAGCCTTGACGACGAGCTGGATATGATAGAGGTCAATGTTGTGGCAGTCCATATCCTTACGAAGCTATTCCTGCGTGATTTCAAAAAGCAGAACAAGGGCATCATACTGAACGTAGCATCAAGCGCCGGCTTCCTCACAGGCCCGCTGCTCTCCTCATACTATGCTTCAAAGAACTACGTGGTACGTCTTTCTCTTGCCATAGCCGAGGAGCTCCGCCGTGACCGCTCTGATGTTAGTATAACCCTGCTCTGTCCCGGACCTGTTGACACCAACTTCAATAACCGTGCCGGAGTATCATTCAGCGTCAAGCCCATAACAGCCGATCAGGCAGCAGAGTATGCCCTCCGCAAGGCATTTGCCCGTAAGCTCATAGCAATACCGGGCATAGGAGTTCGCGCCGGAGTATTTGCTTCAAGGTTCGCTCCCCATAAGCTCCTGTCAGCAGTGACATACGATATCCAGAAGAGCAAGCTCGGAGAGCGCAGATGAAGGACATCAGCTATCGCGTAGCACTTGGCGGGATAGTAGCGGCTCTGTGCCTTATATGTATGTTCCTTGCAGGCATCATGCCGGCGCTCTATATCATACTTCCCATGATAGCCGGTGTGCTGCTGATGATAATAGTGACCGAGGTGAGTGTGGGATGGGCAGCCCTGACATACATCGCAGTCGGTATGCTGTCCATGATAATATGCGCCGATAAGGAAGCAGCCCTCCTGTTCATAATAGTATTCGGCCATTATCCCATACTTCGTTTCTATATACAGGCGGTAAGGAGCAAACCGCTCCGCATCCTTATCAAGCTTGTCCTGTTCAATATATCTCTCGTTGTCTATTACTGGATAACAGTCACGCTTCTTGGTCTTCAGACAGGGGAGGATTCACTCGGAGACCTGGGAAAGGCCGGCCTGATACTCGCCCTTTTCGTCTGCAACTTCATCCTGATATGCCACGATTTCAACCTCGGCCATATCCACACCTACTATGTAAGAAAACTGCGCCCGTATTTCAGACGCAAAAGATAAACAAGGACACCATCCGGTGTCCTTCAGTCTGTCAAAAAAGGTAGTTTCGCCGATAAAACCAAACGTTTGGGATTCTAAAGGGGCTCCGCCCCTTTGGTCAGGTCAAGGGCAGAAAGCCCTTGTGGGGAGTGGGGCAAAGCCCCACATATAGCCTTTGGGCGCTCCGTTAGTAGCCATGTTGCACCTCTTGTTTGTCAGCATAGTCATTATATGACAGGTATCCTGCCATACTTCTATATTATCATAATTCCCGAGAAAATCAAGACATAGAATAAGCCGCACCACTGGAGAGGTGCGGCTTTTCTGTTCGTCCCCCTGATACACCGGAATACAAACAATGTATCTTAGAACCCTGATACGGACAGACTGTGCAGATATGTCTGCCGCATTTTTTCTTACCGCCTTATCAGGCATTCAGATCTTATACGGATAATCGTTATACGGTATTTCCACAGTGACAAACTCTCCGCCGGGAGAAGTCCTGAAGCTGACTTCAGCGCTCTCCTCACCGTACCTGATGCTGTAATTTTCTCCTGAGATGTCAGTTTTCTCTCCGACATCGCTCAGCACCTGACCGAAGTCATCGCCGAAGGGCTTGAAGCCGGCCTGTACCTCAACATCATTCCTGAGGATATATCCGCTTCTCGGAGCGAACCCGAGGCTGTACCTTGAGTACAGAGCAACTGAGCTTTCATCATTGAAGCTGTACTGACATATACCCAGGTACCAGCTGTCTGCCTTGTCCTTGCCGGGATCATAGCGCTCATCAAGGAGCTTGTGTGTTACCGTTTCGATGTTGTCTGCGCCCTCGAGATCTGCCTTGTCAAATATATAGAACTGTAACACATCATATATGAGATCGCCGTAGTCCGGTGTATACTTTTCATGTATACGAATTGTGTTCCCCTTCGCATCTGCACGGCAGAAGGTATTGCACCTCATATTATTAGTCGGATGGATGTAGACAGATTTCGTTTTAAACAGCTCTTCATCTATAGTGAACCTGTCAGAAGTGTCGATTTTCCTGTTAATACCACTTTTAAGAACTTCAAGTGAATCCAGGTCAGATCTGAGTTCGATACTGTCATTGTACATATAGGAAATGAATTCGTCATAGGAGTTTACAAGCTTATCAGATATTTCATAAAACCGCATATCATTCAGATATGAAATGGCTCCGGTACAATTTATTTCATGCTGACCGTCTGTATTCCAGACAACATTTGTGATGCCGCTTCCTGAACCGAGAACGTTCTTGTTCAGAGCCACCTGATGTATCTCGATGTATTCTGTCTGATCATCTGAGGCCTCAGTCTTCATATTGACATAAAGGGTGGAGGCATCTCCGTTCGGGAGCTTGTATACAACATCCCCGACAGTCTTACATTCAGCACCGCCCGAGTTGTTCGTCAGACAGAGCAGCAGATCATGGTTTCTGAAGAATCCGCCGGCATATCGTTCCTCAAGGTCTCTGCATACAGCACTGCGAAGCAGCGGGCGAAGAGTATCGGTCATTTCCGTGAAATCGTGGAAAACATAGCTTTTGCCCAGAATAGCAGCATTGATGCCTGCGTCAGTACCATACTGTGTTACGTCCTTTATGTATGTATAGTTCTTCTGCTCGGGATCTGCTGCTATAAGCTGCCTGCGAAGAAATACCATATCGAAGGAATCAACAGAGCCGTCACCGTTGATATCAGCCATTGCGGATATATTGCTGCCGCCGCTGAGGAGGAACTGATTCAGAGCCACAAGATCAGCAACATTGAATTCACCGTCGCCGTTTACGTCATTCGTGATCTGATTGGGTGCCGGAGGATCCGGCAGCAGGATGTCATGCTTGATGTATCCGGACCAGCCGTCCTCGTCCGGGGAAAAGTTATACTCTATGACGTGATCGTTAAGATTGATGCGGGAAGGCTCCTGACTGTCATTTTCCGGGAGATCATATATCCGGTAATACCGCGCCTCTCCCTCTCTTGTTCTGAGATCATCGGATGCGCCGGTCGTGCCGTCATACACAACGTCAGGAACCATGACAGGAAGAGTACTGAAATTGCTTTCAGATGATGGCATACCTACAACGAGCCTGTGTGAATTGACATAACCGCCTCTTGATACGATAAACGGATCTGTATTGCCGTCGTCGCTCAGCTTTTCGTTTACAAATGACAGGTAGATGCCGTCCATGAGGCTATCCATGGATACGAAGGAGTGACTGAAGCAGGCCTGATAGCTCTCCGGATCGGCAGCAGCCTCTTCCTTGCAATTCTTCACGTATGCATCGATCTCCTCATCATCGTGCATATTAGCAAGTCCGAGGTTTTCAACTCTGATGCCTTCGGTAGTATCAATGAGATAAGACTGTATGCAAGGTGTAAAACAATGGAAATGGCACTTGTCGATGCCGGAGCCGTTATCAGGTATGCTGAAGCCGATGATCTCTTCAACGCTGGAGCATAGTGAAACAACATACCTGCCCTTGTTTTCTTCCTCAGGGCTGAAAACCAGACCGATATCCTTTTTTTCTGTCTTATAGGAATGCTGTGAGCTTATGCAGTATTCCGTAGAAAAAGCGCCCATCTCGATATTATTGGGGTACAGGTAGATGCTTCCGTCATCGTTCACAACATATCCGTCAGGATGGTCTTTGATGAACTCTTCAAGCGCCTGCATATTCTGCGGATAACTGATATCCGCGGCACCGGCCGCTGCCGGAATGACTGAGAGCATCATAGCGGCAGCCGAAGCCATTGAAAAAATTCTGCTGATCTTTTTCATAATTACGCCTCCTTGAAAATAATGTCATTATAAGCAATTGCTTAGCTTAACAAGTGTGGGTGCAGATCATTACCATGATCTCTTCTGATCGAAATAATCAATGATCTCGTTTATGTTGTACCTGTAATCTGAATAACGGTCATTCTGTACACTTCTTCCTCTTACACTGAACCTTCCTGCGGACGAATGGTCAGCATAAACAAGCTGTCCGTTGTAGGATTCAAAGGTTAGGAACAGACAGATATCGTTTTTCTGGGGCTCCCTTGATATTGCTTTGTCGTCATAGATGTAGATGTCGTCCGGTCCGTTGTAAATAAGACCGGTATCAGGTGTCCCTGAGAAATAACTGAGTATCTCGCTGTCCGGAGAATTGTAATAGATATCGTTCAGATCCGAAAGCAGCATCTGAGACGGGTTGATGAAGCAGGCATCAGAAACGATCGAGCACGTATCACCCTGCATTCCGTCTCCGTATAGATTATCCAGTATGGTTATATTCTCAACCAGCTGCTGTCTGCCGTATTCGTCTTCTATAAAGAATACATCGTCAACACGTCCGATAAAGGCGTGATCGTAAACCATATCATCGAGAAAATCAGTTTTTGACCGGTTATTGCGATCCCTTGATGTACGATTAGTGTTCAGAAGCTCGGAAAGCCTGTAGTATTCATCAGGTGTCTGTACTGCATTATTCGGCGGGATGTAGAAGCCGGCCAGATGTTTGGCAGTTTCGCTGGCACCGGGCGTCGGGACAGGATTTGCTGGATTGATAGTTGGCGTCTCAATATTGTCTGTGGGAGTGAAAGCAGGGTATGTCGGAACGACCTGTGTGGGTTGGGGAGGAAGATAAGTGGGCGATTCCATTGTGGGCTGTTCATAAGTCGAATCTGCTGCAGGAGGTTCGGGAAACTCTCCCGTGCCCGGGTTGTCGCTTATCGGTGCATCAGACGGAGCTATTGTCGGGAGATCTGAGATCGGCTGAGGAGGACGGGTAGCTCTCTGAGTGGGCGCTTCCGTTCTCGGTGTATCAACAGGCTTGATCCTTTCGGTCGTTACAGGCGGAGTAGTTCTTGCAGCAGTTTCAGCAGGCTTTGTCCTGATCTGAGGATTGCCTTGTGAGGTTGGTACAGCCGTGGTAACACTCGCTGCCCGTTCCGTAGTAACGCGGCCGGTCGATATTGTCCTTCTGTCTGTCGTACCGTCAGCATGAGAATTTCCTGCCTCAGACGGTGAAGGTGAGGAAAAGGCAGGCTGATCTGCGGCGGTTGTCTGAGTATTGACATTCTGTGATGCAGACGGCAGTGTGCCGGATGCAGGTGTCTCTGTCTTCGGCACTGTAAATATTTCAGTGCTGATGCTTCCGTCAGTTCCGGGTTCAGTCGGAGCGTCGGAGGCCTTTTCTGATCCTTCTGATGGCCTCTCTTCATCAGCAGCAGCCGTTGTCTCAGTGTCTGTGGGGAATTCGGAGATTATACCCGGATCATTGTGGTGATCCGTCACCATATCAGGTGTTGTCCTGCCGGACAGCCAGATCGTAAATGCAGCGGCAGCTGCGGCGGCGACTGATCCGACTCTGAGGATAACAGGAAGAAGCCTGCGCTTTTTCTTGGCTTCATCAAGTCTGCTGAAGAATTCTTCCTTTCTGACAGGTTCAGGTATACCGAATGCATCTGTTAATCTATCATGAAATTCGTTCTTCAACTTTCTCCCTCCTCTCCGAGTGCGTCTTTAAGTCTTGCAAGAAGACCTTTCAGCCGTCGATTTATTGAAAACCTGGAAATACCATACATTTCACTGATGACATTGACAGGCACCTCATTGACATACCTGAGAAGTACCATTTCTCTGTCCTCCTGCGAAAGGGTGGAAAGAGCCTTCTTCAGGGAAATGCTTTTAAGAGACTTGTCCTCAAATTCCCCTGAAGCGGGATCCTCAAGTATATCAGAATAATCGGCAATATCCGATTCGGAAGGTTTTTTGTAATGATCCTTGCAAAGATTACCAGCGATAGTGTACAGAAGCTGCAATGTTTTTGAAACTCCGAGATATTCCGGCTTTTCCAGGTATCGAAGGAAGGTCTCCTGGGTTATGTCTTCTGCTATTTCCCGGTTATGTACACGTATCCAGCAGTATCGATAGATCTTATCATACTGCTCTTTTAAGTCAATTGACAAATATACTCCTCCCTTCATACAGTTTAACGATCAGTCAGGACAAAATGTGCGGCCAGAATTGTAAACATTTTATGAACACGGTCGCTGCAGTCTATCAATCAAATTATACCATAACCGATGTGAAAAGTAAACGTATTTATGACAATATCTTATCTGGCGGCAGTATAGGTATGGGTATATTAACAAATGCTGTACGAATTGTAGTTATATTATAAAATCCATTGACATCATATGTAAAAATATGGTAAAATATAGGTACCGGGGTATACAATTTAAATGAAAGGGGTTGATCGTAAGTGATTAATGATAGAAAACAAAAACTTGATGAGTTGTTTGAAGCCTTTTCCATCATTTCAGACGGAGCCTATGTCTTCCTCTGTGATATGACCTGCGATCTTTCCCGCTGGTCAGAAAAGGCTGTAGAATTCTTCGGCCTGCCTGATAAGTATATGAGATCTGCCGGTGAGATCTGGGAGAAGCGGATCCACCCGGAGGACCGGCATATCTACCACACAAGCATAGAAGCTATCTTTTCCGGAAATGCCTCCGGCCATGAAATGCAGTACAGAGCTGCTGCAAGGGACGGGAATTACGTAGTATGCACCTGCCGCGGACTTGTTATAAGGGATTCTGACGGCAACCCGGAGTATTTCGGGGGAGCGATACGCAATCACGGTATGCTCAGCTATATCGACAATCTTACAGGTATGCGCAGCCTCTACGGTTATCTTGATGACATCAGGACATCTATCGGCAAGGGCGAGAAATGCCTGCATCTTCTTATAGGCATCAGCTCCTTCTCGGATGTCAACGATGTATTCGGCTATACCATTGGCAACAAGGTGCTCCACAGGTTCGCACTCTGTATACATGATATCTTTTCTTCATGCGGATCAGTCTACAGACTTGACGGCACTAAATTTGCAGTCATATCCCATATAACGAATGTAAGCCGTATGATGATACTCTATGAAAAGCTAAGAAGTATGGTCCGGGATCTTGAGATCGAGGACGAGCATATAACGCTTTCGCTGAACTGCGGAGCGCTGGTTGCAGACAAAGCGGATATCTGTGTCGATACATTCTATTCCTGTCTAAAATATGCGTACTACCTTTCCAAGAAGCGAAAGCTCGGTGATATGGTGATGTACGAGGATCAGCTCACCTCCGATAACCGTGATACCATCGAGCGCATCAACGCCATACGCAACAGCATACAGGACAACTGCACCGGATTCAGCCTGCACTATCAGCCTATCGTTGACGCCGGTACAGAGCAGATCAAGGGGCTTGAAGCGCTGATACGCTGGAGCAGCGATGAGTACGGCTCAGTGCCGCCAAACGAATTCATTCCCGTTCTTGAACAGGACAGTCTTTTCCCCGAGCTCGGAGAATGGATACTACGTCAGGCCATGAACGACACACGCCGCCTTCTCAGGAAATATCCTGATCTGGTGGTGAATGTTAATATCTCCTATACGCAGATATCCAAGACAGATTTCGCTGCATCCGTGCTAAGGATACTTGACGAGACAGGCTATCCCGCTGCCAATCTCTGCCTTGAGATAACGGAGCGCTGCCGGCTGCTTGATATGGAGCTTCTTAAATCAGTCATCGGTGTCCTGAAGGCAAGAGGTATCAGGATTGCCCTTGACGATTTCGGAACCGGCTTCTCATCGCTCGGCGTCCTCCGCGAGATCGGCGTTGATACAGTCAAGATAGACAAATCCTTTGTCAGCAGTCTCGATAAGGACTTTGTTGACAGGAATACCGTGCGTTTCATCACCGAGCTTGCACAGTCCTTCCTTGCTGAGGTCTGTGCTGAGGGAGTGGAGAATACAGCTTCACGGGATTACCTGAGGACGTGCAACGTTACGAGCCTGCAGGGCTACCTGTACTCAAAGCCCGTCCCTGCCGACAAGCTGTACTCCGTCATATTGTAAAACGAGAGCTCCGCAGCAAAATGCGGAGCTTTTCTGAAAGGGGACAAGTATGAAAACAAGTATACCGGACTGGAGGATATTCGATCACGCCATGGAGAGGTATGGCGCGTTACCGGAATATCTCTGGGAAAGAACACCTGATGCCGCTGTTCTCAGACGTAAGGACAACCGCAAATGGTTTGCGCTTCTTATGACAGTAGAAGCATCGAAGCTGAGGATAGACAGTGATATAAAGGTGCGGATAATAAATGTAAAATGCTCTCCGCAGATGACAGGCTCACTTCTTATGAAGGAGGGCTATTATCCTGCTTACCACATGAATAAGAACTCATGGATATCGATACTCCTTGACGGAACTGTCCCTGAGGACGAGGTTATCGCGGCAGTGGACGCAAGCTATTCAATGACAGTATAACAGGATATAAGAAAACTCTATATAGTTTTTGGTCGCAAATTAGAAAAAAGGTATTGACAAAAACTATTATTGATGCTATAATGTAAGCATACCAAACAGATAGGTAAAATATAGAAAACGGGGTGATAGAAGTGTCTGAGTGGTATGAAATAGCTTCTGAACAACGATGTTGAACCTGTTCAGCATTTGTATATTATAAAATAATAACTTATCAAGGAGAGATTGATCATGGCAGTTTATAAGAAGATTACAGACCTGATAGGCGGCACACCGCTTATCGAACTTACGAATATTGAGAAGGATACCGAGATCGGTGCAAAGATCGTAGCCAAGCTCGAGTATTTCAACCCCGCCGGAAGCGTCAAGGACAGGATCGCTAAGGCAATGATCGATGATGCAGAGGCTAAGGGACTCCTCAAGCCCGGCAGCGTTATCATCGAGCCTACCAGCGGCAACACAGGTATCGGCCTTGCTTCCGTAGCCGCTTCAAGAGGATACAGACTTATCATCACAATGCCCGAGACAATGAGTATCGAGCGCCGCAATCTGATGAAAGCATACGGTGCAGAGCTCGTCCTCACTGAGGGTGCAAAGGGCATGAAGGGTGCTATTGCCAAGGCTTCCGAGCTTGCAGCAGAGATCCCGGACAGCTTCATCCCCTCACAGTTCACAAACCCTGCTAACCCGAAGATCCATCAGGAGACAACAGGTCCCGAGATCTGGAAGGATACAGACGGCAAGGTAGATATATTCGTTGCCGGTGTAGGTACAGGCGGTACTATCAGCGGTACAGGCGCATATCTGAAGTCAGTGAATCCTGATGTGAAGGTAGTAGCTGTTGAGCCTAAGAGCTCACCTGTGCTCTCCGAAGGCAAGGCAGGTCCTCATAAGATCCAGGGTATCGGTGCAGGCTTCGTTCCTGAGACTCTGAACACAGAGATCTATGACGAGATCATTGCAGTTGACAATGATGACGCATTTGCAGCAGGTCGTCTTGCAGCACGCAGTGAGGGTATACTTGTTGGTATCTCCTCAGGTGCAGCGCTCTGGGCAGCACTGGAGCTTGCAAAGCGTCCCGAGAACAAGGGCAAGACTATCGTAGCACTCTTCCCTGATACAGGTGAGCGTTACCTCTCTACACCCATGTTTGAATAAGGAAAACTGATAAAGCATGAAAAAAGCCGTACACTCTTCCGGGAGTGTACGGCGCTTTTCAGATAACATAGTCATTTCCGTCGTGGAATGTGCTCTTATCGATGATATCCTGTATGGATATACCGTCGAGATATTCTGTGACAGCCTTGAAAAGCCCTTCCCAGATATAAAGAGTCGAGCATTCTTCACGACGCTCACAGATATTGGGCTCGAATTCGAGACATGAAACCGGTGCGAGGCTGCCCTCCGTAGCTCTGAGCACATCGCCGACTGTAAGAGTGGAAGGATTTGCAGAAAGCATATATCCTCCGCGGTTTCCGCGGTTGGTGTGCAGTATACCGCTCTTGTTGAGCATGGGAACGATCTGCTCAAGGTACTTTTTTGAGATCGCCTGACGTTCGGCAACATCCTTCAGTGAGACGAAACCGTCTCCTGTGTGCTGAGCAAGATCTATGATAAGTCTGAGGGCGTATCTTCCCTTGGTAGATATCTTCATTGGTGTACCTCCTGTGAATGTCTTTTTTCTTATTATAACATAGGTTTACTATGTTTTCAAGTGTTATTTTATAAAATATCAGAACCCGGCCTTAAAAAGCCTGTGTTCTGAGGAAAGGATCAGTAAATGACACTTCAGCAGCTTAATTACATCATTACTATTTCCGAGACCGGTTCCATGAACAAGGCTTCAGAGATACTCTATGTTGCTCAGCCCTCACTTACCAGTGCTGTGCGTGAGCTTGAAAAGGAGCTGGGTATAACCATATTCAACCGAAGCGGCAGGGGAGTTACGCTTACCGCCGACGGCGCTGAATTCCTTACCTATGCCCGTCAGGTGTACCAGCAGTTCGAGGTGCTCCGTGAGCATTATCTCGGCGGCAATATCAGAAGGAAGTTCGGAGTATCCTCCCAGCATTACTCCTTCGTTACGGAAGCCTTCGTAGAGCTCGTCAGCACCTTTAACACCGCAGATTACGACTTTGCTATCCGTGAGACCAAGACAGCCGAGGTCATAAGCGACGTTGTCACCATGAAGAGTGAGATAGGCATTCTCTATCTCAGCGGATTCAACCGTCAGGTCATCACAAAGCTCCTTCAGGTGAACGGTCTCCGCTTCACCCACCTCACCACCTGCCATGTCTATGCCTATATGTGGAACGGTCATCCTCTTGCCGGCAGAAAGAGCATCACCCTCGAAGACCTTGAGGAATATCCCTGCCTTACCTTTGAGCAGGGCGACAAGAGCTCCTTCTACTATGCTGAGGAGATATTCAGCACAGAGGGCTTTGCAAGGGTTATACGTGCCTGTGACAGATCGACCATGCTCAACCTTATGAAGGGACTGAACGGCTATACCTTCTGCTCAGGCATAATCAGCGGACCTCTCAACGGTCCGGAATATACAGCTGTCCCGATAACCGGAGGTACGGATGAAATGGAGATAGGATATATCACCCGCAAGGATACTGTCCTCTCAGAGCTTGGCAGAATGTATGTCGAAAAACTGACAGACGTTATCAGCAAAAGCACAGTCGGATGAGCTTCTTATAAATACTAATATATTATCATCCCCCGCAGAAAAAACTGCGGGGGATACTATTATCCTTAAAGTACCGGCATTTATCTACGTTCTTCAATATTATAATTGACATTTGCGGTACATCATGGTATAATTAATAAGTTGTAATACAGGCATAAAGCAGGTATTCCATAATGTTCCGAGACAGTATATACTGCTCATATCAGGAGTTGAATCTATTGAAAAACACATTTGGTTCGAGTATCTCGCTTACCATTTTCGGTGAGAGCCATGGTGCTGCAATAGGAGCCGTACTTGACGGCCTTGCACCGGGCATAGAAGTTGACGAGGATTTCATAGCCGCACAGATGGACAAGCGCCGTTCAGCCGGAGCTATCTCCACCGCAAGGCGTGAGGCAGATAAGGTAAGGATAGTCAGCGGAGTATTCAACGGCAGGTCTACGGGCACTCCCATAACCTTTTTTATCGAAAACCAGGATACAAGGAGCCGCGATTACGGCGAGCTTGCATATAAGGCACGTCCCGGCCACGCAGATCTTTCCGCCCAGATGAAGTATCACGGCTTTCAGGACTATCGCGGCGGCGGTCATTTCTCCGGTCGTATCACTGCCGGCATCGTCGCTGCAGGAGCAGTCATGCTGAAAGCACTTGAAAAAAAGGGCATCCTCATCGGTACTCATATACTCACCTGTGCCGGAATAAGCGACAGATCTTTCAGCGGCAATATCACTGACGATATCAGGAAGCTGTCAGAGCTTGAATTTGCCGTTCTTGATGAGAACGTAAAGCAGCCCATGACAGACGCCATCCTTGCCGCAAAGAATGACGGCGACAGCGTAGGCGGCCGCCTTGAAACAGCCGTTACCGGATTTCCTGCCGGAGTAGGCGAGCCCTGGTTCGATACTCTCGAGGGCGTACTCGCACACGGCCTGTTCAGTATTCCCGCAGTAAAGGGCGTGGAGTTCGGCGCCGGCTTTGCCGCAGCAGATATGAAAGGCAGCGTCTCTAACGATCAGTTCCGAAGCGCAGAGGGAGGGATAACCTCTGCCACCAACAACAGCGGCGGCATACTCGGCGGTATATCAAGCGGTATGCCCGTCATATTCCGTATAGCCGTAAAGCCAACGCCCTCCATCTACAAGCAGCAGGATACCGTTGACCTGAGGGACATGACCGATACCACCCTTACCATTCAGGGCAGACATGATCCCGCAATAATCCACCGTGCAAGAGTAGTTGTTGACAGCGTTACAGCCCTCGTTCTCAGCGATCAGCTTGCGCTCCGTTATGGTACAGACTGGCTTGCTTAACCATATATATAAAAGAAAGAAGGTCCATTCATGGGAATGAAAATGATAAGGGAGCTTCCGCATCCCGATGAAATAAAAGCAGCACATCCTCTTTCGGATGACCTGATAAAGCTCAAGGCAGAACGTGACGAAGAGGTAAGAAAGATATTCAGCGGAGAGTCTGACAAGTTCCTGCTTGTTATCGGTCCTTGCTCAGCCGACAACGAGGACAGCGTCCTCGACTACATCACACGCCTGAGAAAAGTACAGGAAAAGGTGAGCGACAAGATCGTAATGATCCCCCGTATCTATACCGGTAAGCCCAGAACTACCGGCGACGGCTATAAGGGAATGCTCCACCAGCCCGATCCGGCAGCTATGCCCGACCTTAAAAGCGGCATCATAGCTGTAAGAAATCTTCACATGAGAGCACTCGCTGAGACAGGCTTCTCCAGTGCCGATGAGATGCTCTATCCCGAAAACTACACCTATCTTGACGATCTTCTCTCCTATATCGCTATCGGCGCACGTTCAGTGGAGAATCAGCAGCACCGCCTTGTTTCAAGCGGAGTTTCCATTCCCGTAGGAATGAAGAACCCCACAGGCGGCGATATCACGGTTATGATGAATTCCATTACCGCCGCACAGCACCCCCACGCCTTCATTTACAGAGGTCACGAGGTAAGAAGCGACGGCAACCCCTATGCTCACGCCATACTCAGGGGTTATGTGAACGACAGGGGACAGTCATTCCCGAACTATCACTATGAGGATCTCATCAGGCTTGCTGAGGTCTATGCTGCAAAGGATCTGAAGAATCCCGCACTCATAGTTGATACCAACCATTCCAATTCCGGCAAGCAGTACCTTGAGCAGATACGCATCTCAAAGGAGATCCTCCACAGTATGCGCCACAGCACCGAGATCCGTGAACTTGTAAAGGGACTTATGATCGAGAGCTATATCGAAGACGGTTCTCAGAAGATAGGCGAGAACATCTACGGCAAATCCATCACGGATCCCTGTCTTGGCTGGGAAAAGACAGAGCGCCTGATCTACGATCTGGCTGAGCAGCTCTGAGGTCAGCGGCGATGAAAAGGATACTGACAGTCCTGCTTGCAGGAATCATGCTGCTTGTGCTCGTGTCCTGCGGCTCAGGTAACGGCGGACGCATAGTCATCACCCTGCGTTCAGATATAGCACCTGTGACCTGCGAGAATTTTGAATCTCTTGTCAATGAAGGCTTTTACAACGGCCTTACCTTCCACAGGATAATAGACGGCTTCATGGCTCAGGGCGGCGATCCGAACGGCGACGGCACCGGCGGCAGAAGCAGGACCATACAGGGCGAGTTCAAGGATAACGGCTTTGAAAACACCCTCTATCATAAACGCGGAGTAGTTTCCATGGCAAGATCTATCGGATATAACAGCGCATCGAGCCAGTTCTTCATCTGCTATACAGACTGCGGAATCCTCAACGGCCAATATGCCGCCTTCGGTGAAGTCACTGAGGGCATGGATGTAGTCGACAGATTTCTTGAAGTCAAGCGCTCCTTAGGCTCCGATGGCGAATTATCAAGCCCGAAGTCTCCCGTCAGGATGAAGTCTGTAAAGATGATGGAACCGGACGAAAGCGGTAATCATCGCGTTGAAATAATCATGGATAAGTTCTGATAAAAAAACAACACCGGCTGAAAACCTCAGCCGGTGTTTTATGTTATGTCCTTATGCTTCTCTCACAGCATCCTTCATGGACTTTACATATTCGTAGATATGTTTAGGTGCGTCCTTCCCGTACTGTTCGAGCAGTCTTACGATAGCAGAACCTACGATAGCGCCGTCTGAAAGAGCGGCCATATTCTTTGCCTGTTCAGGTCTGGAGATACCGAAGCCGACAGCACAGGGAACATCAGTGTTCTCACGCACTACCTTCACGATATCACCTATATTTGTGGTGATCTCGCTTCTGACACCTGTAACGCCGAGGCTTGAAACGATGTATATGAAGCCCTGTGCCTCTTTGGCGATCATAGCTATCCTGTCCTCGGAAGTCGGAGCGATCAGGGATATCATGTCTATACCGTACTGCCTTGCAAGATCATTGAATTCATCCTTCTCCTCAAAGGGAACATCAGGAAGGATTATACCGTCAACACCGGTCTCACAGCATCTTGCCATGAAGCGCTCAGTGTCGTAGGAAAAAACAACATTTGCATAGGTCATGAAAACGAATGGTATCTTAACGTCCTTGCGCAGATTTGCAACGAATTCAAATATCTTGTCAGTGGTGATACCGCCTGCAAGGGCTCTTATATTTGCACCCTGGATCACAGGACCTTCGGCAGTAGGATCCGAGAAGGGGATACCGAGCTCGATAAGGTCAGCACCAGCGTCAGCGGCTGCACGGACAGCCCTGCCAGTTGTTTCAAGGTCGGGATCGCCGCAGGTTATGAAAGGTATGAATGCTTTTCCGTTCTTGAAAGCAGCTTTAATATTACTCATTGATATCCTCCCCTCTGTATCTTGCAATAGCAGCGCAGTCCTTGTCACCGCGTCCCGAGACAGTGATTATGATGATCTGATCGGGGCTCATGGTGGGTGCGAGCTTCATGGCGTAAGCTACTGCGTGAGCCGATTCGATAGCGGGTATGATACCCTCTGTGCGTGAAAGGAACTCAAAGGCTTCAACCGCCTCATCATCAGTCACAGGAACATACTCAGCCCTTCCGATGTCATGGAGATGAGCGTGTTCAGGGCCGACACCGGGGTAATCAAGACCGGCAGAGATGGAGTATACAGGAGCTATCTGGCCGTATTCATCCTGACAGAAGTAAGACTTCATACCGTGGAAAATACCTATCCTTCCCGTATTGACGGTAGCTGCAGTCTCGAAGGTATCTATTCCCCGTCCGGCTGCCTCACAGCCGATAAGTCTCACGCCTTCATCGGGGATGAAGTGATAGAAGCTGCCGATCGCATTGGAGCCACCTCCGACACAGGCAATAACAGCATCGGGCAGTCTGCCCTCAGCTTCAAGTATCTGAGCTCTTGCCTCACGTGATATGACTGCCTGGAAATCACGTACGATAGTGGGGAAGGGGTGCGGTCCCATTACAGAACCGAGACAGTAGTGAGTATCAGAGATACGGGAAGTCCATTCACGCATAGCCTCTGATACAGCGTCCTTCAGAGTTGCAGTACCGGATTTTACGGGTACTACATCTGATCCGAGGAGCTTCATCCTGTATACATTGAGTGCCTGTCTCTTGGTATCCTCCTCGCCCATGAACACAACGCATTCCATACCGAGAAGAGCAGCAGCAGTAGCGGTAGCAACACCGTGCTGACCGGCGCCTGTCTCAGCGATAAGGCGTGTCTTGCCCATTTTCTTGGCGAGCAGTGCCTGACCGAGAACGTTGTTTATCTTGTGGGAGCCTGTATGGTTGAGGTCCTCTCTCTTGAGGTATATCTTAGCACCGCCGAGCTCCTTTGTGAGCTTGTCGGCATAGTAGAGCAGGGACGGACGTCCTGCGTAGTTATTGAGCAGCTCTGTGAGCTCCCGGTTGAAGTCCTTGTCGTTCTTGTAATGCTCATAGGCATTCTCAAGCTCTATAACAGCGTTCATCAGTGTTTCGGGGATATACTGACCGCCGTGAACGCCGAATCTTCCTTTTGATCCTGACATTGTTATTTTCCTTTCCTTGCGGCATGGGTAAATGCCTTCATTTTGTCAATATCCTTGTATCCGTTTGTTTCGAGTGAAGAGCTTGCGTCCACAGCGTACGGACGGAGAGATCTCACTGCCTTTCCGACGCTCTCCGCATCAAGCCCTCCTGCGAGGAAATAAGGCCTGCCGAAATCCTTTATGATGCTGTGATCGAAGCTGATACCTGAGCCCATTCCGGAATCGAGAAGGATGAAATCAGCGTCAGAGCCCATAGCTCTTTCTATATCCTCCTTGCTACCTACACGGAATGCCTGTATCAGGGGGCATTCGCAGAGTCCGCGCAGCCTGCTGATGTACTCGTTATCCTCATTTCCGTGAAGCTGCACCACATCTATGATCTCGCTTCTTACCAGCTCAGCGATAACGTCAGGTTCTTCATCAACGAACACTCCGACCGCAGCGATGCGGTAATCAAGCCTTTCCTTCAGCTTGGCAGCAGTATCACGGTCAACATAACGTTTGCTCGGCGGATAGAAAACGAATCCGATAAACTCCGGCAGTACCTCGTTGGCGAAGTCGATATCCTGTTCTCTTGTGAGACCGCATATCTTCACTATAGTCATTCTGTATTCCTCCATTCAGCGAGAAGAGCAGCCTTGTCAGCAACTCTCATAAGCGCCTCGCCCACAAGAACGGCATCAGCACCGCTCTCACGTATGAGCCTTATATCGTTTATATCCTTTACTCCGCTTTCCGAAACGAAGATCACATCATCGGGAACGAGCTCCCGCATACGTCTGCTGTTGGAGGTATCGACGGTAAAGTCCCTGAGGTTCCGGTTATTCACGCCGACTATCCTTGCCCCCGCCCTGAGGGCACTTCTTACCTCTTCCTCATTATGCGCCTCCACAAGAGCGGACAGGCCGAGACTGTCACATATACCGATGTACTCACGTATCTTCTCCTCACTGAGGATAGAGCATATCAGCAGCACAGCAGATGCACCCAGGACTCTCGCCTCATATATCATGTATTCATCAACAGTGAAGTCCTTGCGTATACAGGGAGTGCTGACCTCAGCTGTTATCTGTCTGAGGTATTCATCACTTCCGAGAAACCACTTCGGCTCTGTCAGAACGGAGATGCAGTCAGCTCCGGCACGTTCATAGTCCCTTGCTATTTCAAGGTAGGGAAAGTGTTCGGCGATTATGCCCTTTGAAGGTGAAGCCTTCTTGCATTCGCAGATGAAGGATAATCCCTCTCCTGAAAGTGCCTTTTCAAATCTGTATCCCGCATCAGGCATCTGTTCAGCAAGACGTCTTATCTCTCCGCGTGATATCCTTGCTTCGGATTGCTTTACACGCTCGCGTGCATATTCTGCAAGCTGGTCAAGTATATTCATTCTAAGCTCCTTATGAATTGGAAAGCTCTATCACTTTCTCCATTGTCGCATAAGCCCTGCCGGAATCTATCATTTCAGCAGCGAGCTTTACGCCGTCCTCCATAGAATCAGCCTTGCCGCCAACATATATAGCAGCACCGGCATTGAGGAGAACGGATTCTCTGCGAGGTCCCTTCTCGCCTCTGAGTATGGAGCGTGTGATCTCAGCATTCTCAGCAGGAGTACCGCCCAGCAGGTCTTCCTTGTTGCAGTAGCTGAAACCGAATCTTCCGGGAGTGAGGGTGTAGTTCTTCATCCAGCCGTCCTTGTATTCGCATACTGCCGTAGGAGCACTGAGTGAAATCTCATCCAGCTTATCTGTGCCGTATACTACCATACCGCGCTTAGAACCGAGCTTCATCAGTACCTCGGCAACAGGCTCGAGCAGGGACTGGTCATATACACCGAGCAGATGATACTTTGGATAGGAGGGATTAGTAAGAGGTCCGAGGATGTTGAACACAGTCCTGATACCGAGTTCCTTTCTTATAGGTCCGACATACTTCATGGAAGTGTGGTATTTCTGAGCGAAGAAGAAGCAGAAACCTGCCTCATTGAGGAGTTTCATGCACTTATCCGGCTCAAGGCTGATATTCATTCCGAGAGCCTCAAGGCAGTCAGCAGTACCGCTGAGAGAAGAAGCTGCTCTGTTTCCGTGCTTTGCCACCTTGATACCTGATGCAGCGATTACCATTGCAGAGGTAGTGGAGATATTGAAGCTGTGAGCGTTGTCACCGCCTGTACCTACGATCTCAAGGAGATCAAGGTTGTTCTCGAACTTCGTGGCAGCATCACGCATAGCAGCAGCACAGCCTGTTATCTCATCGATAGTTTCGGACTTTGTGCTCTTGGTAGAGAGTGCGGAGAGAAAAGCCGCATTCTGTGTAGCAGATGTCTCACCGGACATTATCTCGCTTATTACCTGATATGCCTCATCGTATGTCAGATCCTGCTTGTCAACGATCTTGATTATAGCTTCCTTAATCATAATTACTCCTCCGTTAAAGGTTAATAAAGTTTCTGAGCATTATCATACCATCAGGAGTCATTATGGATTCCGGATGGAACTGTACGCCGAATATGGGGTATTCCCTGTGCTGAACTGCCATTACCTCGCCGTCGTCTGCCATTGCTGTTACCTCAAGACATTCCGGCATCGTATCCGGATCTGCTGCAAGTGAGTGATATCTTGCGACGGGCGCACCCTCGTCAATGCCTCTGAACAGAGGGGAATCGCCCATGAACTTTATCACGGACTGCTTGCCGTGCATCAGCTTTCTTGCGTAAGTTACCTTTGCCCCGTATGCAGCACATATTGCCTGATGACCAAGACAAACGCCGAGTGTCGGTATCTTCTGACATACTGTCTTAGCTGCTTCAACAATGATGCCTGCATTTTCCGGACGTCCCGGGCCGGGGGAGAGGATGATGCGATCGGGAGCGAGCGCCTCTATCTCCTCAATAGTCATTTCATCGTTCCTGATGACTCTGATATCCGGTTCAATAGTACCTATAAGCTGATAAAGGTTATAGGAAAAGCTGTCGTAGTTATCTATAAGAAGGATCATAAGTCTGCCTCCTCTGCCATTTTAAGTGCGTTGATAACGGCTGCTGCCTTGTTGAGACATTCCTGATGCTCTGTCTCGGGCACGGAATCGGCAACTATGCCTGCGCCGCTCCTTACGAATACCTTGCCGTTCTTCTTGTAGGCAATCCTGATAGCGATACAGGTATCAAGGTTGCCGGTGAAATCGATATATCCTATAGCACCGCCGTATATGCCGCGCTTGTTCTGCTCGAGCTCAGCGATAAGCTGACAGGCTCTTATCTTCGGTGCTCCCGAGAGAGTGCCGGCAGGAAGAACAGCGCTTACCGCGTCAAGTGCATCAGCGTCAGGCCTTATCTCGCCGCGGACAGTCGAGCCGATGTGCATGACGTGTGAATAACGCTCGATGCTGTGCAGCTTCTCGACCTGTACTGTGCCGAATTTGCTTATCTTCCCGAGATCGTTACGTCCGAGATCCACCAGCATATTGTGCTCTGCAAGCTCCTTCTCGTCCTTCAGAAGTCCGGCCTCAAGCTCCTTGTCCTCCTCATCGGTCTTGCCGCGCGGACGGGTACCCGCCAGCGGGAAGGTGTGCAGCACGCCGTCCTCGAGCTTGACAAGAGTCTCGGGGGAAGCACCGGCGATCTCGACATCAGTTCCTGAGAAGTAGAACATATAGGGCGAGGGGTTGATAGTTCTCAGAACCCTGTAAGTGTTGAAGAGACTTCCCTCGAATCCAGCACTCAGGCGGTTTGAAAGTACTATCTGGAAGATATCGCCCTCGAAGATATGATGCTTTGCTCTCTCCACCATTTCACAGAATTCCTCCTTGTTGAAGAGGGGAGTTACCTCAGTGGTGAGCTTTCCGGCAGGCACCTTCTTTCTCTCGCCTTTCCTTAGAAGCTCAGCCATCTGTGTGAGCTCCATCTTGGCCTTGTTGTATCCTGTCTCGGGATCGCTGAGGGACATATTGGCGATGAGTATGATCTTCTGTCTGAAATTATCGAATGCGATGACCTTGTCAAACAGCATCAGGTCAACGTCCTTGAAATTCTCTGTGTCCGGTGTGTTCGTTCTGACTGACTTCTCGGCATATCCGAGAAAATCATAGGAGAAGTATCCGACCAGTCCTCCGGTGAAGGGCGGCAGATAAGTGAACCGCGGGCTCCTGTATCCTGCGAGTATGGATCTTATCCTTGATGCAGGATCATCGGTCTCAACGGTAACGTCGCCTATCCTCATGGTGTTGCCGGAGCAGGTGATATCGATCCTCGGATCAAAGCCGAGAAAAGTGTATCTTCCCCATTTCTCCTTCTCAGCGACCGACTCAAGCATATAGCAGTGAGTAGACACGTTCCTGAGTATCATTATGGCCTCGATAGGCGTGCAGATGTCGGAGAGTATCTCGCAGCTTACGGGGAGTATGTCATACTTTCCGCTGCCGGCGATCTCCTTTACTTTTTCGTACTTGGGCATGAATTCCATATACAGCACCTCCGTGTGTTTAGCCGGGGGCAATAAAAAAGCCCCCGACAGAATGTTGATTCTGTCAAGGACGAATAATCTTATCCGTGGTACCACCTTGATTCCCGGGAGACCGGGCACTTTGCAGGATACTATCATATCCCTGACGTTTAACGCACATCTCTACGTTGCAGAATACTCCGGCCATAGAAACAGCCGTTTGACTGCACCCTCAGCGGTCCATTTGAAGAACTGTTTTTCGCCCGGCTCTCAGCACCCCGGACTCTCTGTGGAAGCATATTCAACGTTATCTCCGCATCAACGGTTTATTGATCTTACGGATGACATTATAACACATCAATATTGATTTGTCAATATCATTTTGAAAAAAAGATAGTATTTTTATTGTCATTCTCACTTGACAAATCATCTCAAACGTGGTATAGTAATTAGGTAAAGTACAGTTGTTCGCCTGTGGCGGACGATTTATTGATTTAGGATGATTGCTATGGAAAGAAAATCGCAGCTTATAGTTGTTGACTCACAGATACTCCCGGACGTATTCATAAAAGTTCTCGATGTAAAGAAGCTCATGGCCCAGAAGGGCGAAAAGAGCTTTGCATCAGCCTGTAAGCGTATCGGCATATCCCGCAGCGCTTATTATAAGTATAAGGACAGCGTCTTCTCCTATGATGAGCTGTTCAGCCGGAAGATTGTGAATCTGTATCTGCTCCTCAGCGACAGTCCCGGAGTCCTTTCAAGTGTACTTGTCTTCCTCAACAGTCTTCACGCGAATATCCTTACCGTCAACCAGAGCATACCGGTAGACGGCGCGGCAGCTGTGAACGTCTCACTGAGAATGACCGAGGAATCGCCTGAAAGTCCGGATTCACTAAGTCAGATCAAGGATCTCAGCGGAGTGCTTGAAGTAAAGATACTTTCAGCTGAGTGATCTCCCTATGGGAGCAGAGTTAATAAATGGAGGTTAATCAAATGTCAGTCAAAGCAGCAGTATTGGGTTACGGAGTCGTAGGCTCCGGCGTAGTAGAGCTTTTTTATAAAAATAAGAAGAGCATCGAGAAAAGAGCAGGCAAGGAAATGGAGATCAAGTATATCCTCGATCTCAGGGATTTCCCCGATTCACCCTTCCGTGACAAGCTCACAAAGGATTTCAATGATATCCTCAATGATGACGAGGTAACAGTAGTTGCCGAGTGCATGGGCGGTGTGGAGCCTGCTTTCACATTTGTAAAGTCCTGCCTTGAAAAGGGCAAGAGCGTTTCAACATCCAACAAGGAGCTTGTTGCAGAGAAAGGCGATATCCTTCTCAGAACAGCCAAGGAGCATAACTGCAACTTCTTCTTTGAGGCCAGCGTTGGCGGAGCTATCCCGATAATCCGTCCTCTCCACAAGTGCCTTGCAGCCAATGATATCTCAAAGGTAGCAGGCATCCTCAACGGTACGACAAACTTCATACTCACGAAGATGTATAACGACAATATGCCCTTCGATAAGGCTCTCAGCCTTGCACAGCAGCTCGGATATGCCGAGAAGGATCCCACAGCCGACGTCGAGGGACAAGATGCCTGCCGAAAGATCTGTATCATTTCCTCACTTGTGTACGGCAGGCACGTTTATCCTAAGAGTGTCTACACAAAAGGCATATCTGATCTTGAGCTCTGTGACGTTGAGTCTGCAGAAGTCCTCGGATATGCTATCAAGCTCATCGCTCAGGTAACGCATCTTTCTGACGGAAGGATACTTCCCACAGTCATGCCCATGCTCGTTTCCTTCGATAACATCATCTCAGGCGTAAGCGATGTATTCAATACAGTGATGGTATATGGCGACGGTATAGATCAGGCTATGTTCTACGGCCGCGGTGCAGGAAAGCTGCCCACAGCAAGTGCGGTTCTCGGCGACATGATAAATACTGTCCAGCACGACAATACAGTTGATTCCCAGTACTGGGAGTCATCCGCCGATGACAGCTTTGTTGCACCGGTAAGTGAGCTCAGAGCTCGCTGGTATTTCCGTCTTCCTGCCGGAACAGAGTTTGCCGGTGAGGGCTCTTACAGCTCTGAGAACGGAGTATCCTATGTAACTGATGAAGAGCTGACTTTTGCAGAAGCAGAGGCAAGGGCAAAGGAGACAGGTGCTCTCGCATTCCTTCCTGTTCTTGAATAATTAATCAGGAGGTTAATAACTATGGAGATCAACGTTAAATCGTCTGATACTGATGTCGAAGCCGTTAAAACGAGCGGCAAAAACAATCTGATCACATATGTATTTCTTGCAGTTATGGCTGTTCTTGGACTTCTTTTCGGCATTCTCGGTCTTGTTAAAGCTCCTGTGAGCTTTGAAGACGGGATGAAGAACAAGTTTGAAAAGGGCTCCGTTGTTGAAGGTTATGCTGAATACGGTACAAACACCTTCCTTATCGATTATTCCCATGCGATCAACAAGATAACTCTCGCTCACGAGTACTACTTCCTTATACTTGATGAGAGCAGGACAAGCGCTGTTCTTGTACGTGCTCCCAAGAGATTCGGAAATAAGTTCGACGAGAGCATGGAAGCCAATGAGCTTGTACGTATAAAGGGCAAGGTCAGAAAGCTTAAAACAGATGTCCGAAACGAATTAACAAAACAGATTTCAAAGTATTCCTCGAGTGGAACATATGTTGAGTCGGACGTTTATGTTGATCTTCTTTCAACGAAGCTCAATATCCTTGCTATAATTCTTGGCGTCGGCAATCTTGCCATTCTGATCTGCGTTCTTCTTTCGCAGAAGAAGATGAAGGTCGGCGACGAGATGGTCAAGGCTCATAAGGGCGCGGGGTTCATTGCAGTACTGCTGTTCATGCTCTGCGGTTTCATTCTCCTTCGTCTTGTTCTCTTACTTCTTTAATATAAAGAAATAGTCCGGAAGCTGTTCTGATACAGCCTCCGGACTTTTTTATTCATGTGTTTTTCTGACCTCTGCGACTTCATATACCCTGAAACCGCCGTCGAACTGAGAGAAAGGGTATTCCTCATGCAGCTTATCTGCTGCACGCCTTATCCTCTCCTTGCCTATCTCACAGATATTTGTATATCCCTTGCGGTAAAGCTCGGAATCCTGCGGACATTCCTCACGGAGCTGTACAAGGATGAACCTGCGGTGACCGTCATCTTCCGCATTCATCTTCATTACTGCGTGTGCGGTCGTAGCGCTTCCCGAGAAGAAATCAAGGATAATATCGTCCTCCCGGCATACAAATCCGGCAAGGTACTGAACCAGCTCAACAGGCTTCGGGTAATCAAATACCTTCAGTCCGTCAAAGAGTGCGGTAAGAGCCTTTCCTGCCTGCTCAGTGGTATCTACGCCGACCTCCTTGTTGATGAGGTTCGGCGGCACCTCTGGTTCGTACTCCCGCTTCTCATAGGAGGGAGAGAATGCTCTTGTGCGGATAGAGACCTTCGTGCCTGACTCTATCTCGGAATCCAGCTTGAGCTGGCTCCACTTGAACTTTCCTTTGAGACGGAATGAGTTCTTGAAATACCCATTCTCCACAGTAACATCGTCAAGCAGCTCGATATCGTATCTGTCTGTACCGTATTTTCCGGCGCGGTATATGCCGTTGTCCATACCTGTATCTATCTTTCCTCCGGGGAAGAAGAGCACAGAGACACGGTTCGTCTGATTGAGCAGACCGTTGCTGCTGCGGCTTGTCTTGTGGACGCCCTTGTAGCGGACAGAGCTCTTATTCTTCTCATAGCATAGAACGTATTCAATGTTTTTCTTGATCTTTCTTGAAAGATTCGGCGGCGTTGCGCTCTTGTACCAGTTCCACTGACCGACAAAGTTTGACGGCATGAATACCTGATCGCAGAGCTTTTTAAGATTCTCCACCTCGTTGTCGTCAATGCTTATGAATATGACGCCGTCATCAGTAAGGAGCTCCCGGGCAGCAATAAGACGGGGATACATCAGGTTTAGCCAGTTGGTGTGATATCTTGCGCCCTCCTGATTATTGCGCTGCAGCTGACTGTCCTCCGTGTTTTCACCGGAAAGAGCTGCAAGCTCGGCAGCGGACATGGTGAAGCGGTCACGGAAGATCATATCAGAGCCGGTATTGTAGGGCGGATCTATGTAGATTATCCTGATCTTGCCGGAATACTCTTCTTTCAGCAGCTTCAGCGCCTCAAGGTTATCTCCCTCAATGTAGATATTTCCGGTGGTATCAGGCTCAGAGCTCTCTCCCGGCAGGTATCTGAGGACTGTTCCGGCAGGCGGAGTTTCCGCCTCCTTCTTTGCAGCGCTTTTTCCCGCCCATGTGAAGCAGTATTCCTCGGGAGCAGACTGCGGAGTCTCGCCGACAGCCTCAAGCAGCGCGTCAAAATCTATGCTGTCTTCCGTACAGGCTTCGGGAAACTGCTCCCTGACGAAGCTGTAGAATCTGCTTATCCTGTCATCGTTATGTGGTCCAGTGCTCTTTTTTGTCTGCTTCCGTGCCATAGCCGGTCCTCCGTTTCATTCAAAACTAATAGTATTATATCACAGATGTGCGTTAAAATCAAGAAAAAATGGTTTATGGACGGCTGTCTGCAATTCCTCGGAAAAATACTTGCATTTGTTATAGTTTTATTATATAATAGGAATAGACTGAATTTACAAGGAGATATATTTCATGATCTATGAAAATGTACTTGAAGCTATCGGACATACTCCGATAATTAAGCTCAATAAAATGAACAAGCCCGGTAATGCTGATGTGCTTGTGAAGTTTGAAGGCCTCAACGTCGGCGGCTCTATCAAGACCAGAACAGCATACAATATGATCCGCCATGCCGAAAAGGAAGGAAAGATAAAGGAAGATACCATTATCGTTGAGCCTACCAGCGGAAACCAGGGCATAGGACTTGCTCTCGTCGGTGCTGTCAGGGGATACAGGACTATTATTATCATGCCCGACTCAGTAAGCGAGGAGCGCCGCAAGCTCGTCAAGCACTATGGTGCAGAGGTCATACTCATCCATGATGCCGGAGATATCGGTGCCTGCATCGAGGAGTGCCTCAATACAGCCATGCGTATGGCAGAGGAGGATGAAAGGGTATTCGTCCCCCAGCAGTTCACGAACCGACACAATATCGGTGCCCACAAGTATCATACAGCCCTTGAGATCCTTGAACAGACAGCAGTCAGCATCGACGGCTTCTGCTCCGGCATAGGAACCGGCGGAACTATAACCGGTATCGGCGAAGCTCTAAAGGCGCAGTATCCGGATATGGAGATATGGGCAGTTGAACCTGAGAATGCTGCTATCCTTGCCGGAGGAAACATCGGTACTCATCTCCAGATGGGTATCGGAGACGGCATCATACCTGAGATCCTTAACAGGAACATCTACGATCATATCTGCATCGTCACTGACGAAGAGGCTATTCAGACAGCCAAGGATCTTGCAAGGCTTGAAGGGATCATGTGCGGTATATCAAGCGGTACGAATGTAGCTGCCGCACTGAAAATGGCAGAAAAGCTCGGCGAAGGAAAGACAGTTGTTACGATCCTCCCCGATACGGCTGAAAGATATTTCTCAACCCCTCTGTTCGATGACTGATGACAAAGCCCTGACGGCATTTACCGAGCCGTCAGGGCTGTTTTCATTTCATATTCTGCTTTCCGAGCTGCCAGAAGGCAACAGCGCTCGATGCCGCAACATTCAGCGAATCAACATCGTTGAACATAGGGATATAGACGGTATAGTCAGACCTGCTGATAGTCTCCTCGGTAAGCCCGTATCCCTCGTTGCCGAGTATGACTGCCAGCCTTTCCTCATTCCTCAGCCGCGGATCATCGATGCCTATGCTGTCCCTGATAAGCGCCATGGCTGCAGAGGAAAAACCGAGCTTTCTGAGCCTGTCCGGCTCTGCACCCGCTGTTCCTGTATATGTCCAAGGCACCTGAAAAACAGTACCCATGCTCACACGGGAAGATCTTCTGTAAAGCGGATCGCAGCAGTTATCCGTCAGCAGAACAGCTTCCATGCCGAGGGCAGCAGCCGAACGGAAGACCGCACCGATATTTGTGGGATTGGTAACATTCTCAAGAACGGCGATACGCTTTCTCCCAACGACTATCTCCTCCGGTGAGGGCAGGGGACGCCTTCTCATAGCACAGAGAGGGCCGCGTATGAGCTTGAATCCGATGATACCGACTATTTCCTCTTCGTCTCCGGCATACACAGGAGCATCTCCGGCACAGCTTAAAAGCCCTGCACCCTCACCGTCTATATGCTCATTATACATAAGGAATGAAACAGGCTCATATCCGCCTGACAGGGCTCGCTCTATCACCTTAGGGCTTTCAGCAATGAAAAGACCGGGCTCCGGCTCATAGTAGTGAAGAAGCTGCGGCTCAGAATTGCAGGAGTAGACAGAAAGATACTCGGGCAGTGCAGATTTGTCTGTGCTTGATACAGGTATGATCTCAGGCATTTCCATTCTCCGTTCATGTTGTTTTTCTCTATTATACGATAAAGAAGGGATAAAGTCAAACGTCTCAGAAGGGAAGAATAGGAGACAGTTATACAAATCAACAAAAAAGCATCTGAAAAGTAGATAAAAGGGTTGAAAAGTTATATATTTTGTGATAAAATAGTTATACAGGATTTCCTGAAATTTAAAGGAGTTGATTCTATGAAACGTTTAACATCTTTTCTTACAGCTGCTGTAATTGCCGTTGCACCTGCGGTCACCTCGCCGCTTTTCAGTGCCTCGGCAGAACTCGGCGGCTTCGCATCAGCAGGATCTATGTACGATATGGGCTTTGATTTCCAGCCGGGATTCTGGAGCATTACCATCAATATGCCCGGTACTCAGGAGCAGCGCGGTTATCTTGTACTGAATGAAGACGACAGCGGATCGATAATCGCACCGGAGATCGGCAATACCGACCGCATCATTCTTTCCAGAATGGGCGAGGTCGCCAACCTTAGATATGAAGGAGATCAAGAATCGTATTTCTATGATGTGACAGAAAAAGGCGATAAAGAGTACCAGCTGAAACTCCGTGACGATAATCTTACCATGACAATGAAGCTGCTTGATCCTGACGAGCGGGAGAATACACTTGTTTTCCATACCTTCAGCGAGCTCAGCAATCTTTCATTACAACATTATAAGAACGAGCATGACGGTTATGTTCCTGATGGTGTTCATACGTATATCGATGATGACGGAATGGCTGTTGTGCAGCTTTATGAGGACCATGACGATCATCATGTCGTTGTCGGGGCATACTGTGTAGATCCGAGAAACTGCATCGGCAGCGATCTCCTCGGTAACTATGTTGATATAAGAACAAGCTTAGCGCCTACGGCTTTCCTCAGGCCGGGAATATGGCTCGCTGAGTCTGACGGCAATAAATATGCTCCTACCTACTACTACTTCAACGAAAACAGCGCAGAAGGAGCGATGGTGGATCAGCACACCGGAGATACAGTCTATTTTGTGTACACTCTTGATGGCAACAAGCTGTCCTTCGGTGAAGACGAAAACGGAAATGAACTTGTATATGATATAGAGAAGGTGAATGATTCCACCTTTATAGCTACTGATGCAGACGGCTCTAAACAGACCTTCTCCTACATCGGCTTTAATTATAATAATAAAACAAGGATCTACAATGATAATGAGATAGCTGACATGATGGAGAATCTCTGCCTCAGCTGTTTAGGCCAGCTACCGCTTGATGTGGAAGTCCTCCCCTCTGACACCGGCTTTATGAATGTAACTGCCTATGACAGGCAGGATGAAAAGCGTAAAGCAATAGGACATCTCAGCGTAGACCGTTACAGCGGAAAGGCATGGGCTGATGACGGTTCTGTCGTACAGCTTTCTGATTATCTTGATTTTGACAAGATTATCCGGCACGGAGTATGGGAAACTTATGACACCCTTAATACCGAATTCAAGGCCGGCTATCTCGTTATAGAGGATTTTTCCAAAGGAATAATGATAAACGGAGCAGGCGGAGCCACAAGGGAGTTCACCTGGGACAGGAGCGGAAATACCTGCTATTTCAAGGATACCGAGACCGGTAAGGAGATCACCATGTATATCAGCGTCATCGGCAAGGATATGACGCTTACCTATACTGAAGGATCAAACGCTTCCGTAAAGCTCAGATACGTCGGAAACCTGAAGCCGGATAAGTTCAACTTCCACGGATACGAGGAGCTCTCATATTTCCTTAACGAGTATTACCGCGAGAAGACAGGCTATGACGGCACAATCTTCGACACATTAGATCATACAGACGATCATATGTTCACCGTTGATGTCATCGTGGATGATACTCCCTACACCTGCACAGTCGACAAGTATTCCGGTCTTGCCATGCTCAGCGACGGAACTGTCATCAATGTCCTTGATATGAAGGAGATCCAGCCGGTTATCGGCCCGTCTCTGAAGACCGGCGACATCAATTCCGACGGAATGATAGACTCTGCTGATGCCTCTGAGGTGCTTCTGCTCTACGCAAACGCATCAACAGGAACAGGTTCCGATGACGATAAGGCCAAGAAGGCAGCAGCAGATGTAAACAAGGACGATCTTGTAGATTCCAATGATGCCTCCCTCATCCTTTCATACTATGCCTATGTTTCCACCTCATCCGGAGACGGCGCAGTTGACTTTGACACATTCATTAAAGATGGTCCGAAAGAATGATTGATTAAATAAACTTAATAAAGCCCTCCTGTATTGACTTTTACTGTTTAAAGTGATATACTTTCAGATGTAAAAGACAGTCAAGGAGGGCTTATTATGAATATTCTCGTAGTCGGACTCGGACTTATCGGAGGTTCGATTTGCAAGGCATTAAAAAAATACACCACCCATTTTGTAGCGGGCAGTGATATAAATAAGGATATAGAGTTTGCTGCACTTCGCGATGTTGCTATGGATGAAGCGTTTACCGGTGATTACTCCGGATTTGACCTTGTCATCATGGCCTTGTTCCCGGATGCTACCGAGGCTTACCTTAGAGAGAACATCGCCAGACTGCCGAAGAAGGCACTCATTACCGATGTGTGCGGTATCAAGGGCGATTTTTCCGGCAGGCTCCTTGATCTTGCCGCAGAAAACGGTCTTCGATATATCGGTATCCACCCTATGGCCGGAAAAGAGTTCGGCGGTTATCACAACAGCAGCGCCGATCTGTTCCAGAAGGCTAATTTCATAATCGCCCCTCACGACGGCGCAGATGAAAAGGATATTGAAACTCTCCGTTCTCTCTCTTCTGAGATAGGAGCAGGCAAGATAGTCGTGACCTCTCCCGAGAATCACGACAAGATGATAGCCTATACCTCACAGCTCGCACATATAGTCTCAAGCGCCTATGTAAAGAGCCCCGAGCTCGGCCTTGAGTGCGGATTCAGCGGCGGCAGCTTTCAGGATATGACACGTATCGCCACGATGAACGAGCGTATGTGGACGGACCTTTTCATGCAGAACAGGGAAAACCTTATCTTTGAGCTGGATACGCTTATCGCTAACCTCAATAAATACAGCGAAGCACTCAGGAAAGCCGACAGTGAGGAAATGCTCCGCCTTATCGCCGAGGGCAGACAGCTCAAGGAGGACAACCTCCGCCACAGAGTCGGACAGCCTAACTGAATCTTTTCTCAAATTCCTGCTGCGGCGCCTTTATGTTCAGCACATTTAGGTATGCAAGGGGGGAATCCTCCGGCAGGGAGAAGGAAAGTCCGCAGGCGCACAGCTGCTGCCTGTATACGCCGTATCTCTTGTTTGCAGCGATATTTCCATACTTACCGTCACCGAGCAAGGGCGCACCGATATGCGCCATATGTGCTCTTATCTGATGAGTTCTACCGGTGTACAGAGTTATCTCAACAAGGCATTGACCATTTCCGGCCTCCGAGATTACTCTGTACCCGGTTTTTATTTCCCTGAAACCCTCAGCAGGGGAGTCACTTATCCTGACAATGTTCCGCCCGTCATCCTTCCGATGCCATGCAGTTATGACGTCTTCTCTGTGAGGAGGCGGACAAACGGTAACACATCTGTATATCTTATGAATAGCTCCGTCGCGTATGGCGGAATTGATCTCCCTGAGGGCGCTTGCTGTCTTGGCGGCAATCATAAGGCCGGCCGTATTCCTGTCAAGCCTGTTGCAGAGTGCGGGAGCAAAGGAATTCTCCGCTTCCGGATAATATTCCTTCCTGTTGTAAAGATAGTGCTTTATCCTGTCTATCATCGTGTCGTTCTGACTTCCGCTGCCGGAATGGGGATCAATGCCGACAGGCTTGAATACTATGATAATGTTCCCGTCCTCATATACAACATCGGGCTCTGCTTCAGCGCTTCTGAAAGAGAGGTCACAGGGCTTCGGAGAGGAAAGCTCATCCTTTACGAACACCCTTACTATGTCTCCCTCATTCAGTTTATCCGATGCTTCACATCTTTTACCGTTGAGTTTTATATCTTTTTTTCTTATAAGCCTGTACATCAGGCTTTTCGGCATATCAGTCATGGCTTTCGACAGGAACTTGTCTATGCGCTGACCGGAATCATTTGAGTTTATGATAAATTCTTTCATTTTTTGTTCCTTCTACACAAATATTCTATTATTCCATTGGCTAAAATGCCGGGTAAAACGATGATTTTGATTAAAAAATGTTGAACTATAGATATAAAATAGACAAATTCTTTGAACAAATTTGGTGTTAATTTACGATTTTTTGAACAGATGGGCTGAATATCATTCGTAGATTCTTGACATTTTGTAACCGTTGTGTTATAATTCCTATAGTCAGTCAGTGCAAATGAATATAGTCACTGACGACAGAAGAAAATGATATGCAATGTTATTTAGCAAAAGGAGTGAAGAAAACCATGAGCATATCAAAACGGCTGCTTGCTGCAGTCATGTCGTTCACAACCGCTTGTTCTGCCATGGTCGCTGTTGCAGCACCTACTGCTACAGCTGCCGATTACCCCGTCGCTGAATTATATCATACCACATCTTTACAAGAAAGTAAAGAGTCAGCAGAGGAAACTCCCTTCAGAGTTTTTGAGATCTACGATGCTTTCTATGGCACAACCACAACAGCAACGACCACTACGACCACCACTACGACCACAGCCGCGACCACAGCTACAAAGGCTGCAACGAAGCCTGCCACAACAGCTGCCCCGACTACTGCACGCGCAGTGACCACAACTACGCTGGCCGCTGTTACAACACCTGCACCTGATATCCCTTCTTATGTCCTTTCATGGGGCGTTGATGTTTCAAGGTATCAGATGACTATCGACTGGCCGAAGGTCAAGGCCGCAGGTATCGATTTCGCTATCATGCAGGCCGGCTACGGACGCTATCTGAATCAGGAGGACTACACCTTCGATATCAATATGCAGAATGCACAGGCTGCCGGTATCGAGTGCGGTGCGTACTGGTACAGCTACGCGATGTCTCCGGAGGAAGCTCTTCTTGAAGCTCAGGTGTGCTGCGAGATCATCAAGGATTATACATATACCTTCCCGATATACTTCGATATCGAAGAGCCCGCACACGGGTACCTTTCTGTTGCTGAGGTTTCAGCAATAGTTGATACATTCTGCAGTTATATCGAGTCTCAGGGTTATAAAGCAGGCGTTTACAGCTACGCTTCATTCCTTGAGTCCAAGATTTACCGCAACGTGCTTGAAAAGTACGATGTATGGGTTGCACAGTACGGTACAGAGGCACCTATCGCATATACCGGCGATTACGGCATCTGGCAGTATACACCCTACGGTGCTATTGACGGTATCCCCACACAGGTCGACCTCAATAACGCTTACCGCAATTACCCCTACCTTACATCACCTGATTCTTACTCGGGATTCGGAAGAGACAAAGACGGTTCACTTCTCCCTCCTGTAACAAAGCCAGCTGAGCCTCAGTATCCCAGAAAGGGAATCGACGTTTCAGCTGTTCAGGGCGATGTCAACTGGGATTCAGTCAAGGATGCAGGTATCGACTTCACAGTGCTCTGCGCCGGAAGCGGTACAAAGGCAGATCCGAAGTTCTCATCCAACTACGAGAAGGCTTCTGCAGCAGGCCTTGAAAAGGGCGCCTACTGGAAGGTCACTTCAACTACTGTTGAAGGCATCGTAAAGGAAGCCGAGGCATTTGAGAAGGCTATCAAGGGACTTAAATTCGAGTATCCCATATATCTTGATCTTTCAGATCCGGCGATCATAGATTCCGGTCTCGGCAAGGACAAGATGGCAGAGCTTATCGACGCATTCTGCGGATACTTCGAGGGCAAGGGCTACTACATAGGAGTTACGAGCTTTGAGTATTTCCTGAACAACAATATCGATGCAGCCCTTTATGAGAAGTATGATGTATGGATAGCAAGCCACGGCGTAGGCAAGCCTGATTTCAGCAGCAAGTACGGCGTATGGCAGTACAGCTCAACAGGCGAGATCGCCGGAGTCAAGGGTGCTGTAAGTCTTGATTACTGTTACAGGGATTATGCTTCTGTAATGGCGGCCTATCATCTTAACGGATTCTGATCCATAAATGATTCTACGCATACCGGTCTTCCGGTATGCGTATTTTTTGAGGAGGAGAAAATGATCGAGTTCATAACCGGCGCTTCCGGTACCGGAAAAACAACGCTGATGTTCGAGCGTATAAAGAATTCCGGTACTGAACCCTATAAAAAATGCATCTTAGTGCCTGAGCAGTATTCCTATGAATTTGACAAGACATTATACTTCTATCTTGGCGCAGCCGGCTTCAATGAGCTTTTCTCCCTCAGCTTCACAAGTCTTGCCCGTCAGCTCTTCCAGCTCTACGGCGAACCTGACAGAAAAGGGGAGTACGCTGATGATATGGCCAAGATGATACTCATTTATCAGGCTGTATCTGCTGTCCGCAAGGATCCGGGCAGGCTTTCCTATTTCCGCCGGCAGAGCGGCAAGGCAGGCTTTGCCGAGGAGGTACTGAAACTAATAAGCGATCTCAAGAGGGCAGGCATCACTCCTCAGCAGCTTGAAGGGCGTTCAGCTCTGCTTGATCCGAAGCTCATGGACAAGACCAATGATATAGCTGCGATCTACTACAATTATGAACGCCTCATGGAGGAATACGGTTTCAAGGACAACCTTGAGAATATCCGTGAAGCAGCAAAAATAGCAGCCTTCAACCGCTATTTTGAAGGCGCAAGCGTTTTTCTCGATGAGTTTGAGAGCTTTACCGGAGATCAGATCGAGCTGCTGAAGGTCATCATCTCCTCTGCTGAGAATGTATGTATCACCCTGCGTACTGATGATGTATACGCTGAGAGATATTCCCTGTTTGAAACAGTAAACGATACATTCAGACGCATTACCGAACTTTGCTGGGAATCCGGCAAGGAATGGAAGGTAACTCATTGCAGCGGGTGTTACCGCTATTCTTCACCTGATCTTGCCTATCTGAGTACCTTCATTACCCGCAACAGAAAGTATGAACCGGCCAAAGCGCCTGTTCCTTCTTCCATCCGCATATTTGAAGCGCGAGATATGTACAGTGAGACGGAGTATGTCTGTGCAACTATAAAACGAATGATACATTCCGACAGTTCACTCCGTTTCAATGATATAGCCGTCATTTCAAATACTATCGAACAGTATACTGATGTTCTGCGTTCCGCATTTGATATATACGGCATCCCCTGCTTTATGAGCCTTGAAAAGTCAGTGAGCCATACACCGCTCATGGTCTATTTCACAACTCTTCTCGAGCTTGCAGGAACAAGAAGACCGCGCACCGAGCTTATCCTCCGCCTTCTGAAGTGCGGTATATCGGGCATATCCTCCACAGATACCGCCAAGCTCGAAAACTACTGCTACCGCTGGAGCATAGACGGTGAACAGTGGTACTCTCCCTTCACAGGAGAAGACGAGGAGCTCGAAACAATAGAAGCCCTCAGATGCTCGGTGATGGAGCCTCTGAAAAAACTCCGCCGTAAGCTCAGCACCAGGAGTTCGGCAACGGATATCTGCAAGCTGCTCTACAAATTCCTCACAGATTCCGGCATAGATACTAACCTTGCACAGCTTATGGAAAAGCTCATAAGTGAGGATCAGGATAACGAAGCAGCGGAGCTGAAAAGACTGTGGGGCTGCCTTATGGATATACTCGACAGTACAGCCTCGACTCTCGGTGATACCGAGACAGATTTCTCCGAGCTGGCTGCCGTTATGCGTTCTATCATAAGCCGGCTTACCTATTCGCTCCCGCCCCAGACGCTTGATGCTGTCACTATCGCCTCTGCGCGTACAGCAAGACTCAACAGTCCGAAAGTGGTCTTCGTCATGGGAGCGACCGACGGCAGCTTCCCGAATCAGGTCAGTCTCCACGGACTATTCTCTGAGGCGGACAAACAGCAGCTTCTTCTGAAAAAGATAGAGATATCACGTCCTCTGTCTGACCTTATCGTCTCCGAGCGCCTGATAGTATATAAAGCACTTACATCGGCTTCTGACAAGTTGGTTCTGACCTATCCGCTTTCCGATATGTCAGGTCAGACAAAGTATCCGGCGCCGTGTATCAGTCAGATAAGGGAGATGTTCGGCGATAAGCTGAAGCTCCTTACAGAAGATTCCTTCAGACCTGATTACTACGCAGTCACCCTCCGTTCTGCCTATTATCACTATATGCAGGACAGAAAGCTCGGTACAAAAGAGATAGCATCTATAAAGGCTGTCCTTTCCTCCGAGCCTGAGTATGAGCGCAGGATCAGCATGGTCCTCAGCCGTTCCGGCCATACTATCGATCAAAGGATAGACAGCGGACTTATGCAGAAACTCAGGAGCTTCGAGCCCCTCCGTCTTTCCTCCACAGCCCTTGAAAACTACAGCAGATGCCATTTCATGTATTTCTGCAACGCTTTTCTGCGGCTGAGAGCCCCTGAAAAGATAGACCTTGACCTGCGTGTTGCAGGTGATATCGGTCACGAATGTATGCGCTCAGTCCTTTGCAGCCGCAGCAAGGAGGAATTCATAGGCCTTTCCTACGATAAGATAAATGAGGAGATACATTCGGCTGCTGACAGATACTGCAACGAGAAGCTGTCAGGAGATTTCGGCAAGGATGAACGATTCACGCTTATCCGCAGCAAGCTTGAGGAGCAGATGTCCGAGGTGCTTCTCCATGCACAGCAGGAGCTTATGTCCACCAGCTTCATACCGGCCGAGTATGAAATGAAGATACAGGGAGAAAACGCAGTAAAGCTTTCCTATGCAGACGGAAAAACACTGTATTTTGAAGGTATCGCCGACCGTGCAGATATATGTACGGTAGGTGACAGCAAATACATACGCATCATCGACTACAAAAGCAGCGGAAAGCAGATCAATAAGAATACACTTGCCTCAGGGCTCAATATGCAGATGCTCCTGTATCTCTTTGCCTTATCAGGCAGCTCCGGACGCTACTCCGACTGTATCCCTTCCGGCGTGCTCTATTCACCCATATTCGGCAAAGAGTCCGAGCCGGCAGAATCACGTCACGAGGCGGAACTGAAAGCTGATCCTGACGATCAGTTTTCCTCCAGCGGACTTGTTCTCAGCATCCCCGAGGTGCTGGAAGCTATGGAAAACGGCGTATCAGGCAGGTATGTGCCGGTAAAGTACAAGACTGACGGTACACTGACACAGGCATCAAGCTGCATTTCATCAAGCGGAATGAAGGAGCTCAGAGATTTCACGTTCCGCACACTTGTCGAAATGGCTGAATCCCTGCTCGACGGACACGCAGAAGCCCTTCCGCTGAAGGGTGACAGTCTGTGCAAATATTGCGGGCTCGGTAATGTCTGCGACAACTCAGATGCTCTCCGGTGCAGACAGCCCGAAGAGAGCAGGCTCGCAGAAGCTGAAAGAATACTCTCTGAAAAGACAGAAGCAAAGGAGGCGGATCAGTAATGGCATGGACAGAACAGCAGCAGGCAGCTATCAATGCCAGAGATTCATCGATCATCGTTTCGGCAGCAGCCGGAAGCGGAAAGACCGCCGTCCTCACCGAAAGACTTGTCCAGCTCCTTGCCGATCCCGATTCGGGTGTAGCCGCTGACAGGATAGTAGTTGTAACGTTCACGAACGATGCGGCTTCTGAATTGAAGAAACGCCTTGACATGAAGCTGAGAAACCTGATAAATGAAGATCCCTCCGATCTTCACCTGCTCAGACAGCAGATGCTTCTGCAAAGCGCAAAGATATCCACCATAAACTCCTTCTGCTTTGAGCTCCTGAGGGATAATATCACAGATCAGGGCATCACCTCCGGCTTCACAGTACTTGATGAAGCAGACGAGGCCGTCCTCAAAGCGAAGTCTATGGATGAGCTCCTCAACGAATACAGCCGCGATCATTTTGAAGACATATCCCTGCTATATGACAAGTTCTGTTTCCGGGACGAGAAAAGGCTCTGCGAGGTCATCCGCCTTGCCGACAGCTTCCTCAGCTCCGTTTCCATGCGTGACCGGTGGCTCGCTTCCGTTGCAGAGGAATACAGCAAGGGCTTTGAAGCCTCTGTTTACCAGAAAGCACTCAGCAGAAGCATCATTAAGAGACTTCGCAGAGCGTCGGAGATTCTTGAAGGTAATATAAGCCTTGTTGAGAAGATCTTTCCTGATCTCACAGGTGTAAAGGCTGCAGCTTCCACCCTTCAGCAGGCAAGGGACAATGCCGATACCCTATGTGATATCCTTGCTCACTTTGAAAGGAACGGCAGACCTCCGGCCGGTCTTCCTGACAGGAAGGAGCTGTTCGGAAGGCGTGTCTCTGTTCATAAGACAGTGGTCTGCGACCGTGAGCTCCTTGAAATATACGGTGAACGCCGCAAGAAGGCGGTTGATGAAGTCATTGCTGCACTTGATATGTCAGAAGCCGCACAGGCAGACTATGAAGAGACAGGTGAGTTCATAACCGTTCTTACAGGAATGATAAGACGGTATCAGGAGATAGTATGGCAGCACAAGACGGAGAAGAATGCCATCAGCTTTGATGACGGAGAAAGACTTGTCCTCGAACTCCTTGCCGATGTCAGCGAGGACGGGTATATAATCCAGTCCGAGGCAGCAAAAGCGGCCGCTGACTATTATAGTATCATTATGATAGACGAGTATCAGGACTCAAATAACAAACAGGATCTCATATTCAAGCTCCTGTCAAAAAACTACAGGAATGACGAGAACGGCGAGCCTGTGTACGGCACCAACGTATTCCTTGTAGGAGATGTCAAGCAGTCTATCTACGGCTTCCGTCTTGCAAACCCCCGTAACTTCACGTCGACTCTCAGACGTTCCGTTCCCTACACTCCCGAGGGCAGAGAACAGAATAAAGCAATATTACTCAACAAGAACTTCAGAAGCTCTCCTGAGGTCATCTCCTCCGTAAACTATCTGTTTTCCCAGATAATGACAGAGCCGTGCGGCGGAGTGGACTATACTGCCGACGAGTACCTTTACTATGGTGCAGAGCGTTACGGAGAAGGAGACAGTTCCAGAAAGACCTGCATATCATTCATAACCGAGACAGAAGACGATGTTACCGTCAGCGGCAATACTGAGGCAGCCTGTACAGCCGAACGCATAGCAAAGATGATACACGCAGGAACTGAGGTCATAGAAGAAGGCAGCATCCGTCGGCCGTGCCGCCCATCGGATTTCTGCATCCTTGTCCGCGGCAACGAGCCTACAAAACTGTATGCCATGGAGCTTGAAGCAAGAGGTATATCCGCAAGGGGCAGCGAAGAAAAGGGCTACCTGACTTCAAGGGAGATATCAGTCCTGCTCGATCTTCTCAGAGTCATAAGCAACCCGCTTCTTGATATACCGCTTGCGGCAGTAATGATGTCCCCCATGTATGCCTTTGACCTCGGGGAGCTGGCCTATATCCGCACATTCGATACCTCCTCGCCGCTGTTCACAGTACTTAATGAAGCAGCAGACGGCAGCTTTGAAGGCTTTGACGATATGTTCCTTCAGCAGCGTATCAGGGAGCTCCTTGATTCACTCGAAAGCTTCCGTCTCAGCTCCGTGACCATGACTGTCGGAGGCCTTATTTCCTACATCTATGATACCACGGACTTCATATCTGTTATGCAGCTATACAGTGACGGCGAACGTAAACGTGCCAATCTTCGCGCACTTGTTGAATATGCACGTAATTACGAAGCTTCAACTGAATTTGAGGGATTCGGCGGCCTCAGCGGATTTATCAGACATATCGACAGCATTCTTGAAACAGGCTCTGGTACATCGGGTAAAACTCCTGCTCCGTCGGGAGATTATGTTTCTGTGCAGACTCTTCACAGCTCCAAGGGACTTGAATACCCCTTTGTATTTATTGCCGAGACCTCCAAGAAATTCCGTTTTGACAGCTATCCTGCCATGTTCTCCGACGACGGCAGAGCAGGCTTTATCCTCAGCGACAAGAAGCTCAGGAAGCGTTACAGCACCTTCCAGCGAGGGATTCTGTGCGATGAGAAACGCAGTGAAGCAAGGAGCGAGGAGCTCAGGCTTTTGTATGTCGGCCTCACAAGAGCCAGACAGCAGCTTTTTATTGATCTTAAATGGAATGACAGCGTAAAGAATTCCCTGAAGGACATGATCGAGCACTGTGCGATCAGCAGGGGGGACATAACCTCCGTGTCAGAGAATGCAATCTGCTATGCTGACTGGATATGGGCCTCTCTCCTTCGTAACAGCTGCTTCGGAGCTGTCTGTGATATGCTTGAAGCAGACACAGGTGCTTTCGGACTTCCCGGGCCCGTATACGAGGAAGATCTGTTCAGCTTTGAGATCTGCGGCATTACAGGCGAGCAGGCTATCGTTGCATCAGCCGAGGAAAAGACGGCTCTGCCGGACGAAAATATATGCCGGGAGCTGATCGAGCTTATCAACGATGACTACGACATGACCATGTCGGAGCTTCCGGCAAAGCTCAGTGTAACGCAGCTCACAAAAAAAGCAGCCGAGAACGAGGAGTTCGATATGACTCTCCAGCGTCCTGCATTCATGAGCGAGACCGGCAGACTGACCGGAACAGAAAAGGGAACAGCAGTACATACCTTCTTCCAGTACTGTGATTTTGATGCAGCCCGTAATGATATAGTATCTGAGAAGGAACGTATGATCGGACGCGGATATCTAACAGAACGTCAGGCAGATGTGATCTCTCCCGTCACAGTTTCACGCTTTTTTGAGAGCGAGCTTTACAGGAGAATGACGGCTGCCGGCAAGGTATGGCGCGAAAAGAAGATAATGGCAGCAGCATCGGAGCTGAGTATAGATATCCCTGCGGCTGAACAGTTCAGAACAAGCGACGCCATGGTAAAGGGTATCATCGATCTTCTGTTTGAAGAACCTGACGGGATAGTTATTGCGGACTACAAGACTGACACGGGAGTATCTGCCCGTATCCTCAGGGAGAGATACAGGAATCAGATGCTGCTTTACAGGTCTGTGGTCGAGCTTACTATGCACAGGAAGGTGAAGGAACTGCTTATCTACTCCTTCTCCCTCGGGAAGACCATAAGTATAGAATAAAACAAGGCCTCCGTTATTGGAAAACGGAGGCCTTTGCCTTTCAGAAAGTATGGTATTCAGTTTTCCTCTGATTCGTCAAGGAATCCGAATGGATCGGTAGGCCGCGGAGCGGATTCGCTTTCCGCAGCATCCTGCAGAGTGAGGGGAATGTCAATATCCTCGCCTGAGCGTTCTACTGTTATGGTGATAGTATCGCCGGCCTTGTACTTGTTGACTATACGCTTTAGATCGGCAGAAGTTGTGATAGCTTCACCCTCGATACCGATGATTATATCACCGATCATTATGCCAGCTTTCTCGGCAGCGCTGCCCTCGGTTACGCTTTTCACATACAATCCCATGGGGATGTTGAAATAGCGTGAGTAAGCCTCGGTGACATTTGTGCTGGTTATGCCGATCTTAGGCCTGCCTGTGACGTGATTATAGTTGATTAGGTCGTCAATAATGACCTTGGCATTATTGATAGGGATGGCAAATCCCAGTCCTTCGATAGTAGCCTGACCTGAGCTGTAGCTGTTGGACATTTTTGCGGAGTTGATACCGATGACCTGTCCGCAGCTGTTGAGAAGGGGACCGCCGGAGTTACCGGAATTGATAGCAGCATCTGTCTGGATAAGCGTCATATCCTTCTCATTGATGGAGATCTGACGGTTGAGCGCAGATACGATACCGCTTGTAACAGAGCCGTAAAGCTCAAAACCGAGGGGATTTCCGATAGCGATAACCAGCTCTCCGACTCTGAGATCATCACTGTTTCCGAACTCAGCAGGAGTAAGACCGACTTCATCGACCTTCAGCACAGCAAGATCAGTTTCAACGTCGTAAGCGATTATCTTAGCCGGATGTTCGCTTTCGTTACTGAAAAGAACTGACACCTCAATGGCTTCACCGCATTTGTAATCGCTGTCATCATAGATTACGTGAGCATTGGTGATGATATAACCGTTGTCAGTCATTATGATACCTGTACCTGTGCCTATGGGATGCTGAGTTTCAGTCTCTGTGCGTATACCGCCCCAGCCCCAGGTATTGTAAGTGCGCGTGTATTCAAAGGTTGAGGACACTCCCACAACAGACGGCATTATCTCGTCAACGATATCGGGAAGATACTTGGCATCCTTTCTCGATGCGATAGAGATAAGGCTCGGCATATCCTCGCTTATCTCAGCGTCCGTGATAGTCTCAGTAGCCGGAGATGTTACCTCAGTGCTGCTCTTGACAGACAGTTCCTCATGGCTTCCGGTGATATCCTCTATATCCATTGTAGTGGCGTTCAGGAACCTGTATATCTGGTATCCGCCGCAGATGCCTATAAAGAAGCAGAGTATGGTTATAACTGCTTTCAGACCTGTGTGCTTCTTTTTGGGACTTATATCATCGTACTGATCTCCGTAGCCTGAGCCGCCGGAAATGCTGAAGCTGTATTCATCCCTGCCGGACTCCTCCCTGAGATCATCCTTGTGATCTTTATAAAAATCAGACATATTTGCAACCTTCCTTGATGATGGTCATGATCCGAAACTAATTTACTATATTCTATTATAACCTTTATTGTGATAAATAAATGATAGCATACGGAAAAAACAGTATTTACATGAAACATCCGTTAAGATCACAGCATAAAAAAACTCTCTGATCCGCAGGAATAGAGATTACCCATAAAAGCATGACGTGCTGTGCTAACAATACAGACGCATTTCCAGATGGGTTCTTCTTGATTTGATATACCTGATGTGATATAATAGTCTTATGATAAATGGGGGTGATATTGCAATGTCAGTTGAAAACTATATTGAACTTTACGCAGACAGTCCTTCTGAGCTGATCGGGCTGATGCAGAAGCTGTACCCGTTCAGTCCGAATGAAACTAATGATGAAAGATGTTTCCTTAACGATCATATCAACGTATATGTCCATTCTCTTAGTGACAAAGTGATACAATGGAAAGATGAGGACTATGGTGTCAGTGTCAATCACTGTCTATCCTTTCAGTATTTCTCTTCTTCCGACTGCAATTCTGCGCCCGAGCTTCTGTATGTGATGAGACAGCTGGTGCGTATGCTCAACTGTGATCTGCTCTATGAGCCTAACGGCGACAGTCCGGTAATGATGCGGCGTTCCGGAATACTGCTGTTTGATGATTATTTTGACAGGTATTTCGGCAAAGGGGCATCCGATTCCCTTCGTGAGCAAAACCTGATCAGTATCACAGCCGATATGTCAATGGAAGATATCATGGAGCGCTGCGAGGAGAAATTCGGGGACGATTTCAACTGGTGGATGCTGCCGGAGGAGAAACGCGAATCGCCCTTTGTACCCGAACTGAAACATGAACTCGGCGAAGATGATCCGTTTTTTGACGGTCGGGTTTATGCGGTATGCAAATGCGATGCAAATGATGATATGCTGTTCCGGTCGGTAAGGAAAGACGGAACGGAACTATGGCGCATTTATCATCTTACCTATTCACACCGCCATAAAGGGAGGGGTTTCCTATCAGGCGGGATTTTGAAAGCGGACAAAAAGCAGCGGAATATATAATCAGCCGTTATATTGAAGATAATGAGAGCTGCGGCATTAGACTGTAAAGCAGCCGTTCGACAGAATAGAATAAAGCACCTGCTGTCAGCAGGTGCTTTTTATGCCTTCATGATAGTCGAAGATGGATCGCAGTCTCCGTTCAGCCTGACAATGGCTCAGATTGTGAACTTGTCCCAGTCACTGCCGTCAAACTGATTAAAGCTCCATATATTACAACTGTCAGTCTTGTTGAATGACAGAAGGCGATCAAAAACTCTGATCTTCCTTCTGACGTCGCGGAAGGAATATAAGCATTTAACATCCGGAGAACCTGAAGTATAGTGTCTCACGATATCTATGAAGTCATTCAGAAATGTATATCCTGCCTTTTCTTCAAACTCGCTGATCAGGTTTTCTGATTCAAGCGGTTTTGCAAATCTCCATTTCATTATTATTTCCTCCTAATCATTATTATATGGCCGTTTTGTGCTGGTTTAACTATCTTTCTGATCCTGCCAGGAATTCCTTTATCTTTGAACTGATCCTGTCGCTTTCATAATAGTGGATATAATGGCCGCAATCCAGTAAAACAATCTCAGCATTTACAGATTCAGCGTATTTTCGTTCGTTGCAGATCCAGTTCGGCGATGTCTGTTTTCCGTCAGATACAAACAATAGAGCCGGACATTCGGCTTTACCTGCTTCAGCAACGATACGGGCATTATCAAGGACCTGTGCAGCTTCATTTATATAGCAGTTATTCATCATATTCCGCCTTTTAAGGAGGTTGTGCTGTTTTATCTCATCCTTGCTCAGATCTCTTTTGCTTATGGGATACCAGAACAGCAGCCCAAGGTCATTCAGCTTTCTGAATCTCCGCATAAGACCTAAACGCCTGTTTATCTCCTTGTCGCCCCATTCCAGATATGACAGCGGTGTCGCCATATCAAGACCGATGATCGATTTTATATCCTCTGGGAACATCTGCTTCCAACGGATAGCTTCCAAACCGCTTAATGAATGGGGGAGAAGTATATAGGGCGCTTTTTCGCCAATCATATCCAGAGCCTGCCTCTGATAAGAGACAACAGAATCGATATCGCAGGGACATTCAAAAAGATCGGAATAACCGTAACCGAATTTCTCAATTACAATTATACGATAATCGTCAATCAGCTTTCTGTACAGTACCTTGAAATCATACATGGGCGAAACTGTACCTGAGCCTGACATAAAAATGAGCTTTGGCTTATTTATATCACCACATCTGAAAATATGCAGCTTATGGCCGTATATCCGCACATACTCCAGATCATCTCTGAACTTATCTTTCATTTTCCACCTTATATTTGTTGTAGTCTGATACTGATATCCGCTTTATCTCAGTTATGGAAACAGCGTGTCCATATCAACTGTGAAGATGCACGACTTAAGATCTCAGAAATCCTCAGGATCTACATGATATACATTATCATAATCCATGCTTAAAGCATAATCTGCTGAAAAATCACTCTGACGAAAAACAACAGACCATACAGTAGCCACATCCTGACCTTCACTTTCCTGTCTGGTCGCTTCAAGGAGCTTCATGGAATCTTCTGCCGTATTCTCAGCCTTTTCTCTTAAAGCATTGTCGAGAATATCAAATCTGCTGCACTGCCCTGAGTAATTACCCTTCAGCGAACGGGCTGACATTGTGAAATTTGTGCATACAGGATATCTGAGTACCTTCATTTCACGTTTATAAAACTCCGCAACAGCAGCATCTCCGTTTACATCGGAAATAAAGATATGCTGTGTCCAGCCGTGAGCGGTGTTTATGTCATACCGCTCCAGCAGTTCAATGGCTTCGTCCACTGTAGCAGCGCGGTCAAGCAGCATACGTACCGCCATAGTGACGATGATATCCGGCTTATCATTATCCATATGTGTTTCGCCGTGGTGATCCGTATCAAGCAGCGAAGCGGCCAGCCCCTTCTCGTTCATGCCGTCAACACACATATACGGAGCAGCCAGCAGTGCAGCCCTTCCGTACAGGCTTGTTACAGCATGATCGTATTCTTTGCCCACCGAGAGCATATCAGTTGAAACTGTCGATATAGAAGCGTATCCGTTATGGGGATGAGTATACAGGCAGAGTACATCTGAACCGTATAAGTCAAAGTTCCGGCCTGTAAGGTATCCTCCGTCAGGAGTTGCCGATGCAAAAGCAGCGCAGCCGTATTTCGAGAAGTTGCCGTCTATCTGATATCCGAAGAACATATCGTCGCAGATATAACTAAGCAGTTCTTCTTCATTCCTGATACCTGCGGCCAGTGCCTTGTCAAGATGATAGTTCTGCCGGTAATTCATTCTGTACAGATCGCCGTCTATATTCCTGATACTCATCATTGATGCGAGCCTGCCATAGAGAATGATACCTGCTGCCATGAGTGTAATGAGTATAAGTCCCGCAAGGCTCAGGACTGTGAGCCTTATGAACTTTTTTGCTTTATTTTTCATGTGGTCTGCTCCTGTGATAAAATTACTAAGTAAAAACAGTATAGCATGAATTTACAGAATATGCAAGCGGAGAGGCTGTCAAGCCCACGAACTGCTTATGCTGAAAGGTGTTCCGATCGGCCATATTGTCTCGTCAGGCAGAAATCAGTTTCTTTTTCATCAGACAAAGATCGAAAACATCCAGGACATTGTCATCACAGAGATCTCCTGCATTCCAGTCAGCAAGGTGTGTGTCTGTAACAGCGAGCAGCCATTTCTGCAGCGATATTGCATCTGCTATATTGAATTCACCGTCTGCATTGACATCTCCGGCCACTGCCGCTGCCGGTACAAGGTGAAGTCTGTTTGTTGACAGTGTGTTCTTGTTATCGAACCGAACTGTCGGATCCTTGCCTGCGGCAAGCGGATTATCACTGTCATACATAGCAAGGCTTATAGGGGCATTATCATCAGGAGTACCCTCATATTCAAACATGAAGGCCTTCTCCTCTCCGTCATGGAAAGTGCCCTTCCCGATCCTTACCGGTTTTCCGAAGTCTTTTATCTTGTTTCCGTTGGCATCGGTGATCTCCGCACAGAGATCAATATTGAAGAATGCAGGTGCAAGACCGGTGTTCCTGATCCTCACGACCAGCTTATTCTCGTATCGTGCAGCAGAGGTAACGGTGAAATTATAACCTATCCGATTGCACATTTCATCGATAACATCCTTCTGCTCCTGATAGAATCCATAGCTGCAATTACTGTCCTGATCGAGGGCAAATACGGACATATGCGGGATCTCAATTGTCTCCCGGAAACGCTGAGGTGTCCAGTTTGCATAGGAATACTCATTTTCTCTTACAGCATCCCTCATCCACGAATAGGGCCAGTAATTCTCCCCGATAACAGGCATATTCGCTCTGTAAGCAGGCTTCAGGCTCCATTCAACATTCGGGATAGAGATAAGACCGTCATCGCGCTTTGTTATCCCGACAGAGAGTGCATACCGATAGATCTCTCCGCGTGCGTTTGACGGAAGCACGAGCAGAGTTTTCCTGAATGCCGCTGCATAGCAGTCCAGCATATCCTTCTGTATCTCAAGAGAGGGCATATACTTTGCGTCTCCGACTGCAAAGGAATTGTGCCATTCTCCGAAATCGCCGAACGGTCTGACATCGACGAATTCAACTCTGGGATCACCGTCATATTTCTCAGCCAGCGCTCTGACAAAATCCTTATGTGCCTGCAGATATACAGGATCATCCCATTTCGGGAATACTATCTCCTCTCTGGGGCGGTCACTGGATTCTGCCGTGAATTTTTCTGCACCTGCATCATATATCCACTGCGGAACATAGTCTTCCATAAGATATGATGAATACGGCATGATGCGTATTCCGTAGGTAAGGCCGTATTTTTCACAGGCCTCCAGCATCTCATCTATTTCAGCCCAGTTGTAAACGCCTTCCCCCGGATTCAGGTCATTCCAGTGCGGAGATCCGCTGACGATGGTCACCACATCCAATGCCCGGTTATCTGCCGAACCTCCGATGCCGTACTGGAAATCGCTGCCTAACATATAGGGTTAATACGCCGTCATTACAAAGCCCTTGTGAGGATTGGATATCGCTTTGCCGGAGACCTCAGTCTCATATATCACGCTTGGCGGACTGCTGAGATCGAAGCCTTCCTCTCCGGTGAGCGGTTCAGCAGTAGGGAATAGCTGCTGACTGACGAGCTCAGCCATTTTATCTGCTCCGGTCGCATTCAGATGCAGATCATCCTGAGCACCAAGCGATGTGTAGGTGATCTTTCTGAAAAGGCTCAATGTATCAAGATCATATATCCATAGCGTGCCGTATGTGGATTTTGCTGCAAATATATTAGTTCCGGGACGAAATCCCCCTGCATAGGTGCATGACAATCCCTTGAACCTTGCAAGCTCTTTATACCCACACAGAACCTCCGTTGCAGCCGACTTTGAATTTTCCATTGTTATAAAAACCGTAGAATTTTCTCATATCCCTCTTTGAATTGTATAGCAGCCGGTCTCTGTTTTTAATTATTATAACATAATCCCACCGGAAAAGTCAACAGAATACAGGTGCTCAATGATAACGCCATTCTTCATTCATTGATGTGTTAAGATGGTACAGTTCTTGCGTGACATGACTCTCCGAAGTGTTATGTCCGTGATTGACAGTAACTAAATTATATGGTATAATTGGAAAAACTGAAAGGGCGGTGGCAGAAATGCGATATATTGAAATCTTCAGAGAGATGATAAGCGGATTCGGAGCAGATGTGGAAAAGTTTACTAAAGGCGAAAAATCTGATTATCTCTTTAATCCCGAGCGTACAGAAGAATACGGGATCACTGACAGCAATTATCTCAACAGGCAGCGTCTTTTATACGGCTTGCTGTACAATGTCTGCAGAATTGACGAGCCCGAAAGAGAAGCTGTTATCAGAGAGCTTTTTGAGACGGAGATCAAGTCACGTAAAGAAGAATCCTTTCAGGGAATAGGGGACAACCTTGAAATACTGACATATCTTATGCGTAACTATCGACGCGAGGAAGATAAAGAGCTTTTTGAAATGGCTAAAAATGCGAATTTTGACTGCTATTGCGGTTATGAGCAGAATGATCCCGATGCATATACAAGTTATTATGAAAAAAGCATTGAAGAATATTCTATTGAAAGGTGTATAGATATAGCCGGCGATTTGAAGTTAAGGGACTACGCCTGCCGTCTTGTTGATATCTATAAGGCCGGAATGACCGATGAAGACGATTTCCGCTCCTTTAAAAGGTATTCTGAATACACCGGACGAAAAGAAGACCTTATTTTTGGAGTAAAAGGACGTTTTGAACGTGCTCTGAAGAATAAGGCTGATGACTTTGAGATGATGTGTGCGTATTCAGGTTATATCGACTTTATGATAGATGACGGTGATTTTGAAGGAGCGTATTCACTTCTGAAAGAAGGCAGGCAGTATTTTTCAGAATACGGCCGTTCAGCATGGCAGGCAGGTGTAAGATTGATGGAATCCCTGCCAGATAAAGCGTCGGAAATATGGAATCTCATTCTGCCTCATATCAGAACAGATCTGAAAAACGATATGATAGCACCTGTGGAGGCTGAACGTGTGATCAGATGTGCTGAAATGATGGGCGCACGTTATATAGCAAAGGCAGTTAAAGAATCATATGATAAGACTATGGCTGAAATCGAAGAAATGAAACAGGATAGTTGATGATACTCATAGTGTATAATAAGCAAAAAACAGATAAAGCCGTTGTGGATTGACCACAGCGGCTTTAATTATTGTATTGTCAGCGGACGGTCGGCATCAGTTGTCCAGTTCCCGTATTGCTGATCATGTTCTATTAAGGATATCGCATTCTACGGAAAAATCCGAACCATTAACTTCTATGCCATTATTATCCTCTCCCGGGATGATAACCGAAAGACGCAGATCATTTTTGCCTGATGCAATATCCTTGATCTTCAGAAACAGGCTCAACGGAAATTCGGATTCCCATTCCGTACGATAACCGAATAAACCATATCGCTGAAGAACAGACTCCATTTCTGCAACAAGATCCTGCAAAAAGATATCCTTGTTCAGAACTACTGTTTTATCACTGGGATTATCTCCGACTTCGATTACATGGATATGAATATCCTGATCAACAAGAGATAAATCCCAATTAGAACTTGTAGGCCCTGTCGTAGTTCTGAATGTTTCTTTATTATAATCATCTGGATATTCGCCGATAACCGTCAGAACGGCAAGCAGGAGATCATCCAGAAAGTTATCAAAGTAACTGTTGCAGAAAATGATCTCTGTTTTCTCGTCGTGGATCGAACCGTCGATCCAACCGACACTTATCCGGTCAATATGAATGCATCGATCTTTCATTGTAATTTCCTTTCTCCGGTGGATTTTAATAATACTCAGCAGTATCGTGTTTATGGAATTCTTTATCAAATGATTGACTAAGTTGTCTGAACTCTCAGAAGATTATCACTCCTCGCCGGATCGTATAATGACCTCGAACAGATCATCATTCATTTCAGCACTGACAGTCCACCCGGGCCTGTCACATAACAGTTTTACCACATCCAGCCCTATTCCGTATCACTGTTTTTCTGTGGTGCGGGGATCTTTTAATCCCATATCCCATGTTCAATGATTAGTACCGTATCTTCAGAAACAGACAGCCGCATACGAACTAAGCCATCATAACTGAGTTCAATAAGCTGAGATTTTCTGATGATATCGCATATTGTATCTTTAATATCGGCGGAAGTGTCTTCTACAAGTGAAAATAAATCTTCTACAGGTGAAAACTCATTCATTTGACAGATCACGCTATCCAGGCATTCTTCGGTATCAAGCGGTGTCAAACGAATTCCCCTGATGATCAGGTCTTCATGCATAAAGACCGGAGAATTTAATGTGATCAGACGACTGTCACTGCTGACATCCCAGAAATCTTCCTTCCATTCCTCTTTGTCAGCCATTCTCATCAGTCTGCACTGAACGATCGTTTCCACGATATTATCTTCATTGATACTGTCCGCAAATCTGAATAGACGCACATCTATTCCAAGTACATTCTGAGACCATGAATAATACCGCAGATCAGCTTTGCGGAATCGGATATCCAGAGCAAGCTCCTTGAACACTTCATAGTTTTCGATGCTGTCTCTGAGCTTTTCAATTACTATCTCTGCATTCATCATAACGTTTCTTTCAGTCTTCGATGATTTGTTCATGCTTCTGCATATCAGATCAGATTATTTATATGCTGATATCCGTCACTACCCACTCATTTTCCTCAAGCGGATAGGTGTTGCCGCAGAACGGGCAGTCCTTGACCTTTGCCGCATCGAAGCTCGCACCGCAGGAGGGGCAGGCGACTGCCATGACAGAAAAGCCAAGATCAGTCGGCTTTTTGATAATTTTCCGCAGACTCATGTGGATCCTGTCGGACTCGCGGTGGATTTTGCCGCTGCAGTAGTGCAGGCTGTCGGTATAAAACGTGAGCGAAACATCGCAGATACCGTTCCTGATGCTGTATTTATCCACGCCGGAATTAAAGTAGGTAATATCCACGATCTCACGCAGCTTTTCCGGGATAGGCTTGCTGCACTGGCAGATGGTCAATTCCTGCGGATCTTGGCTGTATAGCATGAGCTTCAGAAGAGACATGGACTTGTCACGGAAGTATTCTATTGAAAATGTAGGATCAAGCGTATGCATTTTATTACAGAATATCAGGGATCTCATCATTTTACTGCCGCCGCGGGCATTCTTACCCATCAGCATTATTGAGCGGATACTATTTACAACGAACCACGCACCGGCACCAAACATAGCTCCGGGAATAACGCTTCCCAATATAGCGCCTGCATAGTTGATAATACTCTCGAAGCTGTCCAGTTCTCCTGTTAAGGAGTGGGACAGCATGGACACAATGCCAATTGCCAAAAAGAAAATGGTAAAGCCAACGATGTATTTTTTGAGCTGCTTCGTGTCAAAGATATCTTTGATGTCTTCATTAATGAAGAAATGCATGACCTTCGGATACAGTTCATCCATGAGGAATTTCGTGTTACAGAATTCACAGCCGGATTCGAGCTTACCGAGAGTAGACGGCGCACCGCAGTTAGGACAGCACATCGCTGTCTCCGGGGAAGGAACGCCGCCCTGTTTGGGATTCTGCATTATAATGGTCAGCCCGCCCTCAGCATCGCTGCTGAAGATCTCCTTCTGGGAATTGCTGATTTTCGTGGTGATGTGCTTGCTTGCGCCAATGATGAAATTCTCAAAGACACTGTCGCCGTAGGTAAGCACCCCTGTGCTGCCATTATCCGCGTCCGGTTTCCTGAACTGTATCTGCATATCCAGTCCAAGTGACTGGAGTTTCTGTTTTTGCAGCTCCAGTATAAAGCGTGTGTCCTGACTGGCAAGATCAGGTGATTTTCCGCTGCAGTACCAGTCGGAAAGCTGTTTTGAAAAACTATGATAATGCTGCTTCATTTCTTTTATTTCTGAGTGGTTGTTAGATCCATATTCTTCCATAATATCCTTTTTCTCCATTTCATATTCAATTCTGTCAAGAGCAATCCACATGGGAATCGCATGAAAGTCATTGCTGTCTGTTATAAGACTCTATAAATCATCGAGTATCCTAATTAAGATTATACTGCATTTCCGCCGATAAAAAAGTTAGGGGCAAAGAAAGGCTGATGAAGAGATGCAGAAATCAAAAATTAAGTACCATAAACTATTCTCAGTTCGATCTCATACGGAAGCATATCCTTGTAATCAAACTTCACGTGAAAAAAGCCAACGTTTCCATCGAAATCAATCGAAAAACAGTCTGCAGTTTTTATCGGATGATGACCGCAGTGTTTTTTCGGATGATGATCGCAGCGTTTTTTCGGACGATAATCGCAGCGTTTATCCGGATTATGACCGCAGCTGTATTGGTTCCATATCAGTACGCTAAAATGATCATAATTGGATTCTTCGTCACCGAAATTGATCCCGCTCACCTCAAATACTTCCTGAAATTGAGCCGGAATTCGTTTTCTATCATATTCAGTAAGCGTTTTTTCAAACGTTCTGTCATCTTTCGGATGCAAAATCCGGATCCAGTCATACGCCTTTTCAATGCATTCCTCTATATGCTCCAGCACATTAAGCATCCGCATGACTGTTTCCTCCGGAATAACTTTTTCTGTTCCTTTATGTTAAGTCAGGATTTCACCCGCTTCCGAATCAATCAATGCATACCCTTGGTCGATGTTGAAGCGAAATTCTGAAAATTCGCTGTTTTCCAGTAAGAATATGACATCTTCCAGAGTATAATCGTAGATGTCCTGAAAAACGACTTTCCCTGAACAGAATGATTTAGGCACAGTACTCACTCCTTAACTACCGATTTCTGTTACTATGATCATATAGCGCATTTGCAAATATCTCAATATCCGGAGCGCTGTAATATGCCCGGATCGTCGTAATGCATATTGCACGAAACGCACAGCGGATTCCATATTCTGACCTGGTCAAAGAGGTCGAGACGAGGGAAGATTATAATCCATATTTCTTACTAAATTCGTCTTTACTAAATTCGTCTTCACAGAATTGCTGCATGGCAGGCAAGTTCTCAGAGAAAAACTTTGCTTGTTCCTCAGAGATCGTGACATCAAAAAGAGGGATAGGATCAAAACCATTTCTTCCACAGCTCATATAATGATATTTTACAACTGCGTAGCGGATCTCATCACGGCGATAAGGAAATTTCACAAGGTATACGCCATTGTATTCTTTAAGAATCGTTCCATCAAAAGCTAAGATATAAGTTTCAGCATTTTCAGTCATAAACAACTATCCCCCTGTAAAAGTCTATAAGTTGTTATTCATAATATACCATAACAGCGAAGCGTTATGGTATAATTGCCCGATATGCAGGGAACTGCTATCTGATCTGCGTATCTGCAATGGCTTCGCTCAGTTATAATGAATGCTGCTGCATTCATTATACCACATAACGACATAAAAAACAACAGGTTTTACCCCGAAATATCGTCGCTGCCCACAATTGATACATATTTCAGTGATTTCGGCATTATTAACTGAAATATCAATAATAATTGAACAATTTTCTTGATATAATCAATTGAATAATCATGCATAATATGGTATAATATAAAATAGTTCTTTGTCATGTATTGACATTTTTGGAAAAGGACTAAAAAGCCTCCGCATAAGAAGTAATACGGAATGTTCCTGTTTACGCTTTGCGGAGAGTACACTATCTGATTTAGGAGGTAAAAAATGAAAAAACTCGTATCACTCGCAATGTCCGCAATCATACCGCTGACAATGATCCTTGAACCTCAGATGGAGGCTGTGGCCTTAGCAGAGAATATCCCTGTTTCGGTACAGAATCACTACGAGGAAATGAGCGAGCTCCGTAAGGAAGCGATCGCTGATTATGAAAAATACGCAAACTCAAAGGTCGTATTCGAAGGCGAAAAGCCCGTATTCCGTATGCTGCTCATCGAAGGCAGAAACCTTGTCAGCAGAACCGGAAAGGAATTTAAATCGACTGAAGAGGATGATCTGATATTCAGCAAGGTCCCCGAGCAGTTTGAGAATCTTTTCGAGTATCTCACAGATCATAATGTTGATATGGTAGTAGACACTCTCGTTATTGACGATGTTCTGAAGCTGTCAAGTGATTATCCGCTTTTTGAGGATGTAACCTTTATCATGGATAAATATGTTCCCTACGGCAAATATGACAGTGTTCTTACACTGATCCCCGAGCATGAGGATTCCGGAAATCCGTGTACTTCACTCGGAACAGGCGCTCCCTTCTCCGGCAGCGGATACGGCTGGTCTCCTATTTCTATACTTGACCATGAATCATATCGTCCCGGCGTACATGAGGATGAAAACTGGCACTACTATACTGTTGATCTTATCCTCCACGAATGGATGCATCAGCTTGAATCGTTCAGAAGCATTGACGTAGGCGACGGAAAAATCATTATGCCTTCTGCAGATATCGCCGGACTCGGAAAGGACGTTGTACTCAGCGAGGACGGGAAAAAGTTCAACAACGGCGTTTACGAATGGGATAATGTATGGCCGGAAGACACTGTACTTGGTCACAGCAAGGAATACTATGTAGGAATAGATATCCAGTCTATCTCCTATTCACGTGCATTCCTCAACGGAGCATTATATAAGCTCGAGGAGAAGCGTAATGTGGGAATGTTCCCTGCATTCTGGAAATTCTACAACGGAAAATTAATGCTCGGTGAATTCTACGGTTATAATGATGATGGATTCAAGACGATGGACAAAGAGAGCCGTAAGATATCATATACAGAGGATCCTGAATACAAAAACAAGGAATATACATGGAGACTGTCCTATAATCTCGGAGGCGATAATATTGAGGTAACCAACGCAGGTTTACCCTTTGGTGTATACTCCTCATGGATTTCACGGCACATCAATGATGTGTTTGCAAAGATAAGTTTCAGCTGTGACGGCGATTACTACATCATGAATTCAGCTAATAACCAGTATCTCACAGTCGGTGAGCCTTCGGCTGACTCAAATGTTGTTCCTCTGTCATTCACTGATTTCAAGGATGATGATTCGATCAAGTGGACGATCTCCTATGCAGGCGATAATTTTGTAAAGATATCTCCGAAATCCGATCCCGGTATAATGCTCGATATTACAAATAACTGGGATGTTGACGGCAATGTTGTAGGCATCTGGCATGAGACCGGATATCCTACTGCTCAGACATTCCAGCTCAGACTCAATCTCGATGATACATATTCTATCTTCCCGCTCCTGTCTGTTAAGCGCTCCCTGACTGCAAGTGACGGTAAGGTCGTGATCAATCCCGATACAAAGAGCTCTGAGCAGAAGTGGAAGATAGCCAAGGCTGACGGCCAGCCCATACCGGCAGAGCCTGTTGTTACAACAACTGAGCCTGTAACCACAACCACTTCTGTTCCCACCACAACAACGTCAGTACCCACCACCACAAAGCCCGTACCCACAACAACAAAGCCCGTACCCACAACTACAAAGCCCGTACCCACAACAACAAAGCCTGTACCCACAACAACAAAGCCCTTACCCACAACAACAAAGCCTGTACCCACAACAACAGTGCCTACAGTTCCGCCTACAACACCTACAACTGCTGTAACAATGAAGCTCCGTGGAGACGCAAATCTCGATGACAAGGTAAATGTTGCAGACGCAGTAGCTGTTCTTCAGTTTGTAGCCAACAAGACAAAATATCCTCTCGAAGAACAGGGAAAGGCCAACGCTGATATCGACGGTTCTGACGGTATAACCGGCACTGATGCTATTGTTATCCAGAAGATAGACGCCGGAATTGCGTAATCCGGGACAAAAGCACACATTTTCAACTGCATAACACAAATATAAGCCGTCCATACAGAGCTGTATGGACGGCTTTTCACTTAACCCCGCCGTGAACTGTCGATCATTGATGCGTGGCATTTTATACTGGCTTAATCTTGTAAACAGGCTGCTCATTTCATATAAGGAGCCATTATCTTATCTATCTCATCTGCAGTAAAACGGTATTTATCCATCTGCTTTTTTATCTCTTCCATTCTGTCACTGCAGGCTTTTGCTTTCTTATCATCGCCTTTTTCTTCATAAACTCCCAGCATGAATGACAGATTTGCATATTCAGCGGTAAGCTTGGTTTCTTCATAATCTTCGGGCAGCTCGATAAACTTTGTATGATACACAAAGTAAGTGTCTGTAACTTCACCGTATGCACGGTGCTTTACTTCATAATCAAAGCTGCTCATGACATTTTTTTCTTCTTTATTTGCATTGTGGGCGATCTCATCCTTTATCATAAAGATCATAAGTAGAACTCCAAGAGCTGCGACCACTATCAATATATTGAAGATAACTTTCAACGGTCTATTCATCTTCTGATACCTCCCCGAGTAATATTCCCTCAATGGTCACGGCTTTTTTTGCCTGCGAATAATCAAAAAATTCATCCACTTCCTGATCCGTCATTTTTAAGTATTTTCTGAACATTGCGCGGAAGTCTGAATTCATATCTTCAATGTATGTGACAAACTCTTCGTTTTTTTCGGCCTCTACATTGCATTTATACACTTCCAGGAAAGAGTCTGTATACATGCACAGGTGGGAAATATCCAATTCGGATGAATCCCAGAAATCCGGATCATCAGATCGTAAAAGGATCTTCTCCCAAAGCTGAACACAGGTATAATACCTGTCAGCCACAAAGTCTAACTTCCGGTAGGCCATGTAAGGCTCTGAACCGAAGGGGATATTGTGATGTTTTATAAAAGATTCAAATGAAATATAATCTCCTTCTTCAAGATAACTTTTCATCTGCGCGCTATATTCCGTTTTATTTTTCAGGGAATCTCTTTTTCTGTCTTCATCTGTCTCTCCTTCTCCGGAAGCGCTGATAACACCCCAGATAACAGCAAGTACGATTATAACAGCAACAAGGATCGCAAAAATGCCGCCCCGTATACCTACACCCTCCGTCTTTTGGGCAGATTTAAGCACTTTATCCTGAGTCTTTCTGAAGCGCTGATCATATTTTCTGACATTTTCATTATGCTTTTTGGCAAGAGGATTGGCATATCCGCAGTCGGGACAATTTAATTCCTCTATTCCGATCGTTTTTCCGCAATTATGACATTTCATTTATCTACTCTCCCTGGATAAGCTCTTGTTTTCTGCTGTTTAATTCGTCTGTATCATGCTTGCTGCCGGATTTTGGGGTGATCAAAGCGATAATGCACAGAACTGCAAATATCACGATCACAATGACCGCGGCGATAAGGATCTTCTTAAAGGCCTTCTTTGTTGCATTATCTGCATCTTTCGTATGCTTTGACAGGTCCTCCCTTACATCCTCAAGCTTATCCATATATTCTTCTTCAGCTGCAGGCTCATAAGCCGTTCCGCAGTAGGGGCATCTTACAAGAGCAGCGTCGAATTCGGCTCCGCAGCTCTCACATTTAGCTATCTTGCCCTTCATATTTTCCAATACATTTACCTCCTGAAACTTATTTTATAACTGCTTTTTCAACCGTATCATCTATTTTTTCAAATACGTTTTTATACTCGGGCAGCGTATTCCTTATCTCTTCGTACTGCTTTCTGCAATCCTCTGCCGTAAGCTCACTTCCGCCTTCGGCATATATTTTTTCCCAGAATATGAGATCTGCATAAGAGCCCACCTTATAGAATTCCTGCATAGGCTCATCTATTTTTTCGCCAAGGCGCATTTTTCTGGACTCTATACCGGCAGTACCGTAGTCTTCTCTTTCGATATACTTCAGGATATATTCTCTTGTGCCATCGTTTCGGACGACCTCTGATTTCGATATATTTGACAGCGTCGATATCAGCAGGGAAACAAATACTATACCCAATATGATATCGGTGATACATACAGCCCATTTTGCTGCTATTTTCAGCTTATTCACCTAAGACCACCTCCTCGATAAATAAGGTCTGTTTGTTTTCAGATGAAGCAAGGTATTCCTCGAGACCTTTATCATCAAGTCCGAAGTAGATCTTCATAGCGGTATCAAGTTTATGCTTCATATCCTCTGCATATTCTCTGTATTTATATCCTTCAAGATCGTCTTCTGCAAAACCATATCTGGTATAAAAAGTAGAGATATAGAGGCGGCACATTCTTATATCCGATTCCTTGTCGTGCGTATTACCTTCACCGTACATAAGAAGCTGTTCCATATTGTTCATGGCATATCTGTACTCACCGGACAGAGTCAGAATGAGCTTATATTCTTCATATTCCGGATCGGTCTCATAAATATGATGTCCTTTAAAAAAATCATGAAAAGCGATATAATCTCCGGCTTCAAGATATCCATTAAGGCTGCCCTTAAAGCTTTCAACATTTTTCAGAGTTTCCGAATGGGCTATATCAAGGTCCATATACTCCGTCTTATCAGCAGCGATCGACATGGTGATCACACCTATGATAAGAAAGACCAGAATAATGCTACCGGTTATTAAAGCCTTATTACTGCTGAGTTTCCTATCGGCTTTCTCTACGGTTTCTTCACTCTTTTTCTGATAAAACTTATGCTTTGCCCTATGGCCGGCACTTTCGATATTATCGCTTCCGCAATAAGGGCAGACTTCATCCAAAAGCCCAACCTCAGCGCCGCAATTTCTGCATTTCATCTGTTATACCTACCTTCTTTTTCATCAGATCTGAAATCTTTACGACTATAATTATAAGCACTAAAAACCGGATGCTATAAACTAATGTCTTTGAGGACAGAGCTGACATCAACACTATAAGTATTCTGTTCAAGATAATTCAGCGTATTATGGATACGTCTGAAAAGCATGACATTCCTCAGAAGACGCATTTCAGTATTGTAGAGAATCATGTCTGATCTCTTCTCAAAAGTGGTCTTCTGCGAAATAATTATAGCACAGTATGGATAAAAAGTCAAACTGAAGGGAAAAAGATTCTGATGTCCGGCAACTTCTTCAGTCTGGGCGTATCTTAGACGATCGTGGCGCAATACACTTGATTCTGATTACTATTTGAAGCACCTGCCTTTCCCATGGGTATAAAAAAGCAGCCCCGTAGGACTGCTAAGTGAATATCCGGTTAATGCAATTCTTGTGAAACGTTATTCTATATATCAGATGTTGTTATTTGGGATCGCAAGAGTTGGATCGCTTGTTCAACAGTTATTATCTTTGCATAACGTGTTCCCCACATGAATTCGTTATAATACTTGTAAGCGGTTTCCTTATCAAAATAGGGATTATCATAGGTTGAATTTGTGTATGATGGAACAATTATGTTGAACCCTTTTTCAAAGCCGCTTTTAATTGTTGCATCCATACAATAGTCTGTTGAAACGCCGACTGTTATAATATCCTTTTCCCCTTTAGAGAGAAGGTATTCTGTTAATCCTGTCATTGGATGAAAGGCACTGTTCACATTCTTTTCAAAACGCTTTTCACTGCTTCTCGGCGCGAATTCCTCATATATTTCATAGTTATCCGCAGATCTATCGAGATCAGTTCCCGGACCGTCATCATGCTGAACATATACGACTTCAACCAGATTCTCTCTCGCTACAGTGATTAACTGCTTTATATTATTTCGCACCGTTTCAAATAAATACAGTCTTTTGTCAAAACAGCCCTTTTGCGTATCTACTACTAACAGTATCATCAACTTCTCCTTAATCTCCGCGTTTTAGAATGCAAAGCTCCATGCTTTCTCTTTATCAGAATTATATCACAGCAGGGAGAAAAAGTCAATCAGCGGCGGTGATTAAACCAGAATAATACAGCATCTTCTTTTGCAAGATTTCAAAAATATTGACGCTGTTCAGGAAAAATGGCACTGAATTAAACCGTGCTTATTTCTTTTGAAATATCAATGCCAATACTTGTCATACTGTTTTCACCAAAGTATTTTGAAAAGGTAGGATCACTACTCTAATTGCATTAATTCTGGTTCGTTATACGAAGGCTATTCTTCACCTGCTTACACTAATGCTTACAATTCAGTAGTGCAGGGATTGATATCATTCACATATTACTTCATCTTCAAACAGATCATCCGGCAAGAAATCACTCATTTCATGCAATGATTTGCTGATAAGCTTATATATGAATTCAGTTGTAGAAAGAGCATATTCATAATATCTGTAACTATCGCCGTAAACTACGATTTTCATTGTATTATTCTCTGGTTTCCAATAAAAAACTGTTCCATTATCGCAATATGCCCATGGTATCAGTCCGTTTATATCGGGAAAGAATTCAAATGGATAGCCCTCGTTTTCATTCGGAACATATCCAAATGACAAAGCATCCTGTTCAAAGGATTGTTTGAGAGTTTCGTATGTTTCTTTCTGTTCCTGGACCATTTGATTCCAATTATCATCAAATGGAGAAATGAACCATATATACTCATTTATTCCTTCGTTGTATTTTTCAAAAAAAGCTGCGGCATCCTTTGGAATATTAATTCCGTTGATGATTTCAAACGTGCTTTCATCATTAATTTTTGAGTATTCTCTCAGTTCATCAATAAAAGAATTCATAATTGGTAACCGTTCCTTTCATTTTCAGACTATTTATTTCCTAATAATATCCCCAAATCCAATATAACGTTTCACGCAAAGGATTACTTCGCATCGCTGGAGATTCAGTAGTGCGAGGCTGTTTTTATTCTTCCTCGACCATAACGGTCATACCTGTTTCCTTTGCGTATGCAAGAAAATCGCAGATTAGCCTGTAGCATTCCCGTGCCCGTTCATCTTTGTAATGTTCCATTCTTACCTTGTAGGTATACAGATCATTCAGGTATTCATCCAGATTTTCGATTGGAATAGGATCATCCCTGAAATCCAATGTTCGCTGAAACTGCTGCCAGTCACGGGTGAAGCCATACCATTCTGTTTCAGGGAATACGGGAAATACAGGCTCACAGAATATGTCCATAAAATACGCCTCCCAGAAGGTAATCCTAAATTCCGGCTGTTCTTTATAGAATAACGCAATCTGACGTTCATCTCCGAACATACCGAGCAGCACATATTCTTCGTTGTTTTTCAGCCTTTCGATATCCATGCAGGTGAGTCTCCTTTCTGCCTGTCCGCATCACCGGTAATTCAGTGGTGCGGGGATTATGCTATGTGGAGTGATGATATAATCATTTGTATTTGGTTATTTCTGCTTTTGCGGCAGTCTGTCAGGGCTGTTCCAGACTGATCTGCAACGGTTGCAGTAGTGTGCTTTTTTACCGGATGCACGAATCATTCCGTATAAGATGCCATCTCCGCACTTCGGGCAGACATATTTCGTATCTTGTTCTTTATCAAAAAGAGCAGGGTATTTTTTGCCGAAGGAGTCAATTTCCGTTTCATCTGGCAATCTGATGCTGTCTGCCATATATTTCCGGTAATTTGAGATATTTTCTGGAGAAATGCTGTTTATCCAGATCGTAAGGCATCTGGGACATCTGGTAATTGCCCGTTTGGTCTGTGCCGTGGTGCCGTGTTCCAGCTTTTCAGTTCTGCAATAAGGACACCATATATCTGTGATTTCTTTTTTATCCCAACCGTAATAGATTCTCAGCCGAGAACCATCACGGAGTTTGATGAGGCGCTGGCGAAGAAGCTGTTGGAGGTAGTCCGTGTAGGTGAGACTTATCTGGAATTCCAATTCAAATCGGGCGCAAGAATGGTCGTTGAAAATGAATAATATAGCAATCCCCGAACACTGGTGCGGGGATTCTTTCATTTTATCTGTTTTTCAAACCTGAACAATCCCGCAGGAAACTGAGGATCATCACACTCATATTCCTCCAAAGGCATATCTCCAGGATGATGTTTATTCAGATATTCTACGATATGGAATCCGCAGCGGTTGACATAAAAGTGAATATTTCTTGTTTCAAAATAAGGTGTGATTGTCTCCCACACAGTAACTTCCGGATGTAGTTTTTCAATTTCGCACCATGCGGCATAGCATATTCCTTTACTGTGGACACCCGGTTTTGTAAATAGGAGTTCAAGGTCACCATGAGTGCCGTCTACTTTTATAACTGCGCCTCCCACAATTTTTCTGTCAGACAGGATTCTATATGCTTCACCGCGGTCGATGGACAGCTCAATCGTCTCGCGTGATATGATTTGCCCGTCATCCTTAAAATGTTCATCACGGCAGCCGAATTCCTCAATAGCACCATAGTTGAAGGCTTCCTGATAATCTTTTATAAACTGTTCACGGTCTGATGCCTCCAGAGGAACAAGCTGTACTTCTGTCATATTCATTCTCCTTTTTATACTCCAAGTCCATATCCTGCCACTATGCCGATAACAGCAGAAATGACTATGATCGCTATCGGGTGCAGTTTCTTGAAAGCAAGCACTGCACCAATAACGAATATTGCAAGTGATAACCAAAAGCCAGCACATGAAAAAACAGTGGTCTGTAAACCGTTTGGAAAGAAAACCGTCATTCCAACAGAAAGGAATGCTGCACCGATAAGCCCTATCACAGCAGGACGCAGGCCGTACATCACACCGTCAACAGCACGGCTCTTGCGGAACTTTTCATAAAACTTCGCTACGATCAGGATAATCACAAAGGACGGCAGGACAACACCAAGCGTTGCACAGACAGCACCGAAAATGCCGCCTGTTCGGATACCAACAAAAGTCGCCATATTGATCGCAAGCGGCCCCGGTGTGCTTTCACTTACAGCAATGAAATCCACGACCTCCGCCTGCGTAAGCCAGCCGTGACGCTCTACTTCGCTCTGTATCAGAGGAAGCATTGCATATCCGCCGCCGAACGTAAACGCACCGATCTTCAGGAAGGTCAGAAACAGCTCAATCCATATCATCGCTCTGCTCCTTTCTGAATATCAGCGACCATATGAGCCCGAATATTGCACAGCCGATTATCACGAACACCGCATCTATTTTCAGGAAAGCTGTCAGCACCAATGCCGCTGCCATGATAACATAGGAAACAGCGTGCTTTTTAATCGCCATGAACATGGTATATACCGCTTTGAGTATCAATGCAAGAACACCTGCACGAATCCCCATAAAGGCATACTGCACAGCTTTTGACTCCTGAAATGCTTTCAGAACAGAGGAGATCACGGATATTATCAGAAACGACGGCAGGACAACGCCGAGCGTTGCACAGACAGCACCGAGTGTCCCGGCGGTACGGCTGCCTACAAAGGTGGCAGCGTTGATCGCAACCGGACCCGGTGTTGATTCCGCTATTGCAACAACTTCAAGTATATCATCCTCATTCAGCCAATGCTTATTATCACAGACCTCGCGCTGTATCAGCGGTATCATCGCATAACCGCCGCCGAAGGTAAAAGCTCCGATCTTCATAAAGGTCAGGAACAGGTCAAGATTCTTATTCACAATATCACTCCCACAGAAAAATTATACCAAATGAAGCAATATTCGTCAATATCCGAATATGCCAAGAATATACTTGACATAAGTCAATAAATATGTTATAATCGACATAAGTCAGAAAGGAGATGCTATTATGCCAAGACCACAAAAATCACGCCGTATCTGTTGTTACCCCGATTACTGGAGCTTTGCGCCCGATCAGGATACAGCTAACGATACAGTCGTTATGTCGCTTGACGAGTTTGAAACGATACGTCTGATAGATTATCAGTCAAAGACGCAGGAACAGTGCGCTCAGGAGATGAACGTGGCGAGAACGACCGTCACAGCGATCTATGATACTGCAAGAAAAAAACTTGCTCAGGCTTTGGTCGAGGGCAGACGCATCGTCATTTCGGGCGGAAATTATACTCTCGATAACACGATCTCGGAGGAGATTGCACGGAAAGGAAGCACTATTATGAGAATTGCAGTAACCTATGAAAACGGTCAGATCTTTCAGCATTTCGGCAGAACAGAGCAGTTCAAGCTCTATGACGTTGCTGACGGCAAGATCATCAACGAGCAGGTAGTTGGAACAATGGGTGCAGGGCATGGTGCGCTTGCAGGATTCCTGAAAAACGCTCAGGCTGACGTTCTTATCTGCGGGGGTATCGGCGGAGGCGCACAGATGGCTATGCAGGAGGCAGGCATTGCTCTTTACGGCGGTAATGTGGGAAGTGCTGACGAAGCTGTAAAGGCATTCCTTGTACAGACACTTGTTCAGAACGAGACCCCTACCTGCGATCATCACGATCACGAGCACGGCGAAGGTCATTCCTGCGGAGATCATAGCTGCGGTAACCACTGATGAAGTACGATCATACTGAAAAGGCGGTCAGGTTATTCTCTGAAGGGTTTAACTGCGCACAAGCTGTATTTACAGCTTTTTCAGATGTTACCGGCATAGACGAGGAACTTGCCAAAAGGATGTCATCATCGTTTGGTGCCGGCATGGGACGTATGCGTGAGGTATGCGGCACCTGTTCCGGTATGTTTATGGTTGCAGGAATTATCTACGGACAGGGCATCGAATACGATGACAATTTGAAAGCGGCGCATTATCAGCGTATACAGTATCTTGCAGAGGAATTTCGCAAGAGGCACGAAACGATCATCTGCCGAGATCTTTTGAAAGGACTTGCGTTAACAAGTACACCGACTCCCGAAAAACGTACTGAGCAATACTATAAAGTCAGACCATGCGTGAAATTTGTCAGAACAGCGGCAGAGATTCTTGATCGCTATCTTGAAGAAAATCCGCCAGGAGGTGCTGAACTATGAGGATCGTCACACTGGTAGAGAACTCCTGCGGTAATGAAAACTGTATCGCAGAGCATGGACTCAGCATCTATATTGAGACTGAGAATCATAAACTCCTGCTCGATACAGGACAGACTGACGCTGTTGTGAAGAATGCAGAAGCTCTCAGTATAGACCTGTCTGCTGTCGATACTGTGATACTAAGTCACGGTCACTATGACCATTCGGGAGGGATACTGCCTTTTTCAAAGCTGAACCGTACCGCACAGCTAATTATGCAGAAGTCAGCCGCCGAGCCGCATTACAACGGTGAACGCTATATCGGCATTGATACTGATATACTCAAGTTGCCGAATGTCCGGCTGATAAACGGCGATATGCAGCTTGATAATGAGCTGTTTCTGTTCAGCGGCATCACAGGCAGGAGATGCTATCCGCAGGGAAACAGAAAACTGTCTTGTATGAGAAAAGGCGAAAAAGTGCCTGATGATTTCATTCACGAGCAGTGCCTTGTCATAAAGCAGAACGGCAGGCGCTGGCTTCTGTCCGGCTGCGCCCATAACGGCATACTCAATATCCTTGACAGATATAAAGAACTGTTTGACAGCGATCCCGATTATGTTATCACAGGAATCCACATGATGAATGGATATATTATTCATGGCTGATAGCTTCTCATTCGATGTAATTTACGAGTTCTCCAGATTTATCCCTAATCTTGTCCATCTCAAGCTCCATATAGCTCTTACTGGCTCCAACTGTTTTGAATAGCTGTATCTTCTTTCCGACAGCATCAATCTTTCTGACACGCTCGGTCAAGGTAACATAGGAGCCGCCCTGCTTCATGCTGTCATTCAGGAAGTAGGTGAAGGTGAGTATCGGGTGATGCCCGTCTTCGATTACGTCTGCAATAAGGTTTATTTTCTGATTCAATATCTCCATCTCCGTTTCTGTCAATTCTTCCTGTGTATCGACTTCTCGTGCCTCTTCGCCAACCATGTCCTTGTAGCCTGCCAAAGTGTTGAAGGACGAGAATTGTGCGGCCCTCTCGTATTCCGACATTGGAGTCCGTGTAGGAGACTGCCAGTGGGGGAGAGCGATAATATCTGCATAGACTACTCTTGCATCAGGTTCATTGCTTTTTATCCCTTTTGCCATCCTTCTTCACCTTCGAAGCATCGGCTCAATGGCCGCCAATCTGGCCGTTTCGTTCTATCGTAGTGCCGCCTTCCATCAGGTTCATGCCTCTCAGTACGGCGTTTTTGCCGAATCTGCCCTGTAGCTGTAATGTTGCCCGCTGCAGAGCGCGTTCACGTTCTTCCTTAAAGAGCTCAAGCTGAACAGAAGCGTCATCCTCCGGGATATTGTTCTCATAGATCAGGTCGCAGGCGCAGATGTTGATCCTGCGCACCATAAGACCGGGATCTATTATCCTGTCATAAAGCTGCATCATGCACTCAGCAATTGCAGTTGTAGAGGATGTCCAGTTTTCGAGGTTTCCCGTACCGTGTGCATGCTTCGGAACAGGCCTGCCGTAGTGATCCTTGTGGACGACACCGTTGTATCGCTTTCCGGTCGATGTGACATTGTATTCATCTTCCTTCGGCGTTCTGCCCCTGCGTACAAACTGCAAGGATGTCCGGTCGTAGCCGATAGTCAGTGTCAGTTTTTTTGTAACAACGTACTTCCTGACCATATCCAGAACAAGCAACTCTGTCATTTCCCGGACAATCAGCCTTGCAAGCTCTGCTGTATATGGCTCTTTCAGGACTTGTCCGGAGGATAGTGAGTTTGTGGAAGGTCTGTAGGACTTGATTGTTGCGATCTCTGTCGGCTCCCAGCCCCATGCATGGTCGATCACGATTTCAGCCTTCACGCCCAGTGCCTTATACAGCAGATCCTCGTTGATCGTACTCAGCCGTGCAATGTCTCCCATGGTATAGCAGTTCAGCGCTGCAACACGGGCTGCGGTTCCGCCGCCAAGTCCCCAGAAGTCAGTCAGGGGCGTGTGGCACCACAGAAGCTCCCTGTATTTCATCTCATCAAGTTCAGCGATACGAACACCGTCTTTGTCGGCTGGAATGTGCTTTGCAACGATATCCATAGCGACCTTGGCAAGGTAGAGGTTTGTTCCGATACCGGCAGTGGCGGTGATACCGGTCTCATACAGCACCTCACGGATCATCGTCATGGCGAGCTCGTGCGTCGTCATGTGGTAGGTGCTCAGATATCCGGTCGCATCGATGAAGCACTCGTCAATGCTGTATACATGGATATCCTTCGGAGAGATATATCTCATATATATTGAGAAAATCTTCGTGCTGATCTCCTCATATAGCCTCATGCGAGGCGGTGCTATGATGTATGACAGTTCCAGTGACGGATCAGCGGCAAGTGCCTCTACATCAAAAGAGGCGGAACTGAAATGATACTTGCCATTCTCATCCCGCGGCAGCAGCTTCCGGCGGAACGCCTCGTTGAACCGTTTCCGGTTGATTTTCTTGACAGCCTGCACGACATCGAACAGTCGGGCACGTCCGGAAATGCCGTAGGCTTTCAGCGGGGGTGTGACCGCAAGACAAATCGTTTTCTCAGTTCGGGATTCGTCTGCTACTACAAGATTAGTTGTCAGAGCGTCAAGATGCCTGTCAACGCACTCGACCGAGTCGTAAATACTCTTGAGATCTATCGCGATGTATGTTTTCTCCATAGCCGCCGCCTCCCGTTTGTCAGAATCTGGTTTCCACCCATTTTTCCAATTGTTCCTGATCGATGATTTTCTTTGCAACAATTGCAGTCAGTTTATCCGTCAAAATACAGGGCGTATGTTCCGCAGCTGACAACAGTTCTGCCGCGGGTGTTTCCAGACGGAACGCCTTTCGTATCCGCATGATGGTTTTTACCTTGTTTTCCGGACATTTCTTCAAAACAACCTTCACATATGCCGACCAATCCACATTGTTTTTCTTATCTTGAGAAAAAGCATGCCCTCTTTTATACCATTTTGTAAAATTCTGAAGGTGATCGGGGGTAGCTGTACCAATGGATCCCTGCTCCATAAATCCAAATCTTGTGATATTACTGCCTGATTTCATAACAAGCTCATAGTCACCGTTATCATTGCTGATCGGTATCCATTCCGCTGCAGATTCAGCAAAACCAAGTGTTACATATCTTTCGGCGATTTCTTCAATATCATACAGGATGCCCTCATCAAATACCATTTTGTTTCCTGAAAGCAGAAAATCCCGATACACTTTCGGAATCACGATATGCAGCCTATTTTCAACTTCCATTATCTGATTTTCTGTATTCTTCATAACATTGACCTCACTTATACTACTTAACCCTTACGAGGGCATTCCACATACCATCTGCCGACACTGCTGACATGATGTGTATTCGCTTTTTCTAAAGAAGAGATACTTGAGCTCTCCCTTTATAACGACCGTATAACAGCCGCAGGTCAGGCTGTCGTGGTTCGCACCGGCAGGCCTGAAATCTTTGACCGCTTCGATTCTGAAAACACGTCCGTCCTCCCATGTGATTGTTCTCGGCTGCATATAGCCTGTTGCATCAAAATCGGAAGTGACTTTGACATATTTTCGCTCCATCCGGATTACCGGCTGTTTCATGCCACCGCCCCCTTTATATCTGTGGCTTGATTTGTCTTTCCTTATAATGTTTCCTGCAAAGCGAGATATAGCTCTCGTTGCCGCCGAGCTGTACCTGTTCTCCCTCAGTGACCATTTCTCCGTTCAGGAGTCTTGCATTGAAGTGCGCTCTCTTGCCGCACCAACAAATGGTCTTGATCTGCTCTATATCGTCCGCAAGCTCCATAAGCCGCTGTGCGCCGGGGAAAAGATGACTCTGAAAGTCAGTCCGCAGGCCGTAGCAGATGACGGTAATACCGTGAAAATCCACAAGATCACTGAGTTCGTCTATCGTTTCCGGCGATAAGAACTGCACTTCATCAACGATTATACAGTCATAATGCTCACCAATATAGTTTTCAAGGAAGTCTTCTGCAAATTCGCAGGGTTCCTCCAAACCAATGCGTGGCTTTAGAAGTACAACTTTCTTGTCACGTTCATAGTAGTTATACCGCACCATAAGTGCATTGGCAGTCTTGGAGCTGCCCATCGCACCGTAGCGGAATATTAGTTTTGCCATTTATTTTCCCTCATTCTGTATTATCGTCCTGGGTTGCCTCATCGTTTATATACTGCATAACATCATCCCATATCAGATCCCAGTATTCATTTATGTCATAGCTTCCATCCGGTTGACTTATCTCAAGAAATCTGGATAAATGCGTTGAAACGTTTTCTAAGTCACTGTCAAAAAGGAGATCGCTGCATATCTGATGAAGAGAAATGTTTTCTTCAACGTTTTCCGGTGATCTTGTCCTAAAGTATCTGTATCCGTTTTCATCACAGTATGTATCACCAAGCAGACCTAATTGACTGCGCTTTCCGTTATCATTTATGTAAAGTGTAAGGTCGTTTGGCCCTGGCGTGGCAGGTGTCTCAGGTTTATCAGGAAATTCCTCCCACTCCATTGAGTTCAGGATCTTTGACAGTTTCTTTACTTCATCAGCAGACAGAACACGAACGCTCGGAAACAGTGCCGTACCTCCGAAGCAGACATAAGCGTCGCTGATATCACCGAACGGAGAGGTCAGCTCAGATGGTTCATCCAAAGAATCTGCGATCCTGTCAAGCTCCTTTAATCTAATTTCAGTGACAGTGGTAATTTCGGCAGTTGTCTCAGTTGCTGTTGTAGTCGTTGTAACCGCTGTTATAGTCGTCGTTGTAGTAGTCTCAGCTGTTGAGTTGCTCGTTGCTGTCTCTGTTGTATCAGTCGTGACTGCCGCTGTGATATGGCTTGAAGTTGGTTCAACTCCTGCATCAGAACCGTTCTTTTCACTGCATCCGGTAATAGCAACTAGGCATAGTGCAGCAATTAAACAGCGAAAAATAGATCGTTTGGTCATAGCTTTGTTCTCCGTTTTTTTCATGATCATTCCTCCTCGTCCTCTGGATGCAGAACACGATACAACTCGATATGCTCATCCGATGCGAGATCCTTTTCTTCAACAATACCCATGACCTTGCCGATCAGGATAACATGCTCATCAGAATTGAAGTGCATGGTATCATAATCTTCGTTATACGAATGCAGGCCGTCCTTCTGGTATTCCTTGATGTATGTCTCGTTGCCGATCATAAATGCGCCGACATCTCCGGGTTTCAGCTTTCCGCAGCCGGGATAACGCCGTACCAAAACAAGATCACCGTCATAATACTCCGGCTCCATACTGTTACCGCTGACAGTAAATACACAGTCGGCACTGTCAACCTCTTCCGATGAATAGAGATAGATATCCTCACCCTCGTCATCAAAGTCTGCAGAAACATCGAAACCTGCGGCCAGCTGCTTCTGGAACTTGATGAGCTTTGTGATAGGCGGACACTCCTCCGCACGCTGTCTTTCTGTCAGTGTGTCAAGCACCGCATTGAATACAGACTTGTTCTGGTCGTTCAGATATCTGTAATCTGCAATAATAGCACGTTCTTTTGCTGTAAAGTTACGCAGCGGGTCATCAACACCGAACAGTTCATAGAATCCGATCCCGAGAGCCTTGCATATCTTCGGAATCTGGTCGAGATCAGGGCGTGTTCTGCCGTGCTCCCAGTTGCTGATGGCGTTGGACTTGACGCCGAGCATCTCAGCAAGTGCCATCTGCTCTATCCCCTTTTTCTCACGGTAATACTTTACGCGCTGTCCTACAATGTGTATTTCCTTTTTGACGACCTCCTCCTGCTTTGTCACATTAAATGCAGCAGAAGTCGGTTCACCTGTCTTTTTCTTAGCTCCCATAATAGATTCCTTTCACAGCCAATATGGTATTGATCGGGCTGCCAGATCCATCAATGTACAAATCAAACAAATGTTCTATAAAAATATTGTGCAGCCCTACAAAGTTTTCCTGTCGGCATTCTGCTCCGGAGTATGAAAACTCTAGCTGTCATGCCATCTTTGTGTTTAGTATATCACATTATCACGAAAATGTCAAGCGTATTTTCTATTGACATTTTCGTGATAATGATGTAATATGTTAATGTCGGTATCCGGCCTACGGAAAAATGATACCTCAGTCCGCCTTAAGGTGTGTGGCAGACGGGGCAGCAGTCGTGCAGGGTACCGCTTCGCCATCACCCCACTTCGCCACGAAAGATAGAGAGATCCAGAACAAGAGATAGGGACAGTATCATAGAAACACAAGTTGCGAAATAGGAGGCGTAAATGACTATATATCTTGACAGAGGACCATTTCTCACCATTCCCGACAAGCTGCATCCGGGGCAGTACAAAGTGATCCGTAACCCGGACTGGCATGGGGAACTTCCGGAGATCGTGTCCTTCACCGATTTTCTCAAATGGAACTACACATTGGAGTATGGTCGGCATATCCGTGAACTACACTACTATCGTCAGCTCCCGCTGCCGTGGGGCGTTCCGAGTGATGCCGATATCGAAACTGTCATCATAGAGGAAGGCAGATATGACCGCATAGACCACGATTCCTTTGATATGTATGTGATCTGCAATGTCGTGTACGATATGAACGGGTACAGGCAGTGTCAGAAATATATCGTACACGGTTATTACTGCTCCAACGGCGGATCGGATTTTCTGTGTGATGCAGAACTGTACAACGGGCAGTTTATCCGACTGAACAATCCTCTGGATGAATTTCTGGTGCCTATCCTTTCAAAGAAGGATTTTGAGAGCATAGCTCAGGAGATATTTGACGGCTTTTATCCCTATAAATCAAATTATCCAGGCTGCATCAATACATTTGTGATTGCGAGGTTTATGGGACTTGACATAAAGTATGCCCGCCTTTCAAAAAACGGCAAGGTCAAGTCCAAGCTGATCCTTGATAAGCGGGATACGACCGTCTATGATAAGGACGGCAAAGCGATCAAAATGAAAATTGGCGGTCCTACGATCCTTGTGGATGAGTCTCTGGAGGAGGAAGAAGCACAGAACGCTATTATTCATGAGTGCGTTCACGCTCATCTTCACAACCTGTTCTATGAGCTGCAGAGCTATTATCGGAAAATGGTTGGCAGGAAGATGCCGGAGTTCAATGACTACTTCTACTCCAAGACACAACGCAATTGCCTGAAATGGATGGAAACGCAGGCAAATGCGATCCCGCGCTTTATTCAGATGCCGGAGGAACAGGCATCCGAGGTCATTCTAAACTTCTTTGAGAAGCTCCCCGGCGAGCCTGATTGGGACGATTACAGAGAACTGATCGATCTTGTAAAATGGAAGTTCGGAGTATCCCGAAATGCTGCGAAGAAGCGTATCATTGAACTTGGGTGGCCGGAAGTGCGCGGTGTGTATGTCTACAACACAACAGGATATGTCGAGGACTACGATGTAGAGCTGAGATTCCCGGATGATTATACCTATACGCTGTCATTCAGTCACATTTCCGATGTATTTGCATCCTGTGAGACCTTCGCAGAGCTTGTCCGTTCCAAGAAGTTCATCTATCTGGACGGTCATGTTGTCATCAACAGTGACAGGTATATCCGCAAGGAACGCGGCATCGCTATGGGCTTGACCGAGTATGCAAGACATCATATGGCAGAGTGCTGTCTGGATTTCAAACGTGTCTATGCAGAATTTGACTACAGCTATACCTATGGCGAGCTGCATAAGGACGAATTGACAGAGATCACAGCAGAGAATCGTTCGTTCAGCGATGAGCAGCGAAAGAAGATCCGCATGGCAATGTATGAGATATCTGAAGAAAACGATAAGCTCGCTAAACCTTCAAAAGTCAACGAATTCGGCAAGGCGGTGCGATTCCATATGGAAAGATGCGGTGTTACCTCAGATCAGGTCGCAGACCGCAGCGGTATGGGCGTGAACACTGTCAACAAGATGCGCAGCGGCAAGAAAGTGAAGCTTGAAACAGTGCTGGCATTCTGTGTAGCTTTGGAGCTCGAGGAGTCGTTCCGTATCGACCTTATGCAGAAGGCAAAAGTAGAATTTGATATGAGCAATCCAGCGCACAGGCTGTATGTGACTGTATTCGAGCTGATGCCGAAGGCAAATGTATTCCAGATAAATGATCTGCTGAAGGCAGAAGGCTTTACGCCGTGGACGAGAGACTGTGAGGAAAAGAAACGGTACGCTAAGAAAAGTATGTAAAAACGACATTTTCAGGAGGCTTTCGGGCCTCCTTTTTTATACCCTGAAATATTTTATGCAGCCCCCGGAAAAAATGGGGGCGATTTGCGCTTTTGAAACAGTTTAGAAACAGAATGTTCATAGAATATCCATTTAATTTAGATAATGCGAACAACTACGGACTAATGCAAGAGGGCGATACAAGCACAGTGCATAAAAAACAGCCCCCATTTTTTATGTATGTAAAAGAAGATTCGGATATGTTATGATATAGACACAGTCAAGGACAGGCTCAGCCTACAGGACTGTAAACAACACTTCAATGCCGGATGCATACGGCAGCGGATAATCATACAGCTTATATGCCACAGCTATACCCTGTGGACGGCAGACCAAGCTGTATGTTCTCCCTCTGTATGCATCCGGCTATTCTTATGCCGAAGCATAAAAAATCACATTTGTTAGTCAAGGCGCGCATTGGCGGACAGATGCTCATAACGGAATGCAGTAGGACTTGTGGTCTGTACAGACCGCGGCTGTATTCCGTGTGGACATCGTCTGCCTGCGTGCCTTTTACGCAGTAGGAGCATCTGCCGCGAGTGCGTTCCTTGCTGAAAGGAACGACTATGAATATGATCACTGTAACAGATAGAACTACCCTCGGAGAACTGCTCACCATTCTCGACCTTGCTGAAAAGTCCGGCAAGACACCTACTCCGAAAGAGCTGTTTGAGACCGCCGGTGAACCGATTGCAGAAACAAATGACTGCACACTGTTCAGCAACGGCTTTGCGATCTATCAGAATATCACCGGTCGCACCGTTGTGTGGCTGCCGTACTGCAAAAGCTTCACTTTTTACTTCAATAAGCTGAGAGACTCGGAAAAGGATAGCTTCCGAGAGTCCTACGAACTGCCGGACGGCTTTCTCGCCGCACAGCCCTGGATCCTTGCAGTAACTTTGATCGGCGATCACCGCATTGAGGCCAACAGCATGAACCGCACCGGAAGCCGCAAGGATACCACAGATTATGACAGCGCAGACAACGGAGATAAGGACGGTGATATGGAACGGGCAGTAGCAGACCCTTTTCGCAGAGTCTTCAACTGGTACGACGGACGCATGGGTGAAAATCCGCAGGATGCCGTGGAGCGCCGTGAGACCAGAGAAGAAATGCTGACAGCGATGACGGAGAAGCAGAGAGAAGTCTTTGTAATGTACTACAGAGACTGCATGACACAGAGCGACATTGCTTCTCTTCTCGGAGTGGATCAGACTACGATTCGTGATCATCTGAGAGGCGCCTTGAAAAAAGCAAAAAAATATTTGCTTTGATACCCCTAAAACAATCACTCCCACGACAGTATATGAGAGGCCATGATGCTCCTCACGATAATTCATTGGCCGCAAGGCCGCACAGAAAGGAAAAGCCTATGGAAAACAGAACCCCGAAGAACCGCTACAACGGCGGTGCCGCAACCGATCCCGGCAAGTCCGCAGGTAAACCGGATGCCCTGAAGCTGCTTGAAACGGCAATGGACAAGCGTGCCGGAGACATCGCACAGACCGCAACAGATATGTTCCGCTTCATGTCGATGGCATCGGCTATGCTCCCGAACATGGAACTGGATGTCGGTGTGTTCCGCCTGAAAATCGATGACGAGGGCGTTTTCTTCGAGATCCGCTACCCGGACGATTTCAGAAAGAAGCTCCGCAGGGACAGCGGTGTCAGCGGGAAGATGCCTGAAAATGATGATGATGACGAGGAGGGACTGATATATGACGGAGACTAAAAAGAACAAGCTGCCGGAGCCTATTCCGGTAGACGCAAAGAAGCTGATCGACGGACTCGGCACGATCTTCGGCGGTGTTATCCAGCTTCTGAATTCAATGGAGCCGGGCATGGCGCAGCAGCTTGCAGATATGGCGATCAACGGTGTGCCGACGGAGACAGCTCCGGAGACTATCAACCCGGATGAATTTGAGGAGATCCTTTCCGCTGATGATCTGCCATGGGACACTGAGCCGGAGGAAAAGCCGAAGGAGCAGCCGAAAAAGAAAGCCGCTGCAAAGAAACAGGAGCCCGCATCGGAACTGACTGCCGATGACCTTATTAAGGTCGTGACCGGCAAGATCAAGCAGAACAGAGCCAACAAGGACATGGTTCTCGCCCTGCTGAAATCATATGGCGCAGCAAAGGTCAGCGACATTCCGCAGGACAAGTACGAGGCATTTCTCACCGATGTGTCTCAGCTCTGACCGGGGTGATCGGATGCCGGATGTACATGCGCTTCTGAGCGCATCCAGTTCAAAACAGTGGCTGCACTGTCCGCCTTCCGTTCGCCTGCAGGAGAACTTCCCGAATGAAAGCTCCGTCTATGCCGAAGAAGGTACATTCGCCCATGAGGTCTGCGAGTACAAGGTCCGAAAGTATCTGCATGAGCGCGTGAAACGCCCGCAGTCCGAGGAGTTCGACACTGAGGAAATTGAGCAGATCACCGATGTATATGCCGAATTCGTCATTTCCATCATTGAGCAGATGCGGGAGAACGGCTGTGAGCCACTCGCCTTCGTGGAAGAGCGTGTTGATTACAGCCACATCGCTCCTTCCGGCTTCGGAACAGCGGATATGCTTATTATTGGCAAGGACGAAAACGGCAGAGGTCTGCTTCATGTATGTGATTTCAAGACGGGCAAAGGCGTGTTCGTGGATGCAGACCACAACAGTCAGATGATGCTATACGCACTCGGAGGTTTAGCCGCCTATGGCTTTTTGTATGATATCGAGATCGTTCGTATGAGCATCATCCAGCCCCGTCTTGACAATATCAGCACCTTTGAATGCAGCAGGCAGGAGCTTGAGGACTGGGGCGAGAGCATCAAACCGACCGCTCTGCTTGCTTTCGAGGGCAAGGGCGAACAGCATCCCGGTGACTGGTGCCGCTTCTGCCGTGCAAAGCCTGTCTGCAAGGCGTGTGCCGATGAAGCACT
>Ga0247608_10000196_pt1 | contig 108554 bp, 81 predicted proteins | sample 176DNAGHGlowgp2_FD_193490 | JGI IMG/M metagenome (GOLD analysis project Ga0247608, IMG submission 193490) | Sheep rumen microbial communities from Palmerston North, Manawatu-Wanganui, New Zealand - 1766 DNA GHGlow gp2 | ecosystem: Host-associated > Mammals > Digestive system > Stomach > Rumen ...
GCACCACAACGCTGTCTATTACCTCGGGCGGTGCAAGCATCAGCAGACAGTTGAAGCTGAGATTCCCCTTTGAGGAGCAGCTTCCCCAGCGCTTTCTCTGACACCGTATACCTATCTTCCCGTATGTAACTCCGACGAGCGGTGCGTAGTAGCTGACACGTCCGGGAATGTAGGCAGCCGCACGTTCGGCAAGCTGTTTTATATCCTCCGCACTAAGCACCGGTACAGCGGGACGTGCATCTATCTCCGCAAGATGCCTGACTATCCAGTCAGCCTTTGCCGCAACAAAGCGGTCAATGTCCTTCTGCGGCAGTCTCAGCGGCGCACGTATGATGACACGTCCGTCAGGTGATATCTGTATGCTCAGAGTTTTCCGCTTGCTGCGGATAAGCTCCGTTCTTTCTGCGAGATCAGTCAACCGGTTCTCCTGCCTTTCTCAGTATCTCCTCACGCTGTTTTCTGTCATAGAGGAAGACATAGAATATATCGCCGTATTTCGGCGTATGGACGAGGTGACCGATATCATCGACCTCGCGTATCTTTCCTGTACGGGTGATTATCCGGTAGGAAACGTAGTCCAGACCGTCAGGATTCGAGTTTATCTGCCGCGTGATGGAACGTTCAACTCTGTCAAGATCGTCCGGATGAACGATATTCTTGAAGCTGTCTCCGCTGAAACGCAGCAACTCGCTCATGGAGCTGCACTCAAAGAGGGCATAAAGCTGATCGTTCGCAAAGAGTATCTCCTCCTTATCGTCAGCCTTGTAGACAAGTATAGCGCCGGGGATGCCGGATACTATATCGGAGAGATTGAAGCTCAGCAGAGTACGCTTCTGCTTGTGCATATCCGGGCTGAACTTTATGAAGCTGTCACGTCGGTTCATCTTGACATTGTACATAGCCATATCCGCGCATTTGACAAGCTCTTCGTAGTCCGCAGCCTGATCCGGGTACATGGCGTAGCCGATAGAGAATGTGAAACGGCAGACGGTATTGTTCAGCTTTATCGAATGGGGCTCATCAGAGAACCGTCCTATCTCCTCGATAGCCTCCTGATCGGTGCGGTGCTTGAGCAGGACGATGAACTCATCGCCGCCGTTCCTGCCGATAATGCTGTCCCTGCCGAAGAAGCGTTCAAGGCTCCTTGCAGCATGGCGCAGGACGATATCACCGGTCTCATGGCCGTACTGATCGTTGAAGCGTTTGAAGTGGTCGAGATCGATTATGATGAGTGCGCCCGAGCCTGAGGGCGAACAGTTCAGATATGCGGAGATATGGCTCTCCGAAGCGCTCTTGTTGTAAAGTCCGGTGAGTCCGTCGTATTCAGCGCGTCTCAGCGCTCTCATGCTCTCGTCGTAGATATCCGTGAGATCAAGGACGATGAAGACGCCGATAACGGAGCTGACGCTCTTTGTCAGAAGACAGGAGAGCTGCTTGTGATATTTCGTGCCGCTGAGTATGCAGTCATAGGTGGCCGAGAAGAAGGTCTCCCCGAGCGCATACTGCTCCGTCAGATTGCTGCGGCTGAACATGGAGTGCAGGTCTTCCCCTGAGTTATCAGGTATCCATGTGATAAGTATAGAGGAAAGAACATCATCGAGGGTGTTGTGCCTGTATACCTTTGTAACAGAACGGAAGGATTCACTTGAATGGAAGTCAAAGAGGATGTTTTCCGTGAGATCGGCGGTGAAGTAGGTGGATTTGTCCAGCAGGCTTTTAAGAGATGGATAGTGAAGGCTCGAAGCAAAGCACCGGCCGGTTATCTCATAGAGAAGGTCAGAAGTAAGACCATGAGGTCCGATTGTAGGCGGCATAGTATCCTCCTTTCTCAATGATGATTATATCATAATTATTATACCATAAGTTATGTTTTTTGTCAAGATTGCACCAATCATTCTCCTATATTTATATTCATATACTTTTCAGAGAAGTTTTTTTGCGCCAGATATTGACATTTCCTGTCAAAGGGTATATAATAACTATCGCCGTGTATTGCGGTTATAACTGCCCAAAGGGCATGATCGAAGGTGTTTTGATGCAGATCTCCCGGATCAATGAAATATATCTCAGCCGGCTCGTTCCGGCGGAAGAAAACTACAGAAGGACAGCAGAGGCTCTCGGAGTTGAAAAGCTCTCGGACGCAGAGGAGCTTGAGCAGGTGCTCAGAAGCTCTGAGGGACAGGCAGAATACAGTATATACATATCAAACGAGGAGAAGGAATGTCCCTCTGCGGACGAGATAACCGGAGTTTTCCGGAAATGCTCCGCTGAGGAAAACGGAATAAAGGTGACGGTCACCTCCGAGGAATTCCTGAACCTTGTGGACAGCGCCTCAAGACTGACTGAGGACAGCAAGCCCAGAAGCCTTGTACACCGTGACGGCGATCTTCATCCTGCCGTACACGTATGGATAATCAAGCGCCGTGATATGGGCGTATATGTTCTCCTCCAGAAGCGTGCCGACAAGAAGGACACTGATCCCGGCTGCTATGATGTTTCCGTTGCAGGTCACCTCTCACAGGGAAATGAGTTCCGCAGTGCCGCTGTACGCGAGACAGCCGAGGAGCTTGGCATAAAGATCCACGGAAGCCAGCTGAGGCACATCGGCAACCTCAATTCCCATACAGTAAGCGATGGCATCGATGATAATGAGTATGTAGCTGTATACATCTACCGCGAACCGGTGGACGAGAACAGCATCACTCTCCAGCAGGACGAGGTGTCCGAGGTATGCTGGGCAGAGGTCGATGAGCTCCTTGCAGTAATGGACGATGCAGATTTCCCGAACTGCATAGACGTGCGTGAGCTTGTAATGATAAAGAAGGCAGTATTCTGATAATAATGAAGCCCTGAGACTATGAACGGTCTCAGGGCTTTTCTTATACATTTTTGAAGACAATGACTATCACACCGATATGCAGGAGCACACCGATGATATTGACCGCCCAGAAATACCAGTGCTTCGTCTTGTGGCGGAATATCTTCATCCCGAACAGTGCTCCGGCAGCACCTCCGAGCATACCTGCGGTCAGGAGAGTGGCTTCCTTTATCCTCCATTTATTCTTCTGAGCCTTCTTCTTGTCGATGCCGTACATGGCAAAGGTGACGACTGACATAAGAGCTATGAAGCCCAGCACAGCCAGGAGCGCCACGGGCAGTTCTGCTGCATTATTATTGCTCATATCCTTCCTCCTTATTCACTGACACTGAAATCCGTATCAAGGGTGCATAATACCTCATATCCGGGATATTTCTCCTGTATCTCCTTTACAACATGGTCATATACTGAGAGCCTGTCCTCTGCATCGAAATCAACAATCATATCGAACTGTATGGTTTTCTGCTCCTTGTTCATTCCGAAGCCGTGTACCTGTATCACATGGTCATGGGAAAGAGCGATGTGCGAGATGTCATCACGTATGCGTCGAAGCTCCTCATTTTCCTCGTCCATGGCATAGATGCTCATTGCCGTGAGTATTATACCGTGCTTGTTATATACGTCAAGAGCAGCCTTCCGCTCCAGCTTGTCTATCTCCACGGCAGTCATGGTATGGGGCACTTCCGCGTGCACCGAGCAGTTGAGCCTGCCGGGACCGTAATCGTGGAAGATGATATCGAATACTCCGTTTATCTCCGGAAGCTCAAGGAGAGTGTCGCGTACAGCCCTGACCGTATCCTTGTCCGCTCTGTGACCGAGAAGGTCGGAGATAGTACCTTTCAGCATCTCTATACCGGAGCGTATGATTATGACAGATATCACAGCACCGAGCCACGCTTCGACCTTGAGCCCCGTGAGAAGGAAGAGGATGGCAGCGCCGAGTGTCGAAAGGGAAATGAGCACATCATTGATCGCATCTTTTCCCGAGTTTATGAGTGAATCGGAATCGACTCTCTCTCCAGTCCTTTTGACGTATCTTCCAAGCACCAGCTTTACGACTATGGCTATGATGACTATGATGATGGAAGCAGCGTTATAGTCAGGCGTCTGCGGAGCTATGATCTTCTTTACCGACTCAACAAGAGAAGTGACACCTGCATAGAGAATGATGACTGATATCACCATGGCGCTGAGGTATTCCGCTCTTCCGTGTCCCCATGGATGCTCCTTGTCGGGCTGCTTGCCTGCGAACTTTGTACCGATTATGGTGATTATGGAAGAACCGGCATCGCTGAGATTGTTGACAGCGTCAAGAGTAATGGCGATAGAGTGGGAAACTATACCTACAAAGGCTTTGAAGGCCGATAGGAATAAATTTGCGGCTATACCTATTATACTTGTGCGGATTATGGTCCGGTCTCTGTTTGCTGTGTTGTTTTTCTCCGGCATATCATGCACTCCTTACAATAATGTATCTCTGATACATTATACCACATCTTCGCCCTGCCTGCAATACCCGTGCAAACAAATAACAGTCCGCCGGCATATAATAAGGCATGGAGATATCCATACCTCCACAGAAAGGATAAGTTTTATGCCTAAGGTATTTCTCAGCCCCTCGACTCAGGAATGGAACAGCTATGTTTCCGGCGGCAACGAGGAGCTTTATATGAACCTGTTAGCGGACAGACTTGAGCCATATCTCCGCTCCTGCGGTATAGCCTGTGTCCGCAACGATCCCTCAAGGAACGTGCAGGGCGCCATAGCTGATTCCAATGCCGGCAGCTATGACGTCCACCTCGCCCTCCACAGCAACGCCGCTCCTGAAAGCCTTTCGGGCCGTCTCAGAGGAGTTGACGTCTACTTTGCACCGGGAAGCAGCCTCAGTGAGAAGCTTGCCAACATCATTGCGAACAACATGAAGGCAGTCTATCCTCTCCCCGACAAGGTGAAGGCAGTCCCGACCGGTTCTCTCGGCGAGGTGCTCCGCACGAAGGCAGTCGCCGTGCTTGCAGAGATAGGCTACCACGACAACTACGCCGATGAGGCATGGCTGAAGAGCAATCTTGAAAACATAGCCCGCAATCTTGCACGCTCACTCTGCGACTACTTCGGAATACCCTTCATACAGCCATCTGCCGTGCGCTGGGGTACGGTGGTAACAGACGGCGCCAATCTCAATATCCGCAGCTATCCCTCCCTCAGCGGCAGGATAATAGGCGTTATCCCTTCCGGAGCCACCGTGATGATAAGCGGCGAAACAGAAGGGTGGTATGTTGTCGGATACAACGGCATCATCGGCTATTCGAGCAGTGATTATATACTGATTTAACGGCACAGCTGTTTCTTCAACTATACTCAATTAATGTACGGGCGGCAGGAAGCTGTCCGTACATATTTTTACGATAATAGAATAAAACGTTACTTATATGGTATAATTCGTAGGTTTTTACACCATTTCTGCAAAACGTGCGTTGACTGATATGGTCAATAGTGATAAAATTATTAGTGTAAGATGGAATATGTATGTACATATATCTGTCGAAAAAAGAAAGATCAGGCAAACCTCTCTCAATATGCCTGAAAGAATGGAGTTGGGTTTATGAAGAAAAACAGAAGGATCCTTGCGGCGGTAACGGCTGCCTGCATGATCCTGCCGCCGGTGACAGCCATACCTCCGGCGCCGCAGGCCGTTGTCTCAGCGGCAGAAGTCTACACACACGACGATGACCTTGTCATGTGGTACACCGGACAGGCAGGTACCTACAGCACAGACAATGCCTTCGACAACAGTGAATCGTTCTACAAGGCGCTCCCGGTGGGAAACGGCCGTATCGGAGGCATGGTATACGGCAACTGCCCCGAGGAGACTATCGACATCAATGAATGTACAGTGTGGAGCTCCGGCCCCGGCAACAACAATCACGATGGCGCGGCTAATTACCTGAAGGAGGCTCAGGAGCTTCTCAAAGCGGGAAAGTACAACGAAGCCAACAGCCTTATCGGCCAGAGGATGATAGGCGGCGGTGAGGCGAAGTATCAGAAGGTGGGCGAATTAAAGCTGAATACAGGCCACGAGCGGCCTGAGAATTACAGGCGTGAGCTTGATATGAACGATGCGGTCACACGCACCACCTATACCATAGGCGGGAAGAAATATACACGTGAGACATTTGTCAGCCATCCCGATCAGGTCATGGTCACAAGGATAACCTGTGATACTCCCGGTTCAGTATCACTGACTGCCGGATATGATCATATCCTCAACGGCGGAGTTACTACCGACGGGGATGATACCCTTGTAGCCAACGGTCACGGCAGCGAGGATCTCTGGATAAAGGGTGCAGTATATTTCTCCACCCGCTCGAAATTCATTCCCGAGAACGGCAGAGTCAGCGCCGGTGACGGCAAGGTCAGGGTATCCGATGCGGATTCAGTCCTTATCATCACTTCGGTACGCACGAATTTCATCGATTACAGGACCTGCAACGGCGACGAGAAGGGCGATGCCGTCAGAGATATAAAGGCGGCAGAGGGAAAGAGCTATGACGAGCTCTACGCCGCCCACAAGGCCGACTATCAGGAACTGTTCAAGAGAGTGGACGTTGACCTCGGCGGAGACAGTGCAGTCACCAATTCAAAGACGGTGGACAAGCGCATACAGGAATTCGGCCGCTCCGATGATCCCAAAATGGTCAAGACGCTCTTCCAGTACGGCAGATACCTGATGATAAGCGCCTCCCGTGACGCGCAGCCCATGAACCTGCAGGGTATATGGAACAAGTATTCATCGCCTGCATGGGGCAGCAAGGCAACGACTAACATAAACTACGAAATGAACTACTGGCCGGCTATGACCACCAATCTTGCGGAATGCTTCCAGCCCTTTGTTAACAAGGCGAAGGATCTCCAGTATGCAGGAAACGAGACAGCAAGAGTGAACTACGGCATAACCGACGGCTGGGTACTTCACCATAACACGGACCTCTGGAACCGTACAGGCCCGATCGACGGCACATGGGGACAGTGGCCCACCGGCGGTGCATGGGTATCGAATATGCTCTATGATGCCTACCGCTTCAATCAGGACGAGGAATACCTCGCCGAGATATATCCTGTTATAAAGGGCAGCGCGGCCTTCCTCAACAAGCTGATGATACCCGTGACTATAAACGGTCAGGAGTATATGGCGATAAGCCCGAGCACCTCCCCGGAGATAAATCTTCCGCCCTTCCCGGACGCAAGCTGTGACCAGAGCGTCACCATGGACAACGGCATAGCCCGTGAGCTGTTCAAAGGCGTGGCGGAGGCCTCTGAGATACTCGGGAAGGATGCAGACCTCCGCAAGGAGCTCAATTCAAAGCTCACACTTATCCGTCCCGAGACCATAGGCAAGTGGGGACAGATACAGGAATGGGCTCAGGACTGGGACAACCAGAACGAGAAGCACAGGCATATCTCCCATTTGTACGCCCTCTATCCCGGCTTCGAGATAACCCCAGAGGATAACCCCACCACAGCCGCCGCAGCAGCAAAGTCGCTGAATGCAAGAGGGGATGACGGCACAGGCTGGTCCGAGGCATGGAAGCTCAACTGCTGGGCAAGACTTGAGGACGGGGCTCATGCCTATAAGCTCATCAAGCTACTCATAACTCCCGTAGGCAGCAGCGGACGTCTCTACGATAACCTCTGGGACGCACATCCACCCTTCCAGATAGACGGTAATTTCGGCTTTACCTCAGGAGTTGCAGAGATGCTCCTCCATAGCCAGAATGACGTCATCAACCTTCTTCCCGCCCTTCCCTCACAGTGGTCTGACGGCCATGCCAACGGTCTCTGTGCAAGGGGAAACTTCGAGGTCAGCGAGATGTACTGGTCTGACGGCGTTCTTGACAGCGTGACCATACACTCAGGCTCCGGCGGCATCTGCACTGTAAGGTATGCAGGAACAGAGGTCAGCTTCGATACAGAGGCAGGCAGGGACTATACCCTTGACGGCGGTCTCGGTTTTGCAGGAGCAGGCACGGGCATGGTAAACCTTGCATACAACAAGACAGCAACAGCCTCCGGTGAACAGACTGGCGAGACCGCAGCTATGGCAGTTGACGGCAGCGATGCTACCAAGTGGTGTCACGATGACGGCCTCGGCGGCGAGTGGATACAGGTTGACCTGGGCGAGGTCTGCGATATCAGCCGCTGGGTGATAAGGTTTGCAGGCGTGAAGGAGAATATCAAGTTCAACGCCCGTGACTTCACCCTTGAGGCAAGCACAGACGGCGACAGCTGGACGCAGATATCCGATGTACACGGCAACACCAAGACAGTGTGCGGAAGGAATATTGATACTGTATCCGCACGCTATGTAAGACTCACACTGAATACAGCCACCCAGTCCAATGACGGCGGAGCAAGAGTTTACGAGATAGAGCTCTGGGGCGGCGGAGCCAACGGCGCACCTCCTCCGGCAAAGACACCCTACATAAAAACAGGTGGCTCTTCCTTCGGATTCAAGCACGGCGAGATACGCAAGGACGATGAAGGCGGCACCTCTATCGGCTACATCACTGACGGCAGTTATACTGTATACCGCAATATGGACTTCGAGTCCGGCGCAGAGGGCTTCCGCGTCAGCGCAGCCAGCGCTACTGATGGCGGTACTATCGAGATACGCACAGGCAGCGCAAAGGGTACTCTCATCGGCACCTGCACCATAACCGGCACAGACGGCTGGGGAGAGTATCAGGAATTCACCTGTGATACAGAGCTCTGCACGGGAGTACAGGATATCTACCTTGTATACCGCGGCGGCGACGGCTACCTCTTCAATGTGAAGGACTTCGACTTCTATGGTATAAAGGGCGATGTGACCTGCGACCGCAGTCTCGATGCATTCGATATGGTATTCTACCGCAGACTTCTGACCGATAATATGGAGTTCAGAGGGCTTGCCCTCTCCAACTCCGACATGAACGGCGACACAAAGACGGATATAGCCGATGCAGTAAAGCTGCAAAGGTACGTCCTCGGAATGCCGGATAAAGCAGAATAACAGAACACAGGGGCAGGCATCTGCCCCTCTTTCTTATCGTAAATATGAACATTTTGTAAACAATAATCCAACTTAAGGAATTCTTTATTATTGCCAATTATAATGATACTATAACCATAATAAATGGAGATGAATTATAAATGAACGAAAAAGTAACTAAGATAATATGGGCTGTCGCTGTACTTGTTATACTAATGGTAGCAGGAGCAGTGTTTGCAGCAATAGGCTTTACCAATCACCCGGCCAGCTATGAAAAGTATGATCTCGGGGAGAATATCTCGGTGGAGGTAGAGGAAAACGGCGATGTTTACCTTGTGAGAAGAAATGAAGCTGCGTCCCTGACTTTTGTCATGAGTTACCCCCGCTTCAGCTCAGGCGAGAAAAAGAGCAGCATATTCACTGACGAGAAGAAGGACATGAAGGAGGCTGTCGGCTACGGTGTCGGGCTTGAGGTGAACCGTCTGGTCGATGCTGCAAATTGTGTCATACCTTCAAGAAAGAGTAAGACCTTCCTTTTCAACACAGAGGACTATCCGAAGATAAAGGAAGTATTCTACTATGACGAAAACACCGGCACGGAATATCCGCTCTGGAACAAATAAGACAAAGCCGCAGGGGACAACGCATCCCTGCGGCTTTTTCTCATAAGGTATTATAAGAAATACAGAAGTGAGGTATTGACTTCTCCGATTTAACGTGATATAATTATAGATATATTTTAATGTGAAAAGGAATGATCAATGTGAAAATCAGCTTTTCAACTCTGGCTTGTCCGGATTTTGAATGGTCCGACATCTATGCGATGGCAAAAGATTTCAAGTTTGACGGAATCGAAGTAAGAGGCATCGGCAGGGAGACATCTGCTCCCAAGGCAGCTCCCTTCAGTCCCGCACGACTTAGTGACACTATTGCCAAGCTAAAGTCACTGCGACTTGAGATACCTTGTCTGACATCCGGCGCCTGCATCAAGTTCCCTGAAAAAGCTGATGCGAACCGTGCTGAGATCATCGAGTATGCAAAGCTGGCTCAGAAGCTGGGCACACCCTATGTGCGTATACTTGCAGACCTCAACCCCATGCCGGCAGACGACATTGATGATGATATGATAGCAGAGACGCTCCGCAGTCTCGTTCCCGTTGCCGAGGAGTACAATGTCACCTTCCTCGTTGAGACCAACGGCGTATACAGCGATACCGCACGTCTCGCAAGGCTGCTTGACAGCGTAAAAAGCCGCAAGGTCGCAGCCCTCTGGGATATGCACCACCCCTACCGCTTCTGCGGCGAGTCACCTGAGACCACAGTTGCGAATCTCGGCGAGTACATAAAGTTCATACAGGTCAAGGACAGCGTTCTCCGTGAGGACGGAAGCGTTGAGTACCGTATGCTCGGCGAGGGCGATATCCCTGTAAAAGAGATGATAGAGGCTCTTGATACCATCCATTACACAGGCTATATCTCACTTGAATGGGTTAAGAGATGGGCTCCCGAGCTCAGCGACGCAGGTATCGTTATACCTCGTTTCGCAAACTACATGGAGCAGTACCGCACCCGTCACAAGCACGCTCTCCAGACAAACATGAGGGGCGACGGCAACTATCCCTGGCCTAAGGAAAGGATACTCAACTATACCTTCCCCGATGTTCTCGACCGTATGTGCGAGGAGTTCCCGAACCAGTACGCTTTCCGCTATACTGAGCTTGATTACACCAGAACATATCCCGAGTTTCGCGATGACGTTGACACCTTCGCACGCTCTCTCCTTGCTATGGGCGTGAAGAAGGGCGACCACGTAGCTATCTGGGCTACCAACGTTCCCCAGTGGTACATCACCTTCTGGGCAACCACCAAGATAGGCGCCGTACTCGTTACCATGAATACAGAATACCGTATCCATGAGGCTGAGTATCTGCTGAGACAGTCCGATACCATGACTCTTGTTATGATCGATGGTATAAAGAATATCAACTATGTTGATATCATAAAGGAGCTCTGCCCCGAGCTTGAGACCTGCGAACCCGGAAAGCTCGTTTCCTCAAAGCTCCCTTATCTCAAAAACGTCATCACTGTTGACTCCGAGAACCATGGCTGCTTCACATGGCAGCAGGCTATGGAGCTTTCAAAGAACGTTCCCTACAGCGAGGTCGAGCGCGTAAGAAAGACCATTGATATCCACGATGTTGCAAATATGCAGTATACATCCGGTACAACGGGATTCCCCAAGGGCGTTATGCTCACTCACTACAACGTAGTAAACAACGGCAAGGCTATCGGCGACTGCATGGATCTCTCCACAGCAGACCGCATGATGATACAGGTGCCCATGTTCCACTGCTTCGGCATGGTCCTGGCAATGACAGCCTCCATGACACACGGTGTAACAATGTCACCTATAACCCGCTTCTCACCGAGAAAGGGACTTGCCTGCATCAACAAGGAAAAGATAACCTGTTTCCACGGAGTTCCTACCATGTTCATCGCTATGCTCGGACATGAGGACTTCCCGAAGACGGATTTCTCCTATATGCGTACAGGTATCATGGCCGGTTCTCCCTGTCCTATCAAGACAATGGAGGAGGTCGTAGAGAAGATGCACATGAGCGAGATCTGCATCACCTACGGTCAGACCGAGGCTTCACCTGCCACCACCATGAGCAAGACCACAGATACCCTCGAGCAGAGAGTAAATACAGTCGGCGGCCCGATATTCGGCGTTGAGTGCCGAATCGTGGATCCTGAAACAAATCAGGAAGTACCCGATGACGTAGACGGCGAGTTCGTGGCAAGAGGCTACAACATAATGAAGGGCTACTACAAGATGCCTGAGGCAACAGCAGCAGCTATCGACTCCGACGGCTGGCTCCATACAGGAGACCTTGCACGCCGCCGCTCCGAGGACGGCTACTTCAAGATAACCGGACGTATCAAGGATATGATAATCCGCGGCGGTGAGAATATCTACCCCAAGGAGATCGAGGACTTCCTCTACACCTATCCCAAGGTAAAGGACGTACAGGTAATAGGCGTTCCCGATGAGGACTACGGCGAGGAGATCATGGCCTGCATCGTTCTTCAGGACGGACAGACCGCAACAGAGCAGGAGATCAAGGATTACTGCCTTGCACGCATGGCAAAGCACAAGTGCCCGAGATACGTTGACTTTGTAGACGGCTTCCCGATGAATGCAGCCGGAAAGATACTCAAGTACAAGATGCGTGAGCAGGCTGTCGAGAAACTGAAGCTCCACAACGCAAACAGTATCGAAACGGCATAATATATATTGCAGGGGCACTGCCTTTACGGCGGTTGAGAAATGACCCTTTGAACCTGTCGGTCAATACCGGTGAAGGGAGCAATTCACAGATAATGAATGCGTACTCCTTCCGGGGTACGCATTTTAGTTTAATGAAAGGAAGAAAGAAAAATGAACCATTCAAAGATCAGGATGATGATAGAGGGCGCGATAATGATCGCACTCGCAACCGTGCTCAGCCTTATAAAGGTGTTTGAACTGCCTTGGGGAGGAGCTGTAACACTGCTCTCAATGCTGCCGATATGTCTGTTCAGCATTCATTACGGTGTAAAGAAGGGACTTATGGTATCCTTTCTCTACTCCCTGACACAGCTTTTTCTCTCACTGGGCAATGTACTCAGCTGGGGACTTAATGCCGGCACGCTCGTTGCCTGCCTTCTCATTGACTACATCGCTGCATTCACTGTTCTCGGCTTTGCAGGAATGTTCCGCAGCAAAGGCGTTCCCGGCTGGATAACAGGTACAGCCATAGCTATTCTTTTCCGTTTCTGTGTACATTTCATAAGCGGTGTTATCCTCTGGAAGAGCTACGGAGAACTCTGGAATGGCTTCTCCACAGAGAATACATATCTTTACAGTCTCCTCTATAACGGAGCCTATATGCTCCCCGAGATGATATTCACCTGTGTTGCGGCCTTCCTGCTCTATAAGGTGCCGCAGCTCAAAAAGCTCCTCACAGAATAAGATACAGCAGGCAGCTGTCCCGTACAGCCGCCTGCTTTTCCTTTTTGTCACAGATGCGGACTGATTATTGACAGAATGTGTTCCGCGTGGTATAATAATTGTGTTTTATAATATAGCGCTGTCAGGATAAGACGGCAGAAGGAGAATCATCATGGCGAAGTCGGAAAAGGTAAAAAAGAGGAAGTGGCCGTGGGTGCTGCTGGCGATACTTGTCATCATAGGAGGATTTGTCGGATTCCTCTGTGCGAAGGCATCCTCCAATATGAAGATAATGAACAGCACCATTGATGCAGGACTGGCGAAGATATCGGAATACGCCGAGGTGACTCCCGCCGATGCCGGAGAATACTCGGAGATAAAGATCTACGGTCTTATGAAGTTCGATGTGGACCGCTATGACGTAAAGGATCTCGGAAACCTCTCGGTAATGAAGGTGAATATGGGCTTCATGCAGATGGCCTCCTTCATCATCACACCATACGAAAAGAATATGCCCATGCTCTCCATGGACTTCATGTACATAGTAAACAACCGCAAGGCCTATGTTGAATTCTATGACCTTGTAAAGGATACCTCAACAGACGAGTATCAGGATGTCCTCCTCAATCTCAAGGGCTACAAGGTGAGATACAGCGACCTTGAGGATATCGAGACCGAACCTGCATGGTATGACGATCTGCTCTCGGTTGCTCTCCACAAGGTCTCCAAGGATGACAATAAGGTCAACGATATGTTCGTTGACGCAGTTGAAAAGTATATGCAGGCAGCAGAGATGATCCCCCTTCTTTCCGAGGAGGAGAGAGCAGAAAAGCTCGCGGTCACTCAGAAATACTGCGATGATCTTGTTGCACAGGGCGGCGTCTCCACAGATGTCTTCAAGAAGGAACTGGGCGAGGCGACCACCAGCGACTTCTTCAACAAGGTGCTCTTCGGACCGGAACAGTACAGCAAGTAAAAGAACAGCTCCTACAGCATTCTCACGGGAACTTCCGGATATCATCCGCGCCCGTGAGAATGCTTTTGTGTCCTCAGCTGATACATGACAGTATCCGGGAAGGAAAGTGATACACAGACAAAAAAGCGGTGCCGGGATCATTCCGGCACCGTATTCTGTCAGGCCTTACGCAGATAGCGTGAGGTCTTTTTCTTTTTCTTCTGCTCATACATGATCTCGTCCGCCTGAGTTATAAGGCTGAACAGCGGCACGGAAGGCTTCACATCAGTGACTATGGTGCCAATGCTTGCGGAGATCTCATAGGGCTTGCCGATGAGAGTGTTGGTCGATTCAAGACGGCTCCAGAAAGCCTTCTCAAGGGGCTCGATATCAGACTCCTCAGCGTCGGAGCCGAGTATGATGAACTCGTCGCCGCCGAAGCGCGCGCATATCCTGCCGCCGGTGGAGCATTCCTTGATGACCTCTGCCAGCTTACGGAGCGCGAAATCGCCCTCCTTGTGGCCGTGGTTGTCGTTTATCAGTTTCAGACCGTCCATATCTATGAAGGATATCATCAGCTTGCTGCCATGTTCCGAGCTCCTGCGGTAGATCTCGTTTGCGGCACGGATAAAGCCGTTGCGGTTGTAGATATCGCAGAGCGGATCCATGACGTAGAGCCTGTCGAGCTCGTTGAGAGACATCTTCAGATGCAGCAGCTTCCTGATATTTTCAACGGAGTTGCTGACGTTCATCATCAGAGAGTGGCAGAGCATACTCTTCAGCGGGAAATCACTGTTGGTTATGATATAGTAGCCAAAGCACCTCTCACGGAAATGGAGGGGCAGATAGTAGCTTACATTACCTCCGGTGCAGTCGCATACCGGCGTCATATCCTCGCTGCTGAAGGATTCAGCCGAGGAAATGCTTCCCTTGTCCCAGATAAGGGGGGCGGTCATCTTCTTGGTATAGCCATGAGTCCTGTATTCATCATCGACAGTCGAGCGCCAGTCGCTGTGGAAAACGCCCTCCCAGTCATTGCAGAGACATACACAGAATCTCTCACATCCAAGCCGTCCGATAAATGTGCTCAGTATCCTGAGATCCTCCTTTGCAGTTGCAGCAACAGCCAGCTCTGTCGTCAGCTGATTGAGCAGAGCGATATCCGACTTGCAGTTGTTGAGGAGCTTGTAGGTCGAGCGCTTGTATTCTGCGATATTCTCATGAACCTCGGAGCGGCAGCCGCAGCTCTCAGTGAATACAGGCTCAGCCGCCAGCACAGTGCTCTTTGGTGTTTTTTCCGGTTCGAGCACAGCCATACAGGCCTTGTATCCTGCCTCATACAGCGGTCTTGATACCGTCGTCAGGGCAGGGTAGTGGTGGCTTGCGTTATCTGTATTGTCAAAGCCTGTGATTATAACATCATCAGGTATTCTGTATCCTCTCTTTTCAAGCTCTTCGGCGGCGCCGAGAGCCATGGCGTCATTGGCACAGATAACAACATCCGGCAGAGCGTGACCGCTGTCAAGATATTCGCTTATGCTGTCCCTGCCGCCTGTGCTGCGGAAGTCGCTGAAAAGAATCATGGTGGCATCGGGGATAAGGCCGTTCTCCTTCATGGTGTCAAGGTAGGAGTGGTATCTGTCATTGGCTTCGGGATTGGTCACCGGACCTGATATGAAGCATATATTCCTTGCCCCGTGTACCTTTATGACGTGGTTCACTATCTCACGCATGGCAGCCTTGTTGTCGATGCTGATATTGAAGAACTCGGGATGATCCGCACAGTCAAGGATCGCCACGGGAGCCGATGCAGAGACGGAGCTGCGTATGATACGCTCTTTTTCGCCGGTATCGCCGATGGTGTTCGTGAGCAGGATGATACCGTCGAACCTGTTGTAGTTTATAAGGCTGTAGATATTGTATTCGCCCATATCGTAAGCCGCATTGGATATAACTCCCCCGAAGGCAGAGAAGCAGGAGATGTTGGCGTTATGCTCACGGGCGCAGGCTATTGCGCCCTCAATGACACCGTTCTGGTATTCCTCATCGATGCCTGCCGCTACAACGGCGATGTTCTTTGTCGTATTGATCTTCATTCTGTCACCCCTTTGCCATAGGATCATCGTTCAGTATCCGGCATAGTCAGCCGGATTATATGTTCCATTTTATTATACCACATATCATGACAAATGTTAACAGTTAATGAGGATTTTTCACCAGATTTTCAGATTATTTCTCAGGTAAGGCTGTCGAGCCTTGTTCTCAGCTTGCTGATTATCCGTTTCTCAAGCCTTGAGATATATGACTGAGATATCCCTATGAGGTCTGCGGCCTCCTTCTGAGTCTTTTCCTTTCCGTCATTGAGACCGAAGCGCAGCTCCATTATCTCTCTCTCCCGTCCGTCAAGCTCCGATACTGCACTCCTCAGCAGCTCACGCTCTGCTTCGGTCTCTATGCCCTTGCTCACGATGTCGTCATCAGTTCCGAGAATGTCCGAGAGCAGCAGCTCGTTGCCGTCATAGTCCACATTCAGCGGCTCATCGATTGAAAGCTCACCGCGGTACTGAGATGCCTTTCTCAGGAACATGAGTATCTCATTCTCTATGCAGCGTGAAGCATAGGTGGCCAGTTTTATGTTCTTCTCGGGGCTGAAGGTGTTGACAGCCTTGATAAGCCCGATAGTGCCGATGGATACAAGGTCCTCAATGCCGATGCCTGTTGATTCAAACTTCTTTGCTATGTAAACCACAAGTCTCAGGTTATGCTCGATCAGCATATTCCTTGCCGCCTTGTCCTCGCGCGCCGCTCTCAGGCATAATTCTTCCTGCTCACGGGCAAGGGGGGCGGGGAGAGTATCCGGTCCGTTGACATAGAAGACCTCTCCGGCAGCTATCCTTCTTATGCTTTTAAGTATCCTTGCAATGATCTCCATATTTATCCTCCGTTCAGTATTTGATAAGTTGCGGGTGGAATACCGCACGCCTTCCGCAGTTCCCGAAGCCGACCACAGCTCCTGCGGACTTTCTCCGTCCTGTCTCTTCGTTTACTATCAGCAGCTCGTCCGGCCGGAATACAGGTATTAGCCCGCTTTCGGAAACCGTGGAGCAGGGGAGAAGTCTCATTCCCTCAGGGTATCCCTCCTCCGGCATTTCCCTTCCTGTCAGCTCTGAGAATACTTCACTGCCGCATATCACAACAGGCAGACCGGTGAAGAAATCCGTCAGCAGATTGCCCGTATCTGCAAGCCCACTAAGGCTGACAGTCCGTTCACGGTAACGTATGACCACAGTCCATCCGCTCTGCGGCATCCTGCCTGATATCCTGCCGACAGCACAAACCGCAAGGTAAAGCAGGGCAGTCACGGCCAGGAGCAGGAGCAGGGAGAAATCCACATAGAAGAAACCGTTGCCCGTGCAGATAAAGTCAGGGCTCAGCCACGAATCCGCCGCCTGTACTCCTCCGGCGAGCAGGATGCCTGCCGTCAGGAAGGCACCCGTATTGACCGCAAGCCTTCCTGCATCTGTTCTGCCGAAAGCTATACGTGTTACTGCCGCCGCCGACAGTATGCGTATCAGAGCTAAAAGTGCCGGATTTACAGGCGGTGCAAGTATGAGCAGGGAGAACAGGCTCCCGAAGACGGCTGCGGCGATACAGCGCTTTGTCCTCAGGGCAGAGCGGGTGAGCCGGGCAGTCACCCGCAGCAGGAAGAAGCTGACATAGATATTAAGTACGATGAGAACATCAGCGTATACAGTGACAGTACCGATAGCGCACACCTCCCGTCTGTATAATTATACTCGGTATGCGGTGCGGAATATGTCAGATCCTGCGGACAGATAAACTCAGAATATACTTGACAACCGCCGGGATATGTGGTATCATATATTCAATAACTCAGATCACTGAGTAAATAAAGGCTTTGAGCGATGACAAATCCGGGATATGCCCGATCCAGAGAGCTTCCGCAAGGTGAAAGGAAGTGACGGTGCCCGGGGATCTACCTTCGTGAGCCTCCCTGCCGAGCCGTAAGAGGTAGGCCGGGACGGGTATGCCCGTTACAGCGAAAGAGATCCGGATATTCCGGATGAACCGGGGTGGTACCACGATGATTCGTCCCCTGACTGTCTGAGCGACTGTCAGGGGCTTTTTGTTTTCAGGAGGGCAGTACCTTTGAAACGCAGCCACAAAACAGATTATATAGTTTCGGCCGCTTTCGGTATCGGTGCATTTTTCTTTGCGTACTATTATAGCAGGAGTGTACTGTACAGCCTTATTGTTCCGCTGGTAATCATTCTTATAGAGATATTTTCATTCTTTTATGAGAAGTATGATGACAAAAAGGCGCTGAAGCGATCAAGGGAATATGTACCTGACAGCGGTAAGGTGGTTGAATACCGGGCTGATAAAAGCTATGAACTTATCCACGGCGATTCAATGAAGGATGATATGGTATACCGATACCGTACCTTCCGAAGCATAATGCTTTTATTGACCGCAATACTCTTTATTGCAGCTGATATTCTTTTTCATGCCAGAATGAGCCTTAAGCTTGTTATTATGCTGCCGTTTCTGGCTCTGTTCTGTGCAGGCATAGGTATCTACGGCGCTTTTGCCCTGCCTGTCAGAAAGTTCTATAAGGAGTATGCAGCTGATATACCGGTGATAGAAAAGTCCTACATGACCGGAAGGATAATATCAGACGGTCACAACTTCCTGAATGTCGGCAGCAGCTATACTGTCATGTGCTCATTTGCAAAGATAGAAGCTGCAGTGCATAATGACCTTGCCTCAGCGGTTATGGAAGAGAAGCGGGTAAAGCAGACGACCGACGGCATCTATTCCGGCAGCACCTATGAAAACTACGTCGTACTGACAACGAAAAGCGGCAGGCGTTACGAGTTGAAACTGCCGGAGACACAGGCTATACTCGCCGCCGAAGAGATAACCCGTGCAGCTGAGATCTCAAAGAGACTCTGACAGATACGGCCTCATGAATAGTCGTAATAATCATGAGAACGCCCGACGTACTCATTCTTTATGAAATGGAAGGTGAAAAGATATGAAGAAGAGTCTGCCTTATTTTATAATGGCGGTATGCTTTCTGATATTCGGCATAATATGGCTGGTTATGGGAAAAGTATGGCTCAGTGTGATACAGTTTGTCTGTGCCGGCGCAGAATTCATTATAGCGCTGAGAATGAGAAAGCATTTCGATAAAAAAGAATAAGTCTATGAAAAACAGGAAAAGGGATATCATCTATCTGTTTATCTGCACCGTTCCTGTTTCAGCCCTGCTGATATTCATGTTTGTTATCATGGAAGAGTATCATGCCCTGCCTTTTGCTCTTATCCCGCAGCTCTTCATCACTGCCTGCATACTGATAATGCGCCTGCAGGAAAAGCATATCGACAGGCAGAACGAGAAGCTGAAAAACCTCCCTGAGCAGGAGATGCGCCAGCAGGTGCTCGAGAACTACGAACACAAGGGATACCGCAGGATAACAGCTGAGACTATGACGGACGATCTGAAAGGCATCTTCCGCAGGAGACACGCTCCGCCTGTTCTTGCACTGGGGGCAGTCTTCCTTGCAGTGACGGTTTTCATCATCTATCTGTTCGTATCCATGTCCGTATCTTCAGTCCTGCATGACTTCGGTCCTCTGCCGGTCGGGACGCTGATAATGTCCGCATTCATCGCACTTGCCTGCATCATCATCGGAACGGATCTCCTCATCGGCTTTCCCGTCACCTCCTTTGCTGAAAAGGAGAAGGACAGGCTCGCTATGATAGACCGCTCCTATATGGGCGGCAACATGATATGCGGCTGGACAAGCGGCATCAATATCGGCATAGACTACTGTGTATACTATGACCTGAACAGCGTAAAATGCTTCAGAACAGAGGATATATGGCATATAAAGGTGAACAGGCGCATAACGAAGAAGCTCGACAGATCCGGCTTTGATGTCAGGGACAAAAAGAATATATCTGTCGAGCTCTGCGTCAGGGGCGTCAGAGATACGTTCCGTGTAAGCGTGAACGGATTACAGCTTGAATACATCTGCGACGAATTTATGCGCCGCGGAGTAAAGATAGTAAAATAATAAAAAGGAGTAATATACAATGACAATTTTTGAAGAACTCAAAAGAAGAGGTCTGCTCGCACAGCTGACCGACGAGAAGGAGATCGAGGAGCTTATCAATGCCGGAAAGGCAACATTCTACATAGGCTTCGATCCCACAGCCGATTCCCTCCACGTAGGCCACTTCATGGCTCTCTGCCTTATGAAGCGTCTCCAGGAGGCAGGCAACAAGCCTATCGTACTCATCGGCGGAGGTACAGCCATGATCGGAGATCCCTCCGGCAAGACTGATATGCGTAAGATGATGACTCCCGAAACTATCCAGCACAATGTTGACTGCTTCAAGAAGCAGATGAGCCGCTTCATCGATTTCTCTGATGACAAGGCTATCATCGTCAACAATGCTGACTGGCTCATGAATCTCAACTACATCGGACTTCTCCGTGACGTAGGAGCTCATTTCAGCGTAAACCGTATGCTCTCCCATGAGTGCTACAAGCAGAGAATGGAGAGAGGACTTACCTTCCTTGAGTTCAACTACATGATAATGCAGAGCTACGACTTCCTCGAGCTCTTCCAGAAGTACGGCTGCAATATGCAGTTCGGAGGCGACGACCAGTGGGCAAATATGCTCGGCGGCACTGAGCTTATCAGAAGAAAGCTCGGCAAGGATGCATACGCTATGACTATCACTCTTCTCCTCAACTCCGAGGGCAAGAAGATGGGCAAGACCGAAAAGGGCGCTGTATGGCTCGACGCAGAGAAGACAACTCCCTACGATTTCTTCCAGTACTGGAGAAATGTTGACGATGCTGATGTTATCAAGTGCCTGAAGATGCTCACCTTTGTACCCATCGAGAAGATCGAGGAAATGGAGGAGCACATGGAGGGCGCACAGTTCAACGCTGCCAAGGAGCTTCTTGCTTACGAGCTCACAAAGCTCGTTCACGGCGAGGAGGAGGCTGAGAAGGCGAGAGCAGCTGCAAGAGCTATCTTCGGCGGAAGCGGTTCCAGCGAGGATATGCCTACAACTGAGATTGATGCTTCCGAGCTGACAGACGGCGCTATGGGACTTCTCAACATCCTTGTAAAGTCCGGTCTTGCACCCTCAGTTTCCGAGGCCCGCAGACTTGTACAGCAGGGCGGCATCACGGTCAATGACGAGAAGGTCTCCGATCCCAAGGATGTATTCACACTCGACAGCGAGGGCATCATCGTCCGCAAGGGCAAGAAGGCTTTCAAGAAGGTCATCGCAAAGTAAAAAAAAGGGACTGCTCCGGCAGTCCCTTTTTATGACTATGAAAAAAGCTGTGTGACCGTCAGATCACACAGCTTTGTCAGTTTAAGAGTTTGTCTCCTTTTCAAGGTCAAGCTTGAACGGATCATATCTGCGGTAAGCTGAATCGTTCTTCTTGACAGTGAGAGTTGAAGCAAAGTCCTTGATGTAATCGGTATAATCGCTGTAGTAACGGAGCTGGAGCAGGTTGGTCTTGTAGTCCTCGGTCCAGTAATCGTCCTCAGTCATACGCTCTCTAAGGTCACCTCTGATGATAACGTAGAGGTTCTCCTTGTCGTAGTCGTATACCTCAGCCTTGCCGGGCTCGAGCTTGTTGAATACATAGTCGATGAACTTGTCGTAATCATCGGGCTCCTTATCCTTTTCCTCGCCGTCGGCAGGAGTTGTCTCGACAGGCTTCTGAACAAGTCTCTCGTTGGCGTAGGGATTTGTTGTTGTGGTCACAGCTTCTGTTGTCTCCTCAGGAGCAGCAGTTGTTGTGGTCTGCACTTCCTCTTCCTCAGTTGCCTCTGTTGTGTTGAGTGACTTGATGTAGTCCTTGTAGTCCTGGTCGCATTCGTCCAGTTCCCACATCCTGTTCATCTCGCCGGACTTCTTGTTGATCTTCTTAGCGTAGTCCTCAGCCTTTCTTCTGATGTCCCTGAGCTCGTCCTCGCTCATGGGCTCGCCAAGGCTGTTGGTCTTGCTGATGATGATGTACTTGCAGCGGGCGAAGTTATCGTCGAAGTAATCCTTGAGTTCCTCCTCGGAGCAGCCTTTCTCAGAGTCGATGCCGTAGTAGTGCAGGAAGATCTCATCCTGCTCGTATGAAGCCTCAGCGATCTTGTAGAATGTCTCAAGGCTGACACCGTTTCTCTCGGCTCTGGAGTCAAGATTGTAGTAGTATTCAGCGATCTGCTTTGACTCTGCCTTCTTTTCGGGGGAGAGCTCTCCGCCGATCTCAGCGAACTTCTTCTGTACAGCTGCGTAGGTGATGCACTCATCTGTAGCCTTGTCCTGGATCCAGTCAACAGCGTCCTTCTCGTCCAGCTTGGAGTTCTTTACGTCCTTGACAGTAGGCTCAGGCTCGTCTGAGTTCTGGTCAGAGAGAAGGTTTACGGCGTTGTCGTAAGCCTGGATGGTGTAGTATACCAGCATTCCGGATCCGATATCGTATCCGTCAACTGAAAGGGCATTCTGTGTACCCTGTCCGATAGCTGCTGAGCAGCCTGTAGTTGCAGCAAGACAAACGGCAGCAGCAGCTGCTGTAAGCTTCTTAACAATTTTCATAGTGATGATTCCTCCGGTTAAAGAATATTTCATATACTAAGATATTATACTATATAATTTCAGATTTGTCCATACCAAAACGGAAAATTTTTCCGTTCTGTCACATTCTGAAGCTGATACGCTTGTTATATCATTTTATTTAACTGCATTTCCTTGACTTGTAAGCAGATTAATGGTACAATAATTATAAGTGTACTTTGATTAGTGCAAATTTGCTGCGAAAAAGAGGTAGAGATGAATGAAGGTCGAACTGATAGCACATACTCCAGAGCCTGAGAAGCTCGCCGCAACAGCCGCAAAGCTCTGCTATTCGAGCAGCGATATCTCATCGCTCAGAGAAGGCCTTACAGAGGACAGAATAGAGAGCTTTATCGATATGCTCGTTTCCATAGGACACGAGAGCGTTATGGAGCACGTCAGCTTCACCTTCGGCATAGAGGGCATATCAAGAGCCTGCTCACACCAGCTCGTCCGTCACCGTATCGCCTCCTATTCGCAGAAGAGCCAGCGTTACGTCAACGAGAAAGGCTTTGAGTTCATAACTCCGCCTTCGATAGAAGCAGTACCCGAGGCAAAGGCTGAATTTGACCGCATAATCGACGAGATATCCGCCGGCTATGAAAAGATAGCCGCACTGCTGACTGAGAGCCGCAAGGCAGAGCTCATGGCAGACGGCGCAGACGAGGATACTGCCCTCTCAAAAGCTAAGAAGCTCGCCAACGAGGATGCAAGGTTCCTTCTTCCCAACGCCTGTGAGACCAAGATAGTAGTCACCATGAACGTCAGGTCACTCTTCAACTTCTTCCGTCACCGCTGCTGCCGCAGAGCACAGTGGGAGATACAGGCCGTGGCCAATGAGATGCTCCGTCTCTGTATTGAGGTCGCACCGCATATATTCGCCCATGCTGGTCCTTCCTGCGTAGAGCTCGGAAGGTGTCCCGAGGGCAAGATGACCTGCGGAAAGATGAAGGAGGTCGGCGAATACTTCGCAGCTCTCAAGGGGAGCAAAGCGGATGCTTGAATTCAGACCTCTTGTATTTGAGGACAGGGAAAGGGTAGTACCGCTGCTGCAAAAGTCCGGCTTCATGGGCTGTGAGTACAGCTTCGCCAATAATCTTGCCTGGCAGCGGCTTGCAGATACGAGGATATCGTTCTACAAGGGCTTCTATGTGGTGTGTGCCTTCGGGAACAGCGACGGAGTGCCTTCATTCATCTTCCCCTCAGGCGAGGGCGATATCCCGGAGCTCTTCGGTGTGCTCAGGAGGTTTGCAGAGGACTATGATTCTCCCCTCAGGCTCACCGGAGTGACAGAAGGACAGCTTGCAGTCCTGAAGGAGCTTTTTCCGGAGCAGTTCGATGTTGTCTATGACCGTGACGGCTCCGACTATATCTACCGTGTAAGCGACCTTACGGGATTCGCCGGAAGGAAGTACCACGGCAAGCGCAACCATCTTGCCCGTTTCCGCGAGCTTGATTTCACATACAGCCCCATAACGGAGGCAGACTACAATGACTGCATCGTCTTCTGTACCGAGACATACAACGGACGCACTGCCGACAGTGCAGAGGAGGAGCATTCCTTTGCAGCCGAGCAGTATGCCATAAACACCTACTTCAACTATTTTGAAGGCCTCGGTCTCCGGGGCGGCATCATACGCATCGGCGGCGAAACAGCAGCCGTTACTATCGGTGAACCGCTTACAGACGACACCTTCTGCGTCCATATCGAAAAGGCAGATACCTCATATAACGGCATTTATACCGGCATCTGCAATACATTCGCCCGCACAGAGATGGGCGGATTTGAATACGTCAACCGTGAGGAGGATCTGGGCATCGAGGGACTTCGCAGGTCGAAGCTCTCCTATCACCCGGCATTCCTGCTCAATAAGCATATATTAACCTTCAGATAAGAGCCTTGCTCCGGCAGAGCACTTACTGACCGAAAGGATATCAACATGATCTACGTTTATCTTGCTGACGGCTTCGAGGAAACAGAAGCCATCGCACCTATCGATCTTCTCCGGCGCGCCGGAAAAAAGGTCGTGACCGTAGGTGTCGGCGACAATATCGTTACCGGCTCACACGGCATCCCGGTAGTTGCCGATACTATCGCACAGGAGGCGCCTCTGACAGATGAGCTCGAGGCTATCGTACTCCCCGGCGGTATGCCCGGCACTCTTAATCTTGAGAAGTCTGACTACGTGCAGGCCGCTATCGACTACTGCGTCAGGAACAGAAAGTTCATCGGCGCTATCTGTGCAGCTCCCTCCATTCTCGGACATAAGGGACTGCTCGACGGCAGGACTGCTGTTTGCTACACCGGCTTTGAGACTCAGCTGACAGGCGCAGTCATCGGCGACGGCAAGGTCGCACAGGACGGCATCTTCATCACCTCAAGAGGTGCAGGCACAGCTGTTGAATTCGGCCTTAAACTGGTTGAAGCACTTCACTCTCCGGCAGAGAGCCTCAGGCAGAGAAATGCCATCCTCAGTGACTGACAAGAAGGCTCTGCGGCGTTACTGGTCTGAACTGCGCGAGAGTATGACTTCGCCGGAAAGGGACAGACTTATCTGTGAAAGGCTCTTTGAGAGCGAACGTGTAAGAGGAGCGGATGCAGTTCTCCTCTATGCCTCGTTCCGTTCAGAGGCCGGTACGGATATGCTCTTTGAAGGCCTTGCCGCGCTTGGCATACCGACTGCCTTTCCGCTCTGCCATAAGGGCGGGATAATGACCTTCCACCTTGTGAAGGACAGTTCACAGCTCAGGGCAGGAGCCTACGGCATACGCGAGCCGGATGAAGCGCTCCCTCAGCCAGTGCTGACGGACAGGACAGTATGTATAGTGCCCGGACTTGCCTTTACCGAGGCAGGAGGAAGGCTCGGCTACGGAGGCGGTTTCTATGACCGTTTCCTGACAGCGCATCCTGAGGTATACACAGCCGCAGCCGCATACGAAGGACAGATAACTCCGGAGCTTCCTCTGGAGGAACATGATATAATACTAAGATCTATTTATACCGATGAAAGGAAGATCATCTGCAATGCGAAAGGATAACAAGAAACCCAAAAAGAAGGAAGAGAACAAGGACGTCCTTGATGAGATAATCGAGGAGATCAACGCCCTTGACGACAACGCTCCTGCCGAAGGCGGACAGCCGGATGAGGCTGCCCCGGCTGACGGACTGGAATTCGATTACGGCTTCCTTGAAAAGAAGAAGCCCGAGAAGTCCGGAAAGAAGGAGAAAGCTGCCGGTGAGGAGGAGAATGTCCGCCGCCGCGACAGGATACCCTATGAGAACAGTGGCCAGTCTGAGGGCAGGGATAACGGCGCTGCTGAAGCTCCGGTCCAGCCTGCTGAGGGCCAGCCCGCACCCGGCGAAGTCCAGCAGTACGTACAGGGACCGCAGTTCGCAGGCCAGCAGCCCTATCCCGGCCAGCCCTACGGTAATCCCTACGGAAACCAGATGCGTAACGGCGCACCCGGTCCGAGAAAAAAGAAGAAGCGCAAGAAGAAGCAGAGAAGCAGACTGCCGGGCGTACTCATCCTGACAACACTCATCTTCGGCGTTTCAGTCGTTCTCTCAATGGTCATCATCGGCTACGGCCGTGATATGCTCGGCATCGGAAAGTCCGAGACCAACCACCTCATCAACATTCCCGAGGGTGCAGGTACCATAGAGATATCAGAGATGCTCGAAAGCGAAGGCATCATCAAATCGCCCAAATTCTTCCAGATGTTCTCAAGACTGAGACAGACCGATACAGCCTATATCGCAGGCGAGCACTTCGTCCGCCCGAATATGGCCTATGAGGCTATCATCAACGAGCTCACCACTGTCAAGGAGGAAGAGCAGGGCGAGACAGTCGAGATCACATTCCCCGAGGGATTCACAGTTCTCCAGGCTGCAAACCTCCTCGAGACAGAGGGCGTATGCAAGGCAAGCGACTTCATCTTCTACTTCAATGCCGGCGGCCTCGGATACGACTTTGAGAACCTTCTGCCGTCAGATTCCTCACTGAAGTTCTACCGCATGGAGGGCTACCTCTTCCCGGATACTTACTTCTTCTACAAGGGAATGGATGTAGATCAGGTATGCCAGAAGATCTACAATAACTTCAATAATAAGATCTATGCAGAAGACCGTCTCAAGAGAATGGAAGAGCTCGGACTCTCACTCGATGAGCTCATCACCCTTGCTTCTATCGTACAGAAGGAGGCTGCAACAACTGACGTTATGACCATGGTAGCTTCTGTATTCTGGAACCGTCTCGAGAATCCTGATATCTTCCCGAAGCTCGAGTCAGATCCTACCTCCAACTATGCGAAGGATGTAGTCGGCAGACACATGGATGTATTCGACCAGACCTTCGTTGACGCATACGATACCTACGAGACTCCCGGACTTCCTTCAGGTCCTATCTGTAATCCCGGTATCGAGGCTATTGACGCAGTTCTTGAGAAGATGGATACAGATTACTTCTACTTCTACGCTAACATCAATACAGGTATAACCTACTTTGCAACTACTATCGAGGAGCAGGAAGCAAACATCGACATGGTAGACCAGCAGTATGCCGATGAAAAGGCAGCTGCAGCCGCTGCTGAGGCAGCCGCCGCAGGCAACTAAGGAGGGGCTATGAAAAGGCTTGAAGTCCTTGCGCCTGCCGGAGATCCGGAGCGTCTCGGCGCTGCGCTGAACTACGGCGCAGATGCCGTATACCTCGGTCGAAAGATGTTCGGTATGCGATCCTCACCCGGAAACTTTGATTATGACCAGCTTGTGAGCGCCGTGAATGACGCTCATAAGCGCGGTATAAAGGTATATCTTACCTGTAACACTCTCCCGCGCAACAACGAACTGCCCTTTTTCGACAAGTTTGTCAAGGAGGCAGTCTCAGCCGGAGTTGACGCTCTCATCGTAGCCGATATCGGCCTTCTGATGATGATAAAGCGCCTTGCACCGGATATGGAGGTACATATCTCCACACAGACAGGTATCGTCAATTATGCGACAGCCCGTGAGCTCCACTCAATGGGCGCCAAGAGGGTAGTGCTCGCCCGTGAGCTCAGCCTTGATGAGATAGCAGAGATACGTGCAAAGACCTCACCGGATCTTGACATAGAGTGCTTCGTACACGGAGCGATGTGCGTTTCCTTCTCAGGGCGCTGTCTCCTGTCCCAGTACCTTGTGAACCGTGATCCCAACAGGGGAGAATGTGCACAGCCCTGCCGCTGGGGATACCACCTCATGGAGGAAAAGCGCCCCGGCCAGTACTTCCCCGTATTCGAGGATGAGCAGGGCACATACATACTCAACGCCAAGGATCTCTGCATGATAGATCATATCGACAAGCTTGCCGAGGCCGGAGTATACAGCCTCAAGATAGAGGGCAGAGCAAAGTCCTCCTACTATGTGGCAGTTGTGGCGAATGCCTACCGTATGGCAGTTGACGAGTATCTGCGTGATCCTTACAACTTCCGTCTTCCCGACTGGATAAGGGAAGAGGTATTCAAGGTCAGCCACCGCAAGTACTGCAACGGCTTCTTCTTCGGAAGGCCTGATGAATCACAGTACTACGAGGACAGCGGCTATATACGCAACTATGACGTAGTGGCCGTGGTGGACCGCTGTGAGAACGGCAGAGTCTACTGCACACAGCGTAACCGCTTCTTTGCAGGCGATACAGTTGAGCTCCTCGCACCCATGATGAAGCCTGTCACTATGAAGCTCGATACGCTCTTTGACGAGAACGGCGAGCAGATAGAGACAGCCAATCACGCAATGATGAACTTCTCCTTCCCCTGCGATATGACATTCCCCTCAGGGACGTATATCCGCAAGGCAGCAACAGAAGAGTAAAAGATAAGGGACTGCATCGCAGTCCCTTGTTTTTATCTTCTTCCTCTGATGATGTTCCTGCTGCACAGGAAGGTGATGAGGAAGTATCCGCCGTAGATGAGGAGGAGTATCGCTGAAGTCAGGAGCACAGACTGGAATATTCCCTCTGTACCGAAGAACTGCATGAAGAATATGGAGAATTTCATGCCGAACACGGAATGGAGCACACCGAGAAGGAGCGGGAGAAGGAAGAAAAGCGAAGTCTGACGGAAGAGTGATCTTGTGATATCGCTCTCCTCAGCGCCTATCTTGCGGAGCATCTCGTACCTGCCGATGCTGTCAGTGCTCTCTGAGAGTACCTTGAGGGCGAGGATAACACCGCTTGCGATAAGGAATACAAGACCGATGTAGAGACCGAGGAAGGTCATGATAGCACCGAGACCTATACTTGCTGCACTGATCTCTATCTTTGTTAACCATGAGACATCAGTAAGCTGCTCTTCATTCTCTGCTGCCTTGCGCATTACCTCGTCTATCCTGTCGTGGACAGTTTTATTTGCGGCTTCCTTATCCTCTGATCTGTAATTGCCGAGGAAGCAGTCATAATTGGCATTTTTTTCATCTATAACCTCGTCGGGAACTATGAATAGACCGAAGTTTGCACGGTTAGCGGACAGATGTACGAATCCATCAACACATTTATCGTTCTGAGGTTTGAGAGTATGTCCTGATATGGTTATCTCCCTGCCTTCGCTGAGTATAGTTTCGCGGATCGCGGCAATGTCCTTGTAATTGCAGGTAAGGATATAGCTGTCATCATCAAGAGTGAGTTTTTCCTTTCCGAAGATCTCCATTATCCTGTTATATTCGCTGATGCTGATATACTCTTCGGGCAGTTCGGGGAACATGAACACTACCTTTTCCCTGACATCGTCCATTTTATCGCCTAAGAAGCTGCCGAGTGTGAATTCGTGGTCGGTATATGTCCTGAACTCTGCATAATCGCTGAAATCCTCCGAGAGGTCATAACCATGCTCAGAGCAGAGCTCTGTAAGACTTCTGTGGCTTTCGTGATCATCGGGATCGTAACCGCTGATGAACTCATAGTCTGCGGGACAGAGAGTCCTCATGCTCTCGTTCATGGAGTTGCGAATAGAGAATGCACTTGTAAGGGCGCATACAGTTACGAAAAGCATCAGGCAGATAACTGACATGGATAATACCATGGTGTTTATCGTGCTGCTTATCTGACGGAAGGTGAAAGCATTGAGACCGCTGTGATAGGCCTTCTTCATTGACATCAGGACTCTGAGGAGCATACCTGATACCGACCAGAATATGAGCACCGTGGAGATACAGCCCACAGCAATGTAGATAAGAATATCGCTTGGATTGAGATAATACATTCTCCAGCCAACCTGATAGTAAGCATATCCGAGGGCGCATACAGCGAGGATAAAGAGTATCACGCAGAGCCAGGGATTCTTCAGCTTTATTGTCTCAGCCTTTCTGCCGGACTGCATAAGGTCGATGAGCTTCATCTTTGTAACAACGAAGCTGTTGAAGATAACAACAACGAGATACATCACAGCGAAGTAGATGATGGTCTTTACTATAGCCTTACCTGAGACTGTGAACTTATAAGCTGTCATATCAGCGTCAAAGAGATTAGCTACCAGGGCGCTCATCAGCTGTGAAAGACCTATGCCTGCAAGCAGTCCGATGAAGAGGGAGCCGATACCGATAACGAGAGTTTCGATAAAGAGTATGGCGGATATCTTGCCCTTGCTCATTCCGAGCATCATATACAGGGCGAACTCCCTGTTGCGGCGCTTCATAAGAAAGCGGCTCGCATAGACGATAAGAAGTCCGAGTACAGCGGCAACGAAAACGCTTGTTCCGGAGATAGCAGAAACGAGTAGTTTAACAAGCTCGTCTGTTCTTTCGTTCATCTTCATCATGGCAGTCTGACTGCCGATAGCGTTGAAGACGTAGAATATGGAGACGCCGATTACGAGAGTGAAGAAGTAGATAGCATAATCACGCATACTCTTGCGGATATTGCTTAGGGAGAGCTTAAAGAGCATCGCTTACGTCACCTCCCAGAAGTGTAACAACATCGATTATCTTATCGAAGAACTGCTTTCTTGAATCACCGCCGCGGCTTATCTCATTGAAGACCTTTCCGTCCTTGATGAAGATGACGCGTGAGGCATAGCTTGCTGTGAAGCTGTCGTGAGTTACCATCATTATCGTTGCATCAAGTTCGTGATTGAGGAAATTGAATCTTTCAAGAAGCATCTTTGATGACTTTGAATCAAGAGCGCCTGTAGGCTCATCGGCAAGTATCAGCTTCGGGGAGGTAACGATAGCTCTTGCGGAGGCTACTCTCTGTTTCTGACCGCCCGACATCTGATAGGGGTACTTATTGAGCACATCAGTGATTCCGAGCTGCTCAGCGACTGTATGAACAGCCTTCTCTATATCCTTTGCAGGCTTCTTCTGGATGGAGAGGGCAAGAGCGATATTCTCGTAGGCTGTGAGCGTATCCAGCAGGTTGAAGTCCTGGAATATGAATCCAAGATTCTCTCTGCGGAAGCGGTTGAGAGCCTTTCCCTTGAGAGCGGTAACATCCTCGTCCCCGAGGTAGATGTGACCGGCTGTTACTTTGTCGATAGTTGATATGCAGTTGAGCAGAGTGGTCTTTCCGCTTCCGGAAGCACCCATGATGCTTATGAACTCTCCCTTCTCAACTGAGAGCGATATGCCGTCGATGGCCTTTGTAAGGCTCGATTTGTTTCCGTAGTATTTTTCGATGTTTTCAATTCTGAGCAGTGACATTTGCTGTTCCTCCTTAGTCATTATAAGCGGGTGATATCCTGTCCTTGCCGGAGACCATCATGAAAGCGATGAAGAGTAAAAGTGTGAAGCAGAGCGGAGTATCGAAGTTAAGGTCGCTGACACACTTCATCCTGAGCGCCTGACTTACAGTCCATACCAGTGAAGCAGCGGTACCTGTAAAAAGTATTCCTGTCAGCAGCCTGTATGCGAGAGTATTTTTCTTTTTCATAACGATCACCTTTCATTATCCTGATTTCCGAGGTCTTTCCCTCTTCTGTGATCTTATTATAGCATACCCGCTGCAAGGAGTCATTCGCCTAAAATTACTCAAGGTTACATTTTTGTAATGATCAGTTCATTTTCAAAAGGTCATTGTTTCCGAATGTGATCATTATTTCTGTATAGCTGTCCTGTACCGACTCTGCGGTTATGCTGTGGCCGAGCTTTCCGCAGAGCTTCTTTATAATATAAAGGCCCATGCCCGTGGATTTGCTGTGAGTACGGCCGTTCTGACCGGTAAAGGTTTTCTCGAATATGTACGGCAGGTCGCTCTCCGGTATACCTATACCGTTGTCACGGAACCTTACGACAGTCCTGTCCGCTGTGACCTCAGCCTTAACGCTTATCTCAGGCTCGCGGTCAGGGGAGAAGTACTTCATGCTGTTGCTGATGAGCTGACCGAAGATATAGCTGAGCCACTTGCTGTCGGTCATTACGTCAGTATCCAGCCCCTCAGTGCTGATGCTCACTCCGCGCTCCTGCAGTTCCTCACGGCATCGTACCGCAGTATCTGCGAATACCCGCCTGAGGGAGGTCTCACGGATAACATAGTCCTTTTCAGCGCTTCCGCTCCTTGCGTAGTAGAGAACGTTCTCGATATAGTCGTCTATCCTGTGCAGCTGTGAGGAATAGCGGGTGTTGCCGTCATTATGGCACATAAGCTGCAGGCTCGCCACAGGCAGCTTGACCTCATGCACCCACATCTCGATGAATTCGCGGAACTGCTCATTGGCAGCCTTGTACTCGTTTATATGCTCAAGCATTGCCTTGTCGGTCTCGTGGATAGTATCGCAGAGGATCCTGCCCTCAGCGAAATCGGGCTCTTCGAGCATCTCTGCAATAAGGTATTTCTTGTCGAGGCCGTCAAGAGCTGTCTCAAGGCTGTTATAGAACCGGCTTTTCTTTATAAAGGTGATACTCTCGGATATGATCAGTGCCAGCAGGAGTATCACAGAAATGATAATGACAGCCTCCGGGGGCACATGGTATGCGAAAAGGAATATCAGCACAGCCAGCCATGCGCATCCCGCAATAAGATAAGCTCCGATCCTGTCCTTTAAGAAATCGCTTAGTCTCATGTCAGTACGTACCCCTGTTTCTTTCTTGTCTCGATAGCGTCAGGAGCGCCCATTGAAGTGAGCTTGTTCCTGAGACGGCTGATGTTGACGGACAGGGCGTTGTCATTTACGAACTCGTCATTGTCCCAGAGCGCAGTCATAAGGTCGTCACGGGTGACTATCTCCCCCTGACGGTCAAGCAGGAGCTGGAAGATTATCATTTCGTTCTTGGTGAGTATCTCCGAGCTGCCGCCGCGTGTAAGGGTGCCGCTGACAGTGCTCACCTCGATATCCCTGTATGTGCGCTGCTGTGTCACCTTAGCGGTGCGTTTGAGCACAGCAGAGATGCGGAGCAGGAGGATAGTCGGATTGTAGGGCTTGGTGATGTAGTCGTCCGCACCGTAGCTCATGCAGAGCACCTCGTCTATCTCGGAGGTCCGGCTCGTCAGCATGATGACAGGCGTATCGCAGGACTTGCGGAATTCCTGCACGAGTGTCTCGCCATTCAGCCCGGGGAGAGTGATATCCAGCAGCACAAGGTCTGCATCGGCAGCCTTCATCTGCGCCGGAACGTTATTGAAATCAGTTATCCTTGCAGCTTCATAGCCCGAGTTCCCCAGCAGTACGGAAAGCTCCTCAGCTATGGCGTTATCGTCTTCTATAATTAGTATCTTTTTCATAGATCCTCCTCCGTTGTAGTGATATAAGAATAGGCATACATCTTATTTTACCATATCATTCGCAATATTTCAATACTTTGTCTTCTCTGTTCAGATAATGAAATATCCCCGTCTTCTTAAAAGACGGGGATATCTGATCGGCCCCCTTACAAAGCCAGATCGTAAAGGAAAACATCTCCGGTCATCACGGCCGGAGTATATAATACAGCCGGAAATGTGCAGATACCGGCAGTATTACCGGTAAGAGAGGGGGGGAGCTTCCGCAAAAGCGGAAGCTCCATGATGAAAAGGAATTATTTGATGAGGCCGATGCCCCAGATAGTAAAACTGCCGTTTCCGGTTATGGATACATCAAGCTGACCTGTTGTATCCTGATAGTAGCCGAGCTCAGCGTCAGGTCCGCCCCAGCAGTACTGCTTGTTGCCGTTGACCTTTGTTGTCTTGCCGTTGACGGTAACGTCGATACTGCCCATGCCGGAGGAGTTGGCCTTGAATACGATGATGAGGCCCTTGCCCTCGGTCTTGAATTTCATGGGGCTTCCTCCGTTAAGAGTGTAGGAGTAGGGAAGGACCTGTCCTCCGTTGTAGCCGCCGCCTGCCGTCCATGAACCTGCACTGAATCCGCTCATGTCCTTCGGGTTGATGTAAGAGCAGTTCTCATACTCCGTGCCGTATACAGCCTTTGAAGGAACCGTGTAAGAGGAAGAACGGTTCTCCGTCTTCATAGCCTGACGGAAGAAGTAAGCGAGGCAGTCTGATACCAGCTGACCGCCCTTGTCGTGGGGGTGGTAGTCGTCGGTGAAGTAGTCACCGCTGCTGAGAAATCCGCTGTTGAATGCCTTAGTGAGGGCATTGTCCATGCTGATTATCGGGATATCGAAGTTCTCACCGACAGGTACCATCTGCGACTGACTTGAGAAGCCGCTCTTGGCTCTGTGGATGAGGATGATAACAGCAGGCTCATTGGGCATATCAAGGAATCTCTTGATAACGCTCTCAAAGCACTTCTTGTACATGATATCCTCATGGTCGTTTACGGAGAACTCAACGAATACTATATCGGGCTCCTTGGATATAACATTTGGCTCGCTTCTTACAAGTCCGACAACGGAAGAAGTACCGGAGAGACCTGCATTTACTTCAGTAAAGCCGCCCTTTGCAAAGGTGGTCTTCACGTAGTTGGAGAAGGGACCTGTGTACTTACCCATTTCAGTGATGGAGCCGCCGAGGTAAGCCATGGTGAGCTTCTTGCCGTTCTCAGCCTCCTCGAGCTTCTTTGTAAGACGGTAGGTATTGCCCATGCTGTAGATAGAGCTCTTGTAGAAGTCTATCCACTTCGAATCAGCCGTCTCCTGATAGCTGTCCCACTTGTTGTCCTTTATGACAACAGGGGGCTCGGTAGGCGCCTGAGTTGCAGGCTGAGGTCTGTCCACAACGCGGAATGACTTTATCTTTCCTGTGAGGAAGTCAGCGAGCTGTACAGCATCATTGACCTTTACATCGCCGCTCTGATCGACATCGGCAGCGAACTGTGAAAGACCTCCGCCGAAACCGTTCAGAAGTCCTCTGCGCATGAATACAAGGTCAAAGGTATCAACAGTGCCGTCCATATTGACGTCACCGGGGAGATCAAGTACACCCTGCGGCATTGTGGGATTTGAGACGATAGATGTACCGCCGGCAGCAGCCGAAGCCTCGTCTATGAAGAAGCTGGTCATGGAATCGGCTGTCTCAACAACGAGCTGCATATCTCTTGCACCGGCAGGGATGGTGAATGAGGTATTGGAAAGATGTGCCCATTCAGCCTTTGCAGCTGTGACTGTGGCGATATTATCATAATGGATATCGGTGCCGTCAGAGTATTGCAGTGTCAGCTTGAAAGTATCCGAAGTCTCTGCGCGCTGCATAACGTAGACACTGAAGCTGTATGCCTTGCCGGGAGTGAAATTACTGCTGCTGAGCTCCTTGTAAGCGCCGTTCCAGCTGTCGGATCTGCCGCTCGCACCGAGTGAGTATCCTCCTGCAACTGCGAGACCTGATTCACGTGCAAGCGTTACACTTCCCCTTGCCTTCCAGCTGTCGGTGCCGCTTTCGAATGTATCGTGGAAGATATATCCGTCACTGCTTCCGGAAGTGGGCGTAACTGAAGGCTCAGTAGGAGTAATGGCAGGTGTGGCTGCTCCGTTTCCGAGATAGTCATCAAGGATATCAGCCCAGTATTTACCCATTTTCTCATATCCGCCGGAGTTGGGATGAACGCCGTCAGCGAGATCCTTCGATCCATCGATAACGCTGTGGATATCAGCATAGATAACTCTCTTGCCGCTGTATTCTCCTGCGACCTTTTTGACAAGCTGGTTGTATGAAGCGATGTTTGCATTGGTATTTCCGCCGCCCATGAAGTTTCCTCCAAGGTCGGGGATAGTGGTGAGGAAGATAGTGCCGTTCATGTTTTCAAGCAGGTAATCGAGAAGGGTATGCAGTCTCTCCTCAGAGCCGTCAAGATGACCGTTAGATACATCGTTTGTACCTATCTGAAGGAGTATGATATCCGGCGAGTATTTCTTGATGTAATCACCGCCCTGCATTGTCTCGAGGATACCGTTAAGCTGACCGAACCAGCCGCCGGGCAGGTTAGTGATAGTGTATCCGCTGTAGCCTGCGTGATTGTCGTCATAAGTAACGCTTTTGCCGTTGTAGTTGAAAGTCGCGCGGTCTGCTCCCTCAGGGCCGACAAAGTCGATATTGCTGTATCCCTTTTCCTTGAGGAAGTAGTCAAGGTACTTTCTGTAACCGCCGTCATCAGCCATACCGAAGGTGATAGAGTCACCAAGCGGCATGATCTTCACAGTATCAGCCGCATCTGCGCTTATCTCCGCAGCAGGGAGAAGTGACGGAGTGATGACTGATGCTGCCGTGATAACAGATGTACCTAAACCAAGGAGCATTCTTAGTGTTCTGCGCCCTGCGGCGCCGTTGTTATTCTTCTTCATGATTCCCTCCTATAGATCGTTTAATATGTTATGTATGTGGATCGGAATCCCTTTTTCCCTTCTGATTATATCTTTATCTCTGCTTTGTTTACTTATAACATAATTAATTGACAATACTTGTTAATCTTAGTATATGATGAAATTATGAAAAAGTAAAGTCAAAACCTAAAGAAAAGCAACAATTGAACAAACAACCGCAATAAATGGTCTTGTCAATTACATAATAATGATGTTATCTGTTAATAAATATCAGATATATGATTATTTGTCATATCCGGAATACTTTATTAAAAAAGGAGGACCATGCCGGCCGGAGCCGGTATGGTCCATAACAGATATCAGTTCACTTTATAAGTTAACGCCGTTTTCTCTGAGGAAATCCTCGAATTTCAGATCCTGTCCTGTAGATACGGAAGCGTAGTAGGAAAGGATGAGAGAAGCGTCGCTGGAAGTGATCATATCGTCCTTGTCGACATCTGCTGCAAGGAGCTGCTCTGCACTCTCTGAAGGTGTTGCACCTGATGAGTACTGAGCGTAGATCTCAAGGATCTTGGAAGCATCGTTTGCATCGATTGTGCCGTCAAGGTTTACGTCGCCGAGGGCGTAATCAGCCTGTGCAGGCTCTGTGGGTGTCTCGACAGGCTCTGTTGCGGGAACAGTCTCTGTCTCGGGAACAGGCTCTGTAGCGGGCTCTGCTGTCGTATCTGTACCAACAGCCTCAGTTGCTTCTGTAACATCTGTTGTAGTCGTTGTTACGACCTCAGTCGATGCAACAGCTTCAGTTGTCTCAGGGATCTCAGGCTTTACAGGAAGCTCTGTGATGAGGCCTGCGATGTAGCTGTTCAGGGTTGATACGTCGTTAAGATCGAGGCTGCCGTCAGCGTATACATCAGCATTCTTCAATGCCTGATCTGTAAGATCTGACTCCTCCGGAGCGTTTATATGCTTCATAAGCATTGTAAGGTCTGCGATATCAACTGCGGAGTCGTTGTTGAGGTCGCCGGGAATCTCGCTTTCGGGAGCTTCTGTGATGGGCTCTGTGGGAGTCTCGGGTATCACAGGGATCTCGGTGATCTTGAGTCCGAGGTAGTCAAGAAGTACTGAAACGTCCTTGTCGTCAACAGTGCCGTCACAGTAAACGTCAGCGTTGCTGAGCTGCTGCTCTGTGAGATCTGTGTTCTCAGGATCGTTCACATAGCGTGTAAGGAGAACGAGGTCGCTTACGTCAACGATAGCGTCAGCATTCACATCACCGCAGATAGTATTTACTGGAGCTGTGGTGGTTGTAGTAGTCTCGGTCTCAGTTGTTGTTGTCTGTGTGGTTGTTGTGGTAGTCGATGTAGCAGGAGCTGTTGTGGTTGTAGTCTCAGCAGTCGGATCAACAGGTATCTTACTGATCTTGTGACCGATGTAGTCGAGAAGTGCCTTGACATCATTTTCGTCTACCTTGCCGTCCTTGTAAACATCAGCGTTGCTGAGCTGCTGCTTAGTGAACGCAGTGTTCTCGGGATCGTTCACATAGCGTGTAAGGAGAACGAGGTCTGAAACGTCTACCACCTCGTCCATAGCGATATCACCGCAGATATGTGTGATGATAGCTGCTGTTGGAACAACGGTTGTTTCTGTTGTGGTTGTTTCAGTAGTAGTTGTTGTAGCTTCTGTTGTAGTGGTAGTCTCGGGAACAGGCTCAACAGGGAGCTCCTTGATCTTTCCGCCGATATAGCCGAGAAGAGTCTCAACGTCCTTGTCGTCGATCTTGTCATCGTCGTAAACGTCAGCATTCTTTAGTGCAGCAGCAGAGAGCTCAGTGTTCTCGGGATCGTTCACATAGCGGCTGAGGAGGACAAGGTCTGAGACCTCAGCGATACCGTCAAGGTTGAGGTCTCCGGGAACGTCAGTCGGAACAGGCTCTGTTGTTACAGGTGCTGCGGTTTCAGTCTGGATATACTCAGTAGGCGGTGCAGTAGGATATGCGGTTGTGGATGTAGTGACAGGCTCTGTTGTTGTAGTAGTAACAGGGATTGATGTGGTGGTAGTTGTGGGTACTTCAGTAGTTGTTGTAGTTAAGGGTTCTGTTGTGGTTGAGGTTGTGGGTATTGAAGTGGTAGTTGTGGGTACATCTGTAGTCGTTGTAGTAACGGGTTCTGTGGTAGTTGTTGTGGTGGGTACAGTAGTTGTAGTAGTAGGAACCTCAGTAGTAGTTGTAGTAACAGGTTTTGTGGTAGTTGTTGTGGTGGGTATAGTAGTTGTGGTAGTAGGAACCTCAGTAGTAGTTGTAGTTACGGGTTCCGTAGTTGTAGTAGTAGGCTTGTCTGTAGTGGTAGTTGGCTTGTCCGTAGTGGTAGTAACGGGTACTGTTGTTGAAGCGACTGTCTCAGGCTCAACAGGGAGCTTCTTGATATCTCCTGAGATGTACTTCATGATCGTCTCAGAGTCCATAGCTGTGATCCTGCCGTCCTTGTAAACGTCAGCGTTCTTCTCAGCCTGCTCTGTGAGCGGGTTCTCGTCGGGAGCGTTGAAGTACTGGTTGAGTGCAACTGTATCAGCGATATCGACCTTACCGTCCATATTTACGTCACCAGGGATAGTGCTGGGAACAGTGGCAGTTGTCGGTGCCTCTGTTGTAACAGCCTCTGTGGCAGATGTAACGGGCTTTGTTTCCTTCTCTGTAACAGGTGCTGATGTTTCCTCTGCTGATGTTACGGGCTCAGCAGCTGTTGCAGCAGGAGTAGTATCGGTCTCAGAAGATGTTGAAGGAACAGGCTTTGTTGTTACCGGAGCAGTAGCTGTTGTGGTAACAGGAGCCTCTGTCTGCTCCTCTGACGGGATAACAGGAAGTGCATCAACGCGCTTTGCGATGTAGTTCTTGAGTGTTTCAGCATCCTTTTCATCTACCACGCCGTCCTTGTAGACATCAGCATTCTCAATGGCCTGCTCGGAGAGCGGTGTTCCTGCGGGATCCTCAAGATAGAGGCTGAGCTTTACTGAGTCAGTGATATCCACCTTGCCGTCCATATTGACGTCACCGCATAAAGTGCTCGGTGTAGTCTCAGTGGTAGCAGGCTCAGGCTCAGTAACGGGAGCGGAAGTAGGCGGTGCAGTGTAGACCACAGGAGGAGCCTGCGGTATTACAGGAAGGATGGAGATCTTTCTTGCAAGGAACTTTGTGAGTATCTCATCATCGTTCTCATCAACAACTCCGTCCTTGTAAACGTCAGCGTTCTCGAGTGCCTGCTCTGAGAGAGGACTGTTCTCGGGATCCTCAATATAGCTCTTGAGAGCAACGCTGTCGGCAATGTCGATCATACCGTCCATGTTGATATCGCCGAGCATAGCGATCACAGGTGCCTTAGTTACATCGGCTGCTGTTGCGGGAGCAGCCGTAGGCGGCTCGGTTGCAGGAACCTCCTCAGGGATAACGGGCAGCTCGGTAATATTGTGAACTGTGAAGTTCATTAAAGTATCGTAGTCATTCTGATCGATAACGCCGTCCTTGTAAACGTCAGCGTTTTTGAGAGCCTGCTCTGAGAGCGGATCGTTTTCGGGATCATTGATGTGGCGTGTGAGACGGATAGCATCAGAAACGTCAACAATGCCGTCCATGTTGACATCGCCGGGGATCCTGCTCTCCTCAGTAGGAGCCTGAGTTGACGGCTCTTCCGTAGGCTCTGTTGTCTCGGCAGAGGGGATAACAGGGAGCTTTTTCACAATTCCGGTAAGGAACTGCTGGATAGTCTCGGAATCCTTTTCATCAACAACGCCGTCCTGATATACGTCGGCGTTCTTCAGCTGCTGTGCAGTGAGAGGATAATCATTCGGATTTGCGATGTACTGAGCAATCGTTATAGAGTCAGACATATCGACATCACCGTCTAAGTTGGCATCACCGATGTTGTCTGATCCTGCGGTCGGCTCGGTGGGCTCGGGTGAAGTTGTCACAGGAGCCTCCGTAACAGGTTCAGCCACTGTTGAAACGGGCTCTGTGACAGTAGTCACAGGCTCAGTAGTAACGGGGGCAGTTGTAACGGGCTTTGTAGTCACAGGAGCAGTCGGCGCTGTAGTGACCGGCTTTGTCTCGGGAACAGCAGTTGTAGCTGTCTCGCCTTCGTCCTCAGCGGAGTAGGAAATGCAGTATTCCGCATCGTTCATATCCTTGTCGAAGGCATCTGTGATACGGAGCTTCAGATCGCTGATCTCCTTCTTGGTGAGTGCGGGCACTTTGAAGACAAAGAGAGTGCAGGGCGATGTTACGTTTTCTATATCGGGATTGGTATAGAGGAATCTGATCTTCTTGAGACCTTCATCATACATAGCAGTAACACCGGGCATATTCTGTACAAGCTTTGTAGCGGTTGCTGCATCAGCCTCAGCGGGGAGGGTGTAATCGATATCTCCCTCAGCTCCCGAGAAGCATACATCTCCTCTTACGCTTATGGTCAGGAGGGTGAAGTCCGGATCTGAGCTGTCAGCTGTGAGGCAGAAGATATTGCCGCCTGTGGTCTGCTGAGGTGCAGGCGCTGTTGTTGCGGTAACGGGAGCCTTGGTCTCAGGAGCAGCTGTGGGCGCGGGCGTGGTCTCTGCTGCCTTTGTGGGAGTAGTTGCCGACACTGGCTCAGCAGCAGTTGTTACAGGAGTTTCCTTCGGAGCTGTAGTAACAGGAGTAACAGGCACAGCTGTAGTTACAGGAGTCTCTGTCTGGCTGTCGCCGTTCCAGCTGATATTTACGGAATAGTCCTTGTCAACAAAGCTGCTGTCGTAGCATTCAGTCAGCATAAGCTCGAAGTCGCTTTTTTCAGGCGTTCCCGAGCAGTCGAAGTGGATGTCGAATATCCTGACAGGCTCGGTAAGATCAGCAGTATCAGTGAAGGAGATGTTTACCTTGCCCTTACCGGTCTTGTCGTTGATAAGAGCCAGGTCAGATTTTGTGGCTCTTGATGAATCGTAGGTGTATTTGTTCCTGTCGTATTTCAGAACACCGCTGAATCCGCAGATATCATGTGCTCCTCCTACGGTCAGGGAAGCGTCGAGTCCGTCTGCTGCTGTATTGAGAGTCAGTTCAAATACTGTTTTCTCATCGGCAGCAAAGGCGTAACCGACCGGGATGTTTTCTATAAACAGTAATGCAGACAAAGAGACTGCAAGGATACTGTTTTTCTTCTTATGCATAATAGTTTCCTTTCTGAATGGATAACATATGTAGCGGTTTGATAATAAGATAAACCGCCCTCAGCTGCGGCAGGGATCGCTCTCTGCCGCAGTCTGCTGCAAATTGCAGGCGGTAGTCATACCGCAGGGCCGTTCATCGTTCACGGCAGACACAACATACGCCGGTCATGCCGCAGAGTTAAGTGATATCAGATCAGTCTTTTACAACAAGGGTGATCTTATCTGTTACTTCCTTCTTTACAGGCTCATATACGTCTCTGATGTAGGTATATGAAACAGGGATGATAGATCTTGTTCTGTAACGGTAGAGATCAACAGGTGTTGCAAGGTGCTTTCTTGAGCGGTACTTATCGTAGTAAACAGTCTTCTTGCCGATAGACTTGATGAGCTTTCCTTCGTAAAGAAGGTCTACCATCTTCATGTTCTGCTCGGCAGAGCCTGTGTAGTTTTTGATACCGTTGAGAGGAGCGATCTTCTTTCTGTTCTCAAAGCTTCCGTTTTCGCCGATGTGGTAGAGAGCATCATTGATACCTCTGTTTCTCCAGTCCTGCTCGGAGCACTTTGCAAAGTAAACGATATCGTCTTCCTCGCGTGCTTCCTGCTGTATCTCTATCTGGAGATCTTCAGCTTCTTTGATCGGCTCATAGGTCCAGTCGCTCCATTCGCTCCATTCACCGCCGAAGTCCTCTGTACGAGTCTCGACCTGTGTAAGATCGTTTTCAACAGGCATTTCATTGGTATTCTCGGGTACTTCGATCCATTCAGACCATTCGCCCCATGCTGTATGGCCTTCCTCGGGATTGTAGGATATGAGCTCCCATTTGCCTGACTTGATCGTTTCAGCGCTCATGGGCTTGTCGAGTACCTTTGTCTCACGGCCTGCATACTGCATCTCATCGCTGTCGATGATCTTTGTTGTAGCCTTGAGTGCTGCATTGAAGTTTACAGTATTCTCAGGCTCGATATCATCCTCAGCATTGTCATCGTAGAGACCGGAGAGTGTGAGTGAGAGCTTGATGTCGGATGAAACATCTGCATCGTTTGTTGCCTTGAGATAGAGCTTTCCGTCCTTGATCTCATAGTAATCGTTTTCCTCGATGTTCCACTTTACAGGGAATCCCTTAACATTATCCTCGAGAGTGTAACCTGTCTTCATAGCTTCAGAGATGTCGTTTTCTCCGCCGCCGAAGTCGAGGTATTTCATCAGGTACTTGGATTCGATATCTGCATTGAGTATGCCGGGAACATATCCTTCGGGCTCGCCGCCTTCGGGATAGAGGATAACAGATGTCGGTGTCTTCTTGTTCCTGATATACCTGTACAGACCGTTGAGATCGTTGATATCAAAGAACCTGTCATTCTGAGAAAGATCGATATATCTGAGGTTTGTATATCTTGAGAAGTTGTAGTCCTTTTCGAGATCAAAGAAGTAATTCTCAGATCCGGTATTTCTTACGCTGAGATATCTCAGTTCGGGAAGTTCAGGATACTGTGAAGACATATTGAAGCGGTAGTTTGCGAGTGAGAGATACTTGATGCTTTCTGCTGAGTTGAATACGATCGGATCATCTGTCGGATTCGGGAATCTTGCGATAGCATAAGTATCGAGGAAGAGTGAGTCAAGCTGTCCGCTGAGGATGTAATTGAAGTCGAAGTATCTCTCATTACATCCGGAGAGGTTAACATATCTGAGGTCGGAGAGCTTGCCAAGGAAGTTGGTATTGCTTGTGTGTGAATCCTGCATGGACAGGTATCTGAGCTTGGTCATTCTTTCGATAGCAGTAGTGTCTGCAACCTCAACATAGTTCATGTAGAATGCGCGGAGCTCAGTAAGAGCACTCAGAGGCTCGATATTGATAAGGTCGGGGTTGCTGCTGAGGTCGAGAATGGTGAGCTGCGGGAGCTGAGCAATGTAGGAGATGTTTTCTATCTTGTCGATAGTTCCTTCACCTGATACATAGTCCTCAGAGTAGCAGTCAACATATCTCGGGATCTGGCAGTTGACCAGTTCAAGATGAGTCAGTTTTGAGAGACCTGAAAGGAATTCAAGGTCTGCGATCTTTGTATCTGAGAGTGAGAGATATTTGAGTTTGTAGAGCTTTGCAACATCTTCAACGTTTTCTTCGCTGAGTGCATTGCCTCCGAGACGGAGCTCCTCAAGATCGGGAGCTGCGGAGACAGAAGTGATATTCTCAAGAGTCTTCTGTCCGCCGAAGTTCTGATTCTCAAGAAGGAGATTGATAAGTTTGGGGTGATTTGATACATTGTAGTTTCTCAGACAGTTGTTGTCGAGATCGAGGTATGTAAGGCTCTTGAGCGCAGTTAATGTTGTATCAGCGTCTCTGATGTTGTTGTTGCTGAGTGTGAGGACCTCAAGATCTTTAAGGGCCTTGAGTGATGTTGTTGTCTCAAGTCTGTTGTTATCCAGTCTCAGACAGTTCAGTGCATCGAGCTTTCTGAGCGGAGCAAGACCGTCCTTAGTAGCACTGGGCGATGCAAGCAGGTTGTTAGAAAGATCGAGAGTAGTGAGCAGCTTGCAGTTTGCAAGAGGCGTGATATCTGTGATATAGTTTGAAGCGAGCCAGAGAGTTGTGAGCTGCTTCATGTATCCGATAGGAGTGATATCCATCGTTGCACAGATGTTATACTCTGTTTTGAGGTTTATGTCCTTGTTGTCAGAGATCTCATAGTAGTTGGTATCTCTTGAAAGTGTGAGTGAACGCAGAGCGGGGAAACGTGAAACAGTCTCGTCGTTGCTGTTCTTCATAAGGAAGCTGTCGATATTTGTGATATAGTTGCCCTGGAGGAAAAGCTCCTTCATCTCTGTGAACTGAAGCTCTGTGTTGGCAAGTGTGTCTCTGAGAACGAGGAAGTCAACATTCTTGAGCTTGTTGTAGGAGAGATCGATTCCCTCGAGGAGATGCTTGGAAGCAAATACGGACTCAGGTACATCTGTAAGGCGGCAGTTTGAGAGTGAGAGCTGCTCGATGTAGTTGAGCGAGCTGAGCTCATCAAGAGCTGCATCCTTGCCGGAGAGATCGTTGTTTGAAAGATCGATCACACGGTAGTATCTGAGGTACTTGAGGCCCTTGATGCTTCTGATGCCCTTGTTGCTGAGCCTGATGGTGTAGTTGAGTGCGGCCATCGTATCTGCATCATAGATCTCCTCCTCAGTGAGGATTCCATCCTTGTTTCCGTGCTCCTGATCAAAGAGCCTTACGAATTCCTTGTACAGTACAGTATCAGGGATCTGTTCTGTAGAAACAACTGTGCTGTTTCCGGCAAGCTGTACATCGTAGCTGAAAGGTGTGAGCTTGGTGGGATCGTCGCCTGCTCTGTCGAGCTTGGCAGTGAGCTTGCCCCACTCCATGAAGTTGGCGGAAGGTCCTACAGTGACTACCTGATAGTCGAGACCCTTTACATTCTTCTCTTCCTTGCCGACTGCGATCTTGTCCGAAGCTGACTCAGATACCCATGTGATCTTGAAGTCATAGAGCGGAACAGTCTTGGGGAGGTAAGTCTCACCGGATATGATGGAAGGAACGAAAGAGGAGATGTAGTCGCTTGCATATTCAAGCTGCTTCTCAAGAGGCTGTGCAGGGATAGTTCTCTCGAAGCGTGTGGAGTAAACTACATTTTCCTTGAAAAGGAAATCAGCCTGTATGGTGACCTTGTTCTCGGACTTGAGGTAGCAGATCTCATTTGTTATGGGATCGATAGCTCTCTCATCGCCGAGGCTTCCGTCTTCGTTGCGTATAACGGTCCATCTGATATCGATATTCTGAACATTATTGACGCCTTCGTTAGCAGCTCTTGAGGATTCAAGAGAAATGTATCCGGGCAGACGGTAATGCTCAGGGAGGTTGGCGGGGATGCGCTTGATAAGGCTCTCGAAATCCTTTCCGTCAACGATATCGATGATACCCTTGATAGGCTTCTTGAATACCATATCGACCTCACCGCTGTTATCAACATCTATGGTAGCGGTAAATGTTGCCCATGTGGTGTACTCAGGCTTCTGCTTGATGCCTACTGTGAAATCAGAACCGATGTTGATGCTTGAGCCGAGCTCCTTGGAAGTTGCTCTCCAGGTAACATCTACGTTCTTGAACTTTTCAGAGGAGTGTACGTTATGAGCTCCGAATTTGTTGATGTAGGGGAGATCGAAGCCGTCCTCGATAGGAGCATCGTCAGCCATAGCCTTTTCGATATCCTTCTTTACAGCCTCGTAGATCTCATAGTACTGATCCTCATCGTATACTGCGTAGAGCTTGGTATCGTATGTGATCTTGGAGAAATCAGGTGCTTCGTATTCCTCTTCATCAAGTGACCAGTGGCCGTTTGTAAGGCCGGGAACGATCGGTACAGCGGGAACATCTTTCAGCGCTTCTCCGGAAGGGATAGATCTCTGTGCTATAGCTTTACCGTTGTTGTCGATGAATGAGACATAGGCACGTCCGCCGAGAGCAACATCCATATCAACTGTCTTCTTGAGGATCTGGAATGCGTCTCGGGTGTTGATAACAGGCTTTCCTTCTGAGTCATAGTCAGAGTTTACATTAGATACCTGCAGATGCTTTTCTGTAAATTTTTTAAAAGTTTCGGAATTTACAAGAGCCATCTTGAGAGCGGTAACGTCCTGTACAGTGACTTGTGAATCGAGGTTAACGTCGCCGAAGGGGCAGATCACCATATCAGGGAAATCAGCACTTAAAGCAACATCGTTGAAGGTACCGTTTTCCTGATAGGAGGAAGCGGAGCTTTTTGTGGAATCATCAAGTGAAAAGACTTTGTATTTGCCGCCTCCGAGATCTTCCTTTACAAGGAAGGTGAGCTCTACAAGATTATGCGCGCCCTTGATATTGTTATCGAATGATGCGGAGAGGTTTATCTTTCCCTCTTTCTTTTCGTTTATGAGGATATCTTCGGATGTTTCCCTGACAGGAACAGCTGAAACGAGTTCCAGCAGATCAGTATCATAGCAGAGCGAGGTGTGGAGATCGCAGATCTCATTATCGCCGTCAACGAAAACTGTGGTAGTGAACTCCTTGCCTTCAACAGCATCGAATTCAAATATTCCGAGCTTTACGGAAGAAGCAGCCTCTGCCGGCATAGCATTGATCGCTGCGAGCACGGAAGCGCTTCCGATGATAGAGAGTAATTTTTTAGTATTCATCGTGATCACGCTCCCTTCGGTACCTTCTTGGCATCAGCACTCTTAGCCTTGTCAAGAAGCTCGTTTACTGTGATGAATCCATCGAAGAATCCAGCGTAGTTGACCAGGTCACCGGTGTACCAGTGCTCGATGTAGCCGTTTGCGAATACGCGGCATACGCCCTGGATAAGATTGTACTCAACGTACTGGCCGAAGAGGACAACGGGATCCTCGGGATTGAGTTCGAATGAAGCCTTGTCGATAGCCTCAACATAGAAAGGAACCTTTACTACGTAGTCGCAGAGCTTCCAGCCTACGCCCTTTACAAGCTCATCATCTCTTGCGTCGAAGGTTCTTGTGACCTCGACAGAATGCTCAAAGCCGTTCTCAGTCATGTAGTCAACGCCGTAGCCGATGTCAACTGCAACGCTGTTCTCCTGCTCACGTCCTGTTGACTGAGAGGAGCCCTGTGTGAGAGAATCCTCCAGGCTCTGTCCGAAAGAGGAATTTGACTCAAGACTCTGATCAATGGAGTGCTGCTGCTGATAGGTCTGTGACTGCTCCCGACTTCTGGTTCTTGAAATGCCGTCAGTAACGGAGTAGGAGTTTTCGTATGTATCAGAGTGCTCCTGATGACTTTCATAAGTATCACTTGAGGAGATAGTCTCAGTGTTGCTCATGCTGCCCTCAATGCCTACCTCAAGACCGAGAGAGATTGTCTCACTTGCAGATACTTCAAAGAGATCAGGAATGCTGAAACCGCCGCCGATCTCTGTTTCAGAACCGATGGAGCCGTTGATATGACCGCCGATGGTGTCTGTATCGCTGTACTCGTATCCGTCGGTGTGTGAATGAGAAGAACCGTATGAATCAGTATGTGAGAAGCTCTCTGATAATGTTCTCTCACGGCTGACAGTATCTGCAACGCCCTGGCTGAGAGTATCCTCTATGCCGTACATCTGACCGATAGAAAGACCTACAGACATACCTGTCTCAGTAGTGCTTCCCTTTGTTTTGGAAGCCTCATTGTAATCGGTGTAGTCCTTGCGGGAAATAGCACTTCTTGAAGTGTTGTAATTTGAGTTCACAGATACAGTCTTTCCTGCTGTGATGGACTGTGTGTCTGTGATCGCGATGGAGATGGAGCTGGCAGTATAGAATCCGGAATTGCTTATGCCGGAATACTTCTTGTCGCCGGGGATACCAAGACTGCCCAGATTTGAGTAGTACTTACTGTTATCCATTACCTCGCCGATATTGTTCATGCTGTCTGCGATACCTGATGTGATATCAAGGGCAGCAAAATCCTGAGAGATATTCTGTCCCTGGGCAGCCATGTCGAATATGGACTTGAGGTCGTTCTGGATACTGAGATTCATGCTCTTTCCGAGCTGGGTATTGGAATCATCGGGCTGATGATCGCCGATTGCCATTACGGAAGCAAGGTTATAGTTGCTCGGCTTGTAGATCCTGTACAGTGTGTTACCGTCCTCGACCTGTGTATAGTACTCATACTCGATGTACTCATACCAGTCTTTCTTGGTGAACTGCGGATCGCTGAGCTTGAGCTTTGCTCCGGATAGACCGGGCATCAGCGAAGTGTAGTCCGTAACGTACTTTTCGTAATCATAGTCTCTTTCTGCGTTCGCAACATTGACAATAGTCAGAGATGCGACAAGTGCAAGAGCAGACGTGAATGCGACAGTACGCTTCAGACTCTTACTGAATTTTTTTGACATTCAAAAGACCCTCCTTGAATATAGTATATTCAGACCTGTGCGGCCTGTTGATATATGTAAAAAGCGCATGGCGCTCAGTACATAACGATGCTGCCCTGGACAACATTGTATTCTGTGTCTGCAAGATCATTTGCAGAGCTGTCAAAGGTGGCGATATCCTTGACGTTGTAGAAGAACTTCGTCCTTGTGAAGCTCTCTGCCTTCGGCCTGAAAACAACCTCTGTAAGCAGAGTGTCAGCCTTTACATTGTCGATATTGAGGAAAGACATCAGTATGGTGCTCTCCTCCTCGTCACAGTTTATGGTATTGCAGGGATCGGTGTTGTCGAACCTTACGAATTCAAGAACGGAAGGATCGTATTTTACCTCGAGATCAAGAACACAGAAATCCGTATCACCGCCGATACGCAGGGGAACGGAGATCTCGTCCGAGCTCCCTATGCGGGAGTATATCGCATTGTTGTAGACAGTGTTCTTCTTGTCGGCGATATCGGAGGTCTCAGGCGTGAGAGTGAGCACATCGCCGCTCACAGGCTCGCCGTCCTCTATGCTGGTGACTGTTTTCTGCTCCTTCCAGCCGGTGAACACCTCGTTATCACCGAGCTGCTGGGGACGGTTGAGGTCGATATCCTGTGCGGTGCTGTACTTGGAGATAACATCGCCGGCAGGAGTGCTTACGCTGACAAGTATAGGATCTCCTCCGTCTGGGGCACGGACCTCAGTCTTTTCAGTGGGAGCCGGCAGACCGGGCGACTTGCCGTCCTTTTCGCTTTCTGAGCTGTCCTTGTCTCCGGAAGCATTATTCTTCTTTATCTTGTCCTTATCATCCGTATCACCGGAGGACTTGTCCCGGTTCTCACCGTCTTCTGAGGTCTCGTCCGATACAGAAGGCGTGTCTCCGGGAACATCGCTGCTCTCGTCGGATGTACGTACATTTTTCTTTCCGCAGCCGGCAGATGCCAGACATACGGCAGCCAATACAAATAAGATCAGCCGTTTCTTTGTTTCCATTTTTAACTACTCCATTCGTATATTACTACTGATTGTATAAAACCGGCTTTAATTATCCCTTGCCTGCGCTCATGCCAAAGGCTCGGAATATCGCTCGTACGGATAACGCCATTTCGCGATTGTTTAAGTATATCCCCGCAAAAAGGCATACCCTTTTCATTTTAACAAATGAAAATATGAATGTCAAATTAATTGTTGCGACAGAATTAATAAATGGTATGATATACAAATTCTGTGACAAAAAGTTGCAAATATTGGCAATCATTGTGAACCTGTTATACTGTCAACTTTTGCCGAAATAAAATAACGTTCTGTAATATTCCTGCTGTATATTACATCGATAAGACATGGTGAAAGTCCAAATTATCACGGAGCATATCTTCCGGCAGCTTTTTCTGAGCTAATAAATGTATAGAGCAATATGTTTCTGAGTGCTAACAATATTCTGATATTGAAAAATAACGGAATATGTGGTAAAATGAGCTTACAGAGGACATAATTCAGACCCGGAAAAAATTTTTTGAGATTTTTTAAGACATCCGCCTTTCTGGTTCGTATAATAAATGAAAGGCATAATTCTCGGGAAAGGAGCCGATCAATGGATAATGGTGCAAGTAGCTACAGCCGTTATCTCGAGGGGGACGATTCCGCTTTCACGGAACTGGTCCGTCAGTACAAGGACGGACTGACTCTATACCTCTGTAGTTTTACCAATAATATACATGACGCCGAAGATATCATGGAAGAGACGTTCTACAAGCTTGCATATAAGAAGCCCAGATATAATGCCAAAGCCAACTTCAAGACATGGCTCTATACCATAGGACGCAATCTTGCCATTGATTATCTGAGAAAGAAGAACAGACATCCGTCGGCTTGTATCGATGAATGTGAGGAATATTCTGACGGCACGAGTATTGAGGAAAGCTACCTGAAAGAAGAACAGAAACTCGTGATACATAGAGCTGTGAATAATCTCAGAGCCGAATACCGGCAGGTCATTTGCCTGATATATTTTGAGGATTTTTCCAATAATGATGCGGCAAAGATCATGCGGAGGACAAGCAGACAGCTCACAAACCTTCTGTATCAGGCAAAGAAAGCTCTGAAGACAGAACTTGAGAAGGAGGGGATAACGTATGCGGGACTATGAAGAAGTTGCGATGTCTGTACTGCGACGCAGAGATGAGCAGCTTGCCAAGGATAAGCATCGCAGAGTTATCATTTTAAAGGCCGGTACGGCTGCCCTCAGTTTCTGTTTTGCCTGTGCGATAGGCATAGGAGCCTGGAGATCAGGCATACCCGGCGAGCTGATGAAACATGGTCGGCCCGGCGGAGAAGAAGTGATCGTCGAAGAGACAAGCACGACAGCAGCTCTCGATAAGTCCGATACCGTATCCGGCCTGAAGCCTACTGAAGGGGCTGAAGCACAGGAAACGGCACCGGCAGAGCAGACTACAAGGACAGCAGACCGTAGCAGTGACGATACGGCAGTAAAGACACCCGAGGATAAGACAGTAAGGACAACAGCTGCAGCACAGGCAGGAACAACAGAGGCTGCACAGGCAAGGACAACCAGATCAAGGACAGAATCGGTGCGGACAACGGCTGCACCGGCAAGGACAGCTAAGACAGTGACAGAAGCGGCTCATACATCAGCCGCACAAGCTCCGGCTCAGAATGCTGCAACAGCAGCGGTGCAGGCCACAGTGCCTGCGGCGGTACAGGTATCAGTTCCCGTGACTGTACAGGTGACCACACCTTTCGCTCAGCACGGAACTATGCCTGCAGAGGTGCCGTCATCACCCGCTCAGGCTGTTGACACGGAAAATGATATTGTTCCGGTAACGACAGACATCGCTCCCGATGATTCAGCTGAAGCAATGGGAAGAAGCGAATACATGAAGAAGGTTACCTCATTTTTCGCGTCAATAATGACAGCAGCTACAGACGGAGAAGACGGAATATCAGCTTTACAGTCGAGACCTGAGGCAAGGGATAACCCCTACATAAAGGGCGTTATCGAATTTGCAGAGCAGTATTCGGATCATTCCGGTGATCCGTTCTCGCGTATAGCTGACGGCACGACGGATGCCGATTTCAATGCCGACGGCAAGGTCGATGAGATGGACAGTTATATGATGTTCTGGTATACAGAATACAATGCTGACAGTTTAGCAAAGACCGTAGCCGGAAGGATAAGCCGCTCTGGTGATATCGACGGCAACGGTACGGTAGATAACGATGATACAGAACTGCTGATGAAGTATGTTCTTATCAACAAAATACCGACCGGGCAGATGTTTGACACATCGTACTACTACGACAGGCTCGTATCCTGTTATGAAGCAGGAGATGAAGAGTACCTGCCGATGATAAAGGACGATAAACAACATTCGGAAATGCCGTTCGTATCAAGGCTTTACGAAAGCGGACAGAGTATTGGTGTGACCTACTACATATTTGCCGAAAAGGCAGATAAGGGCGAATTCGACCTCGACTTCGATTCGGATGGTACATTCTCGATCAGGGACATCATCTGGTACAAGATTTACGATCAGAAAACTCCTGTCAGAGATAAGACAGATCCTATGACGGGCAAGATCGTAAAAAGCTATGACTTTAAAGCAAAGATCAATGTATCACCGGGTGTCGAGAGCAGAATCGAAAAAATCAGGACAAGTGAGCAGGTCTCAGGCGACAGCAGACGTACTTCACTGAAAAAGAATATCGGCGGAGAACTGTCAGATGTTATCCGCTACTACTTCGAGACACACGATCTCACCGAGAAAATGCTCAACAACGGCTATTATGACGCACTTGTAAAGGGCGCCGGAGCCTACGATGTAGCAAAAGACATAGTGTGGTATCAGTTCTACACAGGCATGATAAGCGCAGAGACGCTTGATGAGTACATCAACGGCAATGCTTTCCAGGAGGATCTCGTTCTTGAGATCACCGATAAGGAGCTTGAGAAGATGCGCAGGGCGATCGCAGAAGGAACACTCCCTCAGCCGGATGCGGACGCTAATGGCATCATCGATGCAAGAGATTACTGGTATTCCAACATCTACAACGGTGATATCGTATGGGGCAGAGCTCCATGGGAGAGCGAACTGCCGCTTGAGGTATCCACATTCTTCGCTACTCAGTTTGACTACGATCAGGACGGCAAAAGCGGTACTGAACGTGATATCAGACTCGCGCAGCCCTATCTTATCGAGAAGGCTGTTGAGGCGATAGCTGAGCGGATGGCCAGTGAGGGCGTAAATGACAGCTATGTCCTTGATGTATGCAGAGCAGCGATCACCTATAACGTTTACAACCGCGATGAAGCATTTACCTACGGCGCGTATGACGGACTTGATCCCGAGAAGCTCGACTTATTATTCTGGCCAAAGCTCGATGAGGATTACAAGGCCTACAAGGAGGCTGTCAGAAACGGTACAGCTTCTGAGCCTGACCTTGACGGCGACGGCGTTATGACAGAGAATGATCGTCAGATCGCATCCGTTATGCAGAATTACCTGCTTGACTGCAACAAGGCAGAGCACGGTGTTATAGCAGATCTTATACAGCCCGATCCCTCACTTGTTACTGAAGAGGTTCTCAGAATAATCGAAACTTCCTGCGATTTCAACTCCGACGGCAGAAGCGGTATGATGTATGATATGGGGATAGCTTATCAGTATGTTGCTGATTATCTCTGGGATATCCAGCATACAGAAGCTGATAAGTCTGTCACCATAACCGGCAGTACCTACGGGATAACGAAAGAATGTGGCGGTCTTCCTCAGGAAGTGACAGCCGCAGAAAACGGTACAGAGGAAGACGGAGCTGAGACGGCAGACATTGCCGGCGATGCAAACAATGATGCAAAGGTTAACGTTGCCGATGCAGTCACAGTCCTTAAGTTTACAAGCGGATCAGAGAATGGAACGCTCGGTGAATAAGGCGTGGTCAATGCTGACTGTGACGGAACAGACGGCATTTCAGGCAGCGCTCCGGTCAGTGTACTGACGCCTGTCTTACAGAATTCAGCTGACAAATACATTGTCATATATCCGACATCATGTTGTGACATCACGAAAAGACATCATGCAAAGACATCACGAAGAGACATCACGTACAGACATCATGTAATGACATCAAGCATTGACATCAGGTAAAGACATCAAGCAGTGACATCAGGTGCCGACATAATCCATGACAACAGGTACGACATCATGCAATGACATCAAGTAATGACAGCATCATAACTGAAATCTTCAATGATATAGTGTTATAGAGGAAAAAGGACTGTGAAAGCAGTCCTTTTTTCTTTGTCTCATATCAGATACCCAAAGTAAAAAACTACCCCGGATACAGCGTCATAGCCGTATCCGGGGAGCTTTATATTATGAGTGGAGTTAAACTATTATCAGTTCTTTGCTCGATTTGTGGGGAGCTTGACATTTGCTCCCATAGCGAGCTTGGTGATAATGATAAGATCGTTTATCCTTGTCTCGCCGGAGAGATCAACGTCTGATTCGGTCATAGCAGTCTCACCGTTGATGGACTTAACGAGCTCGCGTCTTCCGAAGATAACATCGAATCCGTCTACCTGCTGGTCGTGATTGAGGTCGCCGGGAATAGCTCTGATGAGCTGTCCAGAACCGGCGAACCCGTGAGAAGGAGCGGATGTAGTTCCTTCAACCGGAGGTACAGCGGTTTCCACGGGCTGTGTGGGCGCAGGAGTTTCAGGTGTACCGGGAGTTTCGGGTACATCGGTCATTTCCTGATAGATGTCCTCACCGTTTATCTTGACGATATTCTTGGTGATATCAGCTGAGCCGCTTCCGCTGAAGCTTCTTACAGCAAAGTTGAAATAATCGGGATCAACAGGGGATATACCGTATTTTTCCCAGGCGTACAGGTGATCTGAGAGATTGATAGTTCCCTCGATATGCGGATCGTCACCGAGCTTGTTCTCTCTGCGGACACTGTAAACTGTGGAATACCAGGGATTATCAGGTCCCTTGTAGAGCTCATAGATGCCGTCGTTGAGACCAACTGCTCCGAGTGACTGGAAATCCTCCGGCACCTCCCAGTCCTTCCATGCCTCGATGATGTAATACTCGACGCCGAGAGTGTTCAGCCAGCCGTGTGCACCTGCGATAGCAGAGCCCTCGGGAGCGAAGTCTGCTTCATAGTCGAGAGTAAGCTCCTCGCCGTCGTATTTTCTTACGACCGAGCGTGTAAGGTTTTCAGAATTGTAGTACTGAAGGCCTCTCTCGAAGGTAGCCCTTCCGTCGTTGTCCCAGCTGCTCTTGAATTTTCCGCCATCGCCGATCTCGAGGCTGTATGTGCCGCCTTCATTCATAACAGGATCGGTGAAAAGATTAAAGTAGTAACCGTCTCTTTCGTCGGAAGCTGCCTCAGTAAATACAGTGTCATGAAGAGTGTCCGGGAACTCATAATCGCCTATGGGCTGCCAGTCAGGACCGGTACCTACAGTATTTCCGGGATCGTTCTCCTCATCGACGAGGTAGTAGAGATCGTTCTTCAGTACGTGGATAGTACCGGTCGCGTTTACTGCCTCAGCAGCAAACATTATCTCATAGGGCTCATCGGTCACTATGCCGAGCTTCTCCCATTCCTTGAAATGCTCATAAAGAGAGATCTTACCTTCAGCGTATCCGTTTTCAGTGGATATCTTTTCGCGGCGTATGCTCTTGATAGTGTATATTGGAGTAGGATCATCAAAGCTGCCTATATAATTTTTGTAAACATCATAGACGGCCCCATCGACCTCAATGGAACCTTCCAGCGTTCCGGCATTATCAGCAGGATTCCAGTCGCCCCAGTCATCGATGACTGCGAACTCTCTGCGCTGCTTGTCGAACCAGCCGTATGCGCCGAGGGTGTAATCACCGTCGGTCTCGACTTTGGCTCTGTATTCGATCACAGGTTTACCAAAAGGCTTTTCTCTCATCTCGATATCGTTGAGATCGGCGTCCTTGATTTTTTTTACGAATAAGTTGCCGGTCATGCAAAGGGCTGATGATACATCATTGAATGTAAAATCGAAAGCACCGCGGAGTTTGAAGTTTGTTTCGATACTGCCCCGACCGTCGTTCCAGTAAGCGTAGTCGTAAAGTCCGTACATCCCCGTTTCGTTCACAGCACCGCTGGCGGCGGTTACTGCCGCATCTGTCACGTTCTCTTCTGCTGATACCGGAGACATGATAGTTCCGGTTATGGCCATTGAAGCAGCGAGAGAAGCAGCTGCGATCTGCCTGAGTAATTTCTTCATAATAAACCCTCCTGTCATGGATAATAATAATGTCCGGCCGCTCCTTGCAGCCTACTATTATTATAGCATAACGGAAATGCAGTTTTCAAGTGAAAAATTGCGTTATATATCGACGTTTTCGGGCTTTTTTGCTCATTATTTGCGGTCGGTTTTTTCAGAGTCTGAAGAGTCCGTCTTATCACTTTCTCCGGACGTCAGCAGCTCATAGGTCACACCGTATTTTTCCGCGATATCACGGGCATAGGACATACCCTCCGACGGCATGACGACAGCCTTGAATGACCGTTTCCCCTCATCGCTCAGCATTGTGAGGGGAGAAGCCTTTGCACCGTCTAAAAAACTGTTGATGTTCTCTACCTCATCTGAGAGCTTGTGCATATGTGTGTTGTAGATAGTCCGCACCTTTTTTCTGAGCAGTGCCTTTACGGAATCACTTGCTATATAGAAACCTTCCTCAAAGGATGTGGTGGAAAAAGTTTCATTCAGCAGCAGAAGACTGTCCTCTGTACACTGCGAATATATCTCCCTGAATCTCACACATTCTTCGCCGAGTCTTCCGAGGTCGAGGGTTTTGTCCTCGTCAGCAGGGAAGTGAGTGTATACGCAGTCCACCGGTCTGTATCTGAATGAAGAAGCCGGAACGAAGATGCCGCCCTGTGCGAGAACGAAAAGCAGACCGACTGCCTGAGTGAGAGTAGTCTTGCCTCCTCTGTTCGCACCTGTGAGTATGTAGACAGTGTGGGTGCTGTCGAATACAAGATCATTTGTGACGATCTCATCGGCCTCCGCAAGGCTGACTGCCAGCTTCAGATTGTAGAGCCCTTCGGCCTTCATGGAGGCATCTCCCTCCTCTGCGACCTCAGCTTCACAGAAGGCAAAGCCGCGTTCCTTCTGACGTCCGATGAAGTCAGCAAAGCGGATGTAGTATATGAATTCGGGTATGATACGTGAGATATTGATGATAGCAATGTTTGCATATTTATTCAGAATGTCACGAAGTCTCCTGATAAGATTGCTGAGCATTTTATTCAAAACTTTGTCAAGATAGAAGGGGACATTGTTTGTGTCATCCCCCTGCACGGAATTGACGACAGTTGATCTTATGCGTCCGTCCATAAGGGGAGTATTTGTAACAACAGAGAATCCGGCGAGTTTCTCGACAAATCCGGAAACACTGTTTACCTTCTTGCTTTCGACAGGATGATAGTGCATAGCGCCGTCCCACTCGCTGCCGCTCTGAATGCTGTCCTCCGAGGCTATGGCGTCGGCGAAATTGCTGATGATGCCCGACTTTTTGAAGGGCTTGTCATTGACGGAGATAAGCCCCATACTGATCGCCTCGAACCGCGAGTTTACGTTGATACCGAGCGTGACGCTCTGTACGGGAGAGGCCTTCTTTTTCAGCTCAGTGATATCCTTTTTCATCTCAGCAAAGAACGCCTCATTGTAGAGTTCGGTGATGTAGTCGCGGAAGCCGATGAGTCCCTCCGACTTTATATCGTATTCCGAAAGACAGTTGCGCATCTCCTCCACGCAGCTGATATAGTCATCGAGCTCGTTGAGACGGTGCATGAGGTGCCAGAAGCCGATATTCTCATCTGTCTCCCTGTTTGAGACCGTGAAATTCCTGATGAATTCGATTTTGTCAAAAAGCTCTGTCATGCGCTTCCTGAGTTCCGGCAGGCCAAGGATATCGGCGAAGATATGCTGTCTGTACCGCGCGGTCTTAGGATCGGGCGTCATGGAAGAGAGAATGTCGGTTATCATCTCCTGCTCGCGGGCGTCATCCGTAAGCTCCTTGCAAATCGTATCAAGACCGAGATCGTGACAGGCATCTGTCGACAGCTTTGTTATGTCTGATCTGTCATCGCTCAGGAAGAGTATGCTGTATCCGTATTTCTTCATCTTGTACCTCCTGTGTACTTATCTGTTACATATATTTTAACAGAAAACACCTCATCTGTCAACATACACCGGTGCAGGGAAGTTTATTGAAAACAGTCAATTTATAGTCAATCTTCTTGTTCTCAGAGTCGTGTATATTATACATTTCTGAGTGCATATTTCAAAGGGATATTCATCGCGAATTGGTGACTTTAACAAATTGATGTGTTCAATTACAATTAGTATTCAAAATGTTTACAAACTTTGTAATTTCTCTTTCATTCTTCTGTAATATGTTGTATAATTGTAACTGCGGGTATAGTCCGCATAGTAACATGATATTGGAGGTTTTAACAATGAAGAATGCAAAAAGAATCATCGCGTCACTTACAGCGGCAGCTGCTATGGGGTCATGCAGCCTTTCACCGCTCTGTGCAGCAGGTATCATTCCTGAGCTCCCCGCTCTGACTGCGGTTGCAGCCGACGATCTCGTATACGGAGATTTCAGCTACAAGATAGTTGACGATACCGCAGTAACGATCACTAAGTACAACGGAAAAGCTACAGAGGTAACTGTACCCGCTGAGATAGATAAGCTCCCCGTTACAATTATCGGTTCCAGGACATTTGAGTCTGAAAAAGGCATCACAAAGGTCGTTCTTCCTTCATCTATAATAGATATAGAGCCCTATGCTTTCAGGAGCTGTTCTTCTCTTGCAAGCATAAATTTCCCCGAAGGTCTTGAGACTATCAGCTTTTCAGCCTTTGACGGCACAGCACTTACAGAAATAACTCTTCCCAAGTCCCTTAAATGGTGCAATGCCGGACTGAGGATCGATACACTTAAAAAGGTAACATTCGCAGATGGTATTGAGGAGATCCCGCAGAGCTGTCTTGAAAGCGCTGATAACCTCGAAGAGGTAGTTATCCCTGAGTCTGTAAAGACAATCAGCAATTACGCGTTCAGATACTGTAAGAGCCTTAAGGATTTCACATTCCATGAAGGTCTTGAGACCATCGGCTTCGGTGCATTTGACGGCACAGCACTTACAGAAATAACTCTTCCCAAGTCCCTTAAATGGTGCAATGCCGGACTGAGGATCGATACACTGAAAAAGGTAACATTTGCAGATGGTATTGAGGAGATCCCGCAGAGCTGTCTTGAAAGCGCTGATAACCTCGAAGAGGTAGTTATCCCTGAGTCTGTAAAGACAATCAGCAATTACGCGTTCAGATACTGTAAGAGCCTTAAGAAATTTAAATTCCATGAAGGCCTTGAGACCATCGGAGTTGGTGCATTTGACGGCACAGCACTTACAGAGATAACTCTTCCCAAGTCCCTTAAATGGTGCAATGCCGGACTGAGGATCGATACACTGAAAAAGGTAACATTTGCAGATGGTATTGAGGAGATCCCGCAGAGCTGTTTTGAAAGTGCTGATAACCTTGAAGAGGTAGTTATCCCTGAGTCTGTAAAGAGTATCAGCAATTACGCGTTCAGATACTGTAAGAGCCTTAAGGAATTTAAATTCCATGAAGGTCTTGAAACTATCGGAGTTGGTGCATTTGACGGCACAGCACTTACAGAGATAACTCTTCCCAAGTCCCTTAAATGGTGCAATGCCGGACTGAGGAGCGGCACACTGAAAAAGGTAACATTTGCAGATGGTATTGAGGAGATCCCGCAGAGCTGTCTTGAATCTGTAAATAATCTTGAAGAGGTAGTTATCCCTGAGTCTGTAAAGAGTATCAACAATTACGCATTCAGATACTGCAGGAGCCTTAAGAAATTTAAATTCCATGAAGGCCTTGAGACCATCGGAGTTGGTGCCTTTGATGGCACAGCGCTTACAGAGATAACGCTTCCCAAGTCCCTTACATGGTGCAACGGAGGACTGAGGAGCGGCACACTGAAAAAGGTAACATTTACGGACGGCATTGAGAAGATCCCGCAGAGCTGTCTTGAAAGCGCAAATAATCTCGAAGAGGTAGTTATCCCTGAGTCTGTAAAGACTATTGATGATTACGCATTCAGATACTGCAAGAGCCTTAAGAAAATTGAATTCCATGAAGGTCTTGAGACCATCGGTAATGGTGCTTTCGACAATTCCGGCCTTGTAGAGATAACCCTTCCCAAGTCCTTAAAAACCTGCATTCACCCCTTCAGAACACAAACACTGAAGAAGGTTACCTTTGCAGACGGAATAGAGGCAATACCTTCTCACTGTCTTGAAAACTCATCAGGTCTGGAAGAGGTCATTCTTCCGGATTCAGTCACAGCTATCGACAACAATGCTTTCGGTTATACTTCTTCACTCAGACATATTGATCTTCCTTCCGGTCTTACCACCATCAGCGCAAATGCTTTTGAAAACAGCGGCCTCAGGGACATCGTTATCCCGGACAGCGTGACTAAAGCAGGCTATGATGCTTTCAGAAACTGTAAGAATCTCCGTACTGCTGTTGTCGGTTCCGGTCTTACAAGGATAAGCAATACAATGTTCGATAACTGCAGGCGTCTTGAAAAGGTAACTCTTCCATCCGGACTTGAAAGTATAGGCGACTATGCATTCCGCAACTGCCGTTCTCTTTCCGAGGTGGAGCTTGACAGCACATCATTCAAGATCGACGTCAACTCTTTCAGAGGCTGCTATTCGCTGAAGGATGAAAGATTCATCCGCCTTGCACGTCCTGTCTCTGAGATAAAGGTCGATAAGACACAGGCAGCTATCGGCAATAAGCTTGATTTCACAGTCTCCTTTGATGTTCTCGATGGATTCACAGAAGGCGTAGAAGCCTATACTTTAAACCTTACAGTCCCCAAGGAGTTAACGATAGATGAGGCATCCGTAAATGCAGCCGAGGGCACTCTCGTAGAGGAAAGCCCCATAAGCGAGGACCTCAAGAAGATAAAGTTCACAACAGACAGCGGCAAGCTGACATTCTCAGCTTTTGCAGCCGAGGCCGGTGAATTCGATATCGATGTGGATCTCGCATTCAGATTCAAGGGAGATAACTATTTCGAGGCTATTGACAGCGTACACGTTTCCGTAAAGGAGCTTTCACTCTCCGCTCCGTCGGTTACGGATACACTCAAGCCTGAGTTCGGCGGAACAGGCCCCAAGGGTATGCCCGTTGAAGTCTACATGAACGATAAGCTCATCGCTTCACCCGTATGCAACGAGGAGAGCGGCAAGTTCACACTTCCCGTGGTGCTTCCTGACGGAACAAAGGAAGGCGACGAATTCGTTGTCTATGCAAAGTACGGCGATGTTGAGACAGAAAAGCAGACAATGGTTTATTCTGTCAAGAAGGCAGCGATCACTGATGTGAGCATCAGCATAGGCCATAATGAGGCTGTTGATATCACAAATGTGTTCACGACCTGCTATTCACCTGTAATGACACTTCTTCCCGATCACAGGATGAAATTCTCACTGAACATAGCAAACAGTGATCTTCTCGGCAAGGTATACGTGGTAAGCACCAAGGACGGTAAAGTATCTTCCATGGAGGCTGAGTACGACGCCGAGAACAAGGTATGGACAGCTGAGGGCAACTTCGGCAGCAGCTCTTATGTTCCCGGATATCTCAACTTCGTGCTTGTGACAAAGGAGCAGGCCGAGTCCGGCGAGAAGCCCGATCTCACCGACAAGTTCTATACACGCGACGGATATATCAGATTCATCATTGATCCTTCCGGCAAGGTATACGAGGCTGAGCCTTCAAATCCTGTCGAGGGTGCAGAGATGACAATCTACACTATTGACGAGAACGACAAGATCGTTAAGTGGGATCCTACAGACTTCGACCAGCAGAATCCTATCCTTACAAACGAGAACGGTGAGTATGCATGGGATGTTCCTGAGGGTGACTGGAAGGTAATGTGCAAGGCAGAAGGCTACGGCGAGGAGGAGAGCGATTGGTTCGAGATCCCGCCCATGAAGACCGATATCGATTTCTCTCTTGTAAGCCATGAAAGTGCTGAGGTATCATCGATCGAGTATAACGGTTCAAAGATCGAGGTACGGTTCTCAAAGTACATGGATCCGGCTTCAGTAAACACCAATTCCGTAACAGTTACAGGTCTCGGTGAATACACCGTCGAGCCCGCTCTTCATATCAGTGATGAGACATATACGGATACATTTGTGATCGGTGCTGATTACACAGAAGCTATCGACGTAAGTGTCAAGGTAACAGACGGCTGTCTGACCTATTCAGGTGCTTCATGTGCAGAGAGCAAGGAAGCTACTCTCCGCATCAACGATCCCGTTGAGACAACAGAAACTGTTGAAGAGCCTACAGAGGATACAACAACTACAGCAGTTCCTGTGACACAGCCTGTTGAAACAAAGCCTGTTGAGACAAAGCCTGTCGAGACAAAGCCTGTTGAAACAAAGCCCGTCGAGACACAGCCCGTTACAGAGGACGTTCCTGTTGAGCTTCCCACAATACCTTACACAGAGGAGCCCACAGATGCTCCTGCCGAGAGCGGGAACAAGACCGGCGATGTAAACGGCGACGGTATGGTAGACTCCAACGATGCATCTGCTGTCCTTGAGGACTATGCAAAGGCATCCACCGGCGGCGCTGCATCACTTGACAAGAAGGTCGCTGATATCAACGGCGACGGCACGGTCGATTCAAATGATGCTTCCATAATGCTCGCATACTATGCAGCAGTATCCACAGGAAAGGACATCAGGATCGAAGACTTCATCACAGAGGGCTGAGCTCTGAACAGTCCTGATATATAACAGAACAAGGCTGCGTAACGCATCATGTTACGCAGCCTTTTCCTGTCATGGGAATCATTCAGTCATATATCCTTCATAAGCATTGTCATACCTTATGGATTCAACGGCGAGGGAGATGACCTCCGAGATATAGGGCTTGTCCACCTTGTAGTAAAAGATAGCCCGTATCCTCTCCGGATCATACTCGAAAGCGGAATCTATGGCACGGCGGATGTTCCTCTCCACAGCCCTTACGTCACACCCGTGATGTTCAGCGACTACGGGATAGAGAGAATGCGTCAGCGAACCGAGCAGGGAAGGGTTATTCAGAGCAGTCGTAATGGACCTGATGAGCAATTGATAGCCTGAAAGGTTCGGACGTATCCCGAGCCGCTGAACAAAGCGGATAGCAGCGAGCTCAGCCGGATCTGTACATCTGCGTACAGCGCCGGAGCTCCTCTGGGCGGGAAGTATGTAGGTTCTTGTGTTATCGGATAATGTGATCGGTGCTTGCATTTTTGCTTCTCCTGTCTGTTTTGTATTTGGATCGGTGTTCATCCTGCCGGAATGTCTCTGATACCGTTCGCTCCCTGTTTCTTGCCTTTCACATCTTTAACTTGACAAAGCCTACCCGAATTGTTATAATTAAAGCTAAAGAATGCGAGCTGTTCAGAAAACAGCCCGTTTTTTTGCAAAAAGACCAATATTCTCCCTGCAAGGATATGCCGGAAACAGCGGAACACGGCGCTCAGCAGCAATTCCTGTCTATATATGTATTATACAGTAAATTGTCAGATAATTTCAAGCTAATTCCGGCATATTCTAAGTATAAGAATAGTCTCACCAATTATACCAGAAAAATACCAAAAAGGAGCAATACTGATCATGGAAATCGAAAAACTGAAAAAATCGACTATCGAAAGGCTCAAAAAAGTCAAAGCCGAACAGGGACTTTCAGTCTCGAAGATAATGGAACTTCTTGAGGCAAAGGGCAAATTCGTATCAGAGGCCACAGTAAAGAGAGTATTCTCTGTGGGCTCTGAGGATTTCAACTTCCGCTATCAGGATTCTATCGCCCCCATTGCAGATGTACTTCTTGACCTCTACGGCGATACCAGCGGACTTGATGAGGTGAACGCCCTCAAGCAGATAATCCACGACAAGAACCAGACCATTGAGTTTATGATGATAAAGTTCGAGGAGCAGAAGTCCTCCTATGAAGGAAACGTTGCCCACCTCAAGGGACAGATCCACCGCCTCTATGAGCGCCTTGACGTGCGGGAGCGGTCCATCGAGCGCAAGGACGCCATTATGGAAAAGCTGCTCAACGCCTATATCCTCAGAGAAAGTGAGGATCTTGATATATAGTTCATATATCATATTGACACCGCAGGATACCTGTGCTATAATGAAGCCAAAGAAAAGCTGCCGGCAGCGTATATGCACTGCATACTGCGGCGAGTCGCCGCGGGGCTTTATGGAACAGATCAGATATCAAAGATCCCTCCGGCGAATTCAAATTAACTCCGTTAATAATAGTATTCGCCTCCGGAATATTTGAATGCTTTGTGCCGGCAGCTTTTTATATGATAACAAAGGAGCAGCTATGACTGATCTTGATGTAATCGGCCTATCCGTCCTGCTTGACGTTCCGCCGGAAAAACTCTATATGCTCAGCAACGACAGAGATCCGCGGTGCAGAAGAAAAAAGGACAGCTACAGCAACTATCATACCGTAGTCATTCACCGCGGCAAAGGCAGAAAAAACAGAGTCCTCAGCGTACCGAACGTCTTTCTCAGGGCTGTCCAGCGCAGGATACTCGACCGCTGCCTTTATAAGCTGCCGGTCTCACCATACGCCACAGCCTACCGCCGCGGATTCTCTCTCCTTGACAATGCAAGGCCCCACGTCGGTAAGGAATGCATCGTAAAGCTCGATATCTCAGGCTTCTTCGACAGTATCGACGACGATATGGTATATGCCGTCATGAGGAGATTCCGTCTTTCCGTACCGGCATCCGTTCTCCTCACCCATCTCTGTATTCACAACAGCGTCCTTCCTCAGGGGGCACCGACCTCGCCTTATATCGCCAATCTTGTGATGAAGCATTTCGACGAGAAACTCGGCGCATGGTGTACACAGCACGGGATAACTTATACCCGCTACTGCGACGATATGACATTTTCCGGCACACGTGATGCAATACGCAACGCACAGCTCATACCCAAGGTGCGGAAGATGCTCAGCCGTCAGGGCTTCACCCTCAATGACAAGAAGACAGTCGTTGTCGGAGTATCACGTCAGCAGAAAGTCACTGGCATAGTCGTGAACGAAAAGCCGCAGGTGCCGAGGAAGCTCAGGCGCAGCATACGTCAGGAGGTCTACTACTGCTCGAAATTCGGCGTGAAGGAGTCTCTTGAAAGGCGCGGCTCCGATATTCCGCCGGAGCAGTATCTCCGCTCCCTGCTCGGCAGGATAGGCTTTGCCCTCCAGACCGACCGGAGCAATACCGAGATGCAGGAGTATTATTCCAGGATAAAAGAGCTTATGAAAGAATAACGGACGCCTTCGGGCGTCCTCAGCTTGTCAAAAAAGGTAGTTTCATCGCTAAAACCAAACGGTTGGGATTCCAAAGGGGCTTCGCCCCTTTGGTCAGGTCAAGGGCAGAAAGCCCTTGTGGGGTGTGGGGCAAAGCCACACATATAGCCTTCGGGCGCTCCTAACAGGAGCGACGACCTTCTGTCCTTCGGACATCTCCCTACACTGTAGGGAGTCACCGCAAGGGGTGAATTCAAAAACAGTCCGGTGGACTGTTTTTGAAGAGGGGACGCCCTGCAAGAGAGGGCGTCCCCTAAGTAGATGTAAGTTTTTTGACAGACTGCGGACGCCTTCGGGCGTCCTTTGTTATAGGAGGTGTACCATGCTAAGACGTTTGTCAGCCTTTATACTTTCGGCGGTGATTTGCTCTGCATTCTTCACTTCGTCTTCTGCGGAGGAGCACCGCGGAAGATTCACAGCCACCTTCATACAGAACTGGTACTGCCGTGACTGGACCCAGGAGCGCTGGAACGAGGAATTCCACGCCGCCGGAGAAGCCGGCTTTGATGCGCTGATACTGCAATCAGTATTTGATATAGTAAGGGGAGAACCGGCAGCAGGAAGCTCTGCACAGGACTTCTCCGCCTGTCCCTATACACAGAGCTTCTGTATGTATCAGTCCTCCTGTCCGGCAACATGGCACTCCTCACAGAACAGCGGCGACGCACTTGAGCTTGCCCTCTCCGCCGCAAAGCAGAACGGTATGCAGCTCTGGATAGGCACCGTGAACGATGATATCTGGTGGAAGTACGGCTGGGGCGAGCCGGAGAAGAACAGCGACGGCTGCACATATTTTGAAGACTGGAGCCGTGAAAATGCAGAGCTCTGCTCCGCGCTTATCCGCGAGATACAGGAGCGCTACGGCGAAGAATACGACAGCCAGATAGCCGGCTTTTACTATGTCAACGAGATATGGAACATCGACACAGCCTGTGCAGGCACTGACGGAGGTGAGTATGCCCGCATCATAGGAGAGAATATCCGCGCGAGCATAAGTGCCGCAGGTGATAAGCCACTTATGATAAGTCCCTTCTGGAATCCTGATGTATCGTCATCGGAGGGCTTCACTGCCTTTCTTACCGACCTTGCCGGTGAAGCAGGCTTCCGCAGTACGGATATATATGCCCCTCAGGACGGCGGCGGAAAGGAATACAGCCCCTCCGTCATGCGCGAATGGGCACAGGCACAGAAGGCGGCAGTCGGAGAACGTATGCGCTTCTGGATGAACAACGAGACCTTCGGGCTTTCCATGACAGCTAAGCCGATAGAGGAACTGAGAAGGAACTATGCCGTCACATCAGACCTTGCAGAGAAAAACATCCTTTTCTCCTGGGATCATTACTACGCCGGAGACAAGGAGCTTTCCGGCAGCTTTGCAGAGTTCTCAATGGAAAAGCTCAAGGGCGACGTTAACGCAGACGGCACAGTCAGCTCTGCCGACCTTGTCACCATGGCACGTTTCCTGCTCGGCCGGGATAAGCTCAGCGACTGGCAGTCCGGAGACCTTATAGAAGACTGCATCATAGATACCTATGACCTTGTCAGGCTGAGAGCCATTCTTTCAGGAAAAGAAAACTGATAATGCAAAAGCCACGCAGTATATCTGTGGGACTTCAGCTTGTCAAAAAAGGTAGTTTCACTGATAAAACCAAACGGCTGGGATTCCAAAGGGGCTCCGCCCCTTTGGTCAGGTCAAGGGCTGAAAGCCCTTGTGGGGTGTGGGGCAAAGCCCCACATATAGCCTTCGGGCGCTCCTAACAGGAGCGACGACCTTCTGTCCTTCGGACATCTCCCTACACTGTAGGGAGTCACCGCAAGGGGTGAATTCAAAAACAGTCCGGTGGACTGTTTTTGAAGAGGGGACGCCCTGCAAGAGAGGGCGTCCCCTAAGTAGATACAGGTTTTTTGACAGACTGAAGCCCTGCAGTATATCTGTGGGGCTTATAATATGTGTTTGTGTTCCAAATCAGATACTCTGCGGAGCGCGTGAAAAAATACGCGGCTCAGAAAACTGAACCGCGAAACTGCGTGCGCCCGCTTGGCGCTGGAGCAGATAACGGGGGTCGAACCCGCCTTCTCAGTTTGGGAAACTGAAGTAATAGCCGCTATACTATATCTGCACACTATTTATATTATAACACAGCCCTATATGAAAATCAAGAGCCTTGAAAGAATTTGTTAAAAACTTTTTTTGTAACTGAAATGAAACTTGACATAACCTATAACCGGTGGTATAATTATGAAATATCATTAACGGGCAATATCTTCCGTATTATTCCCTGATGAAACGGTGTGTACATCCGGACGCTGCCGGAAAAGCACAGGGGATGATAGACGGGAAGGTATATGAGTTGCTCCCCGGCAATGATACGGCAGTCCGTGATATCAGCGGCTCAGGGACATAATCAACAGACAGGAAAAGAGGGATAGAAATGTCAGGAATAATCAGTCTCAATAACATCACAAAAGAGTTCAGGGTACTGAACAGAAGAGAGGGGCTGAAAGGCAGTATACGCGATCTGTTTTCGCGTGACTACAAAATAGTAAAGGCCGTAGATGGGATAACCATGGAGGTACAGCAGGGCGAGATAGTCGGCTATCTCGGACCTAACGGCGCCGGCAAATCTACCACGATAAAGATGATGACCGGAGTCCTCGAACCGACCTCCGGAGAGCTTCTTGTCGGAGGCAGAGTGCCGTATAAGAACCGCAGCCAGAACGCACAGGAGATCGGCGTAGTATTCGGTCAGCGTTCACAGCTCTGGTGGTCGCTGCCTCTTGTGGAATCCTTCAGGCTGCTGAAGGATATCTATCAGATACCCGATGAGCAGTATGATTCCATGCTGAAGCTCTACGGCTCACTCGTAAATCTCGAAGACCTTCTTCATAAGCCCGTAAGGCAGATGTCACTCGGTCAGAGAACGCTCAGCGACATACTTGCAGCCTTTCTCCACGATCCGAAGATAGTCTTTCTTGATGAACCGACTATCGGACTTGACGTCTCCATGAAGGCAAAGATAAGAACGCTCATACAGGCGCTCAACAAGGAGAAGAACACCACAGTAATACTTACAACACATGATATGGGCGACGTTGATGCATTATGCCGCAGGATAGTCATAATCGACAAGGGCAGGATGCTCTACGACAACGATATCGAACACCTCAAGGGCTTCTTCGGCTCCTACCGTACACTGAAGATACGTGTCTCAGGAGATATGGCGAAGGTCGCCGCTGAGATAGAGAAGGATCTCCACGATTTCATGGTAAGCTCCGACGAGGAGTGGATATCCGTACTCGTTGACGAGGACAAGTCCAAGGTCCTCGATGTGCTCAGCCTTCTCCGTCAGAAGCACGACATCAGGGATATGCAGCTTGAGGAGATCTCCACCGAGGAGGTCATCAAGAAGATATACGAGGGGGGAGTGGAATGAACCTCAGAAAGTATCTGACACTCACCCGTGCAGGCGCTATGGAGACCTTGCAGTACCGTGCGTCCGCAGTCGTTATCTTTATCGGAAATCTGCTCTATCTTACAATAGTATATTTCCTCTGGAAGGCCATATATGCCTCGTCACCGTCAGAGGTCGTAAACGGCATGACCTTTTACGATACTCTTATCTATCTTGTACTTGCGGCAGCCCTTGCAGCATCTATCGAGATGTATACGGTATGGATGATAGGCCGTGACATACAGTCCGGCAGGATAGTGCTCGACCTTCTGAAGCCTATGGAGTACCGCAGCTTCTATTTCTGGTCAATGGCCGGTAGTATGGTGATGAACTTCCTTATGACCTTCATCCCCACCTTTATAGCTGTTGAGATAATGACTCACGGAGCAATACACATCGGTCTGAATATCGTATGGTTCATGATAGCTCTGGTAATGGCGGTGCTCATCAATTACAGCATAGACTTCATAGTAAGCACTATATGTCTCTTCACTGAGTCGATATGGGGCATAAACATAATGAAGCAGGTCATCATCATGCTTCTCTCGGGAGCTACGATACCTCTTGCATTCTTCCCGGACAAGCTGAGGGCGGTAGTGAACTGTCTGCCCTTTCAGTCCATATACAACGCACCGCTGTCGCTTCTGCTTGACAGCACCGGCGACGTAAAGAATGCTCTCACCACTCTCGGCATACAGCTTATGTGGTGCGTGGTAATGACCGTCATCAGCAAGCTCTTCTGGAGCGTATCGGTAAAGCAGATAACTGTGAACGGAGGCTGATGATATGAAAAGAAAAAGTTTAGGCTTCTACATAAGGATATATTTCAAGATACTCGCCCAGAACCTGAAAAGTCAGATGAGCTACCGTGCAGATTTCATCATCTCCACCATAGGAATGATATTCACCAATATCGCAGGCTTCGTCAGCTTCTGGATACTGTTCACCAACTTTTCTGAGATCAACGGCTGGGGCTACTATGAGATGCTCTTCCTTTACGGCTTCTCACTTGTGGCAGTAACACCGGTACAGTGCCTTTTCGACAACAACTGGAATCTCCGCCGCTATGCCTTTTCCGGCGATTTCATAAAGTACTGCTTCCGCCCCATAAACCTGTTCTTCTACTATCAGTCGGAGGTATTCGACATCAAGGGCCTCGGACAGCTTGCCTTCGGTATCGGCACCATAGCCTACTCATGGGCAAAGCTCGGACTTGAATGCAGTCTGCTTTCAGTAGTCAAGATGATAGTATTCCTCATCTCGGCATCACTCGTTATGATAGCCCTCCAGAATGCCGCAGCAGCTACCTGCTTCTGGATAGAGAACAGCTTCTACATCCTCGACTTCGTTACGAAGCTGAAGGACTACGCGAAATACCCCGTGACCATATTCAGTCAGGTATTCCGCTTCATCTTCACATTCATAATGCCTATCGCATTCATCGCCTACTATCCGGCACTTGTCATACTGAGGCCGGAGGAGGTGCCGCTGCTTTCGTGGCTCTCACCTGTCATCGGTGTGCTCATGTTCATTGTCAGCTACAAGATATGGATGCGCGGCGCCACAAGGTATAACGGCACGGGTTCGTGATACCGCATAAAAGGCATTACAGCCGCAGTTTCCTGTCATTCCGTCAGGGGACTGTGGCTTTTCCTTTGTGCCCTTTGTAACTGTTCACGGGAAAGCTGTTGAATCTTATGAAAAAATATGATATAATGACAATGATGACGCATTCGTCTTATAACGTATGCAAATATAACGAAGGGAAGTATCCGGAAATGGACAACACAACAAACAAAGAACTGCACTACACTGTTCCCGAAGGCCTTACGGCCCCCGAGATAGAAGCCTCCGTCTGCGAGCTCGGCAGCATAGAGCCAGGAGAAGTCAGGGACTATGACATAGTTGTAGTGGGAGCAGGCGCCTCAGGAGTCCCCGCTGCCGGCTGGGCTGCTGAAATGGGTGCAAAGGTAGCACTTTTACAGAAGGGATCCTCAGTTATCTCACAGGGCAACTGCGGCTCGGCTATAATCAGGTCACGCTCTACGGAAGCCGGTATCGCAAAATGGATACACCACACCAACAGTCTCTGCGACTGGCGCTCTGATACGAAACAGCTCCGCGCCTATGCCGAGCATTCCGAGGAGGCCATGATGTGGTTCCTGAACCGTGCCGGACTGACTAAGGAGACCGAGTATGGCGACGGTTCAAAGGTAGACAGCAACAAGGGCTCAGCCACTCTGCTCAATGACGGAGCAGGGCTCTGTGCCTTCCGTTCCACAAGTGCTGATTTTACCGGATTATGGCGCGACCGTGGCAATACCTATGACTACGGCGAGGATCACTGTTACTTCTGGGCGCCGTGGGTAGGCCCTAAGCCTCATAACGTAGGCACCGCCCTCCATAATGCGCTGAATAACATCATGGCAGACCATCCCTCACTGGAGGTATTCTATTCCACACCTGCCGTTCAGCTCATAAAGGAGAACGGACGTGTCTCCGGAGTTATCGGAAAGAACGAAGCGGGGGAGTATATAAGGTTCAACGCCTCAAAGGCAGTAATACTTGCCTGCGGAGACTACACGAACAATCCTGCGATGACAAAGCGCTGGTGTCCTGATATAGCCGACTTCGACAAGAAGCAGTTCGGCAAGACTGGCGACGGCCACGTCCTTGCCATAAGTGCCGGAGCTGTTATGGAGAATCCCGGCCATACCAAGATGATGCACGACTTCGATTCAGCCCTCATGTTTGAGGAGCCCTTCCTCTATCTCAATATGAATGGTGAGCGCTTCACCAATGAGTATACAGGCTTCGTTTATATGGGAAATATCCTCCGCAGTCAGCCTTCATACAAGGGCTCAATGCTCGATGCCGACCACAAGGAAGGCTCAAAGGGCTGGTACTGTACGGTATACGACAGCGACTATATTAACTGGAGCAGCGATGAGTTCGTTGACGGACCTGTGCCCCCCTTTGTAATGGAGAAGTTCATCCCCGGCGCTGTCGAGGAGCCTCAGGGAGTTTTCAGGAACCTTATCGACCTCCACCGCTGCGATACCCTTGAGGAGCTTGCAAAGGAGCTGGACCTGCCTGCAGAGACTATGATATCCTCTGTTGAGAGGTATAACGAGCTCTGCGACAAGGGTACTGATACAGATTTCGGCAAGCCTGCAAAGTATCTCCACCCCATAAGAAAGCCCCCCTTCTGGGGAGCACGGAAGCATATCAGAGTATCGGCAGAGGTATCGGGAGTAGTCGTAAACGAGAACGCACAGGCTCTTGACGCCTCCGGCAGACCGATACCGGGGCTCTACTGTGCCGGAAACCTCGGAGGAGGTTTCTACGGCGGCAGTGATTATCCCTTCCACCAGACAGGTCTTTCCCTTGGCAGATGCTACACCACCGGCATGATAGCCGCAAAGCACGCTATGGGGAAACTGTGACATAAAACCATGACAGAAAAATGAAAGAGGTATTACAAATGAAAAGACAGATCAAAGCATTCATACTTGCCGGAGCAATAGCCATAACTCCGGTATGCGGTTCACTTGCTCCTGCCATGAGCACGGCTGCTCTCACCATAACCGCAACACCCACCAGCGTTTCTATCCCCAAGGGCGTCATAGCCGTCGGTGAGACAATGTGTATAGACTTCAAGTGGAGTACGGGAGCGGTCCCGGACACCATACGCTTCTCGTCCCACGATGATGATATCGCCTCAGTGGATCAGGAGGGCGTGATAACCGGCGTAGACACAGGCATAACCGAGATATATGTTGATATAGACTCCATCGGAAAGAGCTATACCTTTACTGTTACAGTTTCCGATAGAGTTCAGCCCAACTATGAGTATTCCCTGTACCAGCTCGAACCTGGCATGAAGCTGAATGCCGGCGATAGCCTTGTGGATGACGGTGCAAGCGTGGCAAAAACGGTGAATCTTCTGAATGAAAATGATGAGTATGACGTTATCCATATGTCAGAAGAACCCTATACCATGCAGACAGACGCCATGGTTGTAGGCCTTGACGGTATCATCCTCTATATCGTACCGATCGGAGAGGGATTCCGCTATACTGATATCACCCTGCTGAAGGAGGGAGATATCATAGATACCGACACCTACCTTGTCACACATGATTACGTCATAAATAACCGCATCCACCCTGTATTCCTCAAAAACTACTATACAAAGTATGTCGGTGAGGGAAAGATAAGGGTAAAGTCTATCGACCATGAAAAGATGAGAGCAGAGCTTGAAGCAGTGAACGGGGAAACTACGTCTATCAAGGGCGATGCCAACGGAGACGGAGTATTCGGCATAGCGGATGCTGTTACCTTCAATAAATGGCTTCTCGGAGATCCATCTGCCGTCATAGCAGACTGGAAGACGCTTGACTACAACGATGACGGCGTCCTCGATACCTTTGATCTTGTCACCATGAGGAAGATCCTCATTATCGGTGAGACGGAGGCACGTCCTTCGGCAATGATAGTTGACTATACGATAACCGAGGATCCCTTAACAGGCTGGGGCTTTGAGTACAGCGTAAAAGTCATCGACAATTTCGGCGTGGAGCACACTGCCGATATAAACGAAAGTGACTTCACTTACCTCAGAGATCAGAATAATGCGGGGACATGGTGGAAAGACAACGGAGAGCTTGTCATGCAGAGAGGTGAGGCAAGTGGTCTTTTCACCGAGCAGAAAGACCTCATGGCTGTGAACGCTCTTACAGGTAGGGCAAGAGAACTCGGTGATGCAGACTGGCAGAACTGGGATATGTCCGTTACTGACTACGGAGAGCAGATACTCTATCTGTTTGAAACGCCTGAGTCAAGATACGTCTATGATTATACTCCGTTCCTTGTTGCATTAGCCGGAGACGAATGCGGCTGGGTAAAGGATGCGGAGGCACAGGAAACGATCTCGATGATGATGGATAAGGGCTATTATGCTTCCTCTTCCATCCTGAAAACATACCGGAGAATGCTTGCTGAAACTACAGACTGACAGAAAAATACCGCACAGTACCACATAGGTGCTGTGCGGTATTCTGTTATCTTTCGTAAGTGGCGAGTATTCGCATAGCGACCTCGCGTCTCGTCTGGCGTGTGTTCATGGCCTGCTTCTCAATATATCTGTGTGCCTGAGGCTCAGTGAATTTGAGATACTTCATCAGAGTGGATTTCGCCCTGTTGATAAGACGCATCTCATCGATACGTGTCATAAGCTCGGGATTCTCCTTGGTGAGCCCGAGCATACGTGTTCTGTTGGCGCTCACCAGTCTTACCGTGCGTGTCAGGAGCTGACGGTCAACTGGCTTTGGGACTACGCTCACTCCGAACCCAGAGACCTTGTCAGCGACGTCCTCAGCGATATCACCCAGACAGATAAGTATGATGCCTGCGGAGGTATCCTCTGCGGCAGTCTCAGCGAGCTCCTGTCCGAATTCATCCGGCAGGGGAGCATTGATAACGATAAGGTCGGTCTCCGATTCGCTCTTTATCAGACGCCTTGCTTCACCGCCGGAGGTGACGGAGCTTATCCTGACGAAGCCCTCGTTCCGGAGAGTCTGTTCAAGGAGAGCGGCAGTCTCCGCATCTGATGAAACGATAATTGCTCTGTTCATGGCAGTCATCTCCGTTTACAGATACTCAAAGCAGGTCTTCCTGTAGAACTGCTCGCGAAGCTCTGCGGTCATGCCCGAGCAGGCAGCAGCCTCCTTGGAAAGGCGTGAAAGTACGTTGTTTATAACGTTCTCCGGCAGGTTCTCATGTATGAAGCTGCTTGCTGAAGCAAGTGAAACGGCTTCCTCCGGCGAAGAGGGAAGGCTCAGGTAGTCCCCGCCCTTTCCTCCGCTGAGACGTGCAGCCTTTTCATAGTATTCAGTGTCGCCGTTCCTGATGCCCTCCATACCGGCGGCAAGGATAAGACGGAAGGCGATATAGGGATTGCAGGCCGCATCTGCTGAGCGGAGCTCGATCCTCGGCTCTGAGCCCATGGCAGCAGGAATGCGTATAAGCGTGGAGAGATTACTGCATGACCAGTCAACATAACCGGGAGCATATCCCGTACCGAACCTGTCAAAGGAATTGGCAGTCGGGTTGAGGAAGGCTGTCATCTCGCGTATGCGGCGGAGAATACCGGAAACGAAGCATTTTCCGGCCTCCGTGATATTGCCGCCTTCGTCGCTGAATATGTTCTCGCCGTTCTTTCGTACCGTCATGGGTATGCAAAGCGCACTTCCGTGACTGAATCCGGGCGGCAGGGGCATGAAGGAGGCAAAAAGTCCGTTCTGAGCGGATATGGATTTAACGACGGTCTTATAGTGTACCATATCATCAGCCGCCGTTACAGGCTCGTTCTCCCGGAACTCTATCTCGTTCTGACCGGGGCCGTGCTTGTGGCAGGAGCTTCTCGGACGGAGTCCCATTTCCTCCAGCGAGAGACATATCTCTCGTCTGGGATTCTCGCAGCGGTCAAGGGGAGCAACATCGAGGTAGCCGCCGTTATCGTGGGGAGTTGTGGTAGGCTTGCCGAGACTGTCGAGTTCAAAGAGATAGAACTCGCATTTGGTGCCCATTTCGCAGTAATAACCGTCGAGCCTCAGCTTGTTGATGAAGCCGATAAGGTCGGTTCTCATATCGGCAGCATAATCGGAGCCGTCAGGGTTCCTGAGGCTGCAGAAGAATCGTACAACTCTTCCTGATGCCGGCCTCCACGGGAGAACGGACAGTGTCGCTATATCCGGGAAGAGCAGCAGGTCGGAGCATTCCGGATCGAAGAAGGAAGCATCGAAGGGAATGCCGCTCGCAAATGCATGCTCCAGCTCATTAGGCATGATAGCGATATTTTTCAGGCTTCCGAACATATCGCAGAAGGTAAGCCTGATGAACTTGACATCGTTCTCCTCAACGAATCTGAGGATCTCGAGTGGTGTATGGCTCATAGTAAGACCTCCGTATAATAGATCATAACACTATAATTATAACTCTTTTATGCAGAAAAGTAAATAGTCTGAGAGAATATTCTTTACCGATATATGTACATGAAACTGGGAGAATATAAAAATAATATGCTACAATACATAAAAAGTATTGCAATTCTTAAAAAAATATGTTATAATGTATGAAAGATTTCGTTCCGGAGGGAGATGTTTATGATGTTCAGTTAAGTATACCTGAAAAGACAGACATTTTTATAAAGGAGGATATTATGGATAATTCAGTTTCATTATCAAAGAGGATCGCGGCGGCCGCGGTAGCATCAGTCATGGCGATATGCGGCGGTACTTTCACAGCCGGTGCAGAAGCCGGAACGGACGATGTCAGCATTAAGATGAGCCTGCTCGCAGGAGGTTCGGTTATTGGTGTAAGATTCACTCTGGATACAGAAGAGGATGATCTTGATGTAACGATCGATGACAAGGCAGTTGAGCCGGATACTTCCGGCGCCTATACGATCTATGAGTATTCCATGAATATGGCTGTGGAGCATGACATAGTCGTAAAGAAGGGCGATGATGTGCTCAAAGAGCAGAAAGCGTCGGTAGCTTCCTATCTGAAGAAGCTGGTGAACGACGAGAACTATTCCGGTGTTTATGGCGAGCTTGCTGCGAATATGCTCCTCTACGGCGGCGCTTCTCAGGAATACTTCGGCAGCGAATATGATCTTGTCAGCGAGGGCATCGAGGAAACAAGATTCAGCACTCAGGAGATCGACGGCGCGCCCTTTGACAAGGAGGACTTCAACGATTTGCTGGAGGGTTCTCCCGTATCCTACTACGGCATGAACCTTTCCCTCAAAGAGCGTACAGGCATGAATCTCTTCTTTAAGAAAGCAGACGATTCTGACGAAGCCAAAGGATTCCTTGAGGACTTTACATTCGGCGATAATGATGCTTCGCCTGCAGAGAACGGAGAGAACTTCTTTACAATTTCCACTACATTTTCCGCAATTGATCTGTTTGAAGAAACGGACTTCACAAACGGAGATATCGTGGTTTCTTTCAGTCCCGTGCAGTATATAGCAGCCGCTCAGGAGGCCGGAAACGAAAAGCTTGCAAAAGTTTGCAAGGCTCTCTACGCCTACGGACTTGCAGCAGCAGATTTTGAAGAGCCTGCTGTTCCTATAGAAGATCCGACAGAGCCTACAACGGAAGAAACAACAGAGCCCGAAGATCCTGAACCTCTCCTTGAGCCGAAGGGTACGATCCACAGCGGCCTTGCAACTCAGTATGACATAACCAAATTCGGCGACGGCGAAAACAATCTCGGACAGGCGATGCTCCGCGATGTAATGGACAATAAGGATCTTTATGCAGCTGTAAGCACAGAGGACTATGCAACAGGTACTCTTGCAGGCGCCTATATCGAAGTAACCTACGGAAACAGCAAGGCGAATGCCCTCGTTATCGATACCTTCGGCGGCGATGACCATGACCACTCAGGCAACGTAGATCTCGGCCCCAAGGTGTTTGAGCAGCTTAATTCCGTAGCTCAGGGCGATATCGATGTTACATGGAAGATACTGCCCTACGATAAGCCTCATGTAAATTACAGACTGAAGGACAAGACATTCAACGCAGGCTGGTTTGCTATTCAGGTATATGATCACAAGTATCCGATATGGTCTTTAGAGGTTAAACAGGGCGATCAGTTTGTGAATGTACCTCGCAAAGAATACAATTATTTTGTTTACGACAGCGGTTTTGGTGCAGGTCCGTACACGATAAGACTTACCGATATCTACGGCCATGTCATCATTGACGAGAACGTTGATCTTTCATCCGGAACAGCCGAAGGTAAGGTACAGTTCCCAGACTGATAAGAAACACAGAAAGGAAAGCACTATGGAAAAGAATTATACGACTCCCGAGCTGGAGATAATAAGATTTGAAGCCGAGGATATTATCACGACTTCGCCTGTCACTGATGGAGAGACAGATACTGATATACTCTGATAAAAGGAGACCGCCTGTGAAAGGGCGGTCTCTTTTTGCATAGGAAGAAGCGATCTTTGATTGATTTCATATCATCTTGCCTGTTTGCAATATCATGCTATACTAATAATACAATGACTTGCCTTTGAAGTGGACGATGTATCATATAATTATTGCAATATTGTGCTAATTATAAGCAATTCTGTTGACAGTTAAAGAAATATATGATAACATAAAAACGGGCAGGAGATCTCCGCCCGAATCTAAATGACAGAAAGGAACTAACCACAATGAAAAAATCAATCAAAGCAATCACCGCAGCTCTCTCCGCAGCAGTACTCTGTGCACTTCCCGTTGCAAACTCACTTACAGCAGATGCAGCTGCAAAGACCATCACCTACAAGCAGACCTATGTAACAACAAGAACAAATCTCGGCATCCCCGGAGCAAGGCTCTTCATCAGAAAGGGACCTAAGTTCAGATACAGCGATCTGTCACTTGGCAACATTTCCAATACATACCTTGGCGGCGGCAGTTGGGCTGACTCTACAACTACCGAGTCAGTAGGCTACAACGATATTTATGCTCGTTACAGCAACGGTATAAATGAAATCGGCATACTTGCTACATGGACATTCAACACTACCTACACAGGCAACGGCTTTGCAGGAATGCATGCCGGCTCTGACCGTGACGGTGTTATGGCATTCGAGTCATGCCTTGGCGATATCTCAGGATCTATGTCAAACAATTATGATGGCATCACAAGCGCTGATGTATCAAAGATCAGAAAGCTGGCAAACAACACATTCAGATCTGGCAAGACTACAAACAATATCCAGACATATATGTTATCCGCATATTTCTACTCACTGGATTTCGATCTTCTTTCCGGTATGCTCGCTGCTGATATCAACGGCGACAAGCTGATCACAAACACAGATGCTGATGCAGTACAGTGCTATGTAAATAATAAGGCAGGCGCACGTGATCTCAGCTCATTCAATTCACTGCCTGAGTCTCAGTTCAGACAGAGGATCAATCAGATCATGAACAGCTGATCACAACTTTAATTCAGTATGCAACAGAAAGGGCTTCCGGATTTACCGGAAGCCCTTTGTTTTATCCTGATATATAGTTCAGGAAATACATAAGAATGCCTTGAAAAAAGGTCATCATTGAACTGCAGTTATGGTAATCTGTGATAGATTGTATATCAGCGTATTGTATAGCAATAATGTGCTTTCCTGACAAAAATATGACAAAATAGCATACTATATATATGTTATTGAATGTACTTGCAATATTGCGCTGATTGCACATAAAACTATTGACATTTCGAAAAATATATGATAACATCATAATCAGACAGAATCGATTCGTCAATTATACTATGCCAGAAAGGAATTAACCACAATGAAAAAAACATTCAAAGCAATCACCGCAGCACTTTCAGCAGCAGTTCTCTGCGCACTTCCTATTGCAAACTCAATGTCAGCTAATGCTGCTAATCGTTTTATCGATAAAAAGACCTACAGACTCTCATACATCTCTACAAGAACAAATCTGCATTACACTGATGTAAAGCTCAATGCTTACAAGGCATCCGGTATGAATTTCAGCGCACAGAGCCTTGGATTTGTAAACAACGGCAGACTTATGGGCGGCTCTTACAACGGAAACAGCGCATACACCTACTGGTGCTCAACAGTTCCCAATGGCCTTGGCGAGGTAGGTATTCTTGCAGACTGGTACATAAATACCACAAATATGAATAGAACAATTTCTAATGTTTCCGGTACTACAAACAGAAGTTCCATCGATGTTTATAGAGTACGTGTCGGTGATCTGACAGGTGCCGCTAATAATTCAGAAGATGATATTAATGTGCAAGATGCAGTTGCGCTCTCAAAGCTTGCAAACAATACCTATTACAGTGGTGTTGTTACAAATGATATCAAGTATTATATACGTTCAAGAAGCTATAGTAATCTTAATAAGAGCCTTCTCAGAATGATGCTTGCAGCGGATATCAATGGTGACGATAAAATCTCAGAATGTGAGAATGTAATTCTCCAGCGCCATTATATTGGCATAAATGGATATGATGATCTTGAGTACTTCTTCTCCTGGTCTATTTCTGATATGATATCTTACAACGCCAGCCACTGATAATTCAATTATTACCTATGTAACAGAAAGGGCTTCCGGATTTACCGGAAGCCCTTTGTCATGCCGCCTGAGCTCAGCTGCTCCTGCGGAAATTATTGTCAGTGAATATTCGTGCGAAGATAAGTCCGAGAGGCAGCGCAAGCACAAGAAGCACAGCCTTGACGAGCCATGAAGTACCTGTTGCGGTATCGCCGAGCCCGATGAAATAAACGCCCTTGTACATGAACATACCCGGTACCATAATAACGATCGAAGGCACTGTGAGGGTTATCCTCGGATAGCCGACGAACTTCTTTATAGCCGATGCGAGAAGTCCGGCACAGAGTGCTCCGATAAAGGCCGCGATACCCATTGGTATACCTGTCAGCTCGATAAGTTCAAGCCTGAGCGTATTTGCTATCATTCCGATAAGGCCTGCCGTTACAGCCATTTTCTGAGGACTGTTGTACAGGAAGGAGAATCCGTATACACCGCAGAAGCTCGCTATCATCCTGAGGAGACAGCGTATCACGGCGTTCATCTCAGGCTCATCGAACTCTGAGGGTGAGAAGCCGAGTGCCAGTGCGGCAACCCAGCCGGTGAGCGTTGCGGTGACGATTATCATAATGGCGTAAGTACAGCGCTCTATGCCCGACCTCAGGTCGAGCTTTGCAAGGTCGAGACCTCCGGTAATAAGGGGAAATCCCGGGATAATAAAGAGCATGGCACATATATATCCGGCACGGTGTATCTGAGGTATGCCGAAGAGCATCTCAGCGAGCCTCAGACCGCCTATGTATGTACAGCAGGCAGCTGCAACTCCGGCCACAACATTGGCAAGCAAAGTGATATGTCTGTCGATGAGGAGCTTTCTGACGAACTGTCCCACACCTGCACCGAGGAAGGCACATAACATTTCCACTGTACCGCCGCCGAGGAGGTAGGTGAAGGCCGCGCAGGCTATTGCCGATGCAAGTGCAAGGGATATAGGCTTGTAATTGGCAGGCATGGACTGTATCTTGTCAAGGATTCGGTGGAACTGCTCCGAGGAGTATTTCCCTGCGCGCTCCTGGAATCCGTCTGCGAAATCCTCAAGGGCATTCAGCTTGTCGGTGTTGATACCTGTGGTGCTGAGAGTGAAAGCGCCTGTGGAGGTCTCTCCGCCGGATATGCAGGTGTACTCTATGGACATAAGACCTATGTCAGAGCTGCATACTATTCCCAGCGCCCGCGAGAGCTTGTTCATGGAGGCTCTTACTCTCCATGCAGCCGTACCGACCGAGAGCATCATCATGCCGAGTCTGCCGACAAGGGCGGCCTTCTCGCTGAGTGGAGCGTCCTTGATAGGGGAGGTGCTGTCGGTATCGATTATGTCATACCAGTCGATCGCCATGTGCTGTTTCCTGAATTTGCTCATGTGTACTTCCTCCGGTAATATTGTTCTATATAACGAAAAGTGAACAGAGAACATCACAGCCGTCAACTGTGCGTTCACCATTCACTCCGTGATGATCCGTGAAAATGCCCCGATAGACACTATCGGGGCTGAATGGTGGAGCATAGGGGACTTGAACCCCTGACCCCCACACTGCCAGTGTGGTGCGCTCCCAACTGCGCTAATGCCCCATAGGTTATAGGTGAAGCACGCTCAGCGTGCCTCACACTGGTGAGACATGAGGGACTTGAACCCTCGACCCTACGCTTAAAAGGCGTATGCTCTACCGACTGAGCTAATGTCTCATACAATAATTATTATACCATGTTGATGATATCTTGTCAAGCGGAAACAGGACATTTATACTAAATCGGCTTGTCTTACTACATTTGATGTGCAAAATAGTGCAAATTGCTGAAATTGTAATTTCCGGTTGACAAAGACTTGCAAACGTGCTATAATATATAACGTTGTAAGTGTGCTTGTAGCTCAGCTGGATAGAGTGACTGGCTACGAACCAGTAGGTCGGGGGTTCGAATCCCTCCAGGCACGCCACATTAGCCCCACTGTCAAGTGGGGCTTTTTTCTGCCTGATATAAGCGGAATTTCCGGGCAGTTTCGTCCGGGGAGTCAGAAGATGGAAATACGAGAGAAATATAGCGTTATCTTACAGTGAAATGAAGGTGAAGTATGAAAGTAGTGTTGTGCAGTGATACGGAAAGGCTGCTCTCCGAAGAGAGCTTTTCAGTGTATTCTGCGTGTATGTACAGCCCGGAGTATGAGGCGTATAAAGCCCTTATGGAGCAATTCCTGTCTGATCCCTGTGTCAAGGTGTTCGTATGTGAAAAACACGGCGATACGGCAGGCATCCTTGTACTTGACGAGACTGAGGCCATTCCTGAGATAGCAGGAATCGCAGTAACGGATGAGTTCCGGTTCCAGGGCATAGGCCGTTACATGATATATCAGGTGATAAAGAACGAGGATCTGCTCATGGTAAAGGCTCAGACTGACGAGGATTCAGTCGGCTTCTACCGCAAATGCGGCTTTACGGATGAAAGGGTTGTAAGGGAGTTCTCAGACGGGCTCTCAGTCCGCTATGACTGTTACCTGAGCAGAAAGACGGTCGCTGATACAGAAAGATAAATAAAGAAGGCCATAGCACCTGATCATCTGTCAGATCTGCTATGGCCTTTTGTATATCATCCGAGAATGATATCAAGTGTCTCAGTTATATGTCTTGTAACGAGCCTCTGTCCGCCCTTTCCTGCGATAAGAGCGGGAGCGGTATGTCCGACTATCTCTATCTTGTCGCATCTGCTGCGGCATTCGTTCCAGAGATCTTCAAATACATCAGCACCCTTGCTTTTGAAGTAGGAGCGGAATGCGTTATTTCTTGCGGAGCTCTTTCCGGCGTTGTCCATGGCAGTACATCTGTTGGGAGCTTCCGGGCCGCCGATGACGTCATAGGAAGCAACTGCGATGATTATTCGGTTGACCTTCACATTCAGTGCCTTGACTGTCTCAGCAGCATCGATAATGCTCGGGAAATAAGCTGAGCCGTTATCGAACTCTGCGCCGTCGATGAACACCATGAATACGTCCTTGGGCTTTACCTCATTTGATACAGCAGCATCCGAAAGCATGGTAAAGGAGAGGAATCTTTCGTCATAGCGGAAGGTGAGTGCAGGTGAGCGGTCAGGCTCAGCCGCTCTGACATCCGCCTCCTCCTGCATGAGTGAAGCCTTGGGAGCTGCGATATTGTTGTAAAAGATGTACTCGGCAGTATCGGGACGCATGAATTTTGAAGCGTAGTCACGGAAAAGCACAGCGACGAAGTTCTTCTTCTCGTCGGCTATGTTTCCTGCCATCATCACATTTACGGGCTCTGTGCCCGAGTATCCTCTTAGTGACTCATATACCGTCATACCGCAGCGCTGGCAGCACCAGTGGTCAACGGGTATCTTACGTTCTTCGATATCAGCGATAGGATTGCCTGATCCGGACATAACGAACTCAGAGCGGAGAGAATCGACATTTACGTCGGTCACCTTGCCGTTCGCGAGTGAATTGCTGAGTTTGTCGAAGCCGTTGTCTGTCAGCAGCTTCTGGCTCGGCCTGCGGACCTTGCCGTAGCTGATGCGGTAAACCCTGTAAAGCGGCACGCTGTAATCACGGCACCATACACAGTATCCTGTATTTGCAAGACGGTTTCTGTTATCGCCCTTCTGACCGATAGTCTCATTGAAGGTACGGTAGATGCGGCCGAAGGAGTTTCCGGCAACAGCGATACCGAGGAGCGTCATTACGACGAAAACCATATAAATGTTTACAGGTACCAGCATATCAGCGGGTTCTTCAAACAGTTCACGGTAGCTTCCGTTTGCGGCGGCGTTGAAAGCACCTGATATCCAGTGCTTGATAAGGCCGGGCGCACGCAGCGGGAACATAGCACAGCAGAGCTTGAGGAAGACAACGATGTTTATGATCTGTACGCCTCCGGCTGCTATGGCAGCGAGACGGGAGGGTATTATTACCGTTCCCTTGTTTATGGTCTTGCAGAGAGCGAAGCACATAGTATATACGGATGAGCCGAGCAGGTATACTCCTGTCATGGCAGCTGCCGGCACAAAGATCCTGTACCATTTATCCTCCTGTCCCTGACAGGCGGCGTATGCCGCAAAGAGGAGCGGTACTGCTGCGGCAGCAGTAACTGCCATAAGCGGTATATATATGAGCATTTTCTGATAGGGCAGGGCACAGTGCCAGCCGGAATCGTGGATAGTCCTTCTCGAATAAACACAGCTGACGATACCAAGGATTATCAGGACGGGAGCAGCGGCAGGGATGCCTTCCACAGGTTTCTGACCGGCAGCTATATTACTGCATACCGGAACGACGATGTTGAGGGCGATGATTAGCGCGAGCGCTATCCATACCATGACACTTACCCACCTGGTCATATGTCCTTTGCATCGGGAATTGAATTCGGTGCTTTCGTACGAAGTCATTATATCCTCCAAATTTTCAAGTATTCCGGCTCACCGCAGACTAATTTCCGCGGCGCTCAGTCCCCCCGGCAGAGCTTGTCCGGTAATTATTCATACTTTATTCATTATATCATAATACACATAATATGTCAAGGATGCTATATTAATTTATATATTAAATGAGATATGAAACCAACAGAAGAGTTAAGCGAAAAATGATTTTATCATCTCATATATGGCAATAAATGACCGATCGTTATAGTAATAATATATTACTCAGAACGATTCGTCAGGTGCTTTACAAAATGCCTTTGTAATGGTATAATATTGATACTAAGTTCTACTGAGCGGAAGGAGGAAACAATGGAGTATCTGTTAAGCACTCTGCTGGGTTACTGCTTCGGCAACATAAATCCGGCTTACATCTTATCAAAATTGAAGGGATTCGACATCAGGGAAAGGGGCTCCGGAAACGCAGGTGCCTCGAATGTAGTCATTACGCTGGGAAAGAAGGCAGGAGCGTTCACGGCGCTGTTCGATATCGCAAAGGCTGCCGTTTCTTCACTGCTTGCGACACTTATTTTTCCTCAGCTCACATCAGCTAAGGTCATGGCAGGCTGCGGATGTATTCTCGGACATATATTCCCAGTGGTCATGCAGTTCAGGGGCGGCAAAGGCCTTGCCTGTCTGGCCGGAACTATCCTTGCATGGAATTGGAAGGTATTCCTTGTACTTCTTGCCATAGAGATCGTGCTCGGCCTGTCGGTGGACTATATATGCGTTGTTCCCATGACCGGTTCAGTCATATTCACGATCGTATATGCACTGATGACAAATGAGCCTGTCGGAACTGTATTACTGGCAGTCATTGCAGTGATCATCCAGTTCAAGCACATCATCAATCTGAAACGAATCCGCAGCGGAACTGAGGCACATATCAGTTTCCTCTGGAACAATGGAAAGAAAAGCTGAGAAAACCCCGGAGTCGTCTTCTTAAAGACGTTCCGGGGCATTTTCATTCCTGAGCTTCTTCTCTTATATCAAGGCCGGAGGTATCATAGAGTACCTTTGCATGATTTGTTCGTATGAGCTTCTTCTCAACACAGTTGCCGTTTGAGCGGTCTATCTTCCTGCGGTACACCTCACCGTTCCTGTATACGTCATCCCCTTCACGGGAGAAATAGACGTTCTCGGCTGAGATATGGTATTTGTACCTCTGGGCGCAGTTAGATCTCAGCTCTCCGCAGAGGTATTCATCTGTGGTATAGATGATGAGCTGATAAATGGCATCTGTGGTGTTTTTGAAGCGGTAATCGAGGTAGTTGTACATAATGGAAGTGCCTGTGCCGAAGGGTATCTTCCTGTTGAAGTCGGGGAAGAGGTCAAGAGCGTCATGGTGGTGATGCTCAGTTATCTCCATATCGGAATGGAGTATCATCCAGTGAATTAGGTTCGTCATCTGGCACATACCGCCGCCTATGCCGGAGGAGGGATGATCGCCGAATATGGTAAGCCCCTCCTTGTATCCCTTCTTCTCGGTAGTATTTCCTACAAGCGACCAGAAGGAAAAGGTCTCCCCGGGGCGTATGATGATATTGTTTATCAGTGGTGCAGCGATAGACAGATTAACTGCCTTGTTCTCCTGCAGCCGCATATCAACATTGCCGAGCCTGCGGCGTATGAGGGAATTATGCCTGTAAATGACATGACTGAGGGGGCGCTCATATTTTTCCTTTGCAAAAGTATGCCTGTTCCTGAGGTCTGCAAGAGATCGCATGAGTATACATTTTTTTCGGAAATTGCGTAGGTGAGAGGGGATATCTCACAGAATAATTTTCGTTTGATAACAGTCATCTCCTGTCCTTTGGTTACTGTAATTATACCGCGGGAATCTTTATCTGTCAATATGATTATTGCGGACAGGTATCTGTATCTTGACAACAAAAGGGAGGACATAAGTCCTCCCAGATCTGTTATTTATTGTTCTCTTCGTCGTGGTGTCTGATCTCTGCACGCTTGATCTTGCCGCCGAGTGTCTTCGGAAGCTCCTTTACGTACTCGATAACACGGGGATACTTGTAGGGTGCTGTCTCACGCTTAACATGATCCTGAAGCTCCTTTGTGAGCTCGGGAGAGGGAGTGTAGCCCTCAGCGAGAACGACAGTAGCCTTTACTACCTGACCTCTTATGGGATCGGGCGCACCGGTGATAGCGGACTCAACAACAGCCGGATGTGTGAGCAGAGCGCTCTCTACCTCGAAGGGGCCTATACGGTAGCCTGAGCACTTGATAACATCATCGTTACGTCCTACGAACCAGTAGTATCCGCGAGAATCACGCCATGCAACGTCGCCTGTATCGTAGTTCTTTCCACCGAGAACAGCCTCAGTCAGCTCGGGGTTCTTGTAGTAGGATGTGAAGAGACCTGTGGGGTGATACTTGTCGATATCGCAGATCATGATGCTGCCTTCCTCGCCGTCCTCAGCCTCAGTGCCGTCAGCACGGAGAAGGTGGATGTTGTAGAGAGGGGAGGGCTTTCCTGTGGAACCGGGCTTGGGATCGATCCACGGGAAGTTTGCGATAAGTACAGTACCCTCAGTCTGTCCGAAGCCCTCGCGCATCTTCTTGCCTGTGAGCTCATAGATGCGGTTGAATACCTCAGGGTTGAGAGGCTCTCCTGCGTTGCAGAAGTTTTCGATGGAGGAGAGATCATACTTTGACATATCCTCCTGTAACATGAAGCGGTACATAGTAGGCGGAGCACAGAAGGTAGTGAGCTTGTACTTGCTGATTACCTCGAGTATGTCCTTGGCATTGAATCTGCCTGTGAAGTCGTAAACGAACTGTACAGCACCGCATATCCACTGTCCGTAGAGCTTGCCCCAGCCGAACTTTGCCCAGCCGGAATCGGAAATGGACATATGGAGCTTGTTCTCCTGCACCTGGTGCCAGTACTTTGCGGTAACGATATGGCCGAGAGGATGTGCAAAGTTATGACATACCATCTTTGGCATACCTGTTGAGCCGGATGTGAAGTAGATAAGCATGGTATCGGTAGCCTTTGTGGCCTGATCGCCTGTCGGGCGCTCAAAGGTATCGGGGTATTTCTCTATCTCGTCCTCGAAGAAATCCCAGCCCTCACGGGGAGAAGCAACGGCGATCTTCTTGCGGAGAGACTCTATCTGAGGAGCAGCTCCGTCGATCTGAGTACGGATATACTCGTCATCGCAGGCGATGATAGCAGAGATGCCTGCCATATTTCCTCTGTAAGCGATATCATGTGTAGTGAAGAGGAGGTTACCGGGGATGAGGATAACGCCCAGCTTGTGGAGAGCTGTGGATATTACCCAGTATTCCCAGCGGCGGCGGAGGATGAGCAGAACGACGTCACCCTTCTTCAGCCCGAGACTGCGGAAGTAGTGGCAGGTCTTGTTGGAGAGCTTTGATATGTCTGTGAAGGTGAATATCTTCTCCTCCTTGTCATGGCTGAGCCATACCATAGCCTTTTTCTCAGGCTCCTGCTTTGCCCATTCGTCAACTATATCCCATCCGAAGTTGAAATCCTCCGGTACGTTTACACGGTAATTTTCCTTGAAATCCTCATACGAATCGAATTCGATCCGGGGAAGATAACGGTCTAAAAGCATGATGATTGATACTCCTTTATATTAGGTTCCGCAGGATCATTCTGCGATCATAGTCAGAAATCTTGCCTTGGTGTCGCCTGCACAGCGCTGTCCGTGGGGGTAGGTCGGATCAAAGTAGATAGAATCGCCTTCGTTGAGGATTATCTCCTTGTCCTCGAAAACAACGGCAACACTGCCCTTGAGAACGAGGTTGAATTCCTGACCGGAGTGTGTGACCAGCTTGGCGGGCTCATCTGTGGGCTCAAGGGTTACGAGCAGAGGCTGCATGATCTTGTCCGCAAAACGGAAAGCGAGATCCTTGAATCTGTATCCGGGGAAACGGCTGATGCTTCTGCCCTTGCCACGGCGGACGACCTGGAATGTGTCTATACGGCTGGGCTCTCCTGTGACAAGCTCATTGAAATCTACGCCGAACTTGTTAGCTATCTCGTAGATGACGCTGATAGGAAAGTCTCCGTTTGTCTCATAGCCGGCGTACTGCTCAGCGCTTATGCCGAGTTCCTCTGCCAGCTTTTCCTGTGTGTAATCGCATACCTCACGCAGTTCACGTATACGAGCTGCGATCTCGCTGATGGTCTCCATAGCGTGACCTCCTTTATAGTATTGAGCTGCCCGTCTATGCAGCGGGCATATAAGATAATGATATCACAAATATTTCTGAATGTCAAGCGCCGGAAGGACTGTATCCGTTCCGGTTCCACTTGTACTCTTTGCTGTATCGGTCCTTTACCTGTTGTTAACGCTCTCAGGGTACATATCGTGCTGTGCGAGCCTGTCCCACGCCACCTGTTCCCATCTTGTGCCCATCTTGCCGTAGTTGCAGTAGGGATCAATGGAGAGACCGCCTCTCGGCAGGAATTTTCCCCATACCTCGATGTATTTCGGATCCATGAGCCTGATCAGATCGTTCATGATTATGTTCACGCAGTCCTCATGGAAGTCTCCGTGGTTTCGGAAGCTGAAAAGATAGAGCTTCAGCGACTTGCTCTCCACCATGCGAACATCAGGCACGTAAGATATATATATGGTAGCAAAGTCCGGCTGTCCAGTGATAGGGCAGAGACTTGTGAACTCCGGACAGTTGAACTTGACGAAGTAATCCCTGTCGGGGTGTTTGTTGGGGAAGGTCTCGAGAACCTCGGGGCTGTAGTCAGCGCTGTACTTTGTGTTGTTATTGCCGAGGAGGGTGATATCTCCTCTTTCTTCTGCTGTTCTTCCTTCCATTGTCATTCTCCTTTCATAAGCGGATCGGTGAGCCCGTTTGCCTCAAAGGCCGCTATCCTGTCACGGCAGGTGCCGCATTCTCCGCATGGCTTATCTCCGCCCTCATAGCAGCTCCATGTGAGCTCATATGGCACTCCGAGCTCAGTTCCGATACGGACGATATCCGCTTTTTTCATCCCCACAAAGGGTGCCTCAACGCGCAGCTGCTCACCGCTTCCGATGAATACAGCCTCGTTCATGGCATTGTTGAAGGTCTCGGAGCAGTCTGGATAGGCGTTTCCGGCTGCATCGTCGCTGTGAGCGCCGTAGTATATCACGCCGCATCCGCAGGAAAGTGCAATACTTGCCGCAGATGCGATGAAAAGACCGTTCCTGAAGGGTACGTAGGTGGATACGGGAGAACCGTCAGTCTCCTCAAGCTGTTCGGCATAGCTCTCCTTGGGTATCTCCTTGTCCGAGCCGGCCAGCAGAGAGCAGTCCGAGCCGGCGAAAATGGCCGCAAGGTCGAGAGACCTGAGCTCTACGCCGTAGTAGCCGGCAACTGCTCTTGCAGACATTATCTCCTTGTCATGCTTCTGTCCGTAGTATACAGACAGCGCAACAACATTTTCTTTTCCGTATTTATTTACGGCGAGGGCGAGACAGGTCGAGCTGTCAAGTCCGCCGCTGAACAGTACAAGTGCTTTCATGGCTCCTCCTTCTCAGTCGAGCAGCTTTTTGAGCTCGCTGTCAGTCCTGAACGCGCCGAGGTATGTGCGTGTCTCCGTATGTGAGGAGGCATTCTTTATGCCTCTTGCGGTCATGCAACTGTGGCAGCCGCTTATCTTCACTCCAACATCAGGAGTTCCGGCAGCCTCAGCTATTATCTCAGCGATATCCCTGCCGAGCTTTTCCTGCAGCTGCAGTCTCTTTGCTGCCATGTCGCAGATACGTGCTATCTTGCTCAGCCCGAGGACCTTTCCTCGCGGGATATAGCCCACATTTACGGTCATATCGTACATCAGCGCAAGATGATGCTCGCAGTAGCTGAAAACCGTGATGTCCTTCATGATGATGGCCTCATCAGCGTCTCCGCTCTCAGAGGTAAAGGTCTTGCCGAACATCTCAGCTATCTCATGGTTTGTGTATTTAGTGCCCTCGAGGACCTCTGTAAGCATATTTGCCACTCTTGTCGGAGTCTCGGCCAGTCCCTCCCTGTCGGGATCCTCGCCGATAGCCTCAAGCAGCCCTCTTATGTGATATTCTATCTTTTCCTTGTCCATGTCAGACTCCTCTCTTGTCGGGATCCCATATATACTTGTGAAGCTGGAGCTGCAGCCTTACGCCGTTCATATTGTTCTCCAGCATGAAGGTGACCATCTCCTGCGGATCTATCCTGCCGAATACAGGACTGAGATATACGCTGCACTTCTCCGTAAGTCCGTGACCATTGATTATCTCAATGGCCTTTTCAAGGTCATTCCTGTCTGAGACCACGAATTTAACCGCATCTCCCTGTATCAGATATCTGTAATTCTCCGTCAGCATGGCCTTTTCCATACCGCTGCCCGGCAGCTTGTAGTCGAGGGTGAAGAACGGCCTTTCGCTGAGCTGTGAAAGCTCAGCTATATCAACGCTTCCGTTTGTTTCTATCTCAACTGTATGACCGCGCCTGATCAGGAGGCTTATGACTTCTTCAATACCCTCACGCAGCAGGGGCTCGCCGCCGGTCAGGGTAACGTTCTTGATGCCGGTGCTGTCAGCGTAGTCTGCTATCTCCTCTGCCGTCATCATGATAGCAGGAGCATCCTGACTGTTCGCCCATTTGGTATCGCAGTAGGAGCAGCAGAGATTGCAGCCCCGGAAACGGATAAATACAGCAGGCTCACCGGCTCTGATGCTCTCGCCGTTGATGCTCGCAAACTTCTCAACTACCGCAAAGCTCATTTCTCCACCTCATATACAGCACAGTTATCGGGAGTCTCGTATACCGTCACAGACGATACCGGGAATCCCTGCATGGTGAGCTCTTCAAAGAAGTGCTTTGCAAAATTCTCGGCGGTAGGACGGAAGGGGACAGGCGTCAGGCTGAAGCCCTCATCCTTGAGTGCTGCAATAGTAGCCTCTTTCAGCGTGCCCTCTTCGAATATGAGGGTATGGTCGAAGCAGTCGGCAAGTGCGCGTACAGCCTTTTTCAGGTCGCCGAAATCTATGAGCATACCCCGCTTTTCGCCCTCTGCCTGTAACTCGCTGCCGCTTATGGTGACCTCTGCCTTCCAGCAGTGGCCGTGTATATTGGCACATTTCCCCTTGTAGCCGTGAAGGAAGTGTGCGCTGTCGAACGATGCCGAGGTTTTAAGATAATACATTCTATCCCTCCGGAAAAATAAAGGCCTGCTTATGTCAAGCAGGCGCATCTTTAACGTCAAAGCAGGAGGACACACTGTCCCCGTGCTGTTTCAACACTGATGATGCCCTGGTTTTGATTAACGACAGGATGGCGCAAACGAACTGTCGGACAGCAATTATTATAGCATTATCCGTATTTTTTGTCAACCCCTTTGACAAACCTTCCTGCCGGTGCTATAATGGAAAGGCCGGTGTCACGGGTGACATCCGGCCGATTTGTCGAAAGAAAGAGTGAAAATATGGAAATAAAGAAAGAAAAGCTCCTCAGCCGCACATGGGCTGTTGCAGTCATAGCCTTCATATGTTCTGCACTGTGGGGAAGTGCATTCTCCGGAGTAAAGACGGGGTATGAGCGCTTCGGGACAGATGTCTCCGACTGGCGTCCCCAGATGGTCTTTGCCGGAATCAGATTTGCCATAGCGGGGCTTATGGCCATACTTGCCGCCAGCATAGCCCGCCGTAAGCCGGTTCTGCCTTCCCGGACGGCAGTTCCTGCATTTATGAAGATAAGCCTTTTCCAGACCATCCTGCAATACTTTTTTTACTATATAGGACTTGCTCACACAACTGGCACCAAGGCTGCCATAATCGTTGCAGCCAACGTATTCACAGCTATACTCATTTCCTCACTGATATATAAAACAGAGAGCCTTACCCTCCGCAAGATACTTGGCTGCATTATCGGCTTCTCAGGTATCGTTCTTATAAACCTCGGCGGTCTGAGCGGTTCTTCGGGCTTCACCTTCATCGGTGACGGATTCATATTCCTCTGCACAATTGCAAGCGGATTCTCCTCCGTGCTTATGAAGCGTTATTCCGCATCTGAGGATCCGGTAATGCTCAGCGGCTATCAGTTCCTCTTCGGCGGCCTTGTCATGTGGCTGACCGGAGCGGTCTGCGGCGGACACTTAGGAAATATCAGCGCCGGTTCCGTTACCATACTTATCTACCTATCCTTTGTATCGGCAGCAGCATACTCTCTCTGGGCAGTGCTGCTCAAATACAACCCGGTCTCAAAGGTGGCGGTTTTCGGCTTTATGAACCCTATCTGCGGAGTCATCATCTCCGCCATAGTCCTCGGCGAGAGCGGAGCATTCGGCCTCAGGGGAATAGTGTCCCTGATTCTTGTCTGTGCCGGAATTTATATCGTAAACCGGAACAATACCTCCTCCGTACCTGCGGAAACTGAATAAAGAATAACAGGCACCTTTCCGGTGCCTGTTTCTGTATCCTTATACTGCCGGCAGCTCCTCCTCTCTGAAATGATCTCTGATAGGCAGATAGCATATCAGCCAGAGATTGAGCCACCATATTCCGAGATGCAGCATCAGCGGGATGATGCAGGTAAAGCCGGTGATAACAAGGCTTACTACCAGAGCAGTTCCGGCTGAACCGAAGAAAATGCTTCTTGCCGCATTCATTTCAGCGCTGCCTATGAGGGTAGTCCTGCGTATAGCTGCAATGCGGAAAAATGTGCAGCATATAATGCTGACAACCGCAATGACAACAAGGTTGACAACAAGTATAAGAAAGGCCATGAAGGAGTTGAGAGAATGTCCGAGTAGACGGAATGCCGGCGTGAAATCAGCATCGTCTATCAGTATATCGTGGATATTCTCTGTATCTATCGGCCTGACGATGCTGTTGTTTACCATCGATGATGCGAAATTTATGGTGAACAGCATACAAAGCCCGGCAACCAGCGCAAAGGCGGTAATTCTCAGTAATGACCATTTATTCATATTGTCCTCCGTTCAGGAGCAGAGCCGCTCCGTTGTTTTCTGATACCAGTATATAACAAAGCGGCTCTCCGGGCAATATGAAGTATGTAACTATATCTGTGACATCTGTCACTGATTCTCGCTGACGTATATCTCAGAGCGGTTCTGTATGCGCTCTGCGGCTTCTTCGGCAGTTATAGCGCCGGAGAAGTATTCGTTTGCCTCTTCGCATATGATGCTCCATAATTCGTTCGGGAAGGAATTTTCAATAGTCGAGCAGCCGAGAATGTACTCCTTTATCATATCCGCTTCTTCCTTTGTCTCCGGCTGTATCGGATTGCCGGATGCGGTATGTTCTGCGCCGACTTCACTGTATACCTCCTCCTCGAATCTGCTGTTCAGAGCCGAATACCCGTAGCCGAAGCTATTATCTATATAGTACCTGATGAAATCCCATGCGGCATCTTTGTTTTCACAGGCCTCTGAAATTGAAATGTAATCATTTACAGCTATTCTTCCTCCGCTTCCGTTGTCAGAAGGATAGCCGACAAATATCATATCCTCTCCGCCGCCCGCAAGGTATTTCGCCATGCAGTAACTCACCCCTTCAGCAGGGCAGTTCTGAGTTAGTACAAGGTCTCTTTCAAACCAGGTGAACTTATCCGTCCAGTACATCTGATTGGCATATCCGCCGTCAATGCCCTTGTCAGGAGTTATCTCCTCGTCAACGAATCTGTTGCAGAACTCGAGTATCTTGATGAACTTCGGGCTGTTGAAATTGCAGGTCGCTTTGTCATAGTCGATAAGTCCGTCCATAGTGTTCGTCATATTCTGGAGCATAACCATCTTGGTATCACCGTCATAGAGATGCGTAGCTGTATCCTCATGACTGTCGAATACCTCTATCATCTCATCAAGAGTCCATGTCGGCTTGTCCCATACCTTGGTCTTTACGAGCTTTGAATCAACGCTGAAGCAGTTTGAAATGGTGTAGATACCTCCGTCGGGAGAGGTCAGACACTCAAGGAAGCAAGGCACGAAAGCACTTCTGCTGTATTCGCTGTCCTTGTCCATGAGCTGCCCGAGGTCTGCAAATACGCCTTTATTTGAGAGATTTGCGACGCGGGGATATTCAAGACCTGCTATGATATCGGGGATGTCTCCCGAGACAAGTGCGGTCTCGAGTGCCTTATTGGAACTGTCGATCGCTGAGTCGTAGTTATCACCGTTCCCGTTGAAATCGTATTCTCCGTAGGTCTTGATCTCGACGTAGTTATTGTCCTGTGAGTGGTTGTAGCTGTTGATAATAGTCTTGTCGAAGACGTATGTAGCAGGTGTACCGATGGTGACTATGCTCCTGTTCTCGATATCGGAAGCATCACTCGGTGAGAGCCGTATGAGAGTTTGGCTGACCGATCCGTCACTGGAGTTATGATTATCCAGAAGGCCGAAGAACTCGCCGTTTCCGGCCGGACAGAGCTGCGTTGCGATGATGCCGGAATTGTCCCAGTTTAAGAGCATCTCCTCGGTGCCGTCATCCCTGATGCCATAGAGAGCGTCCTCTCTGCCGAGGAGGAACTGATACTCTCCGTATCCTCTCATGAGCGGACAGCCGCCGCAGTAGTAGTAATCGTCTATGGTTACCGGATCGGAAAGGGTGTTGTCCTCACGTATCTCGCGGTACTTTAAATAGCGGTTTGATATCTCTCCGTATTCACTTTCCTCGTTCTCACCTGTTGCATAAAAGAGCCTTCCGTCGCGGTCATAGATAAGGTTGGATTCGTTGAATGTGTAGGGATCGCCTTCTGCTTCATAAATGATCTCATAGCTTCCGTCAGAGGGGCTTATCCGTATTATCTTTTTCGAGTCAAGTATCCCGACAATGTCGCCATGGAAGCTGGTCAGGATCGAAAGGTAAACCTGGCCGTATTGAAAATATTCCTCAGGGAATGTTACTTCTGAGCTGTTCAGGAGTTTTCCGTCTTTGTCGTAGCTGCACGCAAAGTAGTGTGAAGTAAAATTATCGTAGTAGTTATCCCAGTCGAAACTCTCTGCTTCTTCCTCACTTTCCGGCGCGGAGATGCCGCCGTGATCCTCAGCAGTCACAAGAACGGTAAAGCTGCCGTCAGTATCGAAGAACGGTACGTGTTCGCAGGTATCATACTGCTTAGCCTCTTCGGGGATATCGTACTGTATCTCTGCAATTTCACTGAATGAACTGTCTGTGATGACAGAACGTCCGTTACCGGACGCAGAACTGTAATAAATGAAGGTAAATGAATCTTCGCCGATGCTCTGAAGGTTATAGATATAGTCATATTTCAGAGGAAGATCTATCTCTTCATACTTGTATCTTCCGTTGGTTATTCGTTTTAAAGCCTCTGCCTGTGCCTGAGAGACTGTCGTTTCCTGTACAGAAACTGTGTCTGTTGAAGCTTCGTTTCCGGCTGCCCCGTTCTCCGAAGCTGCAGGAACAGGCTTTCCGCAGGAGGTAAGTGCTGCCGCAAGTATCGCAAATGCCGCAGAAGCGGCTGTCAGTCTTTTCATGGTCATTTCCTTTCTACATCGTCTATCCTCCACTGTCCGCCGTCCCAGAGAACGGTAAAGAGGAGGTCATCGCCGTCTGAACGGCTTACTGTGAATCGTGTATCACTGCTGTCAGTTATGACAGGCTCGTCAATGAATTCCGGAGCAGGCGTCTCTCTTACAGCAGTATAAAGCTCTCCGCAGAATTCCCTGAAGGAGGGTGCAGAGCTTCCGTTTTCAACTCCGGAGAGTGTGTCGATATTTTCCTCAAAATAGCTTCCGCCGTCGTATCGCAGCTCAGACATGAAGTCCTCCGTGACGATGTCCCCGAGGAGTCCCGTTACGTCGGCAGGTACAGAAAACCTGCTGTCGGTAACAGGGGAGTAGACAATATCCCCGGGCGTACCGTCTCCGTTTATGAAAACTATCCGCTTTTCTCCGTGTTCCGCCGTCAGGCTGCCGTCTATAAGTGACGCTGCCTCAAGAAAACGGTCTGTGAGCACCTTTGCGGCAGCAGTCCTGCCCGCCTCGTCGGTTGCCGGGATAGAAGGCTCCTCAGTGTTTACAGGAGCAGTCCTGTGCAGGAACACGGTGCTTCCTGCGATTCCGGCAAATGCAGCGACAGCAGCGGCTATCCCCACAAATCTGTGCCATACCGGACGGCGGTAGCGTTCAACTCCGGACACAGCCTCATGGAACTGCTCCGTGTCTGCGCTCTCGCCGAGCTTGCTGAGTATCTGCGCGTAGATGCGCTCCGATTCCGCTTCTGAGAGAGCCGGATGATCCTTTGCGATGCGGCTGATGAGCTCCTCATCGTCGATCCTGAATATATCCTTGTCCTTCATTGTATCACACCCCGTCTATACCTGCTTTTTCAAGCAGGCTCCTCAGCTTTTTTCTCGCCCGCTGGAGGCGTTTCTGTACTGCGCTCTCGGTCATTTTAAGGAATGAAGCGATCTGACCGGAGCTCCTTCCGTAAAAGTAATGCTGCAATATGATATCCGAATCCGGCTGGCCGAGCTTTTCTACACAGCCGAGCAGGATACGCTGAGTTTCCGAGCGCTCGGAATCATTCTCGATATCCTCGCCGCTTGAAAGCTCATATTCTAAATCATCAAATGCTGCGGAACGGCTGTTCCTCACTGACAGCTTCCGGAAGCTGTCTATTGCTGTACGTCTGGCTATGGTGGAGATGATCCCCTTGAGGTCGCCGTTATGACCGGAGGGATCACGAAGTGCCCTGAAAACGGCGACGAATGTATCTGAGACACATTCCTCAACGTCCTCCGCCGAGCCGCAGCTGCGAAGGCAGTTGGCAGTAATGGCGTAGACATAGCCGCAGTATTCATCATACAGCGCACGCTGGCCGGTCTGAGGAGAACTCTCCATAAGACGCCGGAGCTCGCTGTCGGTCATTAATCATCCACTCCTTTGAACATGTTCATTACTATACTCGGAACAGATCCGGCAAGGCGGACAGGTTCCGGAAAAATTTTTTTGATTGACAATCCTGCACCTATAAGGTATAATTAAATAAAAAACACAGGAGGTGACAGGAATGAAGGAGAACTACGAGATCTGCCACTGCATGGGCGTTACCTACTTCGATATCGAGGATGCGCTCAAGGACAGCGACAAGCTCGAGGATGCAGTCGCACTTTTCGACAAGGTGCAGCAGGCCACACACTGTTCAACGGGCTGCGGCGGCTGCCACGACAAGATCCTCAGCACAATATCCGAAATAATGATGGCATGACAAGAGGGCGCAGAGAAGCGCCCTCTTTTTCAGTTTCTCCCGAGCTGCCAGAATGCGACAGCGCTTGCAGCCGCTACATTCAGCGAATCAACGCCCCTCGACATGGGTATCTTTATGGTATAGTCGCAGGCGGCTATGGTATCCTCCCTGAGCCCCTCGCCCTCAGTGCCGAGCACAACGGCGAGCTTTTCTGTTTCCGCCAACCGTTCGTCGCGTATATCCACCGTATCGTTCCTCAGTGCCATAGCGGCACAGCAGAATCCCTTCCCCTGTAAGTAACTGATATAGTCGCTGCCGGGGAGATAAGACCAGGGCACCTGGAATACCGTACCCATGCTCACTCTAACGCAGCGCCTGAAAAGGGGATCGCTGCACCTCTCAGTCAGCAGCACAGCATCGATACCGAGAGCGGCAGCAGAGCGGAATATGGCACCAACATTGTTCTGGTTCATGATGTCTTCGAGTACGGCTATCCTGCACGCTCCCGACAGGAGATCCTCCAGATCCGGCAGCTCCCTGCGGTGCATAACAGCGAGAAGTCCCTGAGTTAGCTTAAAACCCGTGAGCTCCGTGAGAACGGTGCTGTCTGCGGTATAGACGGGTATATCCCCGCATCTGTCCATGATATCCCTTGCCTGCCCGGTGATGTATTTTCTCTCCGCAAGCAGGGAAATGGGCAGATATCCGCTGTCAAGGGCCGTGCGAATGACCTTGGGGCTCTCCGCAACGAAGATGCCCGGCTCAGGCTCGTTCCACCTGAGGAGCTGCTGCTCGGAGGTATTTGTATAGGGTATCAGCTCCGGCGCTGAAAGATCTGTAATTTCTGTTATCACAGGCATGGTATCTCTCCTTTGCATTTTAATAAGTATATCATGTACAGTCGGCAAAGTCAAGGTTGGTCAGAGCGATTTGTATGCCTGTCGAGTGATACGAAGATGCTACATTCTTGCACTAATGTCTTGCTGAAACGGTAAAATGACCAACTTTCACGTCAGATATCCGTCAAATTGTACAAATGAACGTACATATTTTTAGTTGTATACACAAACTTAAATACAAATTTGTCAAGTTGTATTTACAAGTAGAAATTGCTGTGATATAATTAAATAAGTAAATGGTACACCTGTACATACGGTGCAGGGCATCCCGTTTTACAGTTACACGATCGGAGGTAAATATGGAAGACTACAAATACATGACGATCGTGGAATGGGCAAAGAACTATATTGCGTCGGAAAAGCTCAAGACAAATGACCGCTTTCTGACAGAGAAGGAGCTTTGCGCTATCCACGGTGTCAGCCGCCAGACGGTAAGACAGGCTCTCATGCGCCTTGAGAGCGAGAATGTGATATGCAGGGTGAGAGGAAGCGGAACTTTCGTCAAGGGCGGAGTTACTGCCGTACCCTCATTAACCAAGAGCATCGGCGTAATATCCACATATTTCAGCGACTACATCTTCCCCTACATCGTAACGGGAATAGAGAGCGTGCTCAACGAATCCGGCTATGCCATGCAGCTCGCTATCACTCACAATCAGGTGGCTGAGGAGACACAGGCTCTCAGGAGCATGATCTCCCACGGAGTACAGGGACTTATCGTAGAGCCCTCCAAGAGCGCTCTCCCCAACCCCAACACAGACCTCTACAACGAGCTGAAGAGAAGCGGAGTGCCGCTCGTCTTCTTCAATGCCAAGTATCCCTGGTCTGAGTTCCCCTGCGTAGCCATGGACGACGAGGCGGCAGGCAGGCTTATCACTGACCACCTCTTTGATAACGGCCATACAAGGATATCAGCTATATTCGCTCTTGACAATATGCAGGGCCATAAGCGTTACAGCGGCTTCATGCAGAGCTGTCTCGCACACGGCGCAGCTGATGCCGAGAAGAATGTGATCTGGTTCTCTGCGGCAGAGAAGAAGCAGCTCTTCCGCTACGGCAAGGAAAGGCTTCTTGAGATCCTGATGAACTCCACAGCAGTAGTATGCTACAACGATGATCTTGCTCTCAGCATGATGCAGTTCTGCAAGGAGTACGGCATTAATGTACCCGATGATGTATCCATCGTCGGCATAGATGATTCAAAGATCGCTTCGATATGTGATATCCCGCTCACCACAGTTGCACATCCTCACCGCAGGCTCGGCGAGATGGCAGCAAGATCGCTCCTCGAGCAGATCAGTTCTCCTCAGAGCGAACACAAGGATATCATATTCGCTCCTGATCTCAAGGTGAGAAATTCCGTAAAGGATCTCAGGATCACAGAAAAGGCGGTCTCGTGACTTAACGTCGGGGGTGACCGGAAATGGGAAAAACAGAATGCGGGAATGCTTCCGGTATCATCAGGAAACCGGATACTGAAAAAATAGAATCGCTCTTACAGAGCGGGGGGATAGACATCTGCCGTGAGCGCCTAAGAGAGATACTCACCGAGGCTGGTGTCATAGGTCTTGATTCCCTTATGGCAAGGCTGTATGTCAGCATGGAGATATATATTGCTGCTCACAGCTTTGCGTCTGGCATAGGTATAGACAGCACGGTATTCTGCGAGCGCTTCGGAACAGTGGATGACATAGGAGGAAGGCTTGCAACAGAGGAATCCTCGCTGTCCTTCCTCACCGAACTCGTACAGCAGTGCATTATGTGGCGCATAGAGGCAGCTGCGGGACAGGGAGCCGCTATCGCAAGGAAGGCCAAGCACTACATCGACAGGAATTATATGAACGAAGATGTATCACTCAGGAAGGTCGCTTCGGCCGTCGGACTGAGCCCTTCCTACCTAAGCGCACTGTTCAAGAAGGAATCAGGGGAGAATTTGTCCGAATATCTTACAAGGGTAAGGATACATCATTCCAAGGAGCTTCTCTGCTGTACTTCCAAGCTAATCAGCGAGATTGCTTATGACGTGGGATACCGGGATTATCGGTATTTCAGCCAGATCTTCAAGAAGCACACAGGCCTTACTCCGAGGCAGTTCCAGAGTATGGCCAACGTAAGACATTGACAACTAATTATCATCTAATCATAAAATCTTCCACATTTTCGATGATTATTTAGGTTGAAATGTCTGTACAAGTCAGATATAATGTAAATACAAGTTGATGACATGATCCCGGCTGGCGGCATGGTCATCAGGACGAAAGCTATATATTATGTAAGGAGTGTTATCTATGAAAGCAAGAAAGATCTTCTCAATCATTGCAGGTACAGCTGTATGCGCTGCTATGCTCGCTTCATGCGGAACAGCACCTGCCTCAACCACACCTTCCTCAGCAGGAAATCCTTCAGGCGGGAATTCCGGTTCACTGATCAAGGTAGGAATCATCAACAACGATCCCAATGAGTCAGGCTATCGTACTGCAAATGACAAGGATCTTAAGGCCACCTTCACAAAGGAGAACGGCTTTGACGCTTCCTTCGCATACAGTCTCAAGAACGACGAGCAGATCACACACGCCCAGAAGTTCATCCAGGACGAGGTCGACTATCTTCTCCTCTCAGCTGCTGATATGGCAGGATGGGATTCAGTACTCAAGGATGCTAAGGACGCAGGAGTAAAGGTCATCCTTTTCGACCGTACTATCTCTGCTGATCCGAGCCTTTATGAAGCTTCCATCGTTTCAGATATGCCCAAGGAGGGCAAGACTGCCGTTGACTGGCTTAAGAGCCAGAATCTTGACGGATATGAGATAATCCACATTCAGGGCGTTATGGGCTCGGCTGCTCAGGAGGGACGCTCAGGCGCTCTCAACGATGCTGCCAAGGAGCTCGGCTGGACTATCGTCACACAGCAGACAGCTGAGTGGAACGCTGAGAAGGCTCAGCAGATCGTGCAGTCAGTTATCGACTCAGGCAAGAGTTTCAATGTAATATATGCAGAGAACGACGATATGGCCAAGGGCGCTGTTGCGGCTCTCGACCGTGCCAATATCTCACACGGCGTCGGCAAGGACGTTATAGTAATGGGCTTCGACTGCAACAAGTGGGCACTTGAAGAGCTCAAGGCAGGCAACTGGAACTATGACGGACAGTGCAACCCCTTCCAGGCTTCATACATCAAGGATATCATCGATACTCTTGAGAGCGGCGGCACTCTGAAGGAGAAGACCGTCATCATGGACGAGAAGGGCTTCGATGCAACCACGATCACAGCCGATGATGTAGAGAAGTACGGCATCTGATCTCTGACCGTGACATTATCTATAGTGCGGTGAGACATATTTCTTAAGTGGTATGTCCCCGCACTATTTTTTGAAACTAACAGGCTTGGAGGGAGTAAAATGCAGGAAAGATCGCTGCTTGAGATGCGCGGGATATACAAATCCTTCCCGGGAGTAAAGGCTCTCCGGAATGTTGATTTCACCCTCAGGGCAGGCGAGATCCACGCCCTTATGGGAGAGAACGGTGCCGGTAAATCCACACTTATCAAGGTGCTTACCGGAGTCCATATAAAGGATGAAGGCGATATCTTTATCAAAGGCCATGACGGCCCTGTGCAGATACACTCTCCGCAGGAGGCACAGAACCTCGGAATAAGTACGGTATATCAGGAGATATCACTCTGCCCGAATCTCTCTGTTGCTGAGAACATCTATCTCGGCAGGGGAGAAGGCAGATTCATAAGCTGGAAGGAAATGAACAGGAAGGCTGAGAAGCTCCTTGATTCGCTTGGGATAGCCGTAGGGCCTACAGCCCAGCTCGCAAGCTGCTCCATAGCCGTACAGCAGATGATAGCCATTGCAAGAGCTGTTGATATGGACTGCTCCGTGCTCATACTTGATGAGCCCACATCCTCACTTGACGAATCCGAGGTGGCAAGGCTCTTCACCCTTATGAGACAGCTCCGTGAACGCGGAACAGGCATCATCTTCGTCACCCACTTCCTCGATCAGGTCTATGAAGTGTGTGACAGGATAACCGTCCTCAGAGACGGCGCTCTTGTGGGAGAATACGAGATTGAGAAGCTGCCGCGTGTGCAGCTCGTATCTAAGATGCTCGGCAAGGAGCTCGACGATATGGCGGATATCAAGAATGATATCCCGGTATTCACCGACAAGAAGGATACGCCGGTATATGAAGCAAAGGGGCTCTGCTCCACGGAAGGCATCAAGCCCTTTGATTTCAGTATACGCAAGGGCGAAGTAAATGGCTTCACCGGACTTCTCGGCTCCGGACGAAGCGAATGTGTCCGCGCCATATTCGGTGCAGACAAGGTCACCTCCGGCAAGGTGAAGATGGACGGCAGGGAAGTCGATATCTCGAGGCCCATAGATGCCATGAAGAACGGCATAGCCTATCTTCCCGAGGACAGAAAGCGTGACGGCATAGTCGGAGACCTCTCCGTCCGCGACAACATCATACTTGCCCTGCAGGTAACAAAGGGCTTCTTCAGGCCGTTCTCAAAGGCCCAGGCCACAAAGTTCGCAGACGAGTACATAAAGCTCCTCGATATCAAGACAGCATCGGTCAACACACCGATAAAGTCTCTCTCGGGCGGCAATCAGCAGAAGGTCATACTGGGACGCTGGCTGCTCACACACCCGAAATATCTTATACTTGATGAGCCCACAAGAGGTATCGACGTCGGAACCAAGGTCGATATCCAGAAGCTGGTGCTGAAGCTCGCATCAGAGGGCATGAGCGTGACGTTCATCTCCTCCGAGACAGACGAGATGCTCCGCACCTGTTCAAGGCTCCTTGTAATGCGTGACCGTAAGCTCGTCGGCGAGCTCACAGGTGACGAGCTTACCCAGAATACTATTATGAACACCATAGCAGGAGGTGAAAGAAATGACGGCTGAAAAAAAGAAGGAGGGATCCTTTCTCTCAGGCCTCCTGAGAAATCAGATCTTCATCCCGATAGCCGCACTTCTTCTCCTTGCGGTATTCAATCTCATAGCAGATCCGGGCTTCTTTGATATCAAGCTCGGCTACAACAGTGCAGGCTCACCGGTACTCTCCGGTTATCTCATAACCATAATCGACTGCGGTACTGAGCTTGCCATACTTGCCATAGGCATGACGCTCGTGACAGCCGCTTCCAAAGGTCAGGACATCAGTGTCGGAGCAGCCATAGCCATAAGCGGAAGCGTGCTCCTGAGAGTGCTCTGCGGTACGGAATCCCGGCCTGAGACTCTCCATGCTCCCATAATCGTGGCTTTTCTTGTGAGCTGCCTTGTAGCCATGGCCTTCGGAGCCTTCAACGGCACACTCGTTGCATTTTTCCGTATACAGCCCATGGTAGCAACGCTCATACTCTTCACCGCAGGCCGCTCCATAGCTGCATGGATAAATAACAACGAGCTGCCCATAGTGACCGACGAGACGTTCTCGTGGTTCGGTAACTACATACCCGGTATCCCCATACCGACACCGGTTTTCATCGGTATCATCTTTTTCATACTCACATGGGCGATGCTGAAATTCACCAACCTCGGACTGTATGTTCAGTCCGTAGGTATCAATGAGCAGACCTCACGCCTTAACGGTCTCAATCCTGAGCTGATAAAGCTGTGCACCTACGTTCTCCTCGGAGTATGCGTAGCTGTTGCAGGCTTCATCAAGGTGAGCCGTCTCTCGACCATCAACTATTCCGTAGTTGCCAAGGATATCGAAATGGACGCTATCCTCGCAGTTGCCCTCGGCGGAAACTCCCTGAGCGGCGGCAAGTTCAACATGAAGACATCGGTACTGGGTGCATACGTTATCCAGTTCCTTACAACAACACTTTACAAGTTCAACGTAAAGTCGGATGCACTCTCCGCCTACAAGGCAGTCGTAGTAATACTCCTTGTTGTGCTCAGTGCTCCGGTAGTACGTGAAAAGCTCTCATCACTCATCCGCAGGCTCACACCCTCCGGAAGTGCGGGCGCAAAGGCATAAGGGGGTATTGGTATGAAGCCGGTTAAATACCGCAGCACAGGGCTGCGGAAAGGTATCGGGCACATGACGGACACCAATCTGCTTATGTCCATAACTATCGTAGTATTCATAGTGATGTATCTGTGTGCTGTGATCTTCCTCCAGAAGGGATTTCTCAAGCCTCAGACCTTCCTCAATCTGCTCAACTCCAACGCAGCGCTGATAATACTCTCCTGCGGCATGACAGTCGTAATGATAACTGGAGGCATCGATATTTCCGTCGGCGGCGTTACAGCACTGGTAAGTATGTGTTCAGCGGTCTGGCTCGACTACAAGGGCGGCACAGTTCCCGGGGCGATGCTAATATCTCTCGGTATCGGACTTGCCTTCGGACTGGTGCAGGGCTTCCTCATAGCCTACCTTGATATCCAGCCCTTCATCGTCACTCTTGCCGGAATGTTCTTCGCAAGGGGAATGACCACCATAGTCAACACAAATCCCTTCAATGTACAGAACGAATCCTTCGTGAAGCTGAAGGATACAAGGATCATCATTCCCTTCCTCGGCTCCTATAACAAGAGAGGAGAGTACATCAATGCCTATATCGAGATAGGCGTGGTGGTAGCGCTCCTTGTAGTGGCTGTACTCTTCGTTGTCCTCAAATGGACAAAGACAGGCCGCAGCTTCTATGCTGTCGGCGGAAACAGACAGAGCGCTCTCATGCTCGGAATCAACGTCCGCAGAACGACCTTCATCTCCTATCTGATAAGCGGTCTCCTGGCAGGCATCGGCGGCTTCGTGTACTTCATGCACGTCGGCTCCGGATCTGCCTCGCACGCATCGGGAGCTGAGATGAACGCTATAGCCTCCTCAATAATCGGCGGCACTATGCTGACCGGAGGAGTAGGAAATATCATCGGGACTCTCTTCGGCACCATGTCCCTTGCGCTGATCCAGAACATCGTTTCATCGGTAGGCCTTGACCAGGCATGGTGGACCGGCATTACCATAGCGGCAATGCTCTGCACCTTCCTTGTTGTACAGAGCATCATAATCGCACGCCGCAAGAAGAGACTTATGTCCGCAGCTGGCGGAAAGAAGACGGGGGGTGCATGATAGATATGGAGATCAATGACTACATCAGAGACGGCAAAGCCGTCATAGGCATCGAGTTCGGCTCCACGCGCATAAAGGCTGTTCTCATCGGCGAAGATCACGCACCTCTCGCGTCCGGAGTACATGACTGGCAGAACAGTCTTGAAAACGGCGTCTGGACCTACTCCCTTGACGAAGTGAAGGAAGGCATCCGGGACTGCTTCGCCGGACTTATGTCCGATACGGAAAAGAAGTACGGAGTAAAGCTGAGCTCCGCTGCCGGAATAGGCATATCGGCCATGATGCACGGATACCTTGTATTCGGCTCGGACGGTACACAGCTCGTACCCTTCCGCACCTGGCGCAATACCATGACAGCAGAGGCCGCCGACAGGCTGACCGAAGCATTCGATTTCAACATACCCCAGCGCTGGAGCGCTGCCCACCTGTATCAGGCGATACTGAACAACGAGCCCCATGTCGGAAAAATAGCCTTCATGACCACTCTCGCCGGATATGTACACTGGCTGCTCACAGCCAGAAAGGTCATAGGTGCGGGTGATGCTTCGGGCATCTTCCCCATAGATCAGGCAAGTTGCGGCTATGATACAGAGCTGATGAAGCGATTCGACCTGATGACGAGCGGAACTCCTTTCCGGAAGAAGCTCGCCGAGATACTGCCTGAGATCATACGTCCGGGCGAATGTGCCGGAACACTCACAGAGACCGGCGCAAAGCTCCTCGATCCCACAGGCACATTCAGAGCAGGAGTACCCCTCTGTCCGCCTGAGGGCGATGCACAGACAGGTATGGCCGCAACGAACAGTATACTTCCGCGTACGGGAAACGTATCGGCAGGAACATCCATATTCTCCATGATAGTTCTGGAGCAGCCCCTGAGATCGGTACACAGGGAGATAGACATAGTCACCACACCGGACGGCGATCCCGTCGCCATGGTACACTGCAACAGCTGTACCACCGATCTCGACGCATGGTTCTCCATGTTCGGTGCTCTCCTTGAAAAGTTCGGCGCAGGTATGCCAAAGGGGCAGCTATATGATACCCTCTACGCTCTTGCAGCAGAGGGCGATCCGGACTGCGGCGGCATCACAGCCTACAATTACTATGCAGGAGAGCCTGTCACAGGAATCGGGACAGGAGCACCAATGCTCATACGCCGCCCCGATTCAGCCTTCACACCGCAGAATCTTCTGAGGAGCCTTGTCTGCTCCTGTGTTGCTTCGCTGAAGAAAGGCATGGATATACTCACAAGACAGGAGCACGTCTCCATAGACCGTATATGCGCCCACGGCGGACTGTTCAAGACGCCGGTACCCAGCCAGCAGATACTGGCAGCGGCACTCGGAGCGGACGTCACACTCAACAGTGCTGCCGGAGAAGGCGGAGCATGGGGAATAGCGCTGCTCGCAGCATATATGGCGCGCAGGAGCGAGGGCGAGTCTCTTGCAGAATATCTCGGAGAACGTGTATTTGCAGAAATGAAGGGCAGTACGGTATCACCCTCTGAAAACGATGCCGCAGGAATGGAAAGCTACATGAAGGACTATACGTCCCGCCTTGCAGCTGAACGAGCCCTTAATGACAATAACTGATCAAAGGATGGTTGCTATGAAGTTCTGGTTTATCACAGGATCACAGTTTTTATACGGTGAAGAGACCTTGAAGCAGGTCGAGGCAAATTCAAAAATCATTGTGGAGGGACTGAAACTGCCCTTCCCGGTAGAGTACAGGATAACGGCCAAGACCGAGGCTGAGATAGAGCGCGTGATGCGCGATGCAAACTACGACGACGAATGTGCTGGTGTGATAACTTTCTGTCATACTTTTTCGCCCTCGAAGATGTGGATAAACGGCCTTGCCATGCTCCAGAAGCCCTGGCTCCACTTCCACACCCAGTTCAACGAGTCTATTCCGAATGAGGAGATAGACATGGATTATATGAACCTCCACCAGTCTGCTCATGGTGACCGTGAGCACGGCTTTATCGGCGCACGCCTGCGTATGCCGAGAGCAGTGGTTGCAGGCTTCTGGAAGGATCCCGCAGTACAGGAGAAGATAGCTGACTGGCAGCGTGCTGCCATAGGCACTCTCTTCAGCAAGAGCCTGAAGATCGTACGCTTCGGCGACAATATGCGCGAGGTCGCAGTTACTGAGGGCGACAAGATCGAGGCGCAGCTCCGTCTCGGCTGGCAGGTCAACACATGGGCGGTTGGTGACCTTGTAAAAGAGATGAATGCCGTTACCGACGCCGAGATCGACTCCCTGATGAAGGAGTATGCAGAGCTCTACGATTATGACGAGAGGGATACTGACTGCATCCGCTATCAGGCTCGGGAGGAGATAGCTATCGAGAAGATACTTGTCCGCGAGGGCGCAAAGGCATTCTCCAACACCTTCCAGGATCTCTGGGGTATGGAGCAGCTTCCCGGACTGGCTGCACAGCATCTTATGTACAAGGGCTACGGCTTCGGCGCGGAGGGCGACTGGAAGACAGCCGGTCTCGGAGCAATCATCAAGGCTATGTATCCCGACGGACATTCCTCATTCATGGAGGACTACACCTACGACTACAAGCACGAACTCATTCTCGGCGCACATATGCTGGAGGTCGATCCCCGCATCGCAGCCGGACGTCCCCGCATCGAGGTACACCACCTTGGCATCGGCGGCAAGAATGATCCTGCAAGAATAGTGTTTGAAGGCATGGAGGGCAAGGCGAAGGCTCTCTCACTCATAGATATAGGCGGAAGATTCAGGCTCATCGCACAGGACGTTATCTGCGTCAAGCCCTTCCAGACAATGCCCAACCTGCCCGTAGCAAGGACAATGTGGCGCCCCGAGCCCTCCTTCCTCGAGGGACTTGAGTGCTGGATAATCGCAGGCGGCGCACATCACACCGTCCTCTCCTATGATATCACAGACAGGGCAGTCCGCGACTTTGCAAGGATAATGGGCATAGAGCTCGTTACTATCAACAGCTCGACCACAGTAACAAGCCTTGAACGCGACGTGAAGCTCGGAGATGTTATCTATGGACGTTAAGGAACTGAAAGAAACAGTCCTCCGGGCAAATCTTCTCCTTCCGGAGTACGGCCTCGTCACCTTCACATGGGGCAACGTAAGTCAGTACGATCCGGAGAGCGGACTTGTGGCCATAAAGCCAAGCGGAGTTGAGTACAGCTCCATGACGGCTGATGATATCGTCGTCCTCACCCTCGACGGCGAGAAGGTGGAGGGCAGGCTCAATTTCTCGAGCGATACTCCCACACATCTTGAACTGTACCGCCGTTTCAATGGCGTATACGGCATAGTGCATACCCACAGCCGTTTTGCGACTGCCTTTGCACAGGCACGCACATCCATACCGCCCCTCGGTACTACCCACGGCGACTACTTCCACGGCGCCATACCCTGCACAAGGGATATGACAGCTGAGGAGATAGGTGGGGAGTATGAGCTTGAAACAGGTAAGGTCATAGTGGAGTGCTGCCCTGACTACGATAACATACCCGCTGCTCTCGTTGCCAGTCACGGCCCCTTCGTATGGGGCGGCGAC